>Ga0247723_1001272_pt1 | contig 15048 bp, 28 predicted proteins | sample MSEWelMarce5H_FC_FD_189079 | JGI IMG/M metagenome (GOLD analysis project Ga0247723, IMG submission 189079) | Subsurface sediment microbial communities from gas well in West Virginia, United States - MSEEL Well Study Marcellus 5H_FC | ecosystem: Environmental > Terrestrial > Deep subsurface >...
AGCGATGAACCTACAGAGGCAGATGGAGTGCTATTCTGCCAAAACTTATATGGTGGTGGCACTTGGCGCAAGACCAGTTATAACGGAACAATTCGCAAGAACTTCGCAGGTCCTGGTTATAGTTATGATGTCATCCGTGATGCATTCATAGCACCTAAACCTTACCCAAGTTGGCTGTTAGATGAGGCCACCTGTCGCTGGCGTGCGCCTGTTGATCAACCCACAGAACCTGGACTATGGCACTGGGATGAGATTACTCAGACCTGGGTCAACCTAGATTAATGTTTGCCTGGGAGAAATGGGACATGGCCACACAAGCAGAACGCATAGGTATTCTTGAAACCAAAGTTGATGACCTCAGAGAGGACGTCAAAGAACTTCACGACTGCCTAGACAAAACTCGTGACACACTTACTGAAAAACTTGATGAGATGTATGCTGCCAGTTGTAGTCAACACGCTGCCTTGGCCAAAGAACTGGGCGACATTAAAAAGTTCAAAGACAAGTGGACTTACATTGGCTTTGGTGCCCTAGCCGTTGCAGGTTGGGTCTCTGGTCACTTAGACTTGTTGTCCAAAATACTAAATTGAAACTATCCAAACTGATAATTATCAGTGATGGAACCTAGACTATTCAAAGAAAAATTACAGCCAATTGGCTACCTAAAGCGTAAGTGGGGTGGCAGTGTTGAGCCCGGACACTGGGAAGAACTTGTCCTAAAACTATTCCCACGAAACGCCAAATGCCCGCCTTGCACTGAAGTAGAGTTTGTTCGCAAAGGCCGTAAGTGGTCACGCAAATGTCTCGTTTGCGGCGAAAAAACGCAGGTTTCTAAAGTGATCACTAAATAATAGCGTGAGGGGTTTTCATGTTTAATTGTTGCCAAACGAAAAACTCCGTCCTTGATCTGACCAACTCCTCTCACACTTGTCCCCTGTTATAATTTTCTTATTAGTTAGCAAGGCTGATAATCATATTAGGACAAGTTCAGATTCGCAATGAATCGGAAAAACCCGGACCCTATGCCGGGTTTTTCTTTGGCTATAATTTCCCACATAATATTTGGTTTTATGTTATACTTGTATAAATACCTATGAGATTAGTTTGGCAACTAAAAATAAACATGAAACATGAATACATATCAACCCAATTTTAATAATCCTCGCGTTATAAATCGTGCAACATTAGCCCTTGGCTTTGTCTGCGGAGTTATGAGTGAAACTAAGAGTCGCTCTTGGTCATCAAGATATATAGATACCTATTTAGGAAATAGTAGAAATGACTTATCTAAGTGGTTGCGTAAGACCTTACTGATTTGCACAGATGAGTTTTATAGATACAACTCCAAAGAGAACAAGTGTAAAGAGTACATATTAAATGCAGAAGGAGTGAGATTCCTTAGAGAGGCATTGAAATTAAACAATATAATAATATACCCTAGTGTAGTGAAAGTCGCTCACCAAGATCATAAACAAGAACTTGATACTGGTAATTTTACTTACAACGACAAATCAAATCGTCTCTGGCATCCTCTACAGCGATATCGCAAAGAATACAGAACACAAATTCTAGCAGATTCTGGCTACCTCTATGACTATGATATTGAATGTAGTGCCCCCACACTTATTCATCAATATGCTCAACAACTGGGCATGGATGAATACCTCTTTGCCCTACGCAGATATCTTAATGATAGAACTGAGGTCAGAGATCAAATATCTCGTGAAATTGAATTAGATTCAGATGCAGTTAAAGAGATCATCAATGCCTTGTTTGCAGGTGCACCTATTACTACTAGAAAGGAATCGGATATCTATCATATCTTAAATGGAGATCTATCTCGTATTGAATATCTCAAACAAAATGAATTCCTTAAAGAACTAGTCAGTGATATTAAAACTTGTTGGAGTTATATCACTCCTCATATGTCGAGAAGACGAAATAGTACTACTAATAGGTTAATTAAAATCAACTGCAAACAAAAGTGGAATGTTTACTTTGAACTTGAGAGAGTTGTCTTAAATTCAGTGAGGACTTACTTAGATCTGAGATCTATAAAGTATTTCTTAATACACGATGGATGGACTTGTAATAGAGAGATAGATAGAGAAGATTTGGGGAAATATATTAGAGAACAAACTGGATATGAGATTAAGTTTGAATACAAAGAAATTAGCATATAATATTATACCCTAGTGTAGTGAAAGTCAGTGGACTATTTTAACATAGACTAAATCCAAAATAATCATTATAATAACTTATGAGCAACTATAATCAACAATTTACAGAACAAATGGCTGAATGGTCTAAAACTCGTAATGGACCACCGCCTATATATGATTCTGCGATAGCAGAGCTTCCTCAACCTAAAAGATATTTTAATTTAGTTGAAGCTATCACTGAGCTTGCCAATACAAATCCAGCATTAGCCACTTGGATATATGAATACTGGAGTTTAAAACAGGATGTTAGATATAAACATAGAGAGGAAAAAGCAGAACTACTATGAATTATACAGAAAAAGAAACAAAAGATTGGAAGATTGGAATGAGAAAAAGGGGTATTCGAGCCCCTAAGCGTAGACCTGAACATCTTCCTAGTCCTATATTAGTAGTCAATGTCATCACTGGTGAATACAAAGAAGTTAAGCCAGTGCCTATAAAAACTAAAATTAAAACTAAAAAACGTGGCGGTAAAAAACGAATAAGATAGTATCATAACCAGCTGGTTTTTCCTAATCTACTTAAATAGTAGTAAGGAGAAACAAAATGGCAGTTACATTAAAATCAAGTCACTTGGAAGATTTAATAGATATTACACAAAGCATCTATAATTATAAGTCAAAGGCATTAAGAAAATCAACTTGGCATAAGTTCGAAACAGAGTACTTGCCTAGTCTAATAGAACAATTAAAAAACAATGAATTCAAATGTCATCGCCCAGATGATTCAACCTTTACTTGGATTATTGATCAAATATGTCATTCAAGAAAGTTAGTTGAAGGAGTTCCTCATAATGAAGGCATACCTTTATGCGATACAGCACTTGGGCAACGGGCTTTAGATATTTGCCGTAATGCCACTCGAGGACAAAAACATTATGATAGTTGGGCTAGTCAAAATAAGTTTAATGACCTGTTTCAGTAATAACAGGTTTATAAAACAGCTTATATAAATAACAGTCAAGGAGAACAACAATGGCAAACAAACTTCCACCATATTTCTATCAGTATAGATTTATGAAAGATGCTACACAAAACCCTAACCATCCAGATTATCCTAAGTATGGAGCCTTGGGCATTACCTGCGCTTGGGGATCAAGACAATACAAAGATTTCTATCGTTGGTTGATCGCTACATTAGGTGAGCGTCCCGGCACTGGCCGTGAATATGTATTGGGTCGCAAAGACAAGCGCGGTAACTTCGAACCGGGCAACCTAGAATGGCAGACCGTATTAAAGCGTTCAAGAACCAACCATAAACAAAACGTCTATGCAACCTATCGCAAGCAGACTAAAACATTGATCCAATGGAGTGAAGATTTAAATATTCCCTACTACACACTCCGTAGAAGATATGCAATTGGATTTGATATTAAAGAAATAGTCAAGGAGTTCAGATAATGGGCACTCCTAGAGTCTATGTCAGCGACTTCGACAACGAACGCAGAATAGCCTATGTCAGAGCCAAGGCTCAGTGCAATTTCAGAAATGAACAATGGGATTTGACCTGGGAAGACTTTCAAGCCTTTTGGCGCACACGTCGTCGTTGGGCTCAGAGAGGACGTCATCGTGATGATCTCGTGCTAACTAGATTTGATTGGAACAAAAGTTGGAATCGAGATAACTGCTGTATCATAACCAGAGATGCCAGTCTTAAAGCCAACATAGCCAAACGCTGGAACAAGCCAGCAGATAAATTTTTTCGAGGAGCTATTTGGTATGAACCCCTTTGATGATCTACCCAACCCTATGGATCGTCTTGAAGAAGCAGAGATTATCCTAAGTGGACACGCAGTCTGTCTTGAGAATGTCACTGAACAACAAAGACATCACGCAGTCATGCTCGAACAAATGAGTGAATATCTAGTTGAACTCACTCGTGCCCTAAACAGCCAACATAAACTTATTATGAGTCAAGGTAGAACTATTAGAAAGTTAGAAAATGAAAACAGCAAATAAATTAAAGCCTACACTATTAGAAAATCCTCTAGCACCACAGGGCTATCAGGTCCGTGTTGAATTCAGTAATGGCCGTTGGGCTGAACTAAACTTCAGTGAAAAAATTTGGGCTCAGATGGAGTTCAACCGTATCCGTGCTCAAGGTATCTACTGCGATTCGTGGATTGTAAATGCAGAAATAAAGGAACTATAAAATGAAAAAACGTCAAGGAAAATTATGGAGAACCACTGGCTATCGTTTACTCAGTGGACGCATTCATGGAGAAGGTAGACATAGAATCAGTACTAAGACACCTAGTCCACTATTAATGAGTTTGATAGCCATGACCATGCCTGTTGAACAAGAATTTAAACCCTACGTGAGTAATCCGTTAAATGCAGTCCAACCAATCACCATGCGTTGAAGTGGATTGGTTATGGGTATGCGAGACTCATATGCACACCCATAATGTTCTACACACTGATCTCAAACCGGGCGACTACCGCCACGACAATGTCCGTTTGGGATATTGGATTAAAAACCCAAGCCCCACTGCTACAATTTTGGGCTTGCGTGGGTGCCGTTTTTTAAAGCGTTTTGGACAAACAAATTGGTAAAACTCATACTAGCAAGTTTGGAGTTTTGAGCCCAGAATTCGCTGGGCTTTTTTACGGTATTTTGGCAGTGCCAGGGGTGTTGTAAAAAAGCCACAAATAACCCTACTGCTAAAATGGGGTTGACAAAGTGGTAAAACCGCTGTATAATCACTACATAGACAGCAAAAAGCACACCGCAAAATCAGTTGTTTATAATTGGAGTTTATTATGTCTAAAGTAATTATTAGTCGTAAAACAGTAAAAAAAGTAGCCGCTTCTATTAAACAACTCAAACAAAATCCAGTTAAAAAACAATCACATCCAAATGATAATAAGACTTGGGCTGAATTGTTTGATTTAACCCCAGCTGAATAAGGAGCATATTATGACAGAAGCAGAATATAAATTGGCAGAAGATAATGCTGACTTACATAGTTGGGTTATTATCTCAACTGATTTAAGTGATAATATTGATATTAAACATAATCCGTTTTATTATCAAGCCCGTGCTGTAATCACTTCAGTTGATCCTGAATATCCTGAATATCCAGAATGCGAATCTGAACAAGAGACTATTAAACGTCATATAGATTTTATTATAGAACAATGTAATAAAAATTGGGGTCTAAATTGGGAAGTTGCCAAAATTGTAAATCTCTTATTCCCTGAAGAGACTATCTATCGCAAATTATTAAAACAACGTCAAATTGACGCTGACCAAGTTGTTGCATAAAAACAACTACATAATCTGGTAAAACTGGTACTTGACAAGAGTGTCAGTTCCTGCTATACTATATTTTTAACACACACGCTCACAGAGCAGATTGGATAGTAAAATGGCCAAGCATACATTCACAATGTTCAAGTATGATGATAATGACCAAAAAATTGCAGGTCAGTTATTTCAATTTAAGACTAGTAAAACTTATGCAGTTGAGCGTATGAATTTACAAGGTTTAAATTCTTCCGAATCTATTACAGAATTCTATGTCACTTCAGAAGTAGAGACTAAATTCCGTAAAAAGAAAACTGATCAATGGCAATCTCTCAATGATTTCTGGACTATGGATAGAATGTTTGCCCATAGTTGCCCACACTGGGAAAGAAAGAGTGTAAGCGTTTCAATTGGTGTTGGGTTACGCGGTGATAGCATTGATAAAAAAGATCATAATCCAATTATCCAAAAATTAGTGACTTTGTCTACTTGGTTTGACAACAAATACAAGAGTCAAGCAGATGGTATCGCTACTCAAATAGTCAGTGATGGTTATAATGAGACTGCCCAGCAAATTAGTGCTGAATGGAATGATAATTGTATTACTAATGGTATAGTTGAAGAAAATCCATTAAAAAATGGTATTGGTATCTTTATGGCTTTAAGCAATCATCTTGAACAAAAGGGGTCTGTCCGTAATAAAGAAATCTTGGATATGTTTGCCAAAGTTAAAGTCTAAAATGGTAAAACTGGCGCTTGACAAGAGTACCAGTTTCTGCTATAATATATACTTGTTCAACAGCGTTATACAGAAAGGCGCATTATGTTCAAAATTGGTGATAAGGTAAGTTGGCAATGCCGCAACAAATACCGTAGTAATCCTCGTGCTCAACCCAGTTTCCTTATGTATAAGGGTGTCATTGAACACTTCACTCCAGATGTAAAGAATCCAGGTAATCCTTTGCCCGTGGCTAAATTCAAATACTGCGGTAGAGATGAGAATGGCAGAGATGTTACCAAAGAAGCATATCAGATATTCCGCCTCTTAAAGAATGGCAAATACATTCCCCAACACGAAGACAAGGATGATCCAAAAGGTCGCTTGTATTTAGAAATGGTTTATGAAGAAGAATTGGAGACAGTATAATGACACTCGCCCAGCAACTTCCACGTGGCTTGTCTGAAGATGAAGTATTAGCCCAAGGTTTCAAGCTCTTGTCAGAGCAATTAGGGCTAAAAGCCGCCCGTTATTATTTTTATTATGACGAAGACTACCCCAGTGATTTTGTCAGTGAATATTTCAACTTAAATAATTTGGAGACTGCGTAATGAAAGAAATATTTAAAACCAAAGCCGTTGAATTTGCCAAAACTTATCAAGATTGGGATGATTTGACTGTTGATAAAATACGGTATCGTGCTGATATTGAAAGAGATCCAGATGACAAAGACTACACTTATGTAATCTTTTATTTGCGAAAAAACTATCCAAAACATCAACATTATGTAATCACTGTTAAAGATGATGAGGTAGTTGATTATGAAGATCGCAGTGATTGGGAGACCGTATAATGTTCTTAACACAGGAACAAGCCAGTGAGATGAGTTTAGAAGACTGCCAAAGTCATCTCAAGAAACTGGCTCGCAACTATAAACTTGAAAAGCCCTTGTTAGAAAACTGGGAAACGCTATGGCCCATAACAGATGAACTGGCTAATACTATCTTGTATTTGGAAGACCGTGTCAAGGCCTTTGAACTAGCTGAAACAGTGAAACGAGCTAATGATGCTCGTTGGGGCCGTACTGGAGTTGAAGAATGAAATACTTGTTCATAGTGTTGGCTCTCACAGGATGCGCCCAGTCTGGATATTCTGCAAGTGCCAAACCCACAGAAACCCAGTATGTCCGAGATGTTAATGGTAGGACAGTATATAGAATCACTGACGGCAACGTCTATAATACCAGCGGACAGAGAGTTGCAAGAATTGGTAAAAAATGAGGTTGACATTGTAGTAGAACCAGTGTATAATTAACACATAGACAGCAATAGTGCAGTTTATAAGACCGTGAAGACGCTTTGGGTCACATATTGTAACAGCGTCCAATTTGGAGATATATTATGGCTACACACGCCCTCAAAAAAACATTGGCATCAACTAACGGCCAATTTGGAGTTCCCCCTTTCTCAGATTATTTCGGACAAAGCCACCAAGGTTATCACCTGCAGGGCAAAGAGTATCGAGACTTATTTGTAGACTCTGTTGCAGACTTTTTCCGTCGTTTCAAACACCATCTTTATATCGCCGGACAACCTGGCGTAGGTAAGACTTGGACTGTTGAATCTTTTGCCAAACAAAACACGAATATGATATTTCTGCCTATCAAGCAGGCAATGACACCTTGGGCTTTTATGAAAGCCATGGCAGTGGCTCGCTATACTGCAATCAAGACTAAAAAGAGATTGGTTGTTTACATTGACGACTTTAACGCAATCTTTAAAGCCAACAGTGAATTCTTGGATATGTTCAAGAACGCCATGGACAAGAAGTCTGGTGATAAGATTGAATACAATAAGAGTTTAGGTGCTCAGTATGATCAGGCCGATGAACTTGAAAAGATTGCCATTGACTACTTTATTGACCTTGCCCCAGAACGCACCGGATTTGTAGTGCCATTCAATGGCGAAGTAAAATTTATCTTTACAATGAACACACCCTTGCCTGGTGCCGCAGAGCTAGCTCGTGAAAAAGTTGGCAGTGATCGTTGGATTAAGTTGAATAACCGTAGTGCCATTCGTAGTCGTGTAAACTATGAAGACTTGGTCATGGACAAGCACGTCTATTGGGGTTGGATCGCTGATGTATTATGGCATGAACCTGGTATCGCAGTAGGCAGCACTCCAGACCAAAAGTTTGAAATGCTACTCTGGCTTTGGGATAATTGGACTACGGTCAGTGAACACAGTCTTCGATTCATTGAAGAAAAGTTATGGGACATTATGGAACAATATCCTAAGCCCAGTCAATATCGTGCTCGTTGGGAAAAGTTGAAAGGTTAATCATGACTAATAAAACTCCAGAAGAATTGGCACTTGACGCCTACATAGCTGGCTTGAATGAGAAAAAGTTAAAGGTCAGTGATAATAGGATTATTGCGTTTGATAATCGTTCAAGCAATTTAAATTGGAAAAAGTCTCAAAGAGAAGCAGATGAAAAAAGAAAAGAATTTGGAAATAGCAATGAATGGAAAGAATACACTCGCCAATTAAATCAACGAGAAGAATGGAAACATAATAATAAAATTGCAAATCAAAATAGGAATTTAAATCCTACAAATGTTCTTGCATATCAAAAAGGTATGGAAAAAAGATCTAAAAATGAAAATTGGAAAAATAATGTTAAAAATGCCTCTCAAAATAGAGATGAGTCTTGGCTTAATAATTTAAGAAAAACAAAATCTTTATCAGGAACACCTATTATAACTCCAGAGGGTCCTTTCCTTAAATTCACTGATGGTGTTAAATTTTATATGCCAATATGGAATTTAAAACGAGGCGGTGCTGACTACAGATTAAGAAAGCTATTAGATGATAATAATGAATTAAACTATTACAGGATTTCATTAGAAGAATATATCCTGCTAACAGGTAAAGAAGTTTAAACTCCCATTAAGAGGAGGTTTGGCCCACTATACTCAGGTATCAGTGGGCTTTTTTACGGCTATTGTTAAATAGTGGTATGGAAGATAATAACGATATTCCCACCACCAAGCGTAAGACACGCAAGACTGCCACTATAGAAGTAGAAGGCGTAGTAGTGGGCAGAGATAAAAAGGTAGTGCCACCTCGTGACGTTGAACGTCTAGCACAGATGGGTTGCAAGGACAGTGAGATTGCAGATTGGTTTGGCGTAGATGAGAATACCTTACGCTACAATTTTAGCGTAGAACTTCTAAAAGGCAAACTTGCGCTAAATCAGAGTTTACGTCAAGCACAGATTAGATTAGCACTCAGCGGCAATGCTACTATGCTGATATGGTTAGGCAAGAACATTCTCGGACAAAGTGAAAGTCCGCTGGACAGTGAAGCCAATGCTCCTCTACCTTGGTCAGATGACGAGTAATGCCTCTAAGTAATCCACAGCAATTAATTGTAAATGCCAAGCAGAGATTTCGCGTAGTCATTGCCGGACGTAGATTTGGCAAGACACACTTGGCTATTAGAGAATTATGTTTTCATGCTAAAGATCCTGATAAAGAAGTATGGGCTGTTTACCCTACATATAAGCAAGCTCGCATGGTAGTTTTTAAAAAACTACGCAAGAAGCTTATGGATCTTAAATGGGTTAAAAAGATTAATGAAACTAATCTCAGCTTTGAACTTAAGAACGGTTCAACAATTAGTCTTAAAGGTGCGGACAATTACGATAGTTTACGTGGAGTAGGCTTAGATTTTTTAGTCATGGATGAATTCGCTGACATAGATCAAGAAGCATGGTATGAAACACTGCGTCCTACCCTAGCAGACAAGCAAGGTAAAGCTCTGTTTATAGGCACACCCAAAGGCATGAACTGGGCTCATGATCTGTATACAATGGGCGATCAATATCCTGAAGAGTGGGCCAGCTTTCAGTTTACTACAGAGGACGGTGGCAATGTCCCTTTAGAAGAAATAGAAGCCGCAAAGCGCACACTTGACATCAGAACTTATAACCAAGAATTTAGAGCAACTTTTGAAACATTCAGTGGTAGAGTGTTCTATGCCTTTGATCGTAAATATAATCTTAAAAGTTGGGAAGGTGACTTACCTAAAGAAATACACATAGGCATGGACTTTAACATAGATCCAATGTCAGCAGTGATAGCTGTTAGACAAGGTAACACGCTACACGTCATAGATGAGATAAAAATATATGGAAGTAATACAGATGAAATGGTTGACGAAATTAAAACTAGATATGCTCAGATGGCAGTTACAGTCTATCCAGACCCGGCAGGCAAAGCTGGAAGCACTAAGGCAGGAGGTCGCACAGACCATAGTATCCTTAGAACAGCAGGATTCACAGTAAAAGCACCGCACAGTCATAATGCTATTAGAGATGGAATCAATGCTGTAAATGCTAAACTACGCAGTTCTAATGGTATAACTACCTTATTCATAGACCCCCGGTGTAAATATGCTATCGAGTGTCTTGAGAAGCATACCTACAAAGAAGGAACTTCAATACCCTCTAAAGATGAAGGTTGGGACCACTTTAATGACGCATTAAGATATATGGTGGACTATCTTCATCCAATAAGACAACCAACAACTCCTTTGCCAGTAAGGCATTGGACGCATAAAATAGGATAACATAATGGCCAATCAGACCTTACTTGACGACTACACAGCACTTAATTCAACGCACTGGCTCTACACACGCAACCGTGATAGATGGCAGTTCTTATATGAAAGTTATGTAGGAGGCGAAGAGTATCGCCGCAGTGGACACCTTACTCGTTATAATTTAGAAACACAGGGCGAATACAATGCTCGCCTGCAGAACACTCCCTTAGATAACCACTGCCAAAGTGTTATTGGAACTTATATCAGTTTCTTATTCCGTGAAGAACCAGAGCGTGAGTTTTATACTTGGCAAGGGCAGGCAGATGTTGAAGACTTTCTCAATGATGCCAACTTAGAAGGTCAGAGCTTCGACAGCTTTATGAAGCAGACATCCAGCTGGAGTTCAGTGTTCGGACACTGTTGGGTCATTATGACTAAACCTAATCTAGGTGCAGTAAGTCTAGGACAAGAGTTAGACATGGGTGTTCGCCCGTATGTTAATCTATGTTCTCCATTAGTTGTCAGTGACTGGCGTTGGGAACGTCAGCCAGGTGGCCGCTATGAATTAACATACTTTAAATATGTTGAAGAAGTCATTGACCAAACCACAGTAGTTCGTGAGTGGACTCGTGAAACAATTAAAACTTGGGTCATGGATGATGTCAAGAAAGAAGCATACCTAGAAGTTGAAGAAGTTAATCAACTAGGCAAGATTCCAGCTATCTTAGTTTATAATCAGCGTGGCATCAGCAAGGACATTGGCGTTAGTGACATCACAGACATCGCTGACCTGCAAAGACAGATCTACAACCTAACATCTGAGAATGAACAAGCAATTAGAATGGATGGACATCCTAGTTTAGTTGTTCCACCAACTGCACAGTTAGGTTCAGGTGCTGGTGCAATTATTCAACTGCAAGAAGGCAGTGACCCCGGACTTAACCCCTACTACCTAGAACACGGTGGACAAGGTGTTAGCAGTATTCACTCAAGTATAGACAAGTTAGTTGAAGCTATTGACCGTATTAGCTTTACAGGTGGAGTGCGTGCCACAGCAACTAGAACAATGTCAGGCATAGCTATGGAAACAGAGTTTCAATTGTTAAATGCTAAACTGGCTGAGAAGGCTGACAATATGCAGTTAGCTGAAGAACAAATATGGAAGATGTTTGGCCTATATCAAGGTCGTGAATGGGAAGGTGAAGTTGAATACCCAAGTAGCTTCAACATCCGTGATACACAGCGTGAGTTTACTCAACTAGGTCAGGCTAGAAGTGCCAGCACCAATCCCAAAGTATGGAACATCATTGACGGTAAGATAGTTGAACTATTAGGTGAAGATCCTGAAGTTCTATTTGCCACAGATATGTTGGCTGGTCAAGAACCCTTACCACCACAGCCAGTATTTGAACCTCACATAATGTTAGACCCAATAACAGGTGAGGAGTTCATAGCCCGCACAGAGCAAGAGCACTTAGAATATGCGGCTCTTGGTTATGTTCACAAAGAGGAAGACTAATATGCCATTGAAGAAAGGTTATGGTGAAAAGACCATTGCAAAAAATATCAAGACTGAAATTAAATCAGGCAGACCACAGAGTCAAGCAGTGGCGATCGCCTTGAGTGTAGCCCGCAAGGCAGCACCTAAAGATCAGAAATATCGTTTCACTAAAAAAGGATAACACTATGAACAACCCACTACCAGTTCGCGGAATGAGAACTAAAAAGAATAAAGACAAGAAACCACCTAAAAGGTAAGCGTTTTAACTTGTTCTTATAAATAGAAACACGGGAAGGACCTACCCCTTCCCACCAATCACACTCTGAAAGGGAGGCAAAGGCGACGATGTCCGAAAATACATTGGCAAACGATGACACTGGGTCATTAGATAACAACAACCAGGTAACTGAGAAAACCTATACACAGAAAGAAGTAGATGACATGATGGCACGCACTAAAAGTGCAATCCAAAAGAAAGTCACTTCAAAGTATGAAGACCTAGGGGATCCAGAAGAGCTGAGACAACTTAAAGCAGACTATGAAGCACGCAAGCTAGAGGAATCTAAGAAGCGTGGTGAATTTGATAAAATCATCTCTGAGTTGGCTCAAAAGAAAGACGAAGAAATTCGTAAACGTGATGAGATTATAAAAAGTTATACTGTTGATCTACCATTGGTCAATGCTGCCGCACAATACGGCTCAGTGAACCCTAAACAGGTTCAAGCATTATTAAAGCCCAATCTTAGATTAAATGACAGTGGTGAAGTAGAAGTTCTCGATGACAAAGGCACCGTTCGTTATTCTGACAAAGGCCAACCTTTCCGAGTTGAAGATTTAGTCAAAGAGTTCTTAGATACTAATCCACACTTTAAGTCAGCAGGTCCAACGACCACGCAGACCAAGAGTAATGTTAGTCAGTCACGTGAAAAGTTAGACATAACAAAATTGAATATGTCAAACCCTGCTGATAGAAAATTATATGCGGAGTTCCGCAAGTCTTCAGGGTTAGCCTAAAATACTATTAAGGAGAATTTATAATGGCTGGATCTACTACCGTAACATTAAATGACCTGTTACCTACAATCGTTCAAGAAGCATTGTTCGTGGCAAACGAGCGCAGTATCATGCGTGGACTCGTTAAAAATTATACCCTAGCACCTGCTCAGGGTAAGACAATCCAAGTTCCGATTTACCCAGTGCAAACTGCGGCTAGCGTAACTGAGGGTGATGAAGTTTCTAACACAGCAGTTTCTACAGACGTAGCAACATTCACAGTTGGTCAAGTTGGCCTACGCACATTGGTTACAGACATGGCTCTAAACGCCTCTGCCTCTAATGTTGTAGCTGACCTAGGTCAACTATTTGGTAACGCTATCGCTAAGAAAATTGACCAAGACTTGATGGGCAAGTTTGAATCTTTCACTACTAACGTGATCGGTTCTAGCTCTACTACTATCACTGCTGCTCTAGTAATGCAAGGTTTGACCAAGTTGAAGAACTCTGGTGTTCCAACTGACGGTATTGCCTGCGTTCTACACCCAAGCATTGCCTATGACCTTAAGGCTGCATTGACAGCACAAGGTAACGCTGCCTTCACTGGTGGTGCCTATGGTGATGTTGCCAACGAAGCTATGAGAATGGGTTATGTTGGAACATTGTTTGGTATGCAAATCTTTGAAAGCGCCAACGTTCCATTGATTACCAGCGGTTTAGCTGGTGACTACAGTGGTGCTATTTTCCATCGTGATGCTCTAGGCTTTGGTTTAATGCGTGACATTCAGATCGAAACACAGCGTCGTGCCTCTTATCTAGGCACTGACATTGTTGCCAGTGCTATGTATGGCACAGGCGTGATCTATGAACAATACGGTGTATTGGCTAGCTTCGACTCTACAATCTAATTAGGAGACTTCAATGGCTTTCATTAACCCAGGACAAACAGGTGTTATAGCGTTTGCGGAATACTCAGACGTGACCAGCACTGACCAAAGGCTATTTGAGGCCAATGAAGGAATAGCTGACCAAACTATGGTTGAGGATCTAACAGAAAAGGCCACAAGCCGTATTCTGCAATTGATCCGCAACACTAGTTGGTGGAAGCATTATTATCTCATAGAAGCCAGTGAGGCTCAAAGACTGGCAACAAACACTCGAAGCACTCCTGATGTTCCGCTTCCTGACCCTGATTTAATTCTAGGTCGTCAAGCGGATTTTACTGACCTCTGCGTGTATTTTACTCTGTATGAATATTTGTTACCTAAGGTAGCAGACTTTTCAGCACAGGATAATGCAGAAGTAGTGAAGATTGGCGTGTATAGAACCAAGTTTGATGTCTTGTTTAGAGAGCTGATCGATGATGGAACTTGGTATGATTTCGACGCTAGTGGCACAGTCACTGAACTTGAGAAACTACCAACCAGAACTAATCTAGTGAGAGTTAGATAATGAGAACTGAACTGTTATCAGCGATAACCACAGCTATAAGCACACTTACCCAGTTTGCCGTTAGCCAGGAGTTACCTTGGGAGCAGAACGGAACTCCTCTGTATCGTAAGAACATGAAGAAGGTCTATGTTGACAACGCTCGCGTTGAACAAACAACATTGATTCCCACTCTTAACGGTGGCGAAGTATTTCAGAATGATCTTATCTCAGAAGTTTATCTAGCAGTAGACGCAAAGAACCCACCAAGTCAGTTAGACTCTGCAATTACAAAGATTCTAGGGACGAAGTCAACAATCAACGTGGTCAACT
>Ga0247723_1001273_pt1 | contig 15033 bp, 24 predicted proteins | sample MSEWelMarce5H_FC_FD_189079 | JGI IMG/M metagenome (GOLD analysis project Ga0247723, IMG submission 189079) | Subsurface sediment microbial communities from gas well in West Virginia, United States - MSEEL Well Study Marcellus 5H_FC | ecosystem: Environmental > Terrestrial > Deep subsurface >...
TAGGGTAAACCCGAAGCTATTACAGCTTGCACAACTTCATCAGGAGTTACGCCCGGAACTCTTATGTCGGCAGCACAACCCACCCGATGCTGACTAGTATCTTTAGAACCAACAGCATCATTAACCAATTTAGAGCGGAAAGCACTATTAACCATAATGGGCTTGTTTCCCAGAAGTGTTTTAACTTGCTCCAAAAACTCTGCAAGACGGGTAAGGTTTTTAAGTTCATCATCATTTGGTGTGTTATCTAATGTACGGTGGTCAGTATGCGTTAATTCATCAAGGGTAAAGTGAGTAGTTAAATTCATTTTTTACCCTTCATATCCATAATTTTTTCTAGCGTTCTACCACCAAAGTAAAAGCTCATTATAAGCATTCCCCATTGACCAAGCAACTCGACATAGTTATTGTTTACCTCAATATCCCATGCACTCATCATAGCAAAGGTTGTGTATGTCATTAGGATAAATACCAGCGTCATTGGACGAATGTTCTTAGATAACCAAGAGTCCGACATCATGTCGGCTTGAAGTCGCTTGGTCAGTTCTTGTTGTTCGCTTACATCTGCTTGTAACTGAGCAAGTTCACCGTTCTGGGCTAGGGTTGCTAAATCTAGTTGTGCCTTGGCTTTAGCCTCTGGGTCGGGTATTAGCTTATCAATTAACTTACCACCAATATTTAGTATTGCGTCAAGTCCTAACATTATTTCCTCTTTTCTCGTTCTTCAAGTAATTGCACTTTAACCTGTAGTTGGTGAATATCTCGATAAATTTCTTCTTTCATTGCATGACGCTTTTCGGCTGAAAGTGGCGAGTCAGTCGGCACATTTTCTTTAGTGATTAACGCTGGCATCTGTCCTTCAATCTTAGTCAGCCGTGTAGAAAAATCCGCAACTTGTCCAAGTAGCCATGCTAAACACGCTACGACAATTGGCAGTACTGCTTTTAAGATATCTTGAATCATTTTTTATTTACCAAGTCAAATAAAGCTTTTACTTTTTCTTCTAGAACAGCAATCTGATTGTGCATCTTAGCCAATACAAATACCAACGTAACAAACGCTATTAATAAACTAGACAGCTTAGAAAGGGTATCTAGTAAATCCATTTAAGCTGTTCTATTCCACATATAAACTACTTGATATGGAGGCATATTTGCGTTTGTTGGGCTTCCACCATCTGCCGCAATACCATGAACGTGACCTACACTATTATTACCTGCAGTTATTCTACCTGTTGGATTTTCAAAAGATTGTGCTTCAGCAACCATTAATCCACCATTTATGCCACCTTGACTACTACCTATATAAGCACTAATATTATGTTGATGGTCTACACTTTGTCCGCCTGTAGTACCTCCGTGACTGTGTACCGGTAAAGTGGCATCAGCATTACCACCCTGACCACTAAATGGTCCACCATCACCAACCAGCATTCTACCAGCAGAATATTGAACCCATGTACCAAAACCAAGCATACTTGCATCTGCCGGATTAGTGGCAACCGTAGAACAGTATATAGACCCAATAGGATATAGCGTCTGTTTTACCGCTTGAACAAAAGCCGTAGTTGCTATTTGAGTATTATTTGTTGTTGTAGCTTGAGTTGTCCCTACTGCGCCAGATGCTACCGTTGTTGAGACTGTTACCGCAGTTGTAGCATTACCAACCGTTAGATTTGCGGCTGTTCCAGTAATATTTGTTCCTACTAGAGCAGTGGGCGTTCCAAGAGCTGGAGTTACCAAAGTAGGTGAAGTGCTTAATACAGTATTTCCTGTACCTGTAGATGTAGTTACACCTGTACCGCCGTTAGCAACAGGTAATGTACCTGTAACTTGAGTTGCTAAATTAACTGTACCTGTTATAGACCCAGCTGGATACCCTGTACAGTTAGCTAAATTGCCAGATGTAGGTGTTCCAAGAATAGGAGTAACTAAAGTAGGTGACGTACTAAGTACGTTATTTCCAGTACCAGTTGTTGCTGTTGCACCTGTACCGCCTTGGTTTACTGCTAAAGTTCCAGTTATATTTAACGCAGTTAAACTCGAAGCAGTACCGGTAAGCCCTGTGCCCGGTCCTGAGAACTGAGTAGAGGCAGTTATTGTTGTACCGCCTATTGTTGTGCCTGATACAGCCCCTGAACTTGTAAGCGAAGAACAAGTAATAGCGCCTGTAGCAATACTCCCGCCAGCAACAAGGTTCTGAGCGTTCTGTACATAGTTTAAAACACCCCATGATGCTCCTATTACTCCAGTACAGTACAAATACATAGTCTGTCCGTTAGGAACCTGAGTTGTAGTACCGCCCGACATTTTAATATACGCAACTTGCGGGGAGGTTAAGCTGTTAGTAACCATGTAAAGCTTTGGAACAGCTGGGACTATTACGCTATATGTAGCATTTTGAGTACCTGTAACTATGATTACCGCACTTCTAGCCTCATCAGTAGTGCCATTTAAGTTTGTTAGAGTGTAGTCGGCATTAGCCATTATGATGGTAGTCTGACCAACAATAGCCTGTTCAAGTAAAGTGCCAAAGTTTGCATTGGTAGTTGAGCCCCAAGTACCTGTTTGTTCACCATCCCCAATTAAAGTTAATTTTAATGAGGTTGAATATGTTGTCATAATATATCCTTATTGACTATTATTTATTTCAGTCCAGTTATTAGACTGTGTGTTATTAATTTGAGCCCACGTTATAGATTGGTCATCATTTATTTTAATCCATCCACTAACAATATTGTTGTCTAACATAGCAAAAGACTCAACTAATGACTGCAAAAATGCTGATTGTTCAGTACTAGAATTTGACATAGTAACCGCTTCGGCAACCGATTGCACAAATTGAGCCGTTATTGTTTGCGCATTAGCGACCCCAAAGTTTTCAGTAATATTAAGTAAAAGCTCAAGAATAGCAACTTGTACACTTTCAATAGTCGTAGCTTCTGCAATACTAGATTGAAACTGCGCTGTTAGGGTCTGTAAAGATTCTAGTGTAAGGTTTTCAGTAATACTTGCAATAAACTGAGCGGTTATTGTCTGGGCATTATTGACTGTAAAATTTTCTGTTGGGCTTTGAACAAAACTAGCTTGTATTGTATCTATATTATCTATAGTAAACGGCTCGGTTATTGACTGTAGCATAGCCGTAAAAACCGTTTGAGAATCTTCTATTGTGACGTTTTCTGTAGCTGCTACAGCAAACTGAGCAGATATTAGCTGGTCGTTAGCCGCAATAAAGTCTTCTGTAATAGATTGTAAAAACGTAGAAAGCTGGGCGCTTGAGTCTGCAAAATCTATAACCTCTGTAACGCTACCAAAATAGTTAAGCCCCGCATCATTGTCTACGTCATCAACAATAATGTTTTCAATTGGAAATTGTAAAAAAGCGGACAGCTGTGTGCTTGAATCCGCTAAGTTTACGTTTTCACTAATATTAAATGCGTAAGCGGTTGACCCTAAAGTTGAGTAGGGGGATTGGGCAAATGATGTTATCCCGAACATTATCTAAACTTAGGTCCATTAAGCCACATAGTTGCGCTATATCTTGTACCAGAAATAACGGGGGTTACACAATGTTCTAACATTGACGGAAAAGCAATAACAGAACCTTTTGTTAAAGGTGCAACATATTCTTGATATAAACGAATTTTAAACTCCCCACCTTCAAATTCTGACGGGTCATTTAATAAACAAACTACAGTAATTTTGCGGTCAAGCGGTTTTAAACCTAATACAAAAGTATCGGTATGCCAATTGTATAACTGTTTTTCCGTATACCTAGCAAACTGTATCTGCTCATTTTCAGAAAGTAGATAATCCCATTTGCACTCTTTATTGCCTGTTTCCGCATTATTTTTTAAATGTGTTTCCATCCAATGATTTGCCGGTAAAAACTGTATAGATGTATTTCTAAACTGCTCATCTTTTTGACTAGACGTTTCGCCCATTGAAGCATCATTGTATAAACAAGTTGAGCACTCTGCAATTACTTCATCGCATAATGCTGTGTCTACGTTGGATAAATACCAGATTGGTAAATGCGTCATATTTTATTCTGCCGTATCCAATGCGTCCAATTGTTCTTGTGTTGGTTTTGATAGCGTTGGATGTTCCCATTTTGCAATATAAGACTCAGTATCACCAACATTTTTTTGTAACAGAATTTTTCCAAAAGCAAAATCATATCCTATAAGTTCAGGATAAATTGTAATAATTTTATTATATAAATCCATTATCCAATCCTTGATAAAGAAGCCATAAACCAAGTAGTTACATCATTAGCAATTGTATTATTAGTTGGTTGATTTTGTAGCGCATATAAACCAACATAATCACTACTACCATTTAAATATACTAAACACGAACCATATGCAAATCCTACAGCTGGCTCTCCTCGTCCCACAAATTTCCATGCAGAACCATTTTTAAATACTGCTACAAGCATACCACCGGCAGCAGTATCAACTTGATAACCACCCGCTACATAATAATAACCGGCGACATTTGGTTGAAAGTTTGAAGTTGATGTGTTGTATCCCTGAGTATTCCATTGAGTTGTGGCAAAAGCAATTTGTGTATATGAATTTTGAGCGAGTGATGTTCCACTAGTTTGAGTAGCTGCAAAAGATGGTCCATTATTTCCTGTAGGGCCAGTTGGTCCAGTTGGGCCAGTAGGTCCAGTAGGTCCGGGGACAGTAGATGCAGGTCCAGTTGGGCCAGTAGGTCCAGTAGGTCCGGGTGCACCCGTTGGCCCTTGCGGTCCAGTTGGCCCTAATGGTCCTGTTGGTCCGGGGCCCCCCGTAGGTCCAGTTGGTCCTGTGTTTCCTTGAATACCTTGAGGTCCTTGAGGGCCAAGTGGTCCAGTAGGTCCGGTTGGACCTGTGGGTCCTTGTGGAACTACAAAATTAAATACCGCAGCGGTAGGGGAGCCTACGTTAGTTACAGCTGCTGGTCCAGTAGTTGTTGTACCCGCTGCTACAGTAGCGCCCGGTCCAGTTGGTCCTGTAGGTCCAGTTGGTCCAGTTGGTCCTAGGGGGCCTGTAGGTCCCGGTGCGCCTGTTGCGCCTGTGTTTCCTTGAATACCCTGCGGTCCTTGAGGCCCTGTTGGTCCTGTTAAACCTGTTGGCCCTGTTGGGCCTGTTGGTCCAGTCGGTCCTGTAGTAGCTGCCCACGCATATCCACTTCCCGTCCATTGTAAATATGTACTTGCTGTTACTGGGGCAGGGGCAAATGTAGTAGTACTTGCGCCACTTTGATAAGGTATTTGATTAGCTACGCCACCAGCAATATTAGTAGATGTTGTAGCCGTTGTAGCATTACCGCCAATAGAAAGCCCTGAAGCAGTTCCAGTAATATTTGTACCAACTAACGCACTAGGTGTGCCTAAAGCTGGAGTTACTAAAGTTGGAGAGTTGGATAAAACAACAGAGCCTGAACCAGTAGAAGTTGTAACCCCAGTACCCCCCGCTAAAACAGGTAAAGTACCCGCAACTAAAGCACTGGCAGATGTAGAGTAAAGGGCATTGTTAGCCGCAGTAAATGTAGTTAACCCTGTACCACCATAAGGAGGCTGAACTGTTCCACCTTGCCATGTACCACCTGTAATTACAGTACCACCTAAAGCTAAAGCGTTTGTACCCCAAGTTACGTTCTCAGGTAAGAATCCGTGATAATCCCATGTACCAGCCGTAGTTGCCGTAGACACACAAATTAACTCAACCGCTCCACCCGCAGTAACTATACCAATCGAACCGGAAGCGTTGTCTTGTAATGTTAACGTGCCAGTAGCGTTGTTATTAAATACAAAAGCCACACCTGTAGAAAGAGTTGTTGCATCAGGCATTTGGTAAGTTTGGCTACCTGTACCTGTTAAAGTCTGTGAATAAGCAGAAGCCGCAGTTAATATTGTTGTTCCGCCCGCAGCTGCCGTATTTGTATTAGACTGGTTAAGTCTATTAATTGATACGTTCTGATTGGCATCCCGTAACATTACAGAGTTAGCGCCAGAAGAAGCTGTTACACCTGTACCACCATAAGCCACACCAATAGTTGTGCCATTCCAAGTACCTGAAGTAATTGTGCCTAGTGGAGAAACATTGCCGCTTGTATCTTCGTAAACTGAAGTTGATGCTGGGTATGTAAGGAATACGTTACAAGTTCCAGCAAAAGTAACAGCTAAATTAGAGTTTGACGATGATAAAACCGTTGTACGAGTTAAAGTTGGTCCAGTAGTTGAATATGTGCCAAGACCAACCTCCCAATTTCCGGAAGAATCAGTAGCAGCATAGTAAGTAGTGTTGCCATTACCTACAACAGCAAAAGACTGAAACCCATCTACAGTTCCAATTAACGTGAAACTAACAGTTGTGTTCGCAGTGCCAGTCTGTTGAACTCTATCATAAACTACGAGAGCCATTTAGGACTCCTTAACTTGTAGCGGTTGTGCTATATGTAACAGTAACAGTATCACCTGAAGTCACGGTTTTTGCTGTACTAAAGTTTCCTTCAGAATAAAGCGTACCAGCCGTGCTTGAGATTGTACTAACAGCGCCTGTACCTGTAACCAAGAAACATCCATAAACTGTAGCTGAACCTGTCATTGTGTAGGTAATTGCAGTTGCAGTTGATGTTGTGACGTTTGATGGAGTTGTTCCAGTTGAAGTTGCAGCAGCAAATACCGCTGTTCCACGAACTGCTGAACCGCCAACTGTGTAAGTTGTTAGCTCAGTCCATGTTTTAGAAGTCATTGTATCTGCGGCAGCAAATGTTGTGCTGTTATTAATCAGACCTAAAAACGGTCCAACTGTTGTATATGTGCCAGATGTTCTGAGTAGTGTATTGAGCATTAACTCTTTACCTACGGCTACAACTAAGTTAGGAAACTCTTCGTTCCATTTTAAGTTGCCAGCAGCATCACGGCACTCAACAATATATTGACCATCAACGCCCATTCCTTCAGGAATAACAGCGTTTGCTTGTAATGTGGCTATAGCGTTATCGCCAAAACCTTGAATTTCTTTGTGCATATTTACTCCTAAGAGATTGTTATTACTGCGGTTGTTGAGCTAGGTGTTGGGAAAGTAATTGTAAACGTACCCGTTGTTGTTTTATCTGACCCAAAATTTAAAACTGCTACTGTTGAACTTGTTGTACTATTATAAATCAATGCCCCCCTACAAGTAAAGGATGCTCCCGTCCAAACTACTGGGTCAAACGATATGTAAGCCACATTGTTTGTAGTATCCCCAGTAGGTACATTTGATATGACTAACGGCTTACCGCCAGCTGTATATCCTGTACCAACAACTTCGCCTGTAGTAGTGTAAACAGCGGTAGCGTTATTTAAATCAGCGTTTGCAGTATACAAAGCAATTTTGTAAGTATAAGAAGTTCCAGTATTAAAATTAACCAGTCCACTGAGCGCATCAGTCTTAAACTTTGTAGTTTGTCCTTGAACTATGGTCACGAGTTAGGCCCACTTACGTTCATTTTAGTCTGACCATCACGGTACGCATCGCCACGTTCTAGACCATCACCAAGGCGTTTAGCTAAAGCTACGGCTTCAGTAAATTTCTTTTCATAATATTCAACCATATCTTGCTCGCCCTTCATAAATATCATAGCTTCACGCATCGAGCCATATAGAAGAACAGGGTCAAAATTATCGCCAAGCCAAGAAGTGCCGGTAGTATTATTAACAGCGGTTACGGCTATAGTAAAGCCAGAACCAGAACCAACGCCAATATTAGCTGCGTCAAAACTTAAAGTATCTCCGACAACATAAAAATTACCACCATTGGTTAAAGTCACACCTGTAACAATACCAGCAACAATAGTTAATGTAGCTACAGCCCCTGCGCCAGAACCACCTGTTAACGGAACATTTGTATAAGTTCCACTAGTGTATAGTGTCCCGCCAGTAAAAGAAGCGGTGTTAAGTAAGGTAATAATACCCTGCACAATAGAAGCTGGATAGAAGAAGTAATGTAGCTCCACGGAATAGGTAGAATCAGGAGTCGGCCCTAAAATAGCCGATAACTCGGTATTTGCTAAATATTGTGGTCCAAATAAGGCGTAATACTGTGGTGTTCCTGTATCAGTTGCTTTAGGGTAAGCTTGTCTAATAAAGTTTACATCTTTGTTAATTAAATACTCATAACCGTTAGTTGTTACTACAGCTAACGAATAAGTAGATAAAAAGTCGTTAGGCAAAGAGAGGTATTGATTACCTGTAGTTAAATTCCCTGTTACGTTTTTGCGTAACGAAGGAAACTGTATCATGTTAAAGATACGCTCCTCTGCCTGTTGTACAAACGTAGGAATGCTCGATACAAAGAGCGATTCCGTATTCTCAGCGTAGTTCTGAATTGTTTGGTACAACGTCACATAATTCATTATGCCATTGGTCCTCTAGCCATTACACCCTTAGTAGCAGCGCCTGTACCACGAATCTTCATTTCTCCGTTAGGATTCTCTGGGGTGTAGCTTCCTTTGCTAATACCGCCAGTAGAAATGTTCATCTTATTCATACGCTCAGCGCCAGTACTATACTTGCTGTCTGCTTGAATAGAACTTTTCTTACCAGACATAGTATGTGGCTCAGCATAAACAGAGGCAGAACCAACTTCTTTACCCATTACTTTGTTAGAGAACTTAGCCATTATCTACCCCTTTGTGCGGCTACTTTAGCCATATTACGTCCCATAGACTTCATATTCTTGTTGGTTTTACCAACAGTATGTTTCATAGGTCCGTTTTCAATTTTTACATTTGGCCCAGAATCACCTAAGTTTGTACCTTTAGTTTTTCCAGATTTAGTAATACCATCAGCTGCTTTTCTGAATCCCATATTAAACTCCTAAGTTGTCGAGATTGTTACACTATTTACAGTCCCCGTTGCAACTAGCGCATTGGGAGTTAAAGCTCTATCAAAACCACTAGAACCGCCAACAGGGTACCAACCCCATTCAAATACTCTACTACCGCCTTCGGGATACCCGCCTTCATCTATGGTGTTGTTATCACCATTTTGAATCTGTAGTCCACTTGTTCCAGAAGCATAATAACTTATATCAGGTCTTGGCTCCCTTACTGCTTGTGGGTCATTGACCGGATACATACCTAATTGTAACTGAGGTTGGTCAGGTTCCCAACACTCATCACATACTTTTATACTAACCATTCGGGTCTTAATCGTCAATTTTCTAAGTTGACTTAATTTAAACCTTTGACCACACCTATCGCACTCTGCAATACTGTGCTTACCGGAAGCAAAATTACTAGGCATTATCTATAGTAAAACAAGTTGCGTGGAACAAACCGAAGCGGTGCAGTCTCCCTGTCTTCTGTAGACGCTAGACCAAACTGCTCTTCGTAATCAGCTTTTAAAAATATAATTCTCTGTGGGTCTGTACCTTGAATCTTTACACTCATTAAGTAAGCTAACCCAGACACCATACAGTTAATAAACCTAAACGGTACGTCTTGTATATTGACACCGCCGCCAGCATCTTGAAGTCTGCGCATACGCCAGTAAACAAGCGTATAGGTTGTTCCAGCAGCTGGTACAGGCCAAAGGTTCACACAAGGTAAATACTGCGCTGTAATAGCGTCTCCTATTGCGTGGGTGGCTGCTGTTGTGTTGTTTTGTCCCCTCCAGCAGTTTTGCAGTTGGTTTCCAACAATGTTTGTATATGCAATACTTTCATTGCCAATCTTAATGAAACCAGTTGACCTTAAGTCTAAGTTAGCAATGCTACTGTTTGTTGCCGTTTTTAAAGTAATAGTCGTAGCTGTTGCGCTAATAGCTGTCTGTAACAGATATTCGGTTGTGTCGCTATTGCCTGATTGACGGTTAAAGTAAACCTGAACCGGTCTACCTGTAGTTAGCTTATTAGGTATAGTAGCGTAAGTAGGCTCAGATATACGAGAGAGATTAATATCAGTTTGGTTGGTTGTATCAGCATTGCTTGTACGAGTTTCTAGGTCTAAAATGTCCACCGTATCTACTGGAACTGCATAGATACCTTGGTTTGGATTTAGAATTATACTCGTCTCTTCAACCGTCCACAGGTTAATACCACGGTTAGCCCACTCAACTAGCATCAAGTTAAGCGACCTTCTAGCGGTTTTTAAGTCATAGCCAGTACGTAGCTGTGAACCACAGCGTTCAAATGCTTCCTCAACCATTTCAGTTAGGTCAAGGTTAAATACGCTAGTTCCGGATGTTAACGCCATTATCTATACCCTGCGGTTTTCTTTGCTATATTTTTAGGTTGTGCTACAAACTGCTTACCTTTTGCCTTACCTGCTCGTTTTGCTTTAGTAGTTGCAGCATACTCTTGTGGACTTAATGCTTCAATAGCCTTTTTCGGCAAATACCGCTCACCTGTACCAGATGACTTCTTGCCTGATTTGGTTGTCCATTTCTGGTCCCCCCAGTTTTTTAAAGACTGTTGTGGCGCTTTCAATCTTTTGCTTCTTCTTTTTCAAGAAGCTCCGTATCAATTTGCTCGTCAGTCATATACTCTTCTGTTCCACAATCACAAGGACCATTATTATATATAAGACAAGTTGTGCTATGTCTACTTTCAATCACGGTAACCCCCACCAGCGGCTTTATATTTCTTTGCTACCAATTGTGCTTTACGAGCTGACCATTTCCCTGCGCCTGTGCCTTGTGTTGCAGCTGCTTTTACTTGCGCAAGTATGCGCTTTCTAAGACTTGGTTTAGTGTAATTACCAGCTGCGTTTACTTTACCACCTTCAGCATATTGAGTAAAGTCCGTATCATCCCTACGGGCTTTCTTTTTGCCACCCGGCATTTTAGACGGGCTTATTGCGCCCATTCCACGAGAGGCTATCATGCACGGGTCTTCCCACGAATAGCGCAGCCATCAGCACGGGCGGAAGCGGACTTAACTTTACCGCCACCAGCCATCTTAGTTACACCACCTTTTCTGTAGTTACCTTCAGCCGCCATGCTTTTTTTAGACCTTTGTTCTTTTTCAAACTTTTCAGACCCGTAGGGTCTACCACTAAAAAAGTCGCCTCTAAACCCTAGCCGTCCGGGGGATGGAGGTGGTTTTGGGGGGGTATATTCAGAATCAAGTTTAGATTGAGCTTTTATTGCTGCATTAGCTGCATTAGAGTCATAGGGTTTTTTAGGTTCAGCTTTAGTTTCAGCTTTAGTTTCAGCTTTAGTTTCAGCTTTAGTTTCAGTTTTAGCTGGTTTAACGTTAGCTGCGGATTTTTCAGCAGGTTTAGCGTTAGATGCGGGCTTAACGGGCTTAGCTGGTTTAGCAATCTCATCTAAAGTATACAGCTCTCCAGTTTCTTGGTTACGCTTGAACTTAGACTTAGCCCCTGTTTCATCAAAAATATCTTCTGATGTTGTTTTAACTTCAGTTTTAACTTCAGCTGGTTTAGCTGGAGCAGGTTTAGCTGGTTCAGCTTTAGTTTCTGCAGGTATAGACCTAGTTTTAGCGGCAGGTTTAGCTTCTTGCGCTTCGCCACTAGTTAATTTAAACAAGTCAATTCCGGGGTCTTTTGTTTGACCCATACGATACTTAACTATCTCGTCGTCTCCGGTGTATGACGACCCACCCTCGTTAAACTTCTTAACTTTTCTCATTGGCTTTTTCATTTAGCAAGCCCTTCCACCATTATTCATTTTAACCATTTTGCCTTTAGTTAAGCCTTTTTTAGCTACACCATTAGCATCTTTATGCCCAGCGGATAACCCACCACCAGCCATTTTCTTAGCCATACCACCATTTTTAAGAGTAGCTAAGCTAGTTTTCTTACCGCCATGCTGTTGTTTGTCGTGCATACCAACAGCTTTCTTAATCATCTTTTTATCTTGAGCCATATCGCCCTTAGCCATTCCGCCTTTTTTCATAGGCATTCCGGGAGTACCGGGCTGGGGTCTGCCAGCCTGCATCATCTGGTTATCAGCGCCCATGCGTCCGCCTACAGGCATAGCAGGTTTTTTACGGGCTGCCATTAACGCAGCCATCATCTTAGGGTCTCGTTTTGTTGCCATCGTATCACCACCTTTTTTAAAAGTTTTGCCTTTGTCGGCGTTTGAAAAATCTTGCCCCACGGACTGTGGAACACCTACCTTCTTAGCAAAAGCTTTATTATGTGCTATTGCATTCATAAAATTGTGCTGCTTTTTACTGCTACTTGGCACGAGTAAAACCTTTCTTTGCTATACCATCAGCACGTCTAGATGCTTTTGACCTAACAGCTCCGCCTTTTTTCATACTTGCTTTGCCCAGTATATCTAACATCTCTCGGGTAGACTCATTTTCAGAAATACGAGGGCCCCGACTAGGCTTTTCATCTTCGTCTTCGTTTAATCTTTCTTTAGCACTTTTAGATAATTCAACTTTATCCCGCATATTAACAACTTTGTCAATTGCTGGACCTACGCCAGATTTATCTACAATCTTTTTACCTAACTCTGGAAACTCTTTGTCTAACTTTTTACCTATTTCTTCGCCAGCTGTATACGCAAGACCCGCTAATCCAGCTCTACTAGCCATCCTTGTGGTAGCACGTCCAGCTGCATCTTTTGTCCGTTGACTTTCATTTGTTGCAGGGTCAAGCCCTTTTTTCATACGTTCTGCGTCTGCTTTAACAGATTTTCCGGCATCTTCTTTTAAATTTGGCGTATAGTCTTGAGCATTAGTCTGATTAGGCGACCTATATTTGTAGCCTTCTATTGCTGGTTTATTTAGCCTACCAAGAAGTTTGCCAGCCATTACACCATCCTACCTTTGGTCTTACCTTTAATTGCGCATCCGTCCGCTCGTTTAGAAGCACTAGATACCTTACCACCTTTTTTCATGCGTGGAGCCATTGGCGGGGCTGAAGCTGGGGCTGGAACACCTTGCGCAGCTTGCATAGCAGCTAATTGTTTTTTATAATCGTCTCGTTCTTTTTCTGCGTCTTTAGCTTTATCTGAGTCACCAAATTTATTTTTTAACATGTCAAGCGTTGCTGACATAGGTATTTTTCCTTGGGTAAGCGCATATGCTGGGCTTAAACCAGCCATTAAATTTTTATCCATTCTGCTTACCTTGAAATAAGTTGGTCAATTTTGTTTTCAAGCTTGTTAAACCTTGCGTCAATGTGTTCAACAATGCGGTCAACTTCTGCTTTAGTGACGTTATCACGGGCTACCTCTTCTCTGGTTTTGTTTAACAATATACCGATACGGGCTAACTCTGTAAACTTTTCATTCATCATATAGGCTATGACTGCTATTAGTATAGTCAGTGCGCTTGTCCATAATTCCATTACGTTTAGCATTTCCATCTCTTTAGACTTGCAGCCTTCCTAGTTGGTTTGCCGTTCTCGTCTTTCATTGGTCCGGGCATCCCTGACATCCTAGCGCAGAACGACTTCTTTCTTGCACCACCTTGTGGTTGCGGAGCTTTTAGATTAGACCCCGTAGCCGCATTATATTTAGCCCTACCTTTGGCAGTAAGGCCCGCCCCTTTAGATACAGGTAGCTTCTCACCCCTACCAATAGCCAGAGACGGACCTTTTTTCTTAGCCATAGAACACCGTAATTTTTGCGCCAGTTGGCAAAGTTACATGAACATCTGTTTTAAACAAAATTCCTTCACCGGGGATTAAAAAAGATAAAGGATTTAGTGGTGTTGCAGAAATATTAAACTGCAGCCGAACAATGCCAGTAGCACCGCCATCACGAAGAATAATATCTCCAGCCGTTCCTGCACCTAAAAATTGATAGCCTTTAACTCTAGTACCGTAACTTACCATAGTACCCGTAGCTTCAACGTGTGCAGCTTTTACATCGGTTTGCATACCCATAATTAATCTCCTAAAGTAAAAGGGGGCGAACCCCCAGATTAATTAAACCTGACTTGGATTAGCAGCGCCATCAGAATCACGAACGATATACTCAACAGTAACAGTAATCGTACCGGCAGTAGCATCAGCAGTAGCTGCGGTAAAAGTACCGTAGATAATCGCATCAGTTGTGCCAATGCTGTCATATACGCCTGAAGTAGCCGCTGCAATAGTAGCTGGGGAAGTTTGAACAGCTGAAGTACCTGTATTGACCGAAGCCATGTACAGGTTAGCCGTGCCAGAACTACCAATAGTAACTCCGCAGTTTGTTGCGCCAGTTAGGGCAACATTTACTTCAAGACCAAAGTTAAGAATTTTAGCGCCAGCAGGTAGCACAAACATTTGTTGCGCTGTAGGGGTTGCTAAAATAACAGCAGAAGTAGCCGTATAAGTTTGAGCAACAATTGTAGCGCCCATGTTACGGATTGTTCCAGCAGTTGTGCCAGTAGTGTTTTTGACGGTTCCTAATAACCAAGGACCTAAGTGCGAAGCGAAACCCATGAGGATTCTCCTATATACAAGTTAAGCCTATTAATCGGTATATCGTCTGCTGGGGCAGTTTAATAAGCTGGAATTACCCAGATAATTAATCATACTACAAATTTAAAATTGTGCAACATATTTAATAAAAAACCCCGCCTTTTGAGCGGGGTCTTCATAAAGCCATTAAGCTCCGGGCGAACCGTACATACCTAATGGGTCTGACCAACCAAATGAATAACGCTCACGAGACTTGTAACGTACGTTACCTGTGTCGAAATCGCCGTCCATAGAATTGGAGAGTGGGGTACGAATAAAATGCTTCATACCGTTAGGTACATCAGTACACAAATACCAACCGTTTGTATCGGTTAGGAAGTGGTTAATGGTGAAACCTTCAGGAATAGAACCATTGTTCTTTAACGCATTGATGTCGTTATCAGTTGTACCAACACGGAGTTCAGTCTCTAACAAACGAGTAGCTACGAACTGTAGTGCAGGAGGTACAATTAATTTACGAGGCTTAGCGGCGATTAACAAACCACGCTCATCAGTCCATGCTGCGATTTGAATAACTGCGTTTTCCAACGAAGTTTCGTTCAAGTCAGCTGCGACAGTAGGAGTGTTGCCGTTAGTTGAGCCGTTAATAAGCGGATGAGATGTGCTGAAT
>Ga0247723_1001274_pt1 | contig 15032 bp, 21 predicted proteins | sample MSEWelMarce5H_FC_FD_189079 | JGI IMG/M metagenome (GOLD analysis project Ga0247723, IMG submission 189079) | Subsurface sediment microbial communities from gas well in West Virginia, United States - MSEEL Well Study Marcellus 5H_FC | ecosystem: Environmental > Terrestrial > Deep subsurface >...
TTAATTATGTTGGTGAATATAAAAAATCTTATCGTGATCCAAGAATGGAAAATGCATGGAGTTTTGCTTTTAAATTAACGATCCCTCATAAAGAGGCATTAAATCCCGGAGATGATGCTAGTGATGCACGTTGGGTACCAATTAATAAGTTAGATAAAATACCACTAGCATTTGATCATGAAAACATATTGGCTGCTGCTATAAATGGATAAGTTATTTTTATTGTTATTATTGCCTGTTGTAATTGGATATTGGATATATGCTATTTGGTCATATGATTGGGCCAAACATAATGAAGATATCAAGCGCATGGGTGAGGATATGTTTTAAAGAATTGTTGTAAACCCTGAGTAATCAGGACAGAAGTAAAGAGAAAAATGTTCAAGACGGCGGTTCGATTCCGCCCTTCTCCACCATAAGTAATCTAGAATGTGCTGTAGAATCATAGTAGACCACCAAGCGGGCCACAGGACTTGGGTTTTAGATTACTTTTGATGGGGAAGACCAGGTTTCGATTGGGCAAAGAGTAACGGCATGGACAACTCGACACAGATAGTCGTAAAAAGTAAACAACCATAAATGCAAACGATGAAGTATTTGCACTTGCTGCCTAAATAACAGCATGGGGTAACTATACCTCGCAACAGAAAATAGTATAGGGACTTTCGGGTCCCTATTTTATTACACTAAATATATGATCATGGAAATAAAATCTTCTGCTGATTGGTGGTCAATTGAACAAGAATTAAAAACTCAATTGAAGTCAATGAATTATAATAGTGATCTTTACAAAATGAAAGACAATATTACTGTTATGGTAGTTGAATTAAACAAATCAGAAGTTACTGCCAGAAGAATCAATAACTTTAAATATTTGGAACCGCAAATCTGTGAGATTAATCGGGCAATTAATAACTTAGAAAAGTGGATATTGACATTGATATTAAGTCAATGATTGTTCAAACATCGTCATAAGATTTATATTAAGCTATTTGATATACGCCTGACAGATCAAAATGACTGTTTCCGGCTGCGGCCCAATATCCACTGTTTGGAGTATTATATTTCCAGGCAAGGTCTGTAGTACTGCCAGAATAATACAATTTATGAATCAAACTACTACTCTCTATGTCTGTAATGCCAGCAATGTGAAACAGTGATGGGGCTCCTGTTCCAGAAGTTTGATGCAAGGTGCCGCCGCGCACAGTAATCGTTGATTTAGAAGGAATCGGTAAATTAAACTGATACTGCCCAGTGCCATAATTAGTGACTCCAGTGAAATCTATATTAAAATGAAAATAGCACAATGCACCAATTAAAATATAATTACCTATTACTGTTCCTCCAACAAATGTACCTGATGCATCAGTAAACAGTGGGTTCCAGGTGTTTTCAGTATCGGCCCCATTAACCAGTATAGTCAAATTACCATTGGTGTCACCTACATAAAGAGTGTTGGTTATTTGTTCAACTACTAGTTCACCGGGACGAGCATTGCCGTTATAATTCTGAATTGTTTCTGTTTTGTTATCTTTCATTACAGCACGGGATATACCAGTAATATCTGAATATGGTGGTGGATTGTTGTTCATAATAGTTTCCTTTAGTTTCATCATGAAAAGAATAATTTCTTGATAGTATTTATTCAACTTGATAGTATTTATTCAACTTGATAGTATTTATTCAATTTATTAAAAGTTTAATCGAACAATAAATACAATGAGGGAAAAATATATCATGGAAATCAAAACTTATTGGGCATTTGTAAAAGCTGGAACTGGAAACTTTATCAGAGTTACAATTCAAGCCGACACTCCTTACAATGCTCTACAAATATTAAAAAACACTTATGGCGATAACTTACAAAGTGGTCCCGCTCTAGTCAACTAATCGGATACTAATCATGAAAACAGTTGCATTGACAGTTATGTTCGGACTCAGTACTTTATTATCAGGTTGTGTGGCATATGATCCATATTATCAATCATCTCCTGTATATGTACAACCCAGACCAATATATGTACAACCCAGACCAGTCTATATACAACCACGATGTACGTGGGTCGCTCAATATGACAGATATTCCAGAACGTATAGAAACGTTAGAATCTGTCGTTAAAAGTGTTGTAAAAATACAACAAAAATATCTTGACATTAAATTCATATTCCTGTATAATTATCACATAAACTGATAAAAAGGAACTAAAGATGTTGGAAATCGTCATTTATCTCGCTATTTGTGCTGTTATTCAGATTGTTTTAATCAAACTTTTCTTCTAAAATACTGTTGTTTTAATGCAACACAGTGATTTGACAACAAATCCATAATCTGATATAATATACACATACACTGAGAAAACGGATACGAAAATGAACGAATTCAAAAGCTGGGAAGAAATGTCAGAATTAGAACAACTCGCTTGCGAGTATTGGGACTTCTATAAAGAAGCCTATGGCTTTCGCCCTCGTCATGTGGATACGTCTAATTGGACGGTTGAGCGTTTTCACTCAGAGTTTGAAACTCTTAGTGATATTTCCAAATCAAACGCACTTGCTCGCAAACAGGAAGAAGCTCGGGCGGCTGCTAAGTTGGAATCTCGTATTTCTGAATTACTCATCATGGGTGCCAAAGATCGTACAATGGCTATTCGCTGGATCAGTGAGGCAGAAGATGCCGAGGGCGATATGGAATATCTCTGTTTTCTACTCGGCGTAGAATACGGGTATTTTAAAAATAACCCGTAGTTGTATTTTTACAACAAATTTGTTGACAATAAATCCCATTTCAGTTATAATCATTATATACACTCACACAAAAGGAATTAAAAAATGAAAGAAGCCGTTAAGTTGTTACACTATGTGGATCCGGGTCATTCTTGGTTACGTGTCCCTCTGAAAATGCTCAAGAAATTGGGTATTGCCAATAAGATTTCATCTTTTTCGTACCAACGTACTGAATATGCTTATCTTGAAGAAGATTGCGATATGACCGTATTCATGAAAGCCATGGAAGTCAAGGGTCAAAAAGTTGTATTCGTTACTCGCCGTACTGATCGCGAATCACGTATTCGTAAGTATGGGTCGTATGACATTCTGGCGTGTCATGATGTACCAGTTTTAGATGTTAAACCAGTTAAGACTAAATCAGTTGTGGCGGTTAAATCTGTCAAGACTAAATCAGTTAAGACTAAACCAGTTGTGGTTGATAGCGTTACTGTCAGTTCGTCAGATGAATTGGTTTCTGAATAATCGGGAGAATTGTCAATGAGTAATACTACTCTGTCAGAAGTGGTCAGATCAATTATGTTTGGTGATTTGACCAATGATGAATTAAATAATGTTGCACGAGCGATTAAATTTCGCCGTACTGAATTGGCTAAAACTACCAAGAGTAGTTTAACTATTGGTTCCAAAGTCAGCTTTGTTGATCGTGGTGGTAGAAAATATTTGGGTAATGTTACTGGCATCAAAGTCAAAAACGTTATCGTCAATACCGCTCTTGGAATTTATCGAGTGCCGGCTTCAATGTTAATTGTAGAGGATTAATCATGGGTTTAGATATGTATTTGACGGCAAAACGTTATTTGCCAGAATATAACAAAGAAGTTAAAGAAATGCGAGAATCAATTACTGCCACTATTGGCAGTCCATTTGGCACTGTTAATGAAGTGTCGGTGGAAGCTGGTTATTGGCGAAAAGCTAATGCCATTCATAAATGGTTTGTGACTAATTGTCAAAACGGAATTGATGAATGTCAAGAAACTTATCTTACTCGTAAGAATATGGAATCATTGTTAGAAACGGTAAACACTGTGTTAGCCGATAATAGTACTGCGGGCGAATTATTGCCTCCATCAGAAGGATTCTTTTTCGGATCAACCGAAATTGATGAATATTATATTCAAGATTTAGAATATACAAAAGAACTTTTAGAAAAAATTCTAAACTCCGATCAAACGGGTTGGGATTTTTACTATCGGTCAAGTTGGTAATTTAACTTAATAAGGAAATTTATGAATTTAAAAGTAAAAGCAGGGTTAAAAACCCTAACAGTATTTGGTATTGCACTTGTATTGCCACTAGTGGTAATGTTTATTGTTATTCATGTACCCCCAATGGCAATTGCTTTGGGTTTAGTAAGTGTGGCAGGAGCTATTATGGCTAATACAGTGTATAATTATTTTCTTACACTGGGCGAAGTGCAAGAGAAAGTAAACGATCTAATTAACAAATTAGAAAAATATTAAAAATGAAATCTCATCCTGCAAAACTCAGTTACGATATTGCTACTATAGTACTGATGTTTGTGGCCGAAAGTTTAATAATCGGATCTATGATCTATACTATTGTTAAGATTATCTCTTGACAATAAATCAATTATCGTCTATACTATCTATTCAATATTAATTTTAACGGAGTTTTCCCAATGGCATCAAAACCAGATCAGTATACAGTAACCGCCGTGCAGGCACGTAAGGCAATTTTACAATCATTTAAATCCAAACGCCCAGTATTTATTTGGGGACCCCCAGGAATTGGTAAATCAGAAATCGTAGAAGAAATCACCAAAGAACTTGGCGGTCATTTGATTGATTTGCGTATGGCTCAAATGGAACCTACTGACATTCGTGGTATTCCGTTTTATAATAAAGATTTAGGCAAAATGGATTGGGCACCGCCAATTGAATTGCCTGACGAAGAAATGGCCAAAAAACATAAACGTATTGTATTGTTTATGGATGAAATGAATAGTGCTCCACCAACGGTACAGGCTGCTGCCTATCAATTGATTTTGAATCGCCGAATTGGTAAATATATACTCCCAGATAATGTTGATTTGCTTGCCGGTGGTAATCGTGAATCAGATAAGGGTGTTACTTATCGTATGCCAATGCCATTGGCTAATCGTTTCTTACACATTGAAATGCGTTCAGACTTTGTTACATGGCAAACATGGGCAGTTCTCAATAATGTTCATCAAGACGTTGTATCATTTTTGTCATTTTCCAAAAATGATTTGTACGATTTTGATGCAAAATCTTCCAGTCATGCATTTGCTACTCCTCGTAGTTGGGTATTTGTATCTGATATCATGAAAAGTTATGATGATACTGATAATGATGATACATTGTTTACATTGGTCGCTGGTTGTGTAGGTGAAGGATTGGCAGCAAAATTTGCCGCTTTTCGTAAACTAAACGGTAAACTTCCAAACCCAACTGACATTCTGAATGGTACAGTAACAACATTGGACACCAAAGAAGTATCGGCTATGTATTCATTGACAATTAGTATGTGTTATGAAATGAAAGATATGATTGATAGCAAACGAGTAACCACCAAAGAATTCAATCCTATTTTTGATAATTTTCTTGGTTATATGATGGCCAACTTTGATAAAGAATTGGTTATCTTGGGTTCCAAAATTGCTCTCAAAACATATAACTTGGATATGGATCCAACAAAACTCAAAAATTTTGATGAATTTCATAAACACTTTGGTCGTTATGTATTGGATGCCGTAAAAGGCTAAAATGGGTGATGCCATTTAAGGGATAATGATATCATTATCCCTTTTTTAATCTTGACAATAAATCTATCATGCGATACAATACAATATATACTGGAGAATTTTATGAGTGATGTAATTAATAAATCAAAAAAGAAAAACAAAACGGGTAAATTTGACAAACTTATTGGTCCCACTGATCCAAAAATTGATGAACGTGCTCGTGATCTATTGATTACTGCTCGTGTTGGTTTGTTAATTAATCATTCATTCTTTGGCAATTTGGCTACTCGTCTTAAAATGATTAACGCAGATGAATGGTGTTCAACTGCCGCTACTGATGGTCGTAATTTTTATTACAATAGTAGATTTATTTGTTTATTGAAACCAAAAGAAGTTGAATTTCTTGTTGGTCATGAAGTACTGCACGTTGTATATGATCATATGGGTCGGCGTGATAATCGTGATCCACAAATTTGGAACATTGCCAATGATTATGCGGTCAATGCCGATTTGAAACGTCATAAAGTTGGTCAATTTATTACCAGTGTACCATGTTTGTATGAAGCCAAATATGATGGCAAATATTCAGAATACATCTATGATGATTTAATGAAAGGTGTCAGTAAGATTTCTCTTGATGATCTTATTGATCAAATGTTAGATGAACATATGGATTCTGAAGATGATTCAGATGGTGAGGCTGAAGGCAAAGGTCGTCCAAAACCAATGACTCAAGAAGAACGTGATGCTCTTCGCCAAGAAATTAAACAAAATATTATTAATGCTGCCGCTGGATCTGAGGCTGGTAAATTACCCGCGGGTGTTAAACGATTGTTGGATGATATTACCGATCCAAAAATGCCTTGGCGTGATTTAATTCAAACCAATTTAACATCATTGATTAAATCTGATTATTCATTCTCTCGTCTTAATCGTCGCGGTTGGCATATGGATGCTATTATGCCTGGATCAATTCCGGGTGAAGAAATTGATGTAGTTGTTGCTCTAGATATGTCAGGTAGTATCAGTGACAAACAGGCACAAATGTTTCTCGGTGAAGTGTCCGGAATGATGCAAATGTTTGATGGTTACAAAATTCATGTATTTTGTTTTGATACTAGTGTTCACAACCCTCAATCCTATAGTAGTGATAACTTAGATACTATGAGTGAGTACGAACCTAAGGGTGGTGGTGGTACCGACTTTACTTCAATTTTTGATTACCTCAAAGAACGTGGTGAAGATACCAAACGCTTGATTGTATTCACTGACGGTATGCCGTTCGGAAGTTGGGGGGATGAGGACTTTACAGATACAACTTGGATCATTCATGGTAGTAACACTATTGTTCCTCCATTTGGGGCATATGCTTATTTTGATTAATTGGATGAATTAAAATATTATGACATAATATTTTCCTACTAAATATTTTGACAACTATTTACAAAGGAAAATATTATGGCCAAATTCATTAAACATGTTGGGAAAATCGGGGATCGTAAAGTCGCTGTTGTTTTTAGACAAATTCCAGGCGAAGATCACATGGCTCTGGTTGTATATACAGAGTTACTTAATCAAAACATTCATGATCCATTAATCTCATGTATTGACAGTGAATCTGCTCAACGAGAAGACAATCTTGCCGAAGCATTAAATAAAAATTATACTCGTGATGGTAAGATTTTACTACAAGTTTTGCATCATGAAGGTATGATGAAAAAGGTTCAAACATCACAAGTCTTAATGACACCTGCTCCAAATCAGGCAATTAAATTAAGCGAACTTAACAACATTTTAAATGAAATGGCCAAGGGTGAAGAGGCAGTTAAACGTTTACGTGAAATTGATGATAGTCGTGGATTACAAGATCCAAAAGATATTGCTCGTAGAATGCGCGATAGTACTAAACCAGCAGTAACTGCGGCAAGTCCAGATGTATATGGTGATACAGATTTGGCTCAACAACGTCTTCAACAGGCTCATAAAATGGCCGCTGAAGCTCGTGGTTTATTGGCTGAAAGTGACAGATTGGCACAAGAAGCATACGGTATGGATCCATCATTGAATCCAGTACAACCAAAAGCTAAAAAAACTAAAAAGGCAACTGTTGAATTAACCCCTCAACAAATCTTGGAATCCGCTACAGTTAAAAAGGCAGGACGCCCACGTAAGGCAACTGTAACAGGATAATATCTAATGTCGCCCGAAGTCTTCGCAAAGTGGGAACATATTGTAGACAGTGTTGAAAAAACAAAGATACCATTAGAGTTTATTAAAAAACTAGTTATCAAGTTGAATGGAAGACGCCAACGAACAATAAACATTAAATCATTGTTCAATCAAGGATTGGAAAGTGACGAGATTGAACAGGCTATTACTCGTAAATTGGATGAATATGATGATGACATGGTTGGAATAGAATTTGTTTTAGATATTGAAGGTATTGCAGAAATTGTTCAACCTGAAATTGATGATCTGTTAAAATCGGTCAAGTAAAAGTTGACATACTGTTATCAGTATGTCATACTCTTATTTTAGAGAACATTTAATGAAAGTAAAATTAATTAGTTATTCACAACCAAGTCAAGAAGTCTTAGAAGAAGGTTTACAAGACGCTCAAGACTTGGTTGCATTTTGCGCTAGAGTATCCAATCCAAGTAATCAAATGAACACTGAAACCAGTGAAAAGTTGATTAAATATTTGATCAAACATAAACATTGGTCACCAATGGAAATGGTTTCAGTATGTTTAGAAATAGAAACTACTAGAGATATTGGTCGTCAATTATTACGGCATCGTAGCTTCTCATTTCAAGAATTTTCACAACGTTATGCTGATCCAACAAAAGATTTAAGTTTTGTTGTTCGTGAAGCTAGACTTCAAGATACAAAAAATCGTCAAAATAGTATTCCATTAGATATGACTAATGATGATCAACGTCGCATTGCCTATCAATGGGAACAGGGTCAATTAAATCTAACAAAACAAGCACAGGAATTATATACTTGGGCAATCTCAAAAGGTATTGCTAAAGAACAAGCACGTGCTGTGTTACCTGAAGGATTAACTATGAGTAGATTGTATGTTAATGGTACATTACGTAGTTGGATTCATTATATTGACGTTCGTGCTGATGAAAGTACACAACTTGAGCATCGTGAGATTGCACTTGAATGTGCTAAAGTTATTGCTAAAGTATTTCCATTAATGTCAAATCTATAATGGGAACGATTGAATCAATGAATCTTGGATCAATGGTTCAGGAAAAACGATATAAGCCTCGTTCATTTAGAAGAGTTGATGATAAAGTAGTAGAAGAATCTGATTTTCTTGTTAATGAGTTTTCACGACCTTATTTGACAAACACATCAGTAGACTGGAGTGCTATTACTAATTTACAGGCTTGGTTACAGACTGATCCAGGACAATGGGTACTTAAACATTGTGTAGAAGAACCTTATATTGTATGGCATCAAAACATACAGTTTGATGGTTATACATATCGTATAATTGCAAGATTACGTACTGAGGATCAACTTTTGTTTGTGTTGAAATTTAAATGAAAATATTAGTAACTGGTGGTTGTGGATTTATTGGACATAATGTTGTTCAACGTCTTCAAAGTCTTGGTCATGAAGTCATGATTATTGACAATGAAACTGATTATAACATTATTAATCCAGATGAACTTGAATACATTATGTATGAACGTAAGAAAAAGTTTGAATATCAAACTAATATTCAACATTATAATGTACAAGATTCAATGATTTCTATGCACATGAATATGTTTAAGCCTGATACAGTTATTCATTTGGCTAGTTTCCCACGACAAAAGATAGTTAATTTTAATCCAATGATTGGCGCTCGTGTTATGTGTGAAGGCCTATTGAATATGCTTCAACTATCAGTTAAACATCAAGTGTCAAAATTTGTCTATATCAGTAGTAGTATGATATATGGTAATTTTAATGATGATGTTAAGGAAGATGCCATTTGTAATCCAATGGGTCAATATGCCATTATGAAATACATGGGTGAAAAACTTGTACAAGATTATAGTAGACGAGATTTACTAAATCATACAATTATAAGACCAAGTGCTGTATATGGTGAATTGGATGTTGAGGATCGGGTAGTTAGTAAGTTCATGTTGGCTGCTCTAAGAGACGAAACATTAGAAGTTCGTGGTGCAAATGAGCGTTTGGACTTTACTTATGTTGAAGATATAGTTGATGGCATTGTAGCGGCATCGTTAAGTAACAATACTGAAAATAAAACATATAATATAACTAGAAGTAAATCGGTATCTTTATTAGAGGCTGCAGAATTAATAGTTAAAATTGTTGGTAAAGGTAAAATAAATGTAATAGAACGAGATAACTCATTTCCAAGTCGTGGGTCATTAAATATTGATGCGGCTAAACGAGATTTTGATTTTAATCCAGTAATTGATATTGACACTGGGTTTTCTTGGTATTATCAGTGGATTACTAATAGTCCATATTGGAAAAAGAATCTGTAATTTTAAAAAGTAAATAAAGACGCTATAGCGTCTTTTTCTATTGTATCTTAATTATGACATTTATAAGATAAATACTCACTATGAGATTAAACGAAATTGAACAATCTAAGAGTAAAATCAGTGATCTTAAGAAATTTGTTTCTTGGGCATGTGATCGTTTAGACATTGAAAATATGCCTACTGTCAAGTTTGGCACTGATTTATCTGATGTAAAACAAAAAAGAACATTTGGAAGTACTAATAGTGATGGTCAAATATGGGTACATATTGTCAATAGAAACACGGCTGATACAATGCGAACATTATGTCATGAATTGATTCATCATAAACAATTTGAAATTGGTACGGCTCATGATGGAATGAATAAAGAACAAACACAATCAATTGAAGACGAGGCTAATGCTATCGCTGGAAGAATGATGAGAGATTATGGCGCTGAACATGAAGAAATCTATGAATCTGTAGCAATTTCAAAACATATACAGACTGCCATCAAAGAAATAACAATAAAATAACTGATATAATCAGATAAATATAGTATTACTTGGATTATTACAATGTCAAACATGAAGAAATTACTAGATATTATGAATGAAACCACTGTTAGTGGTTCAATTGCTGCAGGCCCAGCAGTTGGACTTGGCACTCAACGTAGAGTTCAAGAAGAAGATTCAGATGATGGTACAAAAGCGCCAGATGCTCCCAAAGCTAAAGAGTTTGGACTGTGGAAAAACAGTGTATTGGCTGGCGCTGAACAACGTGACAAGAAGAAATCTAAGAAAGTATCAGAATCCAAAAGTGAAGATCGTAATGAAATGGATACTCCAGCCGTACAGAGTGGATTAAAGAAAATGGCCGCTCGTCATAATAATGAAAATTGGACTAAAGAACAATTAGCAGATTTGGGTAGACGATTGGCTGCAGTTAAAACTACACGTAAAAATGGGTATACTGAATTCAATGGTATTGATAAGGCTATTATACGTAGTAAAAAAGTCAATGAACTTGATTGTGGTTCTGGTCAACGTCAATTAAAATTAGCAGAAGAAAACATTTCAGAAGAACAATTGTTAGCCAAAGAATTGGCTCGTAGACTTGATTTGTTTATGAAAGGGTTAGATCGTGAACTAGGTAAGAAATCATCAGATCGTGGAATTCAATCAAAAACTGAACCAAGTACTGGTGCTATGAGAGAAGATAATAAAAGTATTGGCCCAGATATGACCGATCCTTATGAACAAGGATGGTTTTCCACTTATAATGATTCTAATCCTTATGAGAAAGGTACTAAAGAATATCAACAATGGCAAAATGGACAAAATGAACGTGAATCACAACCTAATCATTATGATGAAAGTGTGACTGAGCAATACGATCCGGCAACAGCAATAATGTGGATAAATCAAGTCAGTCAATTGGCTCATGCTGTTTCACAAATGAGTCCAGAAGAATTAGTCAAACTGAATGATGCATATCAGAGCTTTTATAAAGTCGCTGGAGGAGCAGTCGCTGGAGGCGCTGCCACTGGTATTGGTGGTATGTTTTATTCATTGATGAAAGACACCTTATCCGCAGCCAAGAGTAAGGCTCGTGTTGATACTGAAGAAATTCTAACACTAAAGCGTCAAATTGTTAGTATTCACAAACGTCTAAAGAACTTAAAATCTGAACCGGCGATTGCCAAGTATCAAGCAATGTTAAAGCAAGCATATGAAGTATTGGCTGAGTTGGAATCTCGTCAGGGTAATCAGGTGGCTGAAGCTGGTCATTATACAGGGGGTGGTATTGATGCAGAAGGGTACCCGAAGCCTTCACCATTTTCGTGCGGTATAAGAGCCGCGCTGGGTTCGGATGAACAGGAAGATCAAAAACAAGTACAAGACCCTGAAGATCATGAAGAATGGCAACAAGGATATGAATATGGTGTGAAGCAGCGCCACAATACCACCCTAGCCCCTAAAAAATCTCCGCCAAAGCGTCCAAGAAAAGAAAAACCATTAGATCACGAGAAGCTGGCGGCTTTTTTCAATCAATATGCGCCAGGTCGTAATATAACAACAGCCTTTAATCAGCATGTGCAGAATAAAAAAGGTAAAGATGAGCCGGGTGTGGCGGAAGGCTCAGAAAAGGAATATCATGTAATTAACCACAGAGGAACTCCAACAGTGGTATCTCCAAATGGTAAAATGAACAAAAACTTTTCAAGTACATCCGATGCTCAACAGTTCGCTAAGAAAAAGAATGCTGAAATAGGTAAGAAGAAAGATGTGGCGGAAGGTGATCAAAAACAATTAAGCGTACAACAACTGGCCACTATCAGTGACGAAGCATTAGATAATGCATATCATTATGGTCGTAGTTCTCCTAGTAATACATTTGGATGGCAAGCAAATTTAAAATCAGCTGCATATGCTAAACAAATGATTGATAAAGGTATTACTGATATTGAAGCAATCAGTGATGCTATTCATAAAGGTTGGAATGTAACGGCCAAAGCATTTGTACAAAATCCTGATCAATTTGATGATACAGAAAAGTTAAAAGCGGCTGGAAAATTAGAAGCAAAACTTCAACAACGAGAAAAGTTGATGAACATTGGGTATGCTCAATTGCCTGATGAAGAACAAGAAAAAGATCGTGTAGTTGCTAGAGCGTTATTACAAGCACTTAAAGGTCAGCAAGGTGTGGCGGAAGAGAGCAAAGGATTGTGGGCAAATATACACGCCAAGCAAAATCGTATCAAACATGGTAGTGGTGAGCGTATGCGTAAACCAGGAAGCAAGGGTGCTCCAACTAACGCTAACTTTAAATCAGCATCTAAAACTGAAAGTGTGGAAGAAACTACTGGAGATCCAAAGTTTGATAAGATGCTTAAAGATATCACTGGTAAAAAAGTAGTGGCCAAACAACAAAAAGCGGATACTAAGCAACAATCTCGTGATGCTTTTAATAATATGTTTGGTGGTGGGAATCCTGCTGATTCACTCGGAATTAGAAAGAAAGGTGTGTCGGAAGACTCAGACCCATGCTGGGATAATTATAAGCAAGTTGGCATGAAGAAGAAAAACGGTAAGAAAGTTCCTAACTGTGTGCCAAAAGAAGATGTATCAGAAGACGCTGCATCAGTCAAGTACGGAGTATTTTCTAAGGGTGGATCTGTTGGTGATCAGAAATGGAAAAATGATCCAATAAAAACTTTTGATAACAAAGAAGAAGCTATTGCATTTGCCAAACATCGTAGATCTAGTTTATCAAAGGGTGAAAAAGCCTACTACAGAATGAGTTATGTTGTTAAGCCAATTAAAAATACAACAGAAAAACAAGTAAATGAACACGGAGATCCATGGGAAGATCCAGATTATGAACCATATGGTAGCGGAAAAGAAACTCGTAGCTCAGAACAAATTGCTAAAGATAGAGCAGAACATGCAATTCTTAGTAAGAAACTTGGTTTAAGTAATAAACGTGATAAAGATAGTATGATAGGTGATATGACAAAAATGTTGAATCATTTTATGAGTCAACATTCAAAGAAAAAAGATGTGGCTGAAGCATCGGCATCAAGTTCCAGATCAAGAGCGGGATTGGCAAAACTGTCCAAATTAAAATCTATGACGTTGGATCAGCAGAAAGAATATCTACAAAAACAACTAGAAATAAGTGACAAGCGCCGTCAGGCTCGTGACGACAAACAACGAGCTGAGTATGATAAAAAGATGGCATTAAAATCTCAATTAAAAGATAAAGATGATTCCAAGAAAGATGTGAATGAAGCCACTGGTTACAAAAGTCAGTTTCCATCAGCCGCACCAGCTATTCAATACGCCAAAGATAAAGTAAAAACATTTAGAGATCCAGACGATGGTATTGAAATATGGTCAATGCCTGATGGCGGATGTGATGTAGTTCATACTAGTAATTCAAATGGTCGCAATCATTGTATTGACAATAGAGGAAAGAAATTAGGTACAATTCGTCCTCAAAAACAGATAAAAGAAACTAGTAATTACGGTGATCTAGATGAAGTTGCTCCACCACATGAAGAAAAATTAGTTAAAAAACTTAAAAAAGAATATCCAGGTCATCCAGAGAAAGCTTTTGCCACTGCGTGGTCAATATATAATAAAAAGCATGGGAAGAAATAATGTTAAAAGATGATTTGAAAGTTCTACAAGCAACTTCATTTAGTTACTATGTTAAAGCACATCAATTTCATTGGTGTGTTGAGGGTCCAGACTTCCCACAGTATCACAAATTTCTTGGTAAGTTATACGAAGATATTTACGAAACAATTGATGTCATTGCCGAGTATATTCGCAGCTTAGATTCTTATACTCCAGGTAGTTTAACACGTTATATGGAACTAACTCAAATACAAGATCAAATTAAAATTCCTAGAGCTGAATTGATGTTTGAAGAACTAATGCAAGATACTGATATTTTATTACAATGTATCATGACTACTTTTATGTCGGCCACATCAGAGAATCAACAAGGCATTGCTAATTTCTTGAGCGAACGTCAATCAGTTATGCAAAAACATCAATGGATGATGCGTAGTATATTGAAGAAAGATAGACAGTGAGAATCAGTGATATCATCAGAGAAGATGTTTCTCAATCAGAACTAAATGGATTACGAAGTTTAGCAGATAAACTTTTTAATCAATTTGGAATTGAGGTTGAATTTACAAAACATTTTTTTGATCGTGCCAATGATGATAGAGCAGAATTAATTGATCGTGAAGGTAAACAAGATATCACTGCAATAGAGATTGCAAAAATGTTTGTGGCAGAATATGAAACTTTAAAAAATCCAAATAACAAATATCCAAAAATCACTGATGTACATCCAGGAATGGAAGCTAACTTGTCTGACTATTTTTCTAAAATCAATATACCATTTGCAATGAATAAGCGCGGCAAAGAATTAGTAATGACACCAAAAACTGTAATGAGAAGTAAAAACTTTCATACGGCTAGAGGTCAAAAGAA
>Ga0247723_1001275_pt1 | contig 15030 bp, 18 predicted proteins | sample MSEWelMarce5H_FC_FD_189079 | JGI IMG/M metagenome (GOLD analysis project Ga0247723, IMG submission 189079) | Subsurface sediment microbial communities from gas well in West Virginia, United States - MSEEL Well Study Marcellus 5H_FC | ecosystem: Environmental > Terrestrial > Deep subsurface >...
GAACATAACCTCCAGATCAATGTCGCCCTTCTTGATGTGGTGGGTGTATGGAACAGACCATATGAACTTTCCCCACTCATGCTCTGGAAACCAATCAAGCCAAGTCTTAATCGCGGTAATGATGGCTGGTCGGTTTGGTGTTAAGGTTCCAGAGGTTCAGCCTTTTGGTGACAGTTCTAAAGCTAAAGTGGGGATGAGACATGGCGAAGAGTCCAGCGTGGCAGCGGAAAGCGGGGAAGAACCCAAGCGGCGGGTTAAACGCCGCAGGAAGGGAGAGTTACAATCGGGAGACGGGGGGCAACCTGAAGGCTCCAGTGAAGTCGGGGGACAACCCGAGGCGGGCGAGCTTCTTGGCTCGGATGGGGAACATGGCGGGGCCTGAGCGTGATGAGAAGGGAAGGCCCACTCGTCTTCTTCTCAGCCTAAAGGTATGGGGTGCAAGTAGTAAGGAAGATGCTCGCGCCAAGGCTCGCGCGATTAGTCGTCGATTGAAAGCAAAGAAGGATTGATGAGATGTGCTTTAGTACTCCAGTGATTCCTCCAGTTCCGATTAAGTATGAGAAGCAGGACTTTGGTCCGCTGAAGGAGCTTCCTACTGGAACGCCTGCTAAGCGCGATATGCCGATGTATGGTGATCGCACCGTAACTCAGGCTAATACTAAAACTAGCGCCAAGGCTCGCAGCTTGTTGATGCCATTTACGATGAGCGGATCATGAAGTCGAAGGTGAACGAGGCTGGGAATTATACCAAGCCTGAGATGCGCAAGACCTTGTTCAAGCGCATCAAGGCTGGCGACAAGGGTGGCGGCGCTGGCCAGTGGAGTGCGCGCAAGGCTCAGATGCTGGCTAAGGAGTATAAGGCCAAGGGTGGTGGGTACACGTCATGAAAGAGACGCAGAAGAGTTTACGTCGATGGACTGCTCAGAAGTGGAGAACCAAGAGTGGTAAACCTTCTACGCAAGGCAGTGAAGCTACTGGTGAAAGATACTTGCCAGAGGATGCCATTAAGAGTTTAAGTTCTGATGAGTATGCTCGCACGACTGCTGCAAAGCGGGCTGCTGTTAAAGCTGGTAAGCAAGTGAGTAAGCAACCCAAGTCAATCGCAAACAAGGTAAGGAAGTACCGAGATGGCTGATTCGATGAAGCTTGGCGGTGGTGGCCGCTTCAAGAAATTGGTGAAAGAATTGACAGCTAAAGATGTGAAAGACCCAAAGGCTCTTGCTGCTTCAATTGGCCGCAAGAAATATGGGAAGGCCAAGTTTCAGAAACTAAGTCAGAAATAAAAGGAATCATTGAGATGTATAAGATGAACAAAGGCGGCAAGGGCGACATGAAAGCAATGCCAAAGCCGATGGCCAAGCCAACGACTAAGGCTACAGCGAAGCCGAAACCCAAGGGAAAATGAGTTTTCTTTCTTCCCTAGCAAAGCAAGATTTGAATCTTCTTCGCGGTATCGTGCGGAAGGTTCATCTTGTTCATGTGCCTCAAGAATTTGCTACGAACATTGAGTGCGACAAACTCATTGAGAGTCTTGGCCCAGAGATTGCCGAGCGCATGATCCGCTTTGGTGTGGACAAAGGGTTGCGATGATCGACTTCAAGTACAAGCCTGATGGCGAGATTCTGAAAACCTTTATGAAGGACGATACGTTCTTCAGAGGTATTCGCGGGCCAGTTGGATCTGGCAAGTCAGCAGGCTGTTGTATTGAAGTCTTTCGTCGCGCCCTCCTTCAAGAGAAAGGGGCTGATGGCATTCGCAGAAGTCGATGGGCTATCATCCGAAACACCAACCCACAGCTTAGGACAACCACGATTAAGACTTGGCTTGATTGGTTTCCAGAGCATGAGTGGGGAAAGTTCATATGGTCTGTTCCATACACCCACCACATCAAGAAGGGCGACATTGATCTGGAGGTTATGTTCCTCGCATTGGATCGACCTGAAGATGTTAAGAAGCTCTTGTCATTGGAACTTACTGGCATCTGGATCAACGAAGCGCGCGAGATTGCGAAGAGCATCATCGATGCGTGTACCATGCGTGTAGGTCGTTATCCTTCTATGCGTGATGGTGGTCCGTCTTGGACTGGAGTTATTGCTGATACCAACGCGCCAGAAGAAGACCACTGGTGGCCGATTATGTCTGGTGAGGTTCCAATCCCAGATCACATTCCAAAGGAGCAAGCCAAGATGTTGGTTAAGCCAACCAACTGGCGCTTCTTTACGCAGCCTGCTGGTATGATTGAGGTGAAGAACGATGAGGGATCGATTGAGTCCTACGTTCCAAACCCTTCTGCTGAGAACTCCAAGAACATGATGAAGAGTTACTACCCCAACCTGATTCAAGGTAAGACCAAGAGTTGGATCGATGTCTATGTGATGAATCGACTTGGATCTATTCAGGATGGAAAGCCAGTGTACTCTATGTTTGCACCTGATGTTCACATTGCAAAGGAAGAGATTCCGATTGCCGCTGGCCTTCCTGTCTATGTCGGCTTGGACTTTGGACTTACTCCCGCTGCAGCCATAGCACAGAAGGTTCGTGGTCGTTGGCTGATTCAGTCTGAGATTGTTGCCATTGATATGGGCATTGTTCGATTCGCTGAGGTTCTTAGGAATGAATTGGCGATTCGGTTTTCTGCCGCGAGTGAAACGATTATCTATGGCGATCCTGCTGGTGACTTCAGGGCGCAGACTGATGAATCAACCCCGTTTCACATCCTTCGCGGCGCTGGCCTTCGTGCGTTTCCCGCTCCATCCAACTCTCCAGATCTTCGAATCGAAGCTGTTTCTTCTCAGCTTACCAAGATGATCGAAGGCAAGCCTGCCTTTCTAATTGATCGACGCTGCTCTACCCTGATCAAGGGCTTTGAAACTGGATACTCCTACAAGCGGATGGAAGTTTCTGGCGAGAGATACTCTGACAAGCCAGACAAGAATATGTACAGCCACATTCACGATGCGTTGCAGTATCTTCTTCTTGGCGCTGGCGAGGGTCGTGCATTGATGACATCTCAGAAACCAGCACAGGTGACAGTGGCCAAGAGTGACTTTAATGTGTTCGAGCGGCATCAGAAACAGAAGCGCCGTCAAGGTCTATGGTCTAGAATGTAGTTTGTGCATTGATGCGTATCATCTTTAACGTTTATTCAATCGGAAACATAGGAGGTCATCATGTGCTTTGGACCAAGCGAAGCTGAAAAAAAGGCTGCTAAGAAATCTCAAAAGGAACAAGCGGAAGCATCTGCCGAGGCGCGAGCCGCCGCTGAGGCCGCTGCCCGTGAGGAAATTGATCGCCGCGCTGCAGCTAAGGCTGAAGATATTTCAGAAGCAATTAGCGCAACAGATGTCCGCCGTGGTATGCAAGGTGGATCTGGACGCCGTTCTCTTTTCTCCGCATCTGGCGGCGGCTTTTTAGGTAGGTTCTAATAATGAAAGATCCATTGGCAAAGAAGTATCTTGAGCGATACATCAAGTCTAAAGCATTCCGTGAAAACTGGGTTCCCCTGTTTGAGGAGTGCTATGAGTACGCCCTACCTCAACGCGAATCATTTTACTATGAGGAAGCGGGTCAGCGTCGAGACGATAAGATCTTTGACGAGACTGCAGTTGTCGGCGTTCAGGAATTTGCCAGCCGACTTCAGAGCGGACTTGTTCCAAACTTTGCTCGCTGGGCTGATCTTGTTTCTGGCAGCGAGGTTCCAAAGGATCAGCGTGAAGCTGTAGACAAAGACCTTGATGAAGTTACCGAGTATGTATTTGAGATCCTTCAGTCCTCCAACTTCAATCAGGAAGTCCATGAGTCGTTCATGGATCTAGCTGTAGGCACTGGCATTCTTGCTGTTGAAGAAGGCAATGCGCTTAATCCTGTTATATTCTCTGCAGTGCCATTGCCTCATGTGGTTCTTGATACTGGCCCAGATGATCGCATTGACCATGTGTTCCGCGAGCGAAAGAAGATTCGGTTTACCGATCTAAAGATTCTATATCCAAACGGAACCTTTGATGAAAAGGTAAATCGTCGAATGAGTGGCGATGACACTACTACTGTCTTGGAAGTGGTGTGTCGCAACTACGATCTTCGTAATGAAGAAGGTTACTATCACTATGCAATCTGCATGGAGACTGAAACCGTTCTCTACAAGAGAGAGATGAAGGGTGTTGGATCTAATCCATTCATTTGTTTCCGCTGGTCAAAGTGCGCTGGGGAAGTCTATGGTCGTGGCCCACTGCTGAACGCACTGTCTGCCATTAAGACTACCAACCTAACTATCGAACTTGTGCTTGAGAACGCGCAGATGTCTATCAGTGGTATCTATCAGATGGAAGATGATGGCGTTATTAACCCAGACACTATTCGCTTAGTGCCCGGCACTATCATTCCAAAGGCAGCCGGAAGCCAAGGATTGCAGCCCATCAACGCCGCTGGCCGCTTTGATGTTGCTCAGCTTATCCTAAGCGATATGCGCCTCAACATTAAGCGCGCGCTTTACAATGATATGCTTGGCAATCCAGACAAGACGCCAGCTACTGCAACTGAAGTGGCCGAGCGCATGGCCGATTTGTCTCGTCGCATTGGGTCTGCATTTGGTCGCCTTCAGGCCGAATTGGTTCAACCAGTTCTTCAGCGCGTGATTTATATCTTGAAGAAGCAGGGTCGCATTGAAGTGCCAACAGTAAATGGTCGTGAGGTAAAGGTTCGCTCTATCTCTCCACTGGCCCAAGCCCAAGCAACTCAAGACATCTCCAGCGTTGCTCGTTATCTTCAACTTGTCGGTGGAACGTTTGGCCCAGAAATGCTTCAGCTTTTGATTGACTCTGAAGCAACGGCAATTCACTTGGCTAAGAAGTTTGGCGTTCCAGACAGCTTGATTCGAAGCACAGAGCAGCGTAAACAGATAGCTGCAATAGCGCAGCAAATGGCGCAACAGCAGCAACAGCAACAGCAAATGGGAGCGCAAGTTGGCGGTCAACCAGTCTAGGATCAACATTGGAATTGATGGCATTCCGCGAGATCAAGCGGAAGACAGACAGGTAAGCGCACACATGGCTGAAGTGTTTTCCTCTCCAGCAGGAAAGGAAACACTGCGCTACCTTCGATCCATTACCATTGAATCGGTATGTGGACCAAACATCAGCACAGAAGAATTACGTCACATTGAAGGGCAGCGATATCTTGTTGGCCTTATTGAACGCCGCATTTCACACGCGCATAGGAACAAGCAATGAGCGAATCTCTTCTAGGTCAAGGCACTTCTGAGCAGACCACTCAGACAACAACTGAATCAACGACTGCACCAGCGGTAAATCCTTCAGTGAATCAAAGCACAGCGCCTCAAGGTGCTGATTCTTCTCAGCGCCCAGAGTGGTTGCCTGAGAAATACAAGTCTCCAGAAGAACTTGCCAAAGCCTATAAGGAATTGGAAAGCAAATTGGGAACCAAGGAAGAAGACTATCGCAAGAAGATCGTTGAGGAACTTCAAGCAGAAGCTTTCAAGGATCGTCCAGCATCTTCTGGCGAATATCAACTTCCAGATTTTGTAGACTCAGAAGAATCTGTAAACAGTGATCTTCTAAAGTGGTGGGCAGATCATTCCTTTGAGAATGGTTACTCTCAAGAAGAGTTTGCCAAGGGCATTGAGATCTACAAAAACTCTATGCCGCAAGGGCCAGACCTTAACGCTGAACGTGTTAAGTTAGGTGATAGCGCAAATCAACGCATTGATGCTGCGTCGATGTTTGCTATGAAGTTTTTTCCAGAGAAGACCCTTCCTGCAATCGAGCGTCTTTGCGAAAGCGCAGAAGGCATTATGGCTTTGGAAGTCATCATGGAATCCATGAAGGATGGTTCGTTTACTACTCAGGCAAACTCTTCTGGTGGTTCGACTGAAGCAGATCTCAAAGAGATGATGCGGGATGAGCGGTACTGGAATGCAGCTAAACGTGATCCAGATTTTGTAAAGAAGGTAGATGCGGGGTTCAAGAAGATCTATGGGTGAGATTCACATTGAGGAACGTGGTCTGACACTTGTCGATCTTGAAGAGTCTCACATCAAACCCTTTGTGGATAACATTAGTCCAGAAAGTGAAAGAGAGTTTAATGTTTTCTACAATGTGTCTCTGACTGATGCTCTTACCAATGTTATCAATGATCCATTTGCTTTTGCTGTTTTGAAGGATGGTCGCCCAGTTGCAATTACTGGAGCGGCCCTCTTTACTGATCACGCATTGATTTGGGCTGTGTTTAGCAAAGACTTGCGCAGAAATTGGATCAGTTTTGCAAGGGCATCTCGACGGCTAATGAGTTTTTATCACGGCCTTCACGAAGAACTTCGTTCTACAGTTTGGTCTGAGAATCACATGGTTCATCAATGGCTGTTGCATTTAGGATTCGTTCCAACGGATATTTCTTACAATCCAAAGGATAAGCAATCCTGTTTACATTTTGTGCGTTGCGACAAGGATGCAAAATATGATGATGGTTCTTTATCACGGCCCGTGCTGCACTGAGAGGCCCGCAAGGACACCCTCAACGAAGTGAGAAGGCGGACACCCGTCCAACAGCAATCTCATATGGACCTTGAAAATGTCAAACACAATTGATCAAGCTTTCATCAAGCAGTTCGAAACCGAAGTTCACATGGCGTATCAGCGCATGGGTTCCAAGCTACGGAACACTGTTCGCACGACCAATGTAACTGGTTCGTCTGCTCGATTCCAAAAGATCGGTGCGGGTTCCGCAACGACTAAATCCCGCAATGGTAACGTGGCTCCAATGGAGTTGGCTCACACCTACGTTGAAGCAACGATGGCTGACTTTTATGCAGCTGAATACATCGATAAGCTGGACGAACTGAAGATCAACATTAACGAGCGTCAAGCTGTAGCCCAGTCTGCTGCTGCTGCTCTAGGTCGTAAGACCGACGAACTTCTGATCACAGCTATGGACGCTGGCGCAAACGCAACGCAAGTCAACTCGGCGGCCGCTGCTGTTGAAAAGGCTGACATGCTGACTCTGTTCGAATTGTTTGGCACAAATGACGTTCCTGAAGATGGTCAACGTTATATCGCTATGCATCCTAAGGGTTTTGCGGACTTGTTCAACATCACCGAATTTGCTTCTTCGGATTTTGTTGGCCCGCAGAACTTGCCCTTTGCTGGCGGCATGACCATGAAGGAATTTCTTGGCTTCAAGATCTTCTCGACCTCCGCAGTTACGGCTGGCAAAAACTTTGCCTACCATACCTCGGCAGTCGGCCTCGGCATCAACGCCGATGTGCAGACGGAAATCAACTATGTGGCTGAGAAAGTCTCGCACCTTGCAACCTCGATGATGTCGATGGGTGCTATTGCTATCGATAGCAATGGTATCTACGAACTGCTCGACAACAACTAAGGAGAAATAGAAATGGCTTTTACTCCCGCTTCTCTAACTCGCCTTGCTGGCGCTTCGGGCGTTTCCTTGTGGCACTACTCCACGGCTGATGCTATCGCTACTGTCAACACTGCTGGTTACTTTGATTCCGCTGCAAATATGCTTGGCCTTAACGATGTTATCATCACTGTAACCTCTACTGGCGGCACTCCCGTTGTGGGTCATACTTATGTTAATGCCAACTCTGGCACGGTTGTTGATATTGTTGATGGCGTTGCCATCACCAACACTGACACTGACTAAGAAAGGAGAGGGGGGTTTCGGCCCCCCTAACCCAATATGCCCGCAAATACAGCAATCAAGATTTGTTCTCGCGCCTCCGTCCTAATGGGCGGATCAGTCATTTCATCCTTTTCAGATGGTACTGTTGAGTCCGATGTGTGCGATGCGATGTATGAAGACATTGCGCGGGCCTGCTTGACTAACACTCGCTGGCGTTTTGCAACCAATCAATCAGTCCTCAATCGTATTGCTACTGAGCCAACGGGTCGCTTTGATGCTGCCTATCAGCTTCCGTCTGATATGTTGATGCTGAACGCAATTACTGTAAATGAATTTCCAATCGAGTATGACATCTATGGCGACAAGGCTTACTGCAATGCTGTCCCTCAAGATGTTGTGATTGCTGACTTTATCTTTCGCGCCCTTGAATCAAACTGGCCCCCTTACTTTACGATTGCCGTAGAGTTTTCTATGGCTGCCCTTCTATCTACTTCCGTTGCTCGTGATGCTTCTCTTGCCTCGCTGATGGAACAGAAAGCTGGTATGTACATGATGCAGGCGCGCCGTCTTGACTCTCAGCAGCAGACAACTCGCAAGCTTAATACGTCGAGGTTTATTGCACAAAGGCGCAGCTAATGCGGAAGATCAGAGTTCCCATCAACAGCTTTCAGTATGGTGAAATAAGCCGTTCTGCAATGATGCGGACTGATAGTCCCATCTATAATGCTTCAGCGCAAAGCATAAAGAATATGACCATCATGTCGGAAGGTTCGCTGAAGAAGCGCCGTGGCATGAAGTTTCAAGCCAGACTTTCCAGCATTACGCGCGATACCAGCAAGGTGCTTCAGGCTTACCTTGTTCAGTTTGTTTTCTCCGAGGATGAGCAATACATTATCTCAATTGAGAATGCTAAGGTTCGATGCTTTAGGATTGTTGGATCAGACCTTACTCTTGTGTCCACACTGACGCAGGATACAAACTCAAGCGCCCTTCCGTTTGATGATGATTACCTTCATCAATATACTTTCGCTCAGTATGGCGATGTTATGTTCATCTGCCATCCGTTGTTTATGCCAAGGATGTTGATTCGAACTGGACTTACCAGCTTTGAAATCACGCCCTTTACGTTTGATGTCCGCGCGGACAATCAGCAAATCTATCAGCCATATTCTGCGTTTCATCGCTCTTCTATTACCCTTGACCCAAGCGCAACCAGTGGATCGAACAGAACCTTTACGACAAGTTCTGCTTACTTTGACACTACTGGCTCTCAAACTGGAGGGAATTATCTAAGCTCTCGTCACGTTGGCGTAACTCTTCGTTATGTCGATACCGAGATCACGATTACAAGTGTTCAGTCAGCAACCCAAGCAACTGGCAATATAATTGGTACGCTTAGACAGCGCCTTAGTATTCTTAATCCTCTCCGCACTATTGATAACTCAGCGACTGTTGAGGTTACTCATATTAACCACGGATTTGCTGGTGGTGAGTCGATTACGATTGAGGATGCGGCTGCTGTAGGTGGCATTAACGCAAGCCAAATTAATGGAGCCAGAACTATTGGCACTATTATTGATATCAATACTTACACAATTACTGCTGGAACCACTGCAAACTTATCTGAAGATGGCGGTGGATTGGTTAAGGTAGTTACTCACGCACCCACCACTCAATGGAGTGAACAGGTGTTTTCTGCTCGTCGTGGATATCCTGCTGCGGTTGCTTTCCATGAAAGCCGACTTGTTTTTGGTGGAACTATCGATCAGCCAGATACGATTTGGTTTAGCCAGATTGGTGAATACTTTAACTTTGATGCTGGTGATGCGACCGACACAGACTCATTTGATATTGTAGCAGCAACTGGTGATGTGAACGAAATTCGATACATTGTTTCAAGTCGTGATCTACAGATCTTTACTGACTCTTCTGAGTTTTACATTCCAGCATTTCTCAATCAGACAATCACTCCAACGAATGCTCAGATCAAAAAGCAAACTCCTTATGGAGCAAACTTTGTTACGCCTCACACCTTTGATGGCGCAACGCTATTTATTCAAACTGGCGGAAACGTCATGCGCGAATATCTATACACTGACGCTGAAGATGCCTATGCCTCTGTTGGGGTTTCGACTGTAGCGTCCCATCTTTTGGATGATCCAATTGATATGGATGTGGTTCACGGTGCGTTTGGTGAAACTGAGTCTTATGCTGTTGTTGTAAACACCTCTGGATTTATCTCACTGTTTGGCTCCAATCGTGCAGAAAAACGTGCTGGCTGGATGAAGTGGGAATCTAGCCTAGGTGATTTTCAAAGCGTTGTAGCTGTCGATGATAGGGTCTTCGCAACTGTTTGGTCTGATGGGTTTCTTCAGCTTTGCGAGTTCACTGGTGGTGTTGGCTTAGATAACTACACTTCTGGTGCTGGCCCTACAATCAGCATGACAAACATCTTTGCTAATGGATCTACAGTCCACATAACTGGAGTATCTACAACAACTGGAACTCAGGATTATCTTGGCACTAAGGTTGTTGCCAGTGGCTCTATCAACGTTTCTGAATTTACTGGGTACTCAACATTCTATGTTGGCACTCCATTTGACATTGAGGTAAAGACAAATCCGATTGATGCTGATGTACCAACTGGCCCTATGACGGGCGAAATTCGATCAGTGTCTACTGTAATTCTTGATCTAACTAACGCTCGTTCTGTGAGTGTTAATGGGCGTCCGCTTGTGACAACGAATTCAGTTACTGGCAAGAAGGAGTTTCGATTGAATGGGTATGGTCGCGATCCTCAAATCACGATTACTCAAGCCCACCCACTGCCGCTTCAAGTTAACGGCCTTATTGCGGAGTTGATAATCTAATGATCCAGTTTCTTATGCTCGCTGCAACGGCTGTATCTGCTGGCGCTCAGATCGCTGGCGGAATTGGTGCGTCACAAACTGCCGCCTTCGACTCTTGGCAAGCTGAGTTTCAAGGTCGGCTTAATGGTTTCAATATTGAAACAGAACGTCAACTCTACATGGCTGAAGCTTCTCAACGCAGTAATGATCGTTTGGAGATGTACAGACAAAACCTATCGTCTAATATTGCTAGCTTTGCTGCGGCTGGCCGTGATGTTGGCGGGCAAGATCGTTCTGTTGCTAACTTTCTTGAGAAACAAAAAGGGATTGCTGGTGAAGACATTAAGCGTGTCGCCACGATGGCTGATCTTAACTCTAGAAAGTTACAAGCTGAGTCATTGTCGGCTACTGCTGAAGGCGTTCAGCGCGCTGCTGCCATTAGGGCGCAGGGTCAGGCTCAGGCTATATCATCTATGATTGGCGCATTCTCTACTGTTGCTGGCGGCTTGTATCAATACAATCAGATTGCCACGCCTGTTTCTGCTCGTAGTACTGTATCAAGAGCGGCTTCTCCACCTCCACCTCGACCAATTTCTTTCTCTCAATAGGGTCTAATCAATGGCTGTAATTCGTGAAGATCGCAAATACACAATTGGTCCAATTGGTGTTGCCAGATTATCTAGTCCAGTTCCAAGCAGCAATGGATCTCAGGTCATTGCTGAGGCAGTGGCTTCTGCTGCTGACAATATGGCTGATCGGTTCTTTCGCGAAGGCGCAAAGAAGGCCGAACAGTTTGGTATTGAGCAAGGCTCCTCTGCTTCCCGTGAAACAATACTTGCAATCGATCCAGCAACTGGTGCGCCAAAGGCTTATGAAACTCCAAAGGGATTTGGAACAATTGCGCAGGATGCGTATCAACGTGTGATCCTAACCCGCTTTCAATCTTCTGTTGAGGAAGAGATTCGACTGAAGGCAAAGGAACTTGCGGCCACATACGATGGTTCTGTTGATCGATACACTGCAGCTATGTCTGAATACATTGGCGCAATGGCTGTGAATGCTGATGGCCAGTTTCAAACTTACATTCAGGATGTTGGCACAAGCTATCTAAATGCTACTCGCACTGCGATGGCCATTGATCAGATCAATCGTGAGCGCACTGCTGCTGCCAATGCACAAGGCGCTAGTATCGCTGCGGGCAATGATGCCTTGCGCAGTCTTGTTGCTTCTTCTGGTGCTGCGTCTGCACTATCATCAGAACCTACTCCTGTCTCGACTATTAACGCAGCGGTTGATGTTGCCATTGATGATGCAGCTAAGGCAGAACTGTTTACTCCAGAACAGGTTGCTTCACTTGGCCGAGATAAAGTTATGGCTTTAGCCCTTGGTCAAGTTGAGTTTTTGGCTTCTCAAGTGTCTTCTTCAACTCAGGCCAATCTTCTCAATGCTTCTATTGCTTCTGGAGATCCTTCTTTAATTACAGATCCTTCGCTTCAAGTTATCATGTCAACTCTTGGCTATGAAGATAGGAAATCTATTGAAAAGTTTTCAGAGGATTCTGTTGGCGATATTGGTAAGTTTCTTAAGATAAAAGAGGATGAACAGACTGCGGCTTACAAAGCAAATGGAATTGTTGCTGCGTCAAGGATAACTTCAGATACTATTAGTTCTGTAGCTACTATTTCAAACAACGCTTACAACTATCCGATCCCAACTGTCGTTGAGGTTACAAGAGATTCTTATGCTGATAGCATGGAACTTGCTACTGAATATGAACGGACTGGCCGCACTGAAGAAGCTAATGCTGAAAAGAACAGAGCCACTGTTTATTTTGATGCTGCCGTTTCTAGTTTGCAAAATCGAGTTTTAATTGGCTTGAATACTGATCAGACAAGAGCAGCAACAAATGCTGTCAATAAGCGGAACGCGTCTTTAGCTCCGCCCGATAGACAGGAAGCCGTTGCGGCAATCATTGACCTAGCCAACATCGATCCAAAAATTATTGATTCTTTTAGTTCAGTTGCTGAAGAGCATATCCAAAACGAAAGTAAACTTAGAGACGATCAAGCACAAGCTGCAGCATATGTTTCTGCGGAAAGGTTGATTCGAAATAGCTCGCTTCAACTTAGTCGATTAAGTTCCGCTGATATTGATGCTCAGGTCAATTCAGTTAAAAACTCAGTTGCAGGTTCAGGTCTTAGCTTGGAAAAGCAAGAGGCTTTGTTTAAGCGTTTGAGTAACGCTGCTGCTCTTGCAAATGTTCCAAAGCTGTTTGCTGGACAGATGCCAACTGTTTTGCAAATGGACGCGATGCAAAGCTATATTGATAGTAATGGGATTGACACTGGAGTGTTAGCGCCATCGCAAATGGAAATCTTAGATGAAATCATAAAGCATCAGTCTCAGTCTTTAGATGATTCCTCGGTGCGAACGGCCATCAATGAACAGATACTTGCCAAGGGGAAGCTATACACTGAGATTGAAACTCAAAAAAAACGTGGAAGGTTGTTTTACGATATCAGAGCAGGTCAAGCAAATGGATCTCTTCCAGAGGTGAGAATAGCAGCAGATGATCTTGCAAAGGAAAATTATCTTAATCGTCCAGAACTTGGCGGAGCTAATTATGGCGATCTAATCAGCAATGGTTCTTTGTTTACCGATCCTAATAATGCAGATGCTTTAAGCGCTTTAGGTACGTTAACCGTCATGCCTGAGAGTGTTCTTCAAGCCTTTCGTGGCGCATCTACTGGAGCTATCGGTGGTGATCGGCTTGGTTTTGTTCTTCGTGCTTGGAATGAACTTCGATTCACAACTGATCCAGTTACTGGCAATGATATCTTTTCTCCTGCTGTAAGATCAGCCATGACTGCAGACGATATTGCAAAGCTGGACATGATGAGCGGTACATACGCAATGTCCAATTTTTCTGTAGAGAAGGTTCAAGAAGCCATCAATCTTTACGATAACTACAAGGACAATCCAGCATACAAGGCCAAAGTTGAAGAGAAGCTTGGAGCGCCACTTGAGGTTTTTGTTTCTCAACTTGATGGGATTGATGGTGCTATGCCTCAAGACGTAGCTGCAATAACTGCAGCAGCGTTGGGCTTGGCTGGATCTTCAGAGGTTACCCGTATAACCACCAGCGGAATCAAAGATAAGTTGGAAACTCAACTTAATCTTTCTTACCCTAATGATGGTAACGTGATGAATGGTTCGGGCGGTCTTCGCTCAGCAGCGGCTCCATCTGCTGTACTTGGTGGCTTAGCGCCTCAATGGAATAATTTTGTTTTAGATTATGTAAAGCGTAACGGCTTTACTATTGATGGTGAAAAAGTTTCCGTCGCAAAGATGGCCGATTTGAATGATATTGATAGGATGTCTAGGCCTTCTGTCGTTGGTGTTGGCGCTCTTGGTGTCCCAACTCTATCAGATAAGGATTCAAAGAAGATCTTCTTGCAGCCAGTTGGTTCAACAATTGCTGATGGAGCGTATTACAATGTCATGCTGTGGCGAACACAGGCTGAAGGTGGGCCTGTCGCTTTGCGTCAAGAGATAACTATTTCATCACCAGATGGTGTTCGTGATGGCCCAAAGATTTATCCAGTAATGACTCTCAATACTAAAGATCCAGACTTTGTTCGTGCTGTTGCGCTTAACGAGGCGCGTGTCCAAGTCGAGGCTCAGGAAGCTGATGAACGGAGGCGCGCAACACAAGAACTTATAAAGCAAAACCAGATAATGTATGCGAGTCCAATTGGATATGGAACCGCTGGCGGTGGAGGTTATGGTATTTTCGTAGCTGATATGGTTAAACGCATTCTTAATGGAGATAACTAATGGTAGATACATTTTTTACTGGAACTCCAAGAAGTAGCGGTTACGCTCCAGATCGTCCAAAGTTTGGTACTGTCATTGAGGCAAACTTAGGTCGAACCTTTGATCCAATTTTCTCCACTGTTGAGCGAAGCTTAAAGTTTGGCGCTAAACGAGATCCAAACTACGACTTCAAAAAGTATGCTACTGGTCAGTATCTTGACTTTGCAGCAGAGTTTGCTGCCCAGCCAAATGATCAGGCTGCTGTCAACTTGCGTCAACAGATTGATCGGTCAAGTGCAAACCGACAGACTTTGGCTATGGCGACTACCGCTCAATTGCTTGGGTCTGCGTTCTTTGATCCAATCAATTACATAGGCATTCCATTTGGTGGCCCTGCTTTAACTATTGGCCGAGCGGCGCTACGTACTGCAGCTAGTGTTGGTGCAGTTGAGATTGCGCGTGAAGGTGCAATTCTTGCAACAGATCCATTGGGCCGATACGATGAGGCCGCTATTAACGTTGGTTCATCTATTCTATTTGGTGCAGCTATTGGTGGTTTAGTTTCCGCTCCAGCCGTTGGGCGCGCTCAAGCCTTTGAGAGAGTGAGTAACTACGTTAACGAATTTAATACTCTTCAGCGAGCCAATGAGAACGCTGCCAATATTTCTCCAGAAGTGTTTACTGCTCGACTGCCTCGTGAGCAACGTCCATA
>Ga0247723_1001277_pt1 | contig 15023 bp, 34 predicted proteins | sample MSEWelMarce5H_FC_FD_189079 | JGI IMG/M metagenome (GOLD analysis project Ga0247723, IMG submission 189079) | Subsurface sediment microbial communities from gas well in West Virginia, United States - MSEEL Well Study Marcellus 5H_FC | ecosystem: Environmental > Terrestrial > Deep subsurface >...
AGGCAGAATACAGCAGAGCCGACAGAATCGAATCAGTTCTTAGCAACAAGGCAAGAAAAGCCAGAGCAGAATCCAAATTGGCAGAAGCCGAAAAGAATCTGAACAAGGCTCTCAAGGGCTTCAACATCAACGACCCAGAGCAAGTAAAAGAGGTAGCAATCCTCAAGGCAACAGTTAGAGAACTTAGAAACTAGCAAGTCAGCCTTGACCCGCTGGGGGTAGATGTGGTTCGATTCCACACAAGGCACGAGGCAGGGAAACAACTCCCCGCCCAATCAAGACAGGAGCAAGAAATGAAGCAAGCAGAGATAGTAGTCGGCAACGATTACGCCTACCAATCAAGAAAGAACGGCGAGAGCGCAAGCGATATAGAACGCGCAACGATTAAAGGATTCACCCACTCATTCGGCGGGGCTCCAATGGTAGAAATAGAAATCAAGCGCCACCGCTGGGAGCACGAATACACAGCCGACTGGAAGAGAATCGAAGGCTCACAGCATAGAGTCGATTACATCGACAGCCGAAAGGTAACTCTCTCCACAATCCGAGGCGATTGGGACACAGAACACAGCAAGCGAGTAGAGGCTGACGCAATCCGCTTAGAGTCTGCCCGCAAAGCAGACGAAGCCTACAAAATAAGACAAGAGGAAAAGCGCACGAACTACGACCCAGCACTTCGGGAAATGCTTCAGGAGATTGTAAAGATAGAAGGTAAGGGCTACATATCAGGGTGGGATAGATTGGAAACCCTAACCCTTAAGCAAGTTACAGCAATCACCGAGGCATTACGAAAGGCGAGCAACTAATAAGACCAGCCTCTCCCCGATTAGTCGGCACAGGTTCACGACCTAGAGAGGCACGAGAAGGGGCAACGATGCGCCTTCCAATTGATAGGAGAATAAAGAAATGACAAAGAAAGATTACGAATTAATCGCAGAGGTAATCCTGAACTCTCAAGGCTTAACGCGTGGCGGAGTAATGGACACACTAGCCGAGCGAATGGCGGAAGCGTTAGCGGACACCAATCCTCGTTTCAATCGTTCAATGTTCCTTAAGGCTTGCGGGGTGAGCAACTAATGAACTGCTCAAAATGTGGCGATGAAGTAGACCGCCTTGCGGTCTTTCCTCAAGGCTTATGTGTTAACTGCTGGACATTAACACCAGAGGCAAACCTAGACATCACAGCGCAAGAACTGGCGAGAATGTGGGGCGGAAGATGAAACTATCCGTGAGGATAACACTAGGCGCGGGGGGCTGTTGCCCTCGCCCTATTCCTCGCCTCTCTTGTAATCTGGCTTATGGGTCTAGCCTTTAACGGGCTTTATTGGTTAAGCACAGAGGGCGGATGTATGAAATACACCTTTAGCGAAACGCAACAATTAGACACCTGCGATGTTTACAAGGGGAACAAATGAGCAACGACACATTGACCGCGAGCGCGTGGGCTTTCGCCCTTGCTCTTGTTCTCTTCGTTTCTTTAATAGATGGGGGCTTTATCTTCTAAGTGGCAGGAATCACAGCCTCAAACCCTAGACAGAGGGCGCGTGTTCACGGCACGATTGAGGCACGAGATAGGCGAGTGTCCTATCTAGCAAGACCGAACGACAGGAGAGCAACAAATGGAAGGCACAACACTAGCAAAAGTTCTTGAGGGTGTAACTCTTGAGTCAATGACAAACGGAACGATGTCCGAACTATGGGCAGAACTTCCCGAAATGGTAAGAGGTCAGGCTTGGGTCGGTGAGATTGTAGATTGTGCGGACACAATGCGCGATTACATTTCAAACGATGAGCAAGTAACCGAGGATAGACTCTTCGATTTAGGGGGAGATTTTGCTAACTCCGAGGTCGAGGATTACCACACAAACATAAACAAGCGCGTGCAAGACTTGAGCCTGTGGGCATACAACGAGTTAGACGATGAGGTTTTACAAATTACAGGGGAGAAATTTAATTCCCTAACTGACCTTAATTCTTCTTACTTATTCGTGGCTATGCGTGGATTATGGGATGCCGTTAGTCGCTGGGCATTAGCACAAGCCGAGCAACTCGAAGAGGTCAGCGCATAATGGACAAGCAAACAGCGAAGGAAGTTTTAGGGGCTTTACAAATGTTAGAAGTTTTACTTACAGACGCAAACGATACTGTTTCAATCAACGCATTTTGCTTTGCTTGGAATACAATCGCAAACTACGCAGACGAACAAGCGATAGCATAGTGCCAACCAAAAAAGAATTATACCACCAATACCGCGAGGCTAGGAAAGCACGCAACGAGAGCGAAGACAATCAAACCTTCGACCACTACCAAACCGAAATGGAAAAGATAATTGAGCAACTTACAGAAGGGGCAAAGAAATGACAGCGGAGAAATGGTTCATAGTAGAGGGAACAGACCCAGCAGGGCGCAAGTTCCGAGGGATTTATTCCGAGGATGAAACCGCAGAACTTTTGCGGGATGAAACTAACCAATTGATAGGAGAAAAATAAGTGAGCGACTTAAGGCAGATAGTTTTTGGAATAAACACAAATGTTTGGCACTTGTTTATTCAGTATGCGATTTGGTTGTTGATTATTACAGCCGTTTATTATATTGTTTGGTGGCTGAGTGTAGTAATGAGCGACTATATCAAGGCAGGTAAGGAACGAGTCAGGAAATACGAGGAACGAGAAGCACGCAAACTACTAACGACAGGAGAAAAGTAAATGAAAGTTAAAGACCTAATACAAATGTTAACGATTGACTTCTCACCAGACGAGGAACTAATGGTGATGTGGTGGGACTCTGCCTACTCTGAACGATTGGCTGGCACTTGGGATAAGGCAGTCAAAGTCTTTGATGATGGTGGTATATCTACCTTCTCTATCGATGAGCAAATCTCTGAACTGCTAACAGAGTGCGAGGCACAGGTAAAGGCAGAGTTAGCGATTGATTCCTACCTTGAACAAGAGGATGAGAAGGAGTTAACTAATGGATAAAGTTCAATCAGATTTTTATTGTGGAGATTGCGATAAAGATATGGAAGATGTATGGGCATTTGTTGGCGGAGGCATAGCCGTTTGGACTTGTCCTGAATGTAAGTATGAACACGAGGGAGCAACCCAACTTGGCTAAGTTTCAGATTACACACAGGATTGAGGGCATACGAGTAACCGAAGTTACCTTGCCTTATGGCATAGAACTACCCGAAGATTGGGATACCTATGGCAACTTAGATAAAGACGAGTGGCTCTTCGAGCATCAGATTTATTCTAAGGTTAGATACGAAGATGTAGATTTCGCAGAAGCAAATGCAGTAGAGAGGTTAAGTTAATGGCGATACCTAACTACCACAGAGAAGCACTATGCGGTAAAGATTATGACCCTGATTTGTGGTCTTATATGTCCTCTATTGAGCGAGATAAGAAACGAGTTATGGTTTACAACATCATAACCGCAAAGAAAATATGTAATGAATGTCCTGTAAAAATGGAGTGCCTAAAGGAAGGGCTACAAGAAGAGAACCTTAAGACACACCAAGGAGAGGGATTAATATGGGGTGGAATGCTGGTATCTGAGCGTGCTTTGATGCTTAGAATCTCACCGTATTCAAGGATTGTTAGGGATGAGAACATCTTACGCAGAGAAGTCCAGAAACAATCTGCTAAAATAGGTCAATGAGAAAACGCTTATTGATTACCACTATGATAGTGGTCTTACTTGCTGTGGGGTTTCCCCCGACTAAGCAGGTTGACATTGAGGTAAAGGTTAAACAGCACAAGGAAAAGCCTGAACCATTACCAACGCAAGCAACTTGGGCTGAGAAGAAAGCCAACAAGAAGATGGCACTAGCCTTCGCTCAAGCAGGGTGGGGATGGAGCAAACAACAGCAGTTATGTTTGGTGAAATTGTTCACTCAGGAATCTCGCTTCGACCATCTGGCAGACAACCCAGAAAGCACAGCCTTTGGTATCGGTCAAGTCTTAAGTGAGAAGTCAAGAGACCCTGCCATACAGATACTCAGAGCATACAAATATATCGAGCATCGCTATCAAACACCTTGCAACGCTTACAACCACCACTTACGCAGAAACTGGTATTGATGTTTGACTTGCAGGGAGAGCCGACCTTTGCCTGTATATGTGGTTGTCTTATGTTTGAGATTACTGTAATGTGGGATAGAGAAGATAGAACGATAGGCTGGTATGACTTGAAACAAAAGTGTAAAGAATGTGGAACGCTAACAACAGCACCCACCCCGATAGATGGAGAGATGTAATGCCAACATATGAATACAGATGTAGCGTTTGTGAAGCACTGCAAGTATTAAGTCGCAACGTAGATGATAGAGATAAAGAAGTGCTATGCCCTATGTGTGGTCAAGTAATGGATAGAGTTTGGAATCCAACACCGACCCACTTCAAGACAGGTGGCTTCTACTCTACGGGGAACTGATGACAAGAGAAGACATACTACAAATCCGTGAGGAATATATCTCAAGAGATAAATCAAGAACTGCTACAAACATAATTGAATTAGCCAAGAGATACAAGGTTAGTCAGAATACAATTAGGAAGATTGCCCTGCGCCAAGTCTATAAAGATGTAGATTAATCTTCTGTTGGTTCGGCAAAGTCATCATCACGATAGGGCTTGAAGCCACCAATCTTATTGATTAACTTTCTGATGGCACGCTTGTGTCGCATACGAGCAGTATCTTCTGATGTTAAACCAAGTTCGGTTGCTATATCTCCGAAGTCCATTGACTCTACATATCTAAAGAACAATAACTTGCGGTCAGGATTAGGTAGTTTCCAGTAAGCATAGTCAATCTCAATCATCATAGCCATAAGGTTGCCACCCTCAGCAGGGGCTGATTGTTTACCAGTATGACTTAGGTTTAACTTAGCAGTTACGTTGAACTCACCGCGTAGCACAGAGGGCAACAGTGCCTCAACCATATCTGCTTCATAAAAGAATAGGTCAGATGTTTCATAGCCACCAGACTTAGCCATCCAATACTGACAGTAATCCAATGCTTGGTTGCGAAGAGAACGATAGATTAAATTCTTAGCATCCTTCTCACCGATTGCTTCCCAAGTATCTAACTTAACTGGATGTTCCAAGAACCATTGATATAGGGACTGACGGATGTCCGCTATATCAACCTCTTGATACTTGCGTGAATATTCAGTGGCAACTGCGTCAATCACATATTGCCAGGGTTCAATGCGTTTCCATTCTAGGTTCATTTGATTTGTATTCCCATACTTAAAGGGAGGAAGGTAACTGGTTTCATTATCTTGCTTTTGTTAGTGAACTCAGTAGTAACTGGCAACCATTTATCTTCCCATACAAAATCATTCTCATCATCTAACTTGAATGACCATACTCCAGAGGGCGTATAGTTTACATACCAAGCGGTAAGTCCTAACTCTTTTGCTTTGGTTACTAGGAAATCAAACTTCTTTTTCTCTAGCAATAGAGTATCGTAATGTGTGTTGCGGGACTTGAGTTCTATAAACATTCCAAACTTTTTTGTTACACAATCAAAGCCATCATAGACTTGAGGTGAGTGTTCGAGGTCAGGGAAATGATTGTCCTTCAGCCAAGCGAACAACTCTTTCTCTTTCATTTATCCCATTTATCTCTTAACACTAGCAGTCCGATGACAGCGTAGTTAGCCATATCCTTGAAGGTATCCTCAAGAGATTCGTGCTGGGGTAGGCTGTTGTTATCTGTTAAGTTATTTAGGCGTGCGAGTTTGTCCCATAGTCTAACACGTAATCCGTTGAGAGGACCGCCTGGGGACTGGCTAATGTTCTTGGGACCATAGTCCTTATGCTTACTAAGTAGTAGTTCCTCTAGTTCATCGAAGACACTGGCTACTTCTGCGGGGAAACTATAAGGGGTATCTTGAGGGTTACGATTAACGTATTCTCTTCCACCTGGTATTGGCTTATGTCTAACCCCTGGTTCCTTAGATGTTCTATAATCTGCCATATCTCTTCATTCCTCGCCTTCATCCTTAGTTTCCTCTTCTAATAACTTCTTAAGACTTGAATCAAAGTCTTGAAGTGCTGACTTGATAACCATATCTTCAACGAGTTCATCTATTAAATCATAACCATTCTCAGCAGCGAACAAGGCTACATATGTTGACTGAGTTATATGTTTAATCTGTTCGGGGTTATCAGCGTTGCCATATAAGAACCTAAGCAATGAACCTAATAATAATTTATATCCACTAGGTAAGGCATAGTAAGGGTCGAACTCTTCATCATCATCAAGAACGTGGTCAATTAATTCAAATGAACTATCAAAGACTTTACCACAATCATTACATTGATTGTTTGTAAACTCATCTTCGCTCAATCTATTCCTGCTTTCTCCTTTATATAACTTGCGCCATACTTTACAAAGGCAGAGTTTACGTCTTCTCCTTCTGGCAATTGCACGATAGTAACGGGGAGTTCCCTAGCCAGTGAGCGTGCGAATTCCGTGCCTGGTTGGTCCCCGTCTGCAAAGACGAAGACTCTTTCAAAGTCTGCAAGTAACCTAGTGTAATGTTTCTTCCAAGAATTAGCCCCAGGAACCCCGATGCAAGGGAAGCCAACACAATGGCTGAGAGTAATAGTATCCAGTTCACCTTCACACACTCCTATGTAATCACCTGCTCTATCAATGTCTAAGACATTATACATTTTAGTTTCAGCACCAGTCATACCCATATATTTCGGTTCAACAGCAGGATTAAGACTGCGAAAACGCAAGTCGACAACACCAGTCTTGGTAATATACGGTATGGATAATCTTCCTTGGAATGCTTCGTGTCCAACATCAGGCTCTGCGACTACGCCTAATGACATTAGACGCGCTACTTCCCTTGTTATTCCCCTGCTTGCTAGGTAGCCTTCTGCCAGATGTATATGCTCCGCGTATTTCTCCGCTGCTTTCCCCAGTAATTCCTTCTGCGATGCGCTTTGCTTCACGAAAATCTACCCTCTCTTGTAACTGGACAAGTTGAATACTGTTGCCTTGAACACCACAGGCAAAGCAAATGTATATGTTCTTGTCAAGATTTGCGCTACCACTTTGGTGTGTGTCGCTATGAAACGGACACTTAAGGTTAACCTGCCCACGCGTAGCACGCAAGGTCGCGCCGTAATGTATAAGGATGTCCTTAACTGAAGGTAAGTCGTTATCAATTTTGTGCATCTCCTGTCTTCTCTTTCATCCATTGGCTTAAGTCTTGAATGACCCAAGCATTTTCTATTCCAGCATTTCTTCTTTTGACTACAACATAATGCAACGGAACATCTTTTATATCCCTAGCCTTAGCATAGTTAACTGCTTCTACTTCTGCTTCACGCCAGAACTCTGGCAGTGAGAGTGTTGCACGATTCTTTAACTCAAGGATGTAAGACTTACCAGCAATCATAACTACCATATCGCCTTCGTCTTTAGCACCAGCCTTAGTCAGACGTTCTGCCATAGCACCCGCTTTGCGGAGCCACTTCATTACATCTGTTTCAAACTGTGCGCCCTTGCGCCCATTAGGATTAGCCATTTAGTTCCAGACTTTCCATAGGATATAGGTTCTCTATCGGAACATACCAAGTCTTATCATTGTAACGCCACTCATCTTTCTTACACATAGCACCAAGCATCCAACCTATGGCGTTGTATTGTGGTCCAACCCAATCAGGTGCAACTCTTCGTGTCTTATGACATAAACCATCTGACATTAAAACATATACAAGTTCATCACTATCTCTAGTTGAATACCTCATACCTTTAACTGGTGGGAAAGAATATCTAATCTCACCAAAGCCTGGAATATCTAATTCAGATTTCCATTTATTATAGTGAGGAACAAAATCATTCTTACCAACCATTCTTGCGAATGCTAATTCAGAACCAGCGCATACTGCGTGTTGCCACAACTCCCAAAGGTCGCCCTCTGAATAATTTATATTCTTAGTTGGGTCGCCGAAGTAAACCTTCTGTCGTTGATAACCTACCTCAACAACGGTTGCTTCTTCAGTAGGAGTTAATGAGTATGACCACACTTAAGATGCACTCTTGTCCTTGTTAAGAATGCGAACAGCCCAATCTAATCCTTGGTTAAGACCGATAGACCATTCATCTTTCTCTTCTATCTTAGATGATTCAATCTTCTCAATAAACTTTCTAACTTCCTTTGCTGTCTCCAGCATAACAAGCGCACGTATTTCTTGAGTCATATCATCTTCTTCTTCTCTTATCATATTACCCTCCATTCTCTGGTATATCTTCCATATACATATACTCAGGGTTAAATGATAGCCAACAAACCAGGTTAGCGTTGGCATCGGCACGCCCATATCTATTCTTTACGGGAGCAATCGCCATACTAGTGCCAATGACACCAAGAGTGCAGATGAGAGCAGGAAGTTGGGCAACTTTTCCCTGAAGGGCAGACCTTGGTTGGCAGGGTGAACCCATAACAGCCTCAGAAGTATGATGCAGAATAATGACAGCAGCGTTAGTAGCACGGGCGAGATATTTTAACTCCTTCATAATTGCTCGCATTGATGCGAACTCTTCGCCACCATCTGTGGCTATGTCCATTAGGTTATCTACGAAGATAGCAACAGGAGGACAACCCCATTGTTCTTCAAAGGCTAAAACTTCTTCATCTATATCTTGCAGACTAGGTGATGATTCAAACGACCAGACAATATGCGAACCCTTTGCAAGTGTTGCTCTGGTCCAGCCTTGGTCTGTGTTCATCAGTTGTTCTACATCAGTTTGATTCTTACCTGAAATCATAGAGGCTAGACGCATAGCCATCGTATGTGCATTGGTATCTGCTGATATGTATAGCGTTGGAACTTTCATCTTGAGGGCTAAAGCCAAAGCCAAGGTGGACTTGCCGACACCTGGAGTTCCAGCCAGCATAGATACTTCTGCCCTGCGTAGGATTATTTTGTTAGCATCAAATGCTTTGAACACAGAGGGCAACGGCTCGCCACCTATGTCGGTCCTGCCTATGCTACGAACTAATGTTCTCATAACTTCTCAATCCAAACCTGGTATTCCTTAGTAAGAATATTATACTCACCCTCGTGAAACTCAAGGAAGTTATCAATGGCTGGCTTAGGTGTGAGTTCAGGTTTCATATCTTGACCCCACATATAGTCATCAAATGCAAGGATGCCACCCTTCTTTAATAGTTCCCAAGAATACTCAGCGTCAGATGCAACAGCATCGGCTGTGTGGTTTGCATCTATATAAATAAAATCATACTTACCTAAAGGAACATTGGTAAAGAATTCTTTTGTTGTCATTATGTAACATAAGAAAGGTTTACCCTGTAACTTTGAACTGTATTCACTAAAGACTTCGTTAAAATTTATGTTCTCGTGCTCACGTTCATCGCTACCTTTCCAGGTATCAACATCACGAAGAAGACTGCCTTCACCTGTCAGGATGTTATCGCATAACCAGACACTTGCATCACCTGTGTATGCACCAAGTTGTAAGAACCTTAGATTAGGTAGACCTTTGAATCTTTTAAGATGTTCTTCAAAATTATATTTCTGTCCTTCAAACCAATTCGGAAATTCCATAATGCTCCTGTCTTAAGTTGGAAGAGGGGCAACCACCTTCCCCGATTAATTACCCCTCAACCAATTCTATTCTAGTTCAAACTGAACTAAGCGTTTGCTGGCTTGCACTGCTCTGGACCCATCGGTAGTGGGCAACTCCAGAACGCGTAAGGTTTCCCCGTTGTCTTGCTCACTCCGCTTCGGAATGTTCTCGTTCCGTGAACGCAAGTAGGGGACACTGCCCCTGCCTGGGTTGCTGGAGAGGATGCCGCTGGCGCGATGCTTGGCGTTGTAGGCGCTGTCCCCAAAGGGGCTGTTGCGTAAGACGCTCCAAGCAATCGTTGCGTTGCTGCAATCTGAACTGCGTAATCACCAACACCTTCTAACAAAACAGATAGTTCATCTGCTGTGTTAGCACGAATGTTAATCATATCTCCGCTGCCAGTCTTGTATGATACTTGTAACTTCCAGTTTTCTACTGTCATTTTTTATCCTTAGTAAATTGGCAATGCTCTGTGAGTCCACAGAAATTGCACGATTGTAGGTTCGGTAGAAATATACCAGCCTTTCGAGCCTTATCAAAACCATCTACGAAATATTCGAGAGTGTCGATGGTATATCTACTTAAGTCAATCATTTCCCCTGTCCCTGATTCTCTGGACATCCAGTAGTTACCAAGGTTAACCTCAACCCCCAACATAAGTTCGACTCCTATTTTGTAGAAGCCAAGTTGTAAATCGGATTGAGGTCTGGTTCGTGATGTCTTGAGGTCGACAATCACAAGTTGTCCGTTAACCTCAAATATCCTGTCAATAAACATCTTCACTGGCACGTCAGCGATGACAGGATTCAACTCTAATTCGATAGCCTTTACACCCTGAGGGGTGGTCCAGATTTTCCAATCAGGATTGTTCTTTCTCCAAGAGATGTAGTTGTCTACCCACTTAGAGCCATTCTCATTCCACCAATGTTCATCCTCTTTGTTTGGATTTTCTTTGGTGGCTCTTCCTGCTCTGCGAGCAGTAGAGAAATCTAGGTCTTTAGTTTCTTTTGCCCAGGCTTTTGCCCATAGTTCATTAGTCGTTGTCATAGTCATACAATTCTGCAGCGTAGTGGAATGCTCTGCCCCCTGCTGACCAGATGCTTGGCTCTTCAGGAACTTGAAGTAATCTACCTAGGTAATACTGATAACCACAGGTTAGATAAGTTGTGAATGCTGAGTAAGATATATGTGCTGGTAATTCATATGAATCTAACTTAATCATCAAGTCCTACAACATCAGCAAGATAATCTATTTCTTCACGTAGTTCTTTAATGTTGCGTGATAGGTCTGCAATTTCTAGTGATAGTAAATCAACTAGGAATTCCAAGTCCTGGAATCGGTCATTTGTTTTCTTTAGCATTTTTTCTCCTATCGAATTGTTATTACATAATCCTCCTGCGGAGGACAGGAGAGAACTCTAACACAAGAGGATTATGTAAATCTATTTAGTTTTTATATATATAAATATATTATATATATTTCCCTGCGGGAAATCTAATTTAGGAAATGCCCCCCTACCCCCCATAAAAAAAACTTATGGTTGGTAAGGTTGCGTATCCCCTGCGGTTGAACCGTCATTGAGGTTTCGCCCCCACTCTTGCGAGTAACAGGAGGATAGCAGACCCTTTGGGATGCTGTCAAATGAATGAGGGCATAAAAAAAGAACCCCACCTCCTAGTATTTCTACTAAGTGATGGGGTCCTGAGGCTTCTAAGGGGGCTTACAGCCCGTTTTAGAGGGTGTTAAGGGGCTATTTGCTACCCTTGCCAAACTCTGGTGCTGACTTGTCTAGTGCCTTGAGAACAGGTCCGACTAGACCAGCAAGGAATGCGTTGACTAGAACCTTTGGGTCGTGCTGTCCTGCTGTGTAGAGAGCAATGGTCGCTGCCGCTGCTGCTCGTAGGTAAGACAACCCAATTTGCTTTAGTTTTTCTGTATTCATTTTATCTCCTTAGAGAAGTTTAATTAACTCAGCCCAAGTTTTTGGACCGATGATGCCATTAGAGTCTACTATATCGTGGTTATCCTGGAACGCGACAACAGCCTTCTTTGTCGCTGGACCATAATCTCCATCCTCTACTAGCGTAAGTGCGTGCTGAACAATCTTGACAGCCTCGCCCTTATCTCCTGGCTTAATACGACCAGGAAATGCTGGTGCTTCTGACACAGGGGTATCTTCTTCTACTTCGTTACCCTTGTAGTTAGGTCGTCCGAATCCCTCAATGAATACAGGAATACCTTTAGGGTTCTTCTTGTATGCACGAATCTTCTTTACGCATTCACCGCCATTGGCTTGTGAACCTGATTTCTTCTTATCACCTGCGGTGTTACCTTCAACGGTAGTTACTGTTCCATCTCCGTTGTCCTTGATGACAATACCAACGTGCTCAATAGGAGCACCGCCTGTCATAAAGTCAAAGTAAACTATATCTCCTGGCTTTGGCTTTGCTGCTGAAGCATCGGTCCAAGTCTTCATCTTCTTAAAAGATGCTGCTCCTGCCATAGTAGAAACAGTATTAGGAATCTTAACTCCTGCCTTGTTTGCTACCCACATACAGAATGAACCGCACCAAGGCAAAAAGTTTGCTTTTGTAAAAGCGCCATACTTTGTCTGGTTATCTTTTGGTCCTTCTACATATCCAACTTCGGCTAGTGCAATTTCAACTACTGCTTCTGCTGTGCCTTTTTCTGCCACGAGTTACTCCTTAGTTATAATCTGGGTCGTCTTGCTTTGCTTTTGCTTTGTCTGCTGCTTGGCGTTCTTCAACTGCTACGTCAGCAACAGTCTTTGCACCTTTGTCTACGCTAGAAAACGCAGCATTGATTTCGTCAAGAGTAAGTTTGCCATCGTCCATAAAGGCACGAGCCAATCTTTCAACAACTACTGCGACTGCTGTAAGACCAGCAACTGTCATTGCCTTGAGAACAGAGATGCCCGCAATTGCACCAGCACCAATGACACCAAGACCTGACGCTGCGAAGACAGCGACAATACGCATTAATACATTCTTTAATGATTTCATTCTTTATCCTTCGGATTACGCAACCAATAAGTTGCTGACCACATAACCATTGTGAACACAATGGCATAACCAACTACTGTTTTTGCCGAGCCATCTAAGACAACCCAAGCAACGAACATTCCTAGAAGGGTCCAAGCCTGACCTAAGAAGTCTGATAACCAATGTTTCATTATGGTTTTCTCCTATATGCTACGGTCCCCGCTGATGCTGCTACAGTCAAAGCAGATTGTGTGGCTATGCCACCTACGATTACTGCTGCAACAATTGTTTCTTGTGATTCTGCGCGTTCTTCATCTGACATATCAGCACCAATACTTCCTAATGCTAGGAGTGCCTGGGCTGGGTCAGTGAAAAGTGCTTCAACTAATGCTGCTGGATTTTCAAGGACAACTAGTGCCGCTGCTACTTCAGCAGTAATAACAACTTGATTGCCGTTCTCATCTTGACGAACTTCAACTGGTGTCTGAGGTGGTAGGTCATCATAGGTAAGACCTGCTTGCGCTATTACTTCTGCAGTTACTGCCTCACCATCTGCTGCTTCTATCAAAGCCTCAGCAACTAATTCTTTTTCTTCTTCAGTAGAGTTTTCATCTGCCACTAGAGGTGGTTCTTCTGCTAAAGCAGGAGGCTCTTCTTCTATTGCAGGTGCTTCTTCCTCCACTGCTGGAGGTTCTTCCTCTACCACTGGAGGTTCTTCTACAGGTATAGGTGGAGCAGGTTCTTCTGTAGGAGGTTCTGGTTCTACAACTGGAGGCTCAGGTTCCACAACAGGCGGTTCAGGTGCTACCACTGGTGGCTCTGGTGCTACAATTGGTGGTTCAACTACAGGAATAGGAGTAGGCGATGGTTGAGGTGACGGTTGTTCTACTGGCACTGGTTGGGGCGTTGGTTCTAGGGTATTCTCTGGGGTCGGCTCATCAACTGGAATTGGCTCAGGTTCAGGCTCAGGAGTTGGCTCAGGCTCAACGGGGACAGGTTCAGGTTGTGGCTCAGGCTCAGGTGTGGGAGTTGCCACAGGCGCACCGAAAGCCGAAGCAGGAATAATTTCCCATTGGTTATTAACTTCCCACCAAGTTTCTAACCAAGCACCACCACCATTTTCATAATACCAAAGTGTTATTTCGTATGGTGTATTTGCGGTGAATTGTTGAGGCTCACTAATAGAACCTCCACCACCTTTATCAAACCAATCATTAATAATTAGATTGTTGTTTATATAAAGACGAACACCATCATCTGCTTGTGCCATAAATAACACATTAGAATCTTCGGGTGTTGAGATTACCCCTTGGTATCTAACAATGAAATCTTCTGTGATTCCACCTAAAGGTTCCTCATCAAAGTTGTGAGCAAGGTCATCTGCTGTTCCTTCATAGATTGGAACTGCACCTTCTGGTAATTCTGGTGCATTGTTCTGACCTAAGACATCATAGACTTCTACTGTCAAATCACCGCTTGCCTTTGCCATAGTTGGCACAAAGAGCAGACTGGTAAATGTTAAAAATAATACTGTTAGTAGACGGTTATTCTTTCTCGCAAAGAAGGAGATAAATTTGGTCAACGCGTTGTTCCAATCGGTTCACTTGGTCTTTAACGGAACCGCCCCCATTTGGTTTCAATTCATATAGATAATGTTTAACTAACCATCTAGTGAATCCAGCAAACCCTGCTGCTAATGTCATAAGGGCTACAAAGAAGCCAGCCCATTCTGTGCCTGTCATTATACTGTCCTAATGGTTATGTCAATGACTCCACCAAAGCCATCAAAACGTTTATCGGGTGGTGTCATACGAGTGAATGAAGTTTGCTCAATAACAACTTGGCGCTGCTCGCCAGTAGTTAGGTCTTGCCAAGTAAGAACATCTCCGTTGCTTTCTAACTCTTCAAGAGCCAAAAGACGGGTCTGTGCTTTACCTTCGTAACCCACTTGAACATTGTATCTATCTGTTTCAACGTCAAAGCAATAGACTGGAAACTTCATAATGCGTTGACGTGGTGTAGCAATTGTTGCCTTAGCCTGATAGCCCTTGAATATAGGACCATCAGATGTAGTTGTTGCGTCACGATTAAGAATAAATTTGTAGGCTACATATTCCTGGGCTGTGCTAGGTTGAGATGTAGTAACTTCAATTGGAAAAATAACAGAGTCATATGTAATGTGGTCGTATTCAGTTCCATCTTTGTCTACAGTTTCAAGAGTCATTGAACCTTTGGTGTAATCACCACGCGCTAGAAGGCGCTTAAAGTTTTTAGGTTCCAGTGTGCCATAGCGAATATAACCACTAGTTAAATAACCACTAGGGGTTAATGTTGCGCTTGCTTCTATGTTAATACTACCTACCTTGTTAACTTTACCAACAGGTGATACGGCAGTAGATGCTACGT
>Ga0247723_1001278_pt1 | contig 15018 bp, 17 predicted proteins | sample MSEWelMarce5H_FC_FD_189079 | JGI IMG/M metagenome (GOLD analysis project Ga0247723, IMG submission 189079) | Subsurface sediment microbial communities from gas well in West Virginia, United States - MSEEL Well Study Marcellus 5H_FC | ecosystem: Environmental > Terrestrial > Deep subsurface >...
CTCCCGCCCTCCCCATGCCCAGCACCCACTCCCGAAAAATGACTTTAAGAATTTACATTCTAAATTAGTAATGGACAAGGACCTCGGGCAGTACTTTACTGAAAACAACAACCTGAGGAACTTCATAACCCGTCATGTACAGAATACAAACGGGTCAGTTCTCGAGCCCTCATTCGGGTTGGGCCACCTCATCATGGATTCATTGCGAGGAAACCCTTGGCGAAGACACGTGGGTATCGAACTAGATTCTCGGCTAAAATCCAAAAGCCTTGTGGATGACAAGTGCCCTCCGCACAAGTTTATGTGGGGGGTTGATTTTTTGGAACACAATTTTGATGAGAAATTCTCAACGATAATAGGAAACCCCCCATACATCAAGGTCGGGGGCTATATAAAATTCGTTGAGAAGTGCTATGACCTATTGGAGGATGGCGGTGAGATGCTCATGATCGTGCCGTCCGACTTTCTCCACCTGACGAGCGCCGCCGATATCCTGCAGCGCATGGTGCCTACAGGTGCATTCACGCACATTTGGTATCCAGAGGACGAGAGCCTATTCAAGGGCGCGAGCATTGATGTGATGGTTTTCAGGTACGTCAAGAGTGAGACCATGAATTACCCGTACATTACGCAAGTCACGCGCAAGAAAACCATATCGCCAGTCTGTTTTGCAATTGAAAATGGAAGGCTGATAAGGGCGACCGAGAACTCGCATCCAATCTGGAAGGACTTTCATGTTATGGTTGGTATGGTCTCTGGTAAGGATGAGGTCTTCAAGGTGCCTTTCGGAAACGCGTCTATACTCACGGCCAAGGACAAAGTAGAAAAGTTTATTTTTGTGGATAAATTTCCAACCAAAATTGATGAAATAAATTCACACCTACTGAAGAACAAAGATCTTCTCATGACGCGCAAGATAGTCAAACAGACCGAGGAGAACTGGTTCAAGTGGGGAGCTCCTAGGAACATAAGTATGGTTCAGCAGAATTTAGGTAAAAAATGCATCTATGTCAAGACGCTAACACGAGACGAGGAGGTGGCTTTCCTGGGAGAGGTTAAGTACTTTGGTTCAAACTTATTGTGTCTCATTCCCAATTTTCATTCAAAAATAAATTTGAAACACGTGACGGACTATCTAAACTCTGAAGAGGGACGAAAGGAATATACGTTTGCAGGTAGGTATAAAATGGGTCCAAGTCTATTACAGAATATCAAATATCCGCTTGAGCAAATTCCTGTTGAGAATTGATAGATGTCCGGATAGACTTTTGGATGCAGCGCAGCAGCTCCTTCTTCTTCTCGGTGAGGTCTTCAGGCGTGTAATCTTGCTCTTCGAACTCCCTCCCCCAGTTGATCTGCATGATGTTACACGGGTTGGGCACGTAGCTCTTTACCGCAAATATGGACTTTATCATGGCTTCTCCAGTGGTCTTATTCACGACGAGGTAATGGTACTCGCGCCCATCCAGATCCGCCCATGAAGTCTCTTTAATTTTTCCCCAAAATTTATTGAAATTCATATTCTTAATTTCTGGGACCTGCCCAGTTATCGAGTATATGACTGCAGTTTTATTGAATGCGTTATCGGCGGTTTTGCAGTCTGAAAGCTTGAGGTTGAAGGGCACGCCTTCACAGGTGAAGTCGCACCAATGCCTGGCCTTACTAATTTCAAATTTAATTTGGTTTGGAATTGCCGAAGCGAGTTTATCTAGGTATTCTCCTTCTTTAACAGCACTGGATATACGTCCATCAACGCCACGTGGAAAAGTGACGCTGATGGCCCGACAGGCCTCGAGCAAGATGCGATTCATAGTTTAAATATAAGGGTCCTACTGAGTTTATGTTGATCACAGAACCTATTTTTGAGGAGTGTTGGGTGCGCGCCCCATTGATTTAGCAAATTTTGAATTGGGATTCTGTGATATATTTCTGTAAATTATAGCCGAAGCCGACAAACCTGGAACTTTTGACATCCCTGTAAATTTAGAGGCCTTTATCGCTACTCGTAGTGATCTCGGAGCCGCCAATTCAAATTTTTCAGGACTCTTCCTCATAGTTTGGAGAGCCTTGGCAGTTGCTCGAAGATTCTTAATAACAGACCGTTTTGCCGGCATATTCTTGAAAGTTCCTACGTTTATGTTGGGATTATTATTGAGTTTTCCTAAAATCTCTCTTACAGTTGTTCTTGGAACAGCCTGCTTGAGTTTAGCTTTGTTTTCACGTTCCAACATTCGAGTATGTTTCGTATAGTCCATGTTTTTATTACTCGGGAATGGGGAGTGTGAAAAGCGCGCATATCGGGAGCCGCCGGCTCCATGAACATTGCGCGTAGCTTGGGTTGTGAGGGCTTTCGATTTGACTGGTTTCTTTCTTATTGCAGGGCGTAATATACTACCAAGTATCTTTCTGACAAAGGCTCCTTTTACAGCCTCCTTGCGGTCTTTCTTGGGAGCGGGTGGGAAATATCCCACTGGTGCTTCTGGCCAGTTATAAGACGTTGGGATGGGACCGGCATCAAGACACGAGCTCACAATATATACCCCCGGAGGGCCCATTCTTACAATATCAGATACCCACCAACTACTCCTACTAAACCCTATAACATCCCCTCTTCTTGGCTCGAAATCTTTGCGCAAATATTTATCAGATTCCATACGTTTAAATTCAATAGGCAATTTCCATACATAACCGAATGCAGGCTCGGAATTCTTTGGTTTCAAACTAACTTTACTATCGAGATATTTGTCACCTGGTACAAAAGCTTTGCGGCTGATGTCGGCGTGATGGACGCCTTCGAGCTCTGCTTTTCCCGATATGAAATCCTTTATTCCGCTCTCGCTTCCAAAGTATCTAGATCCAAGCTGGCGACCTGTTGTGATCCACATACATTTCCCCGGTTCTGCGAGGTAGATGACTGCTTTGTTAGGCGGAACATCAATTGGATCTGGCCGTTGCAGGATATAACCCTCGTGTTGATGTGATCTTTTGTAAAGGGGGTAATGTCCATGGCCTTCAATTAGATAAGCGCCGTGCCCGTAAGAGGCGCGCGCTTCATTATATATTTTCAACAAAGAATCTCTTCTCAATTTAAACCCCTCATAAACATCCTTGGCGGCCCGCGTCTTTGGTGAAAGTCGCGGCCTTTTGGGGGAAGAGGGTGACGCGCGAGGACTTGGACTGTGCCGCCGCTTCAGCATATCTGATATTATGGAGATAAAAAAATAGAACCCTAAATTAATAATGTCTGATCCAATTCTCACCCCAAGCCTTGCGCGTTTCACAACATTTCCTATACGTTACAACGACCTGTGGGCACTTTACAAAAAGGCTATATCGAGCTTCTGGACCGTCGAGGAAATTGACCTTGCAGGAGACCTCAAGGACTGGGAGGGACTAAATTCAGACGAAAAACACTTCATCAAGATGGTTCTGGCCTTCTTTGCAGCGAGCGACGGCATCGTGATGGAGAATATTGATTTGAATTTTTCCAAGGATGTTCAGATTGCTGAGGCCCGGTCTTTTTACGCGTATCAGTCATTTAGCGAGTCTATTCACTCCGAGACCTACAGTCTCATGATCGACAAGCTCGTCAAAGACCCCGAAGAGAAGGCACGTCTCTTCCAGGCGATCGAGACTGTCCCTGCGGTCAAACGGAAAGCTGAATGGGCTCTCAAGTGGATGGGTCCTGGATCTCCCTTCGCCCAGCGCCTTGTCGCATTCGCATGCGTCGAGGGAATTTTCTTCAGTGGATCTTTTTGCGCCATATTTTGGTTGAAAAAGCGGGGACTTATGCCTGGACTTTCGTTTTCGAATGAATTGATAAGCAGAGATGAAGGCCTGCATCAGGAGTTTGCAGTCGCTCTGTACTCCAATTTACAGACAAAATTAGATGACAACACTCTGATTCAGATTGTGGTCGAGGCTCTGGAGATTGAGAGTGAATTCATCACAGAGGCTCTTCCGTGCCGACTGATCGGCATGGACTCGGACTCGATGCGCGAGTACATCATGTTTGTGGCAAAGCGCCTGCTTGCACAGCTTGGTTGTACGCAGCACACTATTCAGGCGAGCAACCCTTTCGACTGGATGGAGACCATCTCGTTGGAAGGGAAGACCAACTTCTTTGAGAAGCGGGTTGGTGATTATTCAAAGCATATGATCGCCGAGGGCGATGGAGTCAGGTTTGACGAAGAATTCTGAATTCTCTTACGCTGAGGCCGTTGGGTAGCACAGGCCATCATCGCGCTTGAAGTTGTTTGGTGGGATGCAGACGCCGAAGATTGGGGCGCCTCCTGGAGCAGGTGGGGCGGTGACCTCCTTGCCCTCATCTCCAGCGGGTGGGGACACTGGGTCGGCGTACTCGGCGTAACCACTGCGACCCACACCGAGCAGGCGCATCAGGAAGCTGACCAGCAGCACGAAGACAACTGCGTGCAGGAAGAGACCACCCAGCTTGGGCAGGCCCTCAGCGCTAGCCACCCAGCTGCCAGCCACGCCACGGACCAGCTTGTAGGTCTCGGGGTGGCTCACCACGATAAAGGCAACCAGGGGCAGGAGCGTCGTAAGAAGGAACTTGGTCATTGTAATATGTATAAAGATTTTTTAATGCTCACATGGACCCAGGCTCGGCATCCATAATATCCATGTCCATGTGGCCCTTGCGCATTTGGGCGTAGCCTGAGCGGCGAGCACCCAGAAGGCGCCACAGGAAGTGCAGGGCGAAGATGAAAACCAGGGCGTGCAGCAGAACACCGGCCTGAGTGGGCAGCCCGTCGGCGCTGGCCACCCAGCTGCCGAACACCTTGCGGACCAGCTTGAAAGTCTCGGGGTTTGCGACAATGAAAAACAGAATAAACTTCAGAAGCCAGGACATTTATAATTTACAAAGAAAATTTACCAGTAGAGGTAGGATCTATTTTCTGGCTGGGAAGCTGCAGCCACTGAAGGAGTCGAGGAATTGGCTCGCTTCCTGTTGGCATTCTCACGCTCTCGCTCACGCCGCTCCTCGTTCTCGGCGCGCTCGAGATTTGCAACCTTGCTCTGCAGCTTGGTCTTTATCTGAGTATTATTCATCCCTGAAATATTGAAGTTGATTGCAGGTCTATTCGCGTGGAACTTGACACCTGCTTTGATGGATGCGATGATCTTGCGAACAGTCTCCTTCTGTTTAGCAGAGAAGCGGGGGTCGTCCTTGATGGCTTCCCAGTGTTTGAAGGTGTCAAAATATGGTGGATTTGGGTTGGTCAGGGTTCTGGGTCGCATGGTTGCTTTCAGAATGGCCTCCTGTGCGGCACCTGTGCTCAGTGATCCCAGCTTGACCTGAGTGAGTTTTGCACGCACCCTGTCGAGCTCTGGATACTGTGTGTAAATGGATGGACCCTTGCCAGCCATTTCACGTCCAAAATTCAAACCAGCGAACATGGGCGTCTTCTGCTTCTTCGTGTTCCACTCGTACTGAGTTCCGCGGCGGAAAGTCACTGGCAAGTAGTTCGAACCAACCTTCTTATAAAGACCCAAGTTGTTCGTTCCATAGTAAAGCTGCTTGGCCGCGTTCAGAACCTTGTATCCGTTGGGAGCCGCGTTGGGGACTGGTGCAGGTGGAGCCGCTGCTGCGTTTCTATTGCCCTGAATTTTCCTCAAAATTGAATTGAAATTCAGGTAGTTGGCTGGTTTCACTCCAGTGCCAACCCCAATAGTCTTCTTTCTCTGCAAAATGGTATTACGGGCGGAGATATAGTTACGAGCACGGTTCTTCTGTTCAGGTGTGTAGGCATTTAATTTAGATCTAAAATTACCAGGTGAATTTGAAACCTTAATTTGATTCAAAAGGGTGTTGAATGGAGTCGGCCCTGTTTGATAAGGGCCGAAGTTGCCCCCCGTGTTTTGTCGGGTGGAGGAGGGCGGAATCAGTTTTTTGTAGCGACTGGGGGAATAACTAGATTAGATACTCCATAAGAATTTCTTGCTCTGGAAAGGGATGCAATAAGGGCAACCTTATTTGCATTAGAAGTTGAATTATTCTTTAGACGAGAAAGGGCTTCGGCTATCGCGGATGGCGAACGCGCATTCATGTTTCTCGAGTATCCTATTTGTTGAGCCAGAGCCGCTGTATTCATCGCTCTAGTTGCATTTGTTCTTTTGTTATTTCCATATTTGTTATTTCTGCGTCCTCCCTGAATTTCCTCTATGTTGCTATTTTCACCGCCGCTGCTGACATTACCGAGATTGCCGCTGGCGACGCTGCTGCCTCTGTTGCTTCCACTCTGGCTGCGGATATTTGAAGCAGCCTGTTGCACAAGTCCCGACAGTCCCAAGTTATTGTTGCCCGCCCCTCCAACCTTCTTCACGAAATTCATGGAATTCTTATTCCAAAGATAAACACTCTTATTAGTTGGGTCGAAGATCTTCTTACCGCTTGCGCCATTTATCACGCGATAGTAGTTGGTGTTGGATCCATTCTTTTTTGCGTAATAGATTTTAGAAACCATGTTTTTCGCATAGATATTGCGGCGCTTGTTGGCGTTGTTGGCCCATTCCAGACCGAACATGGTGGCTGGCCCGTTTGAAGGAACCGGCCCACCTGCGGGTGGAGGCGGGGCGGCGTTGTTAGATAGATTTCCAGATGCGGGCGCCGCATTGGGGAGTTTGAGAGCAGCTGTAATCTTATTTTTAGAAACTTGATTCAAATTTGTATTTGAATTTATCATCTCCTGGAGAAGGGCACGAGCAGAATTGCGCTTAGTATTATTTGAAAGATTTCCAACGAGTCTGTTAATTTTCTGCAGCTTCATCTGTTTAGCCGCCTTGGCCGCCGCATTTGCTATTGGGTTTATTTGTACAGTCGGTTTGGGTTGAGGAGGAGGAGGAGATTGAAATGGTCTTGATGGTGGGGGTGGAGGTGGAGGTGGGGGTGGGGCGCCGGCTGCAGATGCGGCCGCGGCATTTCCAGCAGCAGCGGCTTGATTGGGTGTTCCTCCATTTGCGCGAGCACCAAGAGCGGCATTGACTCCAGCCGCAAGAGCATTGTTTCCAGGAGCGGCAGCTGCACCAGCAGCCGCCCCAGCCTGAACAGCGGGTGGAGCACCAGCATTCGCAGCACCAGCAGCTGCAGCACCAGCATTCGCAGCTTGCTTTGGAGAAATCCCGTTCAGAAAAGTATGTACATTTCTCACCAAAGACGCGTTAATATTAGTGGTTTGCGTCTTATTTGGAGTTTTGTAGTACTGATTTACGAAGCGTCTAGCATTAATCTTGAATTTGGCATAACCTGGAACGTTGTTATTCGTGTTTCGTCGGGCACCAAAGCCGAACACCATGTTACTCTAGACCACGAAAAAAGTTAGGGTCCGCCTTGAAAGGGCTTAGAGGCTGGGCGCCCTGTAATAGTAGAAAGCAAAGATGGCCGTCCGTATGATTTCCGAGTTCAAGGTTTCCGACATTGTGGCGTCCAAGCCGGGTGTGAATAAGTACGGCGGCAAGTACATTTACTTGAACGGTCCTAACAAGTCGCGGCTCATGTACCAGCTGCCACCCCTGAAGGCCATCGTGGGCCTGAGCAACAAGGTTGGTGAAGATGGAAAGACGCAGTACAGCATGCCTCTGAGCATGGATCACCCTGATGTGGTCCGTGCGTTCAGCGAGCTCGACAACTACTGCCTCGACCTGATTGCGGCCAACTCCGAGTTTCTTCTGGGCAAGAAGATGACCCGCGAGGTCCTGGAGGCTGGCGACTCGTGGAAGCCCAAGGTCAAGCCTCCCAAGGATGAGAAGTACTCGCCCCTGCTTGACATGAAGCCGACTGTGGATCGCAAGACTGGAGATATCCAGACCGAGGCCTACAACTCCAAGCGCGAGCAGGTCCCACTGGACACTCTGGAGAAGGGCCAGCGCGTCAGCTGCATCATCGAGATCTCCCAGATCTGGAAGTCTTCGATGGGTGTTGGTGTGTCAGTCCGTCTGCACCAGGTCATGTTCGCCCCGACGACCAAGCTCGCCCCGTGCGCATTCCTGGCTGCAGCTGACGAGCCAGTCGCAGACTCGGGGTCCGAGCGCAGCGCGGACGAGGAGGCTGACGAGGAGGAGGTTGAGGCTTCCGAGTCGGAGTAACTTTTCTCCTGTGTAATAATATGGATTGGATCAACAAGGGTGATTTCCAATTGAAGAATAATGGAGGTAGGCACTATGTGTATAGACGGATGCCCAATAGTTCAAAAAGAATGATAAATATTCCCCGTAATATTCGAACGAAAATCCAAGCAAAAAAATGGCTCAGAACTCATTATAAATCCCCAGTGAAACCACTTATAGTACTAAATGCTAGTCGCCTTGCGGCGCGCCGCCCCCCTCCACCCACCCGCCGCCTCGCGGCAGTTCCAAAAATGCCCCATAACATGTTTGGGTTCAAGTACGTGGCCCCGTATGGTAGCCCTAATAACAAGAATGTCCCCTTTAACTGCGGTATCCGTAAGCACCTTTATCACAGAGAAACCGAAAATGGAAAGACTGGTCACAAGTACATGGTGGCCAATAACTGGTCAAATAGACTCGACTTGCGTACAGTTTCGAACACCACAGTGAAGAAGAACTTGGGAAAACTTGACATAGGAGCACAGGGTGCTATATTCATAGCATCCACGAAACGTCGGGTTCCACCCTCATCTGAATTTGCAATCAAAATTTGCCCATACGATCCAGCCTTCAAGGGCAAGCGTCAAATTCTCGATCTCGAGTGGGAAATACAGAATAAGCTTTATCAGGTTGTTCCTAGACACATCCCTAAGCTCCTCGCACCCATCGTCAGGTGCCAAAACTTCCTCGAGGAAAACTTGGTCAAGACGCAAAATTTCAAGCCCAATTACGACTACACGAAACAAGCCATCATGTTTTCCGAGTACATCCGAAGCGGAAGCCTACTAACCTGGTTTATGGCAATGGCCAAGTCTCCGCGAAAGCGCGTTACGGATGCCATCCTCAAGTCCTTTATATTCCAAGTTCTAAATACAGTCAAGAACATTCGCGTCAAGTACCCCAAGTTCAAGCACAACGATCTACACTTCGGAAACATATTAGTCAAGTACGGTTATCCATATCCAATTATGGTTCTGGCGGACTTTGGATGGAGCAAGCTCAATGACGAGATTGCCAACCCACTGATTGCTGGTGGAACATTCGCCAATTCATGGGGAATAGGACCCAAGACGTCTTCCAAGTATGATCATCATTACTTCCTTAATGAGTTCAGACGCGGGTTGTTGGCATTTAGATCTGCTTCAAAAGACGGCTGGCGCGAAACATTCAGTTTCCTGGATAGAGTTCTCCCACGGGGGTACCGTGAGATAAATGACACTTACACACGCGAGTCTCGACTGAAATATGACATTGAATATCCAGGTCTCCCTAGTCTAGAACAGGTTCTGAACGACCCTTATCTGTCCGGAGCAACCACCCCAAAGAACAAGTCCTCCCCGTGGAAGCCCAAACCGGCGAACGCCAAGCCGGCGAATGCCAAGCCGGCGAATGCCAAACCAGTAGAGCCCAAGGCGGCGGCCCCACCGCCACGAGTCTTCAGTAATGCCGAGCTCATGGCTCTTTCAGCAGGTGGATTCACACGACTCACACCCACCACCAAGGCGCGCGCACTCGCACTGCGCAAGAAGAACGAGTCCAAGAAGCCGAACCTCCTCAAGTTCAACATAACGCACAAGAAGCCCCTACCTGCGGCGAATTCTCCAGAAAACAAGAAAAAGGTCGTCATACCGCGGAATGTTATCAAGGACCCCAGATTCAACCGTCTGGCGGTTATGCTCATGTCTCCGTCCAAAAATGGGGAGAATTCTGCAGAGGGGTATGCTCGCTGGAATCGTGCAGTCGCAAAGGCGCGCAAACAGATAGAGAACAGATTGGCCAACGGCAGACCTGCTTTCAGTCCTGTTGCAAATGCTCCAAGAAACAGTTCTGGAAATCGTCCAGCAATTCCCAAACAAAATTTGAAATTGCCCAAGAGACCCAAACCAGTCAAGAACGTCAAGCGCATGGGACCCTCGGCTCCACCGGTGGCCATACGCGAGCCCATCAAGCAGCCCAAGCCCAAGAAGCCCCTTGTAGTCACAAATAAGGCCAACGGCAAAAACAAAAAGGCGATAAAGAGCCCTGGTGGGCGCGTCAAGGTGCTGAGCAACTCAGGCCGTTACGTGTATGCCGAGAGCAAGACTGTGGATGAGCTCAAGAAAATTGCAGCCTCCATGAAGGTCAGTGTGAATGGCCTCAAGACCAAGAAGAATATAGCCCTGGCGCTATTTTCTGCAGCTTAAGTAATGAAGAAGACTATTCTGGACACCATCTTTTACATACTTTTGCTGGTAATTGTTGTTTTTGTTCTGAACCGGGGCATTTCTGGGTACATGCAGTCTCCAGTGGATAAGGGCACTATAACCGTCTATGGGTCGAAGACGTGTCCCTGGTGTGTCAAGCAGGAGAAATACCTGACAGAAAAGGGAATTGATTATAACTTTGTGGATTGTAAGGCTCAGCAGTGCCCTGATTTTGTTCAGGGTTTCCCTACTCTAGATGTGAATGGTGAAATCAAGAGTGGATATACAGAGATCTAATTTATAGGTGGAAGAGGGAGATGCCCAGAGCAAGCAGGAAGGTCTGCAAGAGGGTATCGACTGGCTTCAGGACGGTGATGTGCTTCACCAGCACGCTGTTCCACAGGAAGCGCATGAATAGGGTCATCAGCGCGATCCAAACAATCAGGATAAGGAGGTTGTAAAAGAACTCTTCGCGGGTGCGCGAGTACAGCAGGCCCTTCATTTATACTATTTAACGATTATTATTTGCCCCGGTTTTGGCCAGTCCCCTCTTTACGGCCCACGCTGAACAAAACCTGGTGTAATGGAATCCTGGGGTGTAATTCATGTCACACTTTCTGGGATCAATGATGACGCGGCCAGAGGCGTCGGTCATGAGCGGTCCCCCTGCCCATCCCTGCTTGTGGGCCCACAGATTCACTGGAAATTCGATAATTCTCCCTGGTGCAATCTTGAGAGAGCGTTTGTGGCGCTCGTTGTTAATATTGAGAATCTTGAGATCCTGAATCGTGTTTCCGAATCTGCCGTCGTTTGCCGTTACTGGCATCGTTGATCTGCGCGCTGCATTCATAATGATCATGGGATGCACCTTGAAGAACGCGGCCAGACCCTTGACGGTGTCCCCTGGATTCGTGCGATAACGCACCCCTCCCACCTGCTTGAGGAAATGGAAATCCCCAGTTGAATTTCCAAAGTCATTTGAGGGGGCGACGAAGCACATGACCTTGTAGTAACCCTGTGGGCACTTGGCGCAGGGATTCCTCATGTGCTTGACGACCATACCTGGGTTGTCGGCAATAATGCGTTGCACAATTCCCTTGCACGTCGTGAAATCCAGATCGGAAGAGTTTATGCCAGCCTTGGCGCCCGGCACGCTCTTCATAGTGCGACGTGTTGAAAAGCTTCCAAATGCATAGTCGTAGCAGTTGTCATGCACCTTCCCAATAGATCCCCACGGCTCCCAGCTGTACTTGGGCTCGGCGCCTGATAAAGCGAGACGCTTGGCCTTGGGCTTGGCCACCTTGGCCTTGGACTTGGCCACCTTGGACTTGGACTTGGCTACCATTACTATTTAGTCATATTTTAAGTTGGAATTCCAAGTTCTCGGAGGACCTCATTTAGATCCTCGTCTTCATCTATATCGAAGTGAATATCGGTAATGAATCTTCCTACAGAATTGTCTGGTATAAGATCCCTAATATCGAGGCCAAAACCCTGAAGAATAGGGTATATATTAGAAGTTTCAAAATTTGTCACATTTGATGTGCCATCCTCCACTTTTTCTATAACTAGTCTGCATCTGTATGTTGGGAGGTCGAATGATTCACGGCACATGGGGCATGTGGGGTCGCCATGACAGCTTCTCTTCCAGCGTTCAATGCATTTTGAATGAAATTCGTGCCCGCACGGGAGCTTTCTGGTTCCGGATGTGGGCACGATTGTTCCGAGACACACGGAACACTGGGGGCCTCTGTGCAACCAACACTTGGAGTGGCCAAATCCAGGTTTATGTTTGCACGTCGCCCCTGATACGGTCGTGGCCCCACACACCTGGTCTTGATTCATTAATTTTAACATAGAATTAGTTTAAGAACTAACGGCGCGATAGCCGTTTGACCTCGGCCTCGAGTGACTTGATGGCGTCTTTATATTTCAGTCTCAAATTCTCTTCCACATTTTTGCGGAAAATTACAATAGGGTCGTCATCCTGTTCCATCCTGCACTGAGGGCACTCGATGCTCTCCTCAAACCACTTCATTATACATTTGTTGTGGAAGACGTGCTTGCACTTGAGCTTCTTGTCGGTGCGCTTCGTCTCTTCAAGACACACGACACAGACCGTCGAAAGGTGTGCATTGCACTTGCCGTCTTGGACCGCTAGTTTCTTGCACTTGGCGCCGCTCTTCGTTATACAAGAACAATTCATTCTCTGATAGATGCCGACAAATTTCGGTGTGAATTTCCTCGGGCGTACGGTTGGCATTCACGACGATAACTTTACACGGAATTTTCATAAGAAGTTTCTTGTACTCAAAGTCCAGTTCATTGAGGTACTCGAGCGACACGCCGTCGTCTCCCGCCTGGCCCCGCGTCTGGATGTGCTCAAAGGCCAGCTCTGGCTTTTTAGACAGGAATATGTACAGATCTGGACACCATGAGAATTTGTTCCAAAAATAGTCGTACGTTTCATCCTCCTCTTTTGTCACCGAGTTTTGCTTTAGCAAAACGGGCCAGAACACGTAGCGTGCGCTGTATGGACTGCGCTCGCAAATTGCAGTGCCTGGTGGCCGTTTGAGCGTCTTGAGCAAGACCATGTGGAAGTAGAATGCCCACCGTGCTGGGTCGGCGTAGAACTTCTTAAGGGGCCACTGCTCAATGGGCTCGCGCCTGACCTTCCACCCCTTCTTCTCAAGGAGATCAAGCTGAGTTGTTTTTCCTGAACCTATATTCCCATCAATTACGATGATAGGCATTACGTATTTAGGTTTTAAATTCTTTAACAGTTCTGACTGGAGACTATTGGGGTGGTGGCACACGAGGCGCTCTGGCATGCTGCGTTGGGCAGGGGCCACGCCAGGTCCTCTGGGGCCATCTGCTGGAAGGCCATGCGCGCCTTGTGGCCGTCCTGGTAGTCGATCCCCTTCTTGCGGAGGATAAAGTCGTGGGCAATGCGGGACGAAGTTGGATCGGTAATGCAGCGACCATCAGCCATGCCAATGCGCTCTGACATTTATATTACACTCGATTTTTTTCATTGAGCACCCGCACCCACTCCTCGAATGTCGCCCCCATGATCGCGTTGAATGTCTCCGGCTTGGGTGGCAGCTTGTCTCCAAACATCTCGATGCTGCTCGCGAACCCCTCGTTGATCGTCTTGTAAGCCATGACGATCTCGTTCAGCGCCTGCGCCCCCGTAACGATCACCCTGCCCGTGCTGAAGATGCTCGTCGTCACCTCCTTCATGCCCTTCTCTGGTGCGAAAGCCACCTTCACGCCAGAGTAGCTCTCGGGGTGGAAAGTCACCTTGAATTTAGGATTCGACTTGAAGTATGCAATCACGCGCTTTATATTTACTTGCTTGTTGAGCGAAAAGTTGGTGTTGATCATGGCTATCCGCGGCGGCTGCGGCTGCAGGTTCTCGATGCCCATGATCTTGCTCACAATCCACGTCACGTGCTTGAGGACCATCCAGCAGTTGAACGTGTTCGAAGAGCAGCCCGCAACGTGAATGCTCCCGTTCGGAAAGAGCTTCACATTCTTTGTCGAATAAAAGTCCTTGCACCAAATCACGACACAATTATAGAAGCTGCCCTTCTTGTTTTTCTTGGGCTCGGCAAGGTTCCACTCGAACCCCTCGAATTTAGAACCTGAATTGCGAAGACGGATGGGACCGTTGGCTTGGAATCCTTCGCGAAACTTCACAAGGTCTATTTTTTGATCAAATGAAGAACACATCGTGATGGTTGTTATCCGGATCCACGATGGGTCGGGGTGGCTTTGACGCCCGATAAAGTTGCGGCGAATCTCATTCAACTTGAGGATATAGTCGAACGTCTCCATTTTGTCTTTATTTTTTGGTAGCACGCGTCTTGGGCTTGGTCACAGAACGTCTTTTTTTGGGCTGACGGCGAACATATTTTGTGAAATTCTTGACCAAATTGTTCTTCTTCTTATTATTGTTTTCTCCAAGTGCATTCTTGCCGGCGAGTTTCACGAGCTCATTCTTGGTGAATTTCTTAACCATAGCTTTGAGCAGGGTTGCTCTGACCTTATTAGCGCGCTCAACCTCTTTGGCCTTGGCCTTGGTCTTGGCACGACGCTTGCGAGCTGTACGCACAGTAGCCGTAGCCACATTCATCTTGTGGTTTGCAGATATAATGAGATTCGTCTTACTCGGACCTCCAAAATTTTGAACCAAATTCAGAGCCTGTGGGCTTGCTCCAGTCATCTTCATAGCTATGTTCTTGTTAGGGAACTTTTGTAGAGCCTCCTTTGCCTCTATAAGTTTGCGAGGACCTCCAGCTTCCTTCACCAATTTATTTATCAAATTAGATCCACCTGCATTATTCACCGCCTTCTTTTCATTTGACGTCATCATGCTGGCGAACTTCTCGGCAATCTTTTCACGCTCAGTGGGTGCAGACTCGGGACCACGTGGAGCTCTACCCGTCGTACGACGCATACCCTCCAGTCTTCTCAGTTGAGCCTCCATATTTATCTGCTCCTGAGACCGAGGACGTGGCGCAGCCATCTCGCGACTGCCGCCCCGGGCCCAGCTGAGACCTGCATTGCGCTGACGTCCCATTTCCCGGCGCAAGTACTCCTCCTCATTGTTGTTTCCATAATTTCCAAACAATCTTCTCATAAATCTCTGCCCGAAAATTCCTGAGGGCCGCCCCCTTCCTCCGAAACCCCCTCCACCAGATCC
>Ga0247723_1001279_pt1 | contig 15011 bp, 13 predicted proteins | sample MSEWelMarce5H_FC_FD_189079 | JGI IMG/M metagenome (GOLD analysis project Ga0247723, IMG submission 189079) | Subsurface sediment microbial communities from gas well in West Virginia, United States - MSEEL Well Study Marcellus 5H_FC | ecosystem: Environmental > Terrestrial > Deep subsurface >...
GTCCTGCTTGTTGTGCTTGTGCTGCAGCAGTCTGACCTAAAGATTGTAGGTAGTTCTGTTGAGCTTGTTGCCCCATCTGTTGACGTTGTTGTTGAGACGTGATGTCGATGTTTTGCATCTGAGCACCCTCTTGTTGTTGCCCCATCAAAGCGGCTGTTAACAAGTCAGAAGATGAACCTCCTGCACGTTGCGATGCGGCTAGTGTGTTAGCTGTAGACTGCCTAGCTTGCTCCCTCATTATATCCTCCCCTGCTACGCGACCACCGCCTGCCATCTGCTTACCTAGTTGTGCGGCTTGTTCTGCTTTAACATACTTGCTTATATCTCCTTGATATGTTTTAAGACCTTGGGCTTGATTTATTAAGTCTCCGTAACCTTTTGTAAAAGCAGACCTCTGTTGTGCCCCAAATTGAGTTTGGCGGTCAAATTGTCTTTTAGCCTCTTTGCTTTGACCAATTGCCCCTACTACGTTTGCTAAAGCACCTACTCCTTGTAATATAGCACCTACCATTTTATTAATATTTTATGAGTGTCCTGTTATTGGGCTTACTTCTATATCTATTGAATTAACACGCATATTCTGCGTTTTATCTTTCAAAGTTAATAAGAAATTATTTAAATAACCCACAATATAATTACCTTCTATTATCCCACCTGTAGAACTACTATCTCTCATTACGTGGGCATATATTCTATTGTCTTCTAAAAGCCAATTAGTTTCGTTTATTGTACTTGTTTGACCATTATCATTTGTAATATCTATCGTCAACAAAGAGCTTTTAATGTAGTTAGGTTGGTTATAGTCTATCACGTTCATGTCGTGGAGCACAGCCACATTTAATGGCATCACAGGCAGTTGGCTATTGACAACAAACTTAATGTTACCATTAGAAGCCGTAGCCCCTAAGAACGCATTATAATCATTCTTGCTGCCACTCTCTAGTGACCTATAAAGAACACCGCTCTTAAACAACAACATCCTGTCTCCATAGCTCTCTGCAAAGTTTGGAACAAAGTCATACGCTGCAATCCAACGCTTTAAGTTATCTGAATACCCTAAAGACTGAGTCTCGCTACCTACTGCAATAAAGCACATATTATGGAACGGGTCGTAAGAGAATGTTGCTATACCGCTCTTGCTTCTAAATGTAGAACGCATATAAGTATCACTTGGTAGCTCTAGTCCATCTGGGGTGTACTTAACTACCTTCTTGTTAAAGTCGTCCCACCACCATATAACTCCCTTGTAGTTCATTACAGACCTCTTGTCTATCATTCCTAGGTTATTACCAAAGTTTCTAATAGTACCAATCATGTTGGCTGTTAACGAACGAATAGAGGCGTTGTTTCCTTGAGATAGTTCCTGCTCTCCTAGCATTATATAGGCAGACTCACGCTTACATAACACAATCATCATACTACCGTTTCCTTGTAGCCTAGATGCCCTCTGTAGTCCTGTAATTTCTCCGTTCTCAATAGCTACATCGTTGCTATCTAAGGAGAAGAATGAACTTATGTTATTAATCTTAGTGCCCTGCACATAATTTCCTCCGTACCTAATTGTATTGGTTCTTGGAGTTGTTACAATGTTTTGTGCTGAAAGTAGTGGCTTACCTGAAGAGGTATTCCACTGAGGATTAGTTATTGCGTTTGATATAGAACGAAACAAGTACTTAGTCTTAGTTGCCGACACCTCCGCATTGTAGTTATAAGACGTAATACTTTTAACAGGAGTTCTGTCTCCATTTAACGTAATAACAACGCTATTGGTAGATGCTGACTTCTTGTTTATTGTAACACTAGCAGTATTTATTGCTCCTTGAAATCCTACGAATAATGTAAACCTAACCTCAAACCTATCGTTTGGATTAATATCGTTCTTTAGCTTATTTAATTCAATAGTATGAGTACCAACATGGTCTACAGTTGCAGTAGACGGAGGGAAATTAATAATTCCAAAGGCAACATTTACTGACTCTCCAAATTTTTCGGAACCCAAGTCATACTTATTGGTTGTATTGTTATAAGGAATTTTCCATACTTGCATACCTACGCTGTAATCAAATTTACCTTCTACTTCGGATTCCGCAGGGGAATTCTGCGATAAAACTCTAGTTGCTTGTAAGTTATATGCAACCGTCATCTTATTTACTCCAGCGTCTTGCTCTCCAACAATATAATATCCAGTTGTCTTAAACGAGGTTCCTGTAGAACTTGCTACATTACTTGAGTTTAATATTACATCTGAATATGAACTTGAAATAGAGGTAAATATAGGGCTCTCTGTCTTGTCAAAAGAGCCAACTGATACGAACGATAAAGTTAAATCAGAAAAGTTATGCGTTGAGTTAACGGTTGTAATTACGTCCTCTACTACGGGACTCCCCTTAGATGTATCTGTTGTAAATGGAGATGTCACATAGGTAGGCATATCTATTGTAGAGAACACCATGTCACCTAACAACTTACTTGTAGTGTTACTATTTAATGTCCCGTCTGCTGAAAAAACAACATTACTTCCCGCTCCTTTAGCTGATATGTCAACTAAGTTGCCATATTCGTAAAATACCAAAGACTCGTCCTCTTGCTGTTGCTTAGGAGTGTATATCTCAAATGCTAATGTAGATGGGTCTATAATAGACGTATTAGTCATCACATCGCCTGAGTAAGCACAATATATTAAGTTGTCGTTCTGACCTATAATTTTTAAGTCAAGAATTCCATTAGGGGTATTAACTGACACGTAGTCTCCCTGTTGCCAAGTATATATTTTGCCAGCACGAATCATTCCCATTATGTCAATAACAAATGCATTAATTTCTTTTAAGTCGTCCTTAGTTACAGACTGAACAAAACTTAATAACGTCGTTACCTCCTTAGTCTTTTCGTCTACAAAGGTCTTTTTTAATTCAAAAAATATGCTACTAGCGTATCCTTCAAAGATGTATGCCTTAGATATATTCTTAGTATATACTAATTGTGCGTACTTTGCCCAAGAAGGAGGCGCTGTTGTGAAGGTTACTGTTACTGTAGGTACAATAGTTGTTGCAAACTTTCCTGTATTAAACTTTGTGTATTTCTCAACACCCCTAGTCTTCATTGCCTTGTCATAGTAGGCAACACCTATTGCATAGGTTGAATTGTTTGCAAATGGCTTAACATACGCAGATGGTCCCGTCTCACTACTTGTTACTGTGGCAGAGTCTCCTAAGTAAGACTTTAAAGTAGAACCCGCAGGTAAAGTGTATCCGCTAGCTACTGTAATAGTAATATCATTTGTTGTACTATATTCGTCTTGTATGTTAGCTAGGAATATTCTATTCTTCGCAATCTCTATATGTTTTGCATATACAGGAACTGCGTCAAATGGTTTTCCTGTGGTAATAACATCTAAACTCTCAAATATTTGACCTGTCCAAGTAAATGTAAGGGCAGCCCCTGAGCTATCTGTTTTATTAGAATCAATTCTTCTCCAAGTGCCATTATTGCCAACCCTAACATACGCCTCTAAATATAATGCATAAGCAGGCTTGCTTGTGTGGCTATATGTAAACGTGTAGGATGCTGTATCTTTTTCTCCCTTATATATTTGAGTGTAGTTGCTTAACGCAGAGTACTCATAATTATCATACTGATATCTGTAAGCAAACTGAAAGTCAGTAGCCTCCAAAAACTCTACGCCAGAACCAGATGTAATTGTCTTAACAATAGTTACAACATTATTAGGCGTAGCTTTTTGTAGTGTTAAGTTGTCTAAGGCTATAGTGCTACCAAAAGTTCTTTTTAACCAGAATGACAACGGGGTTCCATCTCCTGCATAGTTCCAAACTAAACTGTCCCCAATAATTCTTAAATCAGGAATCAATCCTGCTGTAACTCCGTGAGTGTATGTAAGTACAAGTGCTGGATTTACTAGTGCTCCTGTTGAAGGATTGACCGCTATTTTATAAATAGAAGCCGTTGTTCCCAAGTCAGTTAACACATAAATAGAACCATCTGTGTCCTGTATTGTGTCTACGATTGTACCAGAAATAGTTGTAAGTCCTGTAGTCTTAATAGAGTCTAACATCCTGATAGCACCCGCGCCCCCGTCCTTACCTGAGTCAAATATAATATTATTGGCTGTAAGGTAATCTCCTTCAGGTAAATTATTAGGGTCAATGTCTTGGTTTAAACCACCAGTCGCTCTTAGACTTATCTTAGCCATTTGTTAAATATTAAGTGTTAGTTTTTAAGACTACCAACAATTCCGTTTCTTATTGAACCAAGTACTTCTGCAAAGTCTGTAGCATTCATCCTAGACCTAAATATTCTGCGAGCATTGTCGTACTCTTGCTTAGCTAGTTGATACTTTCCTAACGTACTCCCCTCCGCCTTAACTGCCATCATTTGTATGTACTTTGTAATTACATCTGTAGCATACGGAGTTACTACATTAGCTGTAGAACGGGACACTGCTGAGGTAATATAAGTTAATGTAACCTTAGTTAAAATCATTCCGTTGCTAAACACAATCTCTTGATTAACCTCGTCAATATCAAAGGTTAACTTAGGAGCCCTTGCCCTACCATAGTACCTTCCTACAAGCTCGCCCCTAGTGTTCATGTTATTAGAACCTGAGATTAAGTTGTAGTTTATTTCTGCGTCGTAGTTTACGCTAAGAGTAGACTCGTAAGGAATTTTATTTCCACTATCATCATAATTATACTTCTTGTTTAAAGTACGCTCCCTCTCCATTGGAAGTAGTCTCTCCCCGTGCTTTGCTGAGACATCTATAAAGTCAATAAAGTCAGCAGGTAAGATAGCTCTCTGGTAAGACGTTACATCTAATTCGACTGTTTTTACGTTGCCTAAGTTAAAGTCCATAGACAACTCGTCTGTAATTCTTAATGCGTGGTGTAAGTACCTTGTGTAGTAATGTAACGGAAGTCCGTTGTCTAACAACGCATCTCTAACAATTATATTTATAGACTTAGTTTTCATATCTATTGACCTTCTTGTTGACTAGCCATTTCAGCTTGTGAAACTCTACCTCCACTAATTATATTTAATACTTCTGCAATTACAGCAGACTCTACCTCTGGAGATATAGGCAACATATCTGTATCTGTAAACTGAGAAAAGTCAGACGCTAGTATATTTATTAGGACTGAAGTAATTGAGCCATTTGCCGACAATGTAATGTCTTTTGTAAAATAAACTCTTGCTCCTGTACCAGATGCAGACTTGCCTTGAATGTAATATCCAATTTGCCCCTCTAGGTAGCTTAAGTTAGCCCCTTGGAATACCAACACATCTTGTGCGGGAATAGGGATATAGGGAGTCATTACTGCATTAGATGCCGAGATACTCCATATGCCCATATCTAAAGGCAAAGTTAACGGAATAACGGGTAGTACAATATAAGAACGATTGTTTGCTGACTCAGAAACTACTGTTGCGGTATATTGAATAAGACTACACTTAGGTATATCTACTAGTCCCGCTTTAAATGACTCGGCTACCTCAAGTTTTAATATCTTGTTAATAGCCTGACTTACAAGAAGCATAACCTCCCTGATGTCTATAACATCTGAAGGATTATCCTTATCCAAGAAACGAGCGTACAATCTTTGGATTTGCTCGGATAATACGGACTTGCTAACTGCCATTATGCTAAAGTTAAATATGTGTTGTTTTTAATATTTCCATTTAATTTTTCTGCCAATGTGGTTCTTTTTATACCCATTGATTGAGCCGCTTCTGATATAGAATAATAAAATACGCCATTTTGAGTATTTAAAACTATTTTAGATTTGCCATTATTTAATCCAATGTGCTTTCCTGCAGCAGACTCTGACATTTTCTTCCTAGCTTCAACACTCATTTTTCTTCCAGTAAAAGCCAAAGATAATTTATCTTTTATTTCTTGACTTCTTTTTTTGCCTTTAAGTTTAAGCGTTCTTTTTTCTATACACTCCAAACTTTGCTTTTTCCCTTTATTGTTTTTGCCAAGATTAAAAAATCTTTCTCGTTGAATATTAATAATAGCTTCGCTCCTGTTTTTTGCAGATTCACTAAGTCTTTTTTTGTGTATTTCTGAAAAACTTCTTCCTTTATTAGCGCTACTTATTTTTAATCTATGTTCGTCGCTAAAAACCATATTTAACGTTCCTTCTCCGCCATCTGTTAGATTACACAATATCCCATTATTTAAATTTTGGCGACCATATAATTTAATCAATTCCATTTCTTTTTCTTTTGCAAAACCAAAGTCTACTTCATCAAATAATATATCTACTCTATAATTTGTTTTGCTAATAATTCTTTGCCAATACTCATTTCTTCCCAATTTTTTATATGCCCTTTTGTATAAAATATCACAGTCGCTACTTACTCCAATATAGAATGGTTCGTTTTTGTCTAATCTTATATGTCTATAAACGTATGCCATTATCTCTCGTCATTTTTCTGGTTCGCGTCCTTAATTTGCTCCGTTTGAATAAGTAACGGATTGTCTAATGTTACGCCTAAGTACATTAAAGTTCTTGCGTAAATATCGCCCAAGAATCTATCTGATATATCTAAGTCAATAAAAGATTGAGTTGCATCAAATACTATATTTCCATTAGTAGAAGTAAATGTATATTTGGCTACGTCTGGCTTCTTAACATACACAAGAGTGTACTCATAAGTGCCCGATGTAGGAACAGGGGCAAATTGAATTTTAGCTGCATTTGCACTATCTAAGAAAATGGTTGCTGCAGGATATGATGTTGTTGGAGTTATTATCTTAGAGTTAGTTACCTCCAAGAATTCATCCCAGTTATATAATGTACCTTCAATTAAATTTCCGCTAACCGTCAAATAAATAGTTAGTCCTTCTAAATAATCAGTTGGTAAAGTTACTATTCCCCCGCCAACTGCTACAGTAAACGTAGTTCTCTTTGTTAATAAATGGTCGTAGTCAAACTTCTTTGTCTTCTTGTATTTAAATACAACCGCTGAAATCCAGTCGGAAACAGCTCTATTTAAGTACATATCTATATCTGCTGGAGAAGCAAATCCCCCTTTGTTCTTTTTTAGAATGCTTCTAATAAACTTATGTGCTTCATTGATTGAAACTGCCATTATATTATTCTTTTAATTTAGACCAAAGTTAATGATTTTTTGTTATATACGACAATCCCCTAACTCATAGAATCAAGGGATTGTTAAAATATTAATGAAAAAACTATTTATTATTTACCTTGTCCTTTATAGGGCTTGCTGTAGTTCTTGCTACCCTTTGCTGACGATGTCTTAGTCTTTGCGTGAATGCCTTTGTTATTCTTCTTGGGTTTACTTTTAAATATTGTTACGTTTAATGCCTTTGCCATTGATTAGTTTAAATTATTTCCCAAATATATACTTAAAGTATAAGAATCCAATGATTAATAAACTCTCAAATATAAATGCAGTAACTAGCCACGATGGGTAGGTTACTTTTGTCACAATTTTAGTAGAATTTTGTGACAGATTAGTTTCCCTATAACGATACTTTTTTTCATATACACTCCTTATAGAGTCAATGTTTACGGTGGCTTGAATCTTGCCCCTGTAAGACCTTATAATTACCTTGCCTTGTGGCAGTGTTATCTTTGAGTAGAAAGTCGTTAAGATGCCCAAGGAATCGCAAGGATTGTCTATTGTTAGCGTGTCGTGTACAGCGTGATACTTGACAATAGTCTTTTCGTTTACAATCGTATCAATACGTATCTTTTCGGATACGACTGTCACTACCTTACTTGGCTTACAAGAACCAAGAAATATGATAAATAATAATAAGTAAATCGGTAAACTTCCGAATTTGGCACGTTTATTTTCCATAATTTGTCAAATTTTGATAATTATTTTCCATTATATTTTTGATAGTTGAAAGTGCATAAAATCAGGACGGCTTTTCCAATCAGCTCCGCAATCAAATCCGCTAGACCGAAAACAATCTAAAAATTCTTCGCTAAATGGTGTTAATCCTTTTGCTTTGATTTGCTCTCTATTTAAACCTAAAGGATTACTCCAGCTATTCATATCCACAGCCAATCCCCACGAATGTAAGCTCATTGATATTAGTCCACGCTTCTTACGAATATTAAAGCATCCATCCCACGTCTTTAGCTCATCAACGCAATTCGTATCAATAAGTTTCTTAAATGCGTTAGATAAGGGAACAACCATATCTTTATTGCAATAAATACGCTTAGGAATTACACCTATCTCTAGTTCGCTTGGTACGTCCCACAGGACCATATTCGGGTTGCTCGCACTCGGCATCCCATACTTCTTCATTGCTTGTTGGCTCGTAATCATTTTGTTTTGAAAATTTAGATGCGGTAGCATTAATTAACGACGCTGATATAATAATTGCCATTAGGTTCTGTAAGCCACTATTATCAGGATAATATATAAAAGCTCCAAAAATAACAAAAGACCCAATTATAGAAATGAGTCTTGTATGAGAATATACTTTCTTGTGTTTAAAGAAATCAGTCAGCATCCTTCTTTGTTTTAATAACTTCTTCTGTCTTGTAGTAGTAGTATCTAATTGCAAAGCCTGCTGAGATAATACCCATAACTCCCGCAAGAATACTTACCATTATTTGTACGTTGGCTAGTGCTACTGACATTACTGTTCCAATAAAAGCTAAACAGATATTAAGTATTCCAACGTAGGGGTGATTCTCATTCATTTATCTAAGTATTACCTAACAAAGATAAATCAGATTAATCCTATCTCAAAATCTTTTTATAGGTAATATCCCATTCTTTTTTGAATTTCCAAATATTATACACTAAGAAGGCGATAGTACTTATACATATCGCCCCCCAAGATATAGCAAACCAAATTAGTTGGTTATCAGTCATTGTCTTTAGTTGAGTCTTCTTTAACCAATCTAAATACTAAGTTGTAATTACCTTCAGAGTCAATCTTTTCTAAGTCAGCTACAGTCAAAGGATTGTACTCAACCTCCTCTTCTTCAGCCAATAATTTAGCCCACTCGTCTTGGAATTCAATAAACTTAGGATTAACCTTTGTTTTCTCTTCGTCTAAGAATGTTTCAATTCCAATGTTACCATCTTTCTCTTCTCCAAACTTCTTAATAAGCTCGTCACGTAAAACCTCGATTGTTTTCTTCTTAGCAGTTAACTTATCAGATAACTTTGTTAGCCAATATTTAGTAGCTAAGTTTAGCTTCTCCTTAAGAAATCCCGATAAGATTTGTTCTCCTGTTTGAGGACTTACATAGCCATTTAACTCGGCTTCTAATGTTAGCAGTTCTGCTAATGACAATTTAATCTTTTCCATTCTGTTTGATTTAAAATTTTACAAATATAATATTAATTCTCCCATTTGTCTAACGGGCACTTCTGTTCTTTTGGAGTATCTATTGGTGTATATATCTTTCCTTGTAGAGGGCATCCGCAGCTACCACATAAGAAGTAGTTATTAACTAAACCTCCTGTCATATTCTTTACGTCAACCTCCTGTAGTGATGGGCAAGTAGAACAAACCGCAGAACGCTTGTCAGCTAATTCTTTCTGTTCGTCTGTATGAAAAACGGCTATACCCCAAGCCTTTGCAATTGTTAGAAATTTATTCATCTCTCTTTTGTTTGGTTGTGCAAATATAATAATAAAAATAATACTAACAACCATACGCTTCTTGTACAGAAGCCCCGTTGCCATAGTTACTTATAGATACCGAGTACTCATTTACACAAGGAGTTTGTCCAATAATTCCAGAAGAGTTAGCGTAGAAACTAAAGTATCCTAATCCTCCATTACAGTAAGTAAAAGAACCATCAACGTAGTATCCATCACTAAAGGCAACAATGTCATATACCTTACATACCTGAATAGCTGTACAAGAAGCTACTGCGTTGGCGTAGTTCTGCCCGTCATTAGGAAAGTTGGCATTTGCTGTTGCGTCTGCCCCTGCTTGATTAAGTATTCCTGTGTATGAGTAAGTGTTTGAGTAATTAACTACCCCTCCAACATAACCTGCCCCACAGTTGTTCCTTGTAAAGTTTTGGCTTCTATATGCATAGAATGTACAAGGGTCTCCTCCAAAGTCATTAGATGTGAATTGTACTTCGTCCGCTCCATTTCTATATTGATATTGGTCTCCGCTTCCACAGCCATTTGTATCTTCGTATACATTATAATTTGTTCCTCCGTAGCATCTAACCCCTCTATATAGTCCATAACTACTACTTGTGTTACAACCTCCCCTTGATGGCTCTGTCGTTCCTACGCTACCTCCATTAACAATGTATTGTAGCCCTGTTCCAGAACATCTATTTCCGTCAAAATATACTGTAAATGTTGTGCAGCCTACACAAGTGTCATAACCTGTAGGGGAAAGTTCTTGTGCTCCAGAATCGCAACCGCAGTTGATTCTATTTGTAGCTCCTGTAGGAGAACCATTGCAGTTATATTTTTCTACAAATACTTTATCTCTATTGTCGCAAACGAAATCTGTATAGTATGTTCCTTGACAATTTTGATTACATATGCAAGAACTAGATTGCGTTGGAGTTGTATTTCTATAAGAGTTATCGCAAGTATTTCTTTCTCTATTGCCTAGGTAGTTGCACCCATCGCAAGTAGGGTCTGCAACCCAACAACAGCAAGTACTGTTAGTGTTAGCATAGTTCTGCCCGTTAGCGTTTACGTTTGCTACTGCCATATTATAAGCAGCCGTTCCTGCAGTAGATACTGCCGCTTCGCAAGACGTTGTAGAAGTTGCTGTAGCATACTGAGTAGGAGATGCGTAGTTTACAGTTCCGTTTCCGTAGCAATTAGCCCCGCAGTTATCTCTAGTAAAGTTAGCATTGTAGTTGCCTGCCACGTTAGAAGCTGTCCAAGTACAAAATCCTTCAGTATTAATCTTTGCTTGAAGTCCTGCAGAAAAAGCAGCGTCTGCTATCGCTTGTGCTTGAGCATTTGCATCTGCCTGAGATATAGATGACGTGTAACTTCCTGTTGTTACATAAGAAGGGTATCCTGCGTAGTTTAAAAATACTGTACTTCCAGCCACAGTTGTTGTGGGGGCACAATTGTTGGTACAGTTGTTCTTAGTACCACCTACTGAATAGCTTGCTGTAGCAAACCCATTGAAAGCACAAGCCCCGTTAGAAGGGGGTGTAGTCCCTACGCTTACATTATTTACATAGTATTGGTTATAAGTATTTGAGTTGACGTTTGTGTCTCTGTAAACTAAGTATGTTGTTCCAGAACAAGTAGAGTACCCTTGTGATACTAATGTTGGCGTTCTGTCATAATCAATATAGTTAGTTTTAGTAGCACTACTGCAAAATCCATTATTAGAGCAGACCGTTGCCGTATTGCTTATGTTTGTATTTGCTCCCGTAGCCCTTACTTGTAATACTATTGTAAAGAATGATAATGAATAATTAGCTGGGATAGAATCAGAACCTCCATTTATAGTAACTGTTTGCCCCGACACTGTTACTACCCACTCAGCAGTAGGCTTTGACACAACAGAGACAAATGTTACTCCTGTTGGCAAAACGTCGGTAACAACTACCCCCGTTGCAGGAATTGATGAAGAATTACCTAGTCTTAATGTATAATTAAATAATTCATTGTACGGTATCGTTGACGGAAATGTATTTGTTTTTGTTATAGTCGGAGATGAAAAATCAACTCTAGTATAAAAATTAAATGATAACGGAGAATTTGTTGCATAATATGCTGATGCAACCGTTTGTATACTAGCAACCCCGTATGAATTTATTCCATTGTTCCACCCAGAATATAAAGAAGGTACCATCAACACGCTTATATGGTAGGCGGCTGGGTAGGTATTTATATTATAAGGATTTGTAGGTTCAGTAACTGTAATGGTTAACGTGTTGCCAACCAATGTAGGCGCGACACTTGGTGTTTTTTCTTGCCCATCTCTCAAATGCTTAATAATTGGTTGCCCTCCTGATAAAACGCAAGATAAACCATCAGGTATTGTTATAGTAAATACAACGTTGCCTTGTGTAACAATTGTACCTGTATTTGTAAAATGGAATGCATAATAAAATTGTTGCGTCGGTACAAAAGAAGACGCTTGCGTTCCTGATGTTCCAGAAGGGTTTTGAGATACCCTATATCCTGTACTATTAAAATTGGCTTTATTTAAATTACTTAATTGATTATACGCTGCTGGAAGTATTGTTCTTGCTTCCAATCCAATATTAGGCAAATAAGGAGTTATGTCTCTCTTTGCTACTAATTGAAGCCCTGTTGGGTCTATTTTTGCGGCATAATACGGGTTACTAGGATTAAACCAAAAGGTTCCAGCCATCCTAACCATACTCATCGCCTTCTTAGGCTCGCCCATAGACATAGCTCCTGACCTAGGTACTAATTTAAAGGCATTAATTCCGTCAGTAATATTCTTGGCAGTAATGATTTTTAAATCAGGAATATCGTCCCAATTAATATTATCATAATCAGTTGGCATTTAGTTTTTCTTCTAGTTGTTCAATCCGTTTCTGTAAAGATAATATAAGTAGCGTATGTGTGTCTGTATAGTTGACAGATAAATATCCTTCGCTGTCCCTGCTAACTAAGTCTGGGCATAAATCGTATACCTCTTGAGCCGAATATCCATAACGAATCCTGTCTTTATCGTGGGTAGTCCTTAGGTACTTTATTACATCTAATTTAGATAGGTCTATATTAGGGTTCTCTCCTAGCACAGTCTTTAGTCTGATATCAGAACTTTCAAAAAATGCAGTAGCTGTGATAACAAATCCTGTAGCATTAGAACCTACTGCACAGACTTGTGCTAAGGAAGGAACTGCTCCTGAGCCTCCTTCTAAGTTAATTGTCACAGCCCCTAGTCCATTAGTAGGAGATATTGTTATGCCTGTACCCGCTACAATAGAGGTAACTCCACCTTGATAAGAAGGTATATTTAGCGTGTTGCCCACTAATGATGCAGGACCGCTTGTTCCTGTAGTAGTTAACGTAATCGTTGCTTGCTTATTATTAAAGGTAGTCCAATCGGTTGAAGACAAGTACCCGTTTGTTGAAGCAGTTGCCTGAGTAATCGATATTGCATTAGTAGTTCTAACTAATGGAGCAGTAAATGTTAATACACTTTCTTTCCCATTAAATGTATTCCAATCGGTGCTTGAAAGGTAGCCATTAGAAGACGTTGTAGCTTGCGATATACTATATAATCCATTTGAATAAGATAATGGAGCAGTAGCACTAAATAGTGCCTTAATCGAAGTGTCTGTTCCGTTATAAGGGGTATAACCTAAAGCATTAGTAACGTCAGACGATAGTAGTGATACATCACCTGTTCTACCAAACACGCTTGTAACAGTGTCTGTAAACGAGGCTGTTAAGGTAGTGCCGTTCTGCTTAGTTAATGTTATTGTCTTTGTTGTCGTTCCTGATACAGCAAGCGTTATAACAGACCTGTCGTAAGCAGTATTCCAATTAGAAATGTTAGTTCCTGTGATGCCAAACGAAGGCGATGCTGTAAAGATAGGGTCTGTCTCAGCGTTAGAAATCTGCTGATAAGTAATGTTAGTGGAACCAATCGTTATGGTAGACTGGTTAGTGTTACCGTACCTTGCGTTTATGTAAGTACCTGCTGTGATTAAATACTGATATCCCCTAAGTTCTGCGTCAGAGTCTGAATCTGTAGACCTTGTCCATCCTCCCGATGCTGCGTCATATACCCCATTCTCAGTAGCATTTGTTTGCCCTATTACAAGTATTCTATCGCCTGCTATAGGAGTGTACCCATTAATAGCAGAAAGTCCGCTAAGCCCAACATTTGAGGTTGCTACCGTCTTAACAGCAGCTCCTAACTTTAATCCCGTTAGTGCGGTGTTGTCAACGTACTGCTTAGAAGCTGCGTGGGTTGCATCTATTGGCGTTACAGGAACATTTACGTTTGAGGTGAACGTCCAAGTGTTGTTAGCTGTGACGCCTGCTACGTTACCAATAACGGGAGTAATTAAACTTGTTGAAGCCCTTACTGTACCATTGACGTCTAACGAGTAGGCGGGAGTATTCGTTAGGATACCTAACCTATTGTTAGTGTCATTCCAAAAGAAATGGGCAGGGTCTGAGGCTAAGGTAGTCCCGTCCGAGAACAGTACTGAGCCAGCAGTAGGCATCGTAAAGGTTGTAACTAAGCCCGTGTCACCAATTCCTAGTATCCTTGTCTTTGTTGTCGGAGACACAGGAATTAACCCCGCAATGATAAGCGAGAATAGGTTAATAATATTAAGCTTCGTAGCGTCTCCTAAGTAGATAGTTTTTAGAGTAGAACTTGCGGAGGCTACTAGTAGGCTATTTATCCTGTACCCGTTAGGTAAGCTAGAAGAGCCTATGTTAATGGAGTCTCCCTTTACGTCTAATAGATAAGAAGGCGACTTTGTATTTAACCCGATTTTATTAGCGTTCTGATATGCAACTGAGTTTATTAAATTGTCTTGCGTGCTGTTAGGCATCACAAGGTAATTAGGGTCTGCCTCTATAGCTACGCTTGTTTCAATGGTAGTGTTAATAACCTCCGCTTTAGGTTGCTTTCCTGAAGGGATTACAACGGGGGCAGAGACTACTGTAGTGGTGGTTGCTGATATAAAGTCAGATACGGGAACAGATACTACTGCCCCCGCATTGTCAACCATCATAATTGAGACTATATTATCGGGTATTTTTGCCATAAGATTAATTTATTAATCGTTGTAAACCGCAGGTGAACATTAATGTTATGCTTCAGGTGTTGGTTCTTCAATGATAGGTTCTTCTAAAATTGGTTCTTCTATAACAGGAGTTTCTGGAACCCAAGGTAAAGGTCTAGCCACCACAGGGGGATTGATTTGATTATCAATGTTCTGCTGTAGTCCTGCATCAATAGATGCTACATCTAAACCTGCATCTAGCCAAGAACATACTTGCTCAAATGTCAAGTCAGGATAGGCTGTGAAGTCTGTCTCTGAAGGAGT
>Ga0247723_1001280_pt1 | contig 15011 bp, 12 predicted proteins | sample MSEWelMarce5H_FC_FD_189079 | JGI IMG/M metagenome (GOLD analysis project Ga0247723, IMG submission 189079) | Subsurface sediment microbial communities from gas well in West Virginia, United States - MSEEL Well Study Marcellus 5H_FC | ecosystem: Environmental > Terrestrial > Deep subsurface >...
CTCAACGGCTATTTGGTGCGCCGTTCAGGTAGAACTGTCCGTGTATATCCAAAATCCCGCAAAATCTTCGTAAAGAGTCGTTGTATTGAAGACCGCGGTCTTCCAGGTAAAGGCATGGCTGCGCTACCCGGTTCCAATTCCATTGTGGAAGTGCCATTGAGAAAGGGCGAATTAACAAAGTTCGGCTACCATTCCAGTTATCCAAAGACCGTCCGTCGCGATGCCCTTAAGAAGGCAGCAAGCGCATATGGTCCTTTGAGCCTTTACCACAAGTTGGACGCAGTAGCAAAACTCAGCAGCCGACAAGCACCACTCGCAGCAGCAGTCTTCGCAAGAGACCGCAACTGGGTCCGCGCAACATATCCAATCCGCAAGTCCCTTTCTCCACGAGCATAGGTCCTGAACCCTTGTAATAATTATTTTTCAAGTATTTATTACAATTTTACATACATCGCCGTATATCAGGATGGAAGCTGTTCCAGTAGTATCACCTATAGTGCCCGTAAAATCCGGTCCTAGCTATTTCATTATAGGATTGATTGTTGTCGTATGTCTTATCATCGTTGTCGCCGTATATCAATGGGTCAACTACAAAGAAATCAGTGAAAACTGGGACCAATATCGCTGTGATTTGACCGTCATGCCTTTCGCCACCTTCTACGGCAAAGATTCAAAGGAGAATTTTGATTATTGTATGAAGTCCATGGTCGCCTCTAAAGCTGGGGCTTTCCTTGGGCCGTTGACACCAATTATCACTGCCATAATCGGCGCCATGATGTCTCTCTTGGACAGTATTAATAGTGTCCGTCTTCAATTCGGCACACTCTTCGCCGGCATTGGAATGGTCTTCAGAGAATTCAAACAGCGCTTTGACCTTGTTGCTGGCCAAATAAAAATGACGACCGTGCGCATGCAGTTCCTTTTTCAACGGCTCTTTTCTACATTCACATCTATTATCTTCATGGGGTCAAGTGCTATGACCGCGGGTATGAACTTCGGCGACACATTCCTATTTAGTTTCCTGGACACATTCTGTTTTGACCCAGAGACATTGATAGATATTTCTGGTAAAGGGGTCGTGAAAGTGACCGCAGTTGAGCTCGGCGACAAGACCAGTGACGGTTCCGAGATTACCAGTGTATATCGCTTCTATAGTCGTGGACAGGCAATGGTCCAATTTGCCGGCAAGCACGGACCAATCGTCGTCAGCACAAATCACTATATCAAGGACGCCGACGACCGCTGGGTCAGGTCCGAGGACCACGCCGATGCCGTGGAAGCAGGCTGGTGGGATAGCCACAGACCACTCGTATGTTTTGATACAAATACCCACAAACTTCCTATAGGTGGTTATGTGTTTTCGGACTACGATGAGACGACGGATACGGACTCGGCAACAATGAAGCTCGTGGACGGTGTAATTAATAATATGCGCGTAGAGGACCTTCCACAACAATATGACTGGCCGTATATGCCATGTATGTTCCCATCAACGGAGCTCAAGATGAAGGATGGGACCAAGAAGGAGTTGCGCGACATCACTATAGGGACTGAATTGGCGGCCGGCAAAGTCATTGGCTTAGTCCTTCGCCACGTGGAACATGTCGTGGAATATAAGGGGGTCTACATGACACCGTCCACGAATGTGTGGGTGGCCGATGTGGCCCGTTGGGTGCGAGCCGGTTTCTTGGCGCCAGTCCATCGTGTACCAGGGGCGGTCATGATGATGCCGCTCGTCATGAGCACGAGCACAGTGGAGACGGCTTCTGGAGTGGCCGTTCGCGATTTCATTGAGCTCCTTAGTCATGATATAGAAGGGCCGACTGAGAAGGCCTTACTAGAGGGCAAATGCCCGAAGGCTGCTGCGAAGGCAACAACTGTGTAAATGTCATTCTAAATGGCGCTTATCCAGGTGCCCCTCTCTCTCGGTTAAATCCCTGCTGTCTACCCGTCGGTTATCCACGGGATTCACCTTCGGTTAAATCCCTATAGTGTATTCTATTAATATACTATAGAGGTTGGTGGATGGGTTGGTTCATCCTCATATTAATATTATTTATATTATTCATAATAACATTTGGTTTGGCGTCTTTCCTATTGAAAAAGGGGTCGTCCAATTCCACGGAGTGGGCTGAACGCCGATGTAATATAGGGACTATGTTTACGGCTTTCAAATACAAGCCGGCAGACGACCCGCGGTCTGGCGCACGCTTTATGGCCGACAATTTCCGTTTCTGCGTAGATGGCATTATAGATGGTGTATTTACGGAGATGATGGCACCCTTTATGGGTATACTTGGGGCCAATGTGGGAGCACTCGGCGTCTTCAATGACAGTTTGGGGAATCTTCGTGGGTTTCTCGGTTATATCCAGCGAGGGTTCTCGGATTTAATGGGAATTGTCTTTGGACGGTTCAAGAGCACGGTCTATCAATTTGCCGGCGCCTGGCATCGTATGAATTTCCTTTTTCAGCGTGCTTTTGCGATTTCAACGGCATTCGTATATGCCGGCATATCGCATTTGACGGCCTTTATGAACTTGTATGATTTTGTCGTGAAAGTCGTGATTATTATAATCTCTATAATGGCTGCTCTCATATTCCTCTTGTTTTTCATCTTGATACCTGTTATGCCGGTCATCTTTACAATGATAAGCGTGCTTGTTGGGGCTGGTCTAGGTTCGGCCGTGGGAGGACTGGGCTCCGTATTTTGCGTGGACCCTGAGGCTGCGGTGTGTATGGCCGATGGGAGCTTTAAGCCCTTAAAAGAGTGCCGACTTGGAGATGAGCTGGCGTCATCGTTGCCTGGGCGCAGAAACATTATAGAAGGTATATTGGATTGTGATGGTGGGGAGGAGACCTGTGTGGCTATTGACGGCGTGGCCATGAGCGGTTCACATCGTGTGCTGTGGGACGGTCGCTACGGTCTGGCGCGAGACCATCCTGGCGCGGTGCCGTGCGGAGCTTTAAGTCGTCTTATATGTCTTAACACGAGCGCCCACACAGTTCCATTCCGAGGTTCCACGGGTTTTGTGTGGACTGGCGATTGGGAAGAGGTGTCTGATGAGGACGGCCGTGGGGCATGGCTACGTTGTGTATATGAGGAGTTGAACCGTGGAATGGACGACGACTGTCTCTTTATGCGTAGACAGGCGGCGGCCCCTTCAACTGTTCCGCTCGTTGCGCCGTCTATGCCCGTCAAAACGGAGCGTTATGGCTATGTTCCACTTTCATCGGTGCGTGTTGGAGACATCGTAGCAGGTGGCAGTGGCGGTGCCAGTGGTTGGACCCGTGTATGTGCGGTCTATAGTGGTGTCTTGGAAGATGTGGCAGTGGGCGTGGAGAAAGAACATTGGATAAGTGATGGTGTATGGGCAAGAAGAAACCCACATGACATTTGGAACACATGTATAACTGGTTCAGTTGGTCGGCGCACACATTATAAAGAGGGTGGTCGGCTACTTGGCTTGAACATTGTGACCGAGGCTGGAACATATGTAATCAGACATGAGGGCTACAATGTGACCGTCCGAGACTTTACCGAAATTGGCGTTGACAAGATTGAAAAGACATATGATGTGGTGGACGCGTTCATGTGAAAAGGGGTGTACCAGCAATGTAGCCCAGACATTTTTAATAATGCCAAGTAGGAGGATAATATGCGTGTAGGCGTTCTTGTTATAGGGATTGTGTTATTAGTCGTGGCAAATGTTCTTGTAATGATGGGTTTCCCAGGCCGTCATTCCATGGAAGGATTTGTGAATTATTTTATGGATGGCGCCGCTACCGGTTCCGACTACCAGCCAATGTCCAGCTTTGACGGCGCAGTCGTGGAAACCGGCAACAGTGTCAGTTCTTGGCGCTACAAGGCACCAAATGAGGCACCAACACAACCATGGACATTAGACCAAGACAATCTTTTCATATTCAAGAACAATCAATGTAAGCCAGAATGTTGCGGAGCAAGCATGTCATGTGATGGTGGTTGTGTATGTACGACACCCGAACAACGTCAATTCATTGCTACAAGAGGCGGTAATCACTCAACTGACAATTAAACCGGCCAGCGACCTGACTAATCCATTATAGGAAATGTAATGTAAACACATCCTATAATGTTCCATCCTATAATGTAGATAGGGAATGAATAACGCTCGTAGTCCAGCACCAAATGTGGGATTTTTAAATAATGTCGCGAACAATGTTGCCAATGTTGGTAATGCGGCAGTAAACATGGCAAACGGCGCAGCCGAGGCAATCGCCAACACCGCAAATGTTGTCGCTAATAATGTCGCCAATGTCGTCGCAAACAATGTGCCAAAGAACAACGGTCTCATGAATGTCGCCGCAAATGTCTTCAAGGCAAATAATACCATACAAGGCACTGGTCTCCTCGGTTTCTCTTGGACCCAAATATTCTTAATGGCGGTCCTATTTACCATCTTCGTCTTAATCGCCGTCTTCTATAATGAAATCATTGGTTATTTGGACAACTTATTTAGACCATCCACCCTTGTCCCAGACAAGCCAGAGACGAATGCCCCACCAATGTCTGTAGAAGAGAGCAAGGACGAGGCCGACGCACATAAGTCGGCCGTTGAACGCATATTACCAGGTCGCAAGGAAGTATTCAATGTGAGCCAGAATAAATATTCCTATTATGATGCTCAGGCCTTATGTAAGAGCCTCGGCGCAGAACTCGCCACCTATGACCAAGTAAAGGAGGCATATGACCAGGGCGCAGACTGGTGTAATTATGGCTGGGTAGATGGACAAATGGCCGTATATCCAACCCAAGAAACTTCATGGAAAAAGCTACAGGAAGGTCCAGAAGACGCACGCACATCATGTGGCCGTCCAGGTGTAAATGGGGGCTATTTTGATAATCCAGAACTCCAATTCGGTGTCACTTGTTATGGTATTAAGCCAGCACAGAGCAAGCACGACGCCTCAGCAATTGCCGCAGGACAATCCGCACCACTTTCTCCAGAAGGTATTGCCTTGGAAAAGAAGGTCGCAGGTTATCGTGGAGCACATGTCCCAATTATGCCATTCAGTGAGAGCAAATGGGCTCAATAAACATGAGCAGACCAGGTCTAATAAACATACTCTATAATGCTATTCTGAAAAACACTATAGAAGATTAACTTCCCACATCCTAGAAATTACGACGGTTATTTGTGACCCAACCGAGTTCGCTCACAGTGGTTTGGCGTTGTTTATCCACGATCTCCTCATCACTTTCATAATCATCGTAGCCGTTTTCATCTGCCGCCAACTTCCATAAAAAATCAGGCAACATGTATCGCTGCTTTGTCCCTTCCAAACTGGTCTGAGCAAAAAGCATCTCGGTCTCCCAATCATCACATACATCATTCCATTCGGCGTCAGAAATTGCCGTCTGATAATCTATATATTGTTCCTTTGACTTATAGTCCCTCATATCCGCAAGACTGGTCACAGCACGCCCATTGCGCACATATACATAAATTTCCCAAGCCCAATAACTTAGTCTATCCGCCAATTCTCTCTCTGGCATGCTAATAAAATAATTATTCATTGCCAAAAGTGGCACGAGCGTCTTTGAGACGAACTGCGCGAAATAATCTTCTTCAAATTTTTTCGCCCACTGTTCATAAGGTAAATGTGCTGTTCCAAATCGTATGATATTTATATGGTCTCCTTGTCTCATCATCCTATAGTGTAAAAAATAATCTACTAACTACACTATAGTGGGTATTTATATGGTTTATATGTGCTACGCCAGCGCTCATAGACCCTGTGGTGGCCGCGGAACCGTCACGGTCCTTTTCAATTTGAGACCGACGCGCGACCCGCCGACCTTCTGGACTTCTATAAAGTTCATTATAGCATCCGTCTCGTCCATATTAGTCCCCTTCTGCTTATAATAGGCACCCAAATACTTTCGCAAATTGCTGAGAGTGAGCGGTGGAACGACCTTGTCCTCTATAACGGATAGGGAGCCGTCGGATGTTTGTATATTCGCATTTCGTAAGCCCTGATTGTTGAGAGTATTTATAATAGCTTCTTCATATTTACTTTGCTGATTTCGCGCCTCTGTTGCGAGCTTATTATATTCGTTTCTCTTATTATCGTAATAGACATAGTTTCGTATCATGGATGGTAAGGTCTGTTGACTCTGGGTCACGACCATATTTTGACCTGTGAGAGGTGCACTCATCCTATCTACTTGGGGCTATCTAAAGACTTACGCCGATGGTTGACGCGGCAGGTTGACCGAGCTTCGTAAATACTAGAAAGAAGGTTATAACAATCAATATAATGAGCACGACCATCACTATACAGACGATTATTATATACGGGAAAAGGCGGTCAAATATGTGGTTCAAAACGGGGTCTAGTATAAAGACTTGTAGCCAGCGCTTGTTCTCGTCTTTCTGCATGTAATTGGAGAGTTTGTCAATTATTCGCTGGACCATGTCCTTGCGCTTATGGCTGTGCGCTTGCGAAGCAGTGGTATCCGTTATAACACTTGTCCCATCGTCCGTCATTTAATACTAACACATATTCCCTATAGTGCTTTTCTGACGCTCTTAATGCGTCTAAAGACAACCCAAGAGACCCATGACAATTCATTAGAATGGACACTCTATTTAGTCAACGCTTCGTCAAAGAGAAAACCCCAACAGGCAAATACACCTATCACTTCATCGTGGCAGGAACAGGTGTAGCCATTGAAGGAGCCACAATTGGCCCTGACATTCCAAAGGAAAAGCTCCACGACATTGTCTGGGACATGCCCGCCGCTTGCCAAAACAAAGACATAACACATCCTATAATGACCGAATGGCTCTCACAATGTAATTCCTTCTTTACAAAGCCACCACCAATTGAAACATGCCTCGCAAATGTCATCTCATCCGTTGACCCGACCGCAAAAGCCGCCCCATTAACCGCCGAAGAAGAGTCTCAAGAATGGATATTATGTTGGCAGCCAACTAAAGTTGTAATTGACGCTCCGAAATTTATCCTCTATTGGGCACCTATTGATAAAAAGGAAAATACCCGGATTAACGAAGAACTCATATTTGATACAATTGAACCAGAGGCCCAGGCCGAGTTGGAGGAAGTCCATTTTGATTTGAACGCAATCGGCCAAGAACTCCCAGCCGAAAAAACGGATAATTTCCGGTCCAATGTCATCAATTTAGCCCAGAAAAAGGACATGGAACGTGTAATCCATGCCTACGAAAAGGCCAGACATGCCTATGAAAAAGCCGAGCAATATAATGAGCGTTTCTATAAAAAATACGGTTTTTACGCAGTGGAGGATGATGGTTCCGAAACGAGTTCTTTTCAATCCGAGGCCTGGACCGAATGCTAAGATTTTAGGGCTGACCGCCTCAGAATAAAAATTTTAACTTTCATACACTATAACAGAGTAATAACATGAGCGGTCTCAAAGATTGGAAAGGAGTAATCATTGCTATCATCGTCGCAGTTGTAGTTGTTTATTTAATTGACCCAACATTCTTTGGATTAATGAAGTCTGTCAGTGGCTTCAAGGGAAGTCGCAAGACCAGCGGCTTCGCAGACATGATGAAGAAGGATGAAAAGAAGCCAGAAGTCCCAATGGCAGTTGGTGACGCAAATGTCGGCATGAACACTGCAGGTGAAGAGCAAAAGATGCAAAACACCGAGCAAGAACATGTCGCAAAGGCACCAGTTGAAGGCTTTGATGACATGGCAGGCGCAGCAGACTTCAGCAGCGCACCAGCACCAGCAGGATGCTATGCTCGTGAACAAATCAACCCAGGTGAACTCCTTCCAAAGGAAAGCGGTGTCTGGGCAGAACAAAACCCAAGTGGTCCAGGTTCCTTAAAGGGTAAGAACTTCCTTTCTGCAGGTGCTCTTATTGGTATTAACACCATTGGTCAATCCCTCAAGAACGCAAGCTGGGACCTCCGTAGCGAACCAGCATGCCCACAAGTCCCAGTAAGTATCTTCAACAACAGCACTTACCAACCAGACTTATTACGTAGACCTCTTGAAATACAGTAATCGCAAAGCGATTGCCCTATTGAGCATTTGCTATGCAAATGCGAAATCCAGTAAACATGTCCAGTAAACACACTCAACTAAACTAATTCAACCAACATTATAGGATGTATTCATAATACATTCTATAGTGCTTACTTCCCCCCCCTTAACCTATTCTGAACAAAAATGCCATTAGAATGGATAATGAATATGCCAACAACATTACAATAGGCTCCGCCATTATACATTATTAAACTCGCCATCCGTTTAGATAAGCATCTATAATAAGCCGCAATAATAGGTATTCAATGGCCGACCAATCAGGCCTTTCAACGGCATTTTCCTTCGTAAAAGCCCTATTTCCTTCACAGTATCCATTAATCTCTATTCGTAGCAATGTAGACGGGCGCAATTATAAGGTCCGCGACATGCCCGATAAACAGCAGGCCGCCGACCTTCTCGCACGCCTTCGTCTCAAACTAGAACAACTCATGGACGCTCTTGTCCGCTCTTATCCAGACAAGGCGCAAGTGAAAAGACTCAAGCAAAACTTCCAAGCCAATCCAGAACGCTTCCTGGAGTCCACCCCTGACGCCGAACACACATCCTATAGTGTAAACAAAGGCGAAGAGGTCCACTTTTGTTTAAGAGATAGAGACGGCGCAGGCGAAGACCTCGTCCCAGAAGACGTCATGACATTTGTCGCAATCCACGAAATGGCCCATATGATTACAAAGACCGTCGGTCACGAACCAGAGTTCTGGAACAATTTCGGTTGGCTCCTACAAGAAGCCGAGAAGCGCAACATCTATAAACCAATCAACTTCAAAGCACATCCAGTCCCCTATTGCGGCGTCAAAATAACCGACAGCCCTCGCTATGACCCTTCTAAAGACAATGAGAAGGCCGGTTCAGACTTCTCTATAGGAAAAATCTTTGGCCAATAATAACAGACCCGTATTCTATTATTATTAGCGCTGTATTTTCAGGCATCTTATAGCCCCTCTCATTAGAGTTGGCCACACCTGCCATGAATCCCCAAGTAGATATTATACGAAATCCGGTTGACCCTGATTCCATACTATCATCACCGGCTCCCGTTCGTATTCGTCTTATACGAAATCGTGCGGACCTGGCCACCGCAAAAATAGTGGAGATTCAAGGTGTTCCAATGTATTACACTATAGAGGATTTATTGAGAGCGTTATGGGTCCAAATGGGGAAGGTTGACGAATACGCCCCTGATAATGTGTTCTTGGGTCTGCCTAGCGAAGCTGGCACTAGCGCTAGCGCTGAGGACCTTGAAGCCATGACATATACGAGTGTGAAGACCCTCATGTATGACAACAACCAGAACCAACTAATCGGCCTCCGCAATCCCTATAAGAAAATCATATATAAGGACTTCATTACTGGAGACGGTGGTCGTCAACCGGTCCAAACATCCGACCGCATACACATGACCCTTGAAGACGTATTTTACGGCGAAGAGGCCGTCCCACTCCTACATGCCTATCCAATTGCCGGCCTCATGACCGACTACGCCGGCTTCAGCTCCATAGACCAGAAAACATGGAATGGCGCGGTCTACCCATATTACCGTATCAACACCCCAATCAAACTCACGCAAAAAGGCCGCGACTCCATTAGCGTCAGCGTCGTCAATAAACGCGCACAGGCCGACCTGCTCCGCGCAGTATACAACAACACTCCTATAATGAATGACCCGCAACATCGTCTGTATTCCACCGGTATTAAACAGATTTCCTACATATGGCCTGAAAAACCGGCCGAATTTCCTGGCGTGGACATGCTCTTCTATAACATAGACGCAAACAAGACGCGTCCCTTCATGCGCTATTACCCTCGCAGTGGCCCCACCGTCAATAAATTATATCAACCAGACCCACTACAGCCACCCTACATCAACGACTCGGTCCTCCTACAATCCTGGGCCGCAGAAAAGAGCCCAAATAGCGCCGGCGACGTCCTCGTCGTCAAATCTGAAGTCCGCCACGCAAATCCCCCACTATATGGTTCATTCCGTATAAACCAGGACGGCAGCGCCGACTTTCTCATGCTTCCACCAAAGGATGTGCGCGTGCTCAGCCCACAGACCGAACTTGTCCGCTTCTACGAAACAATGGTCGCAATGATGGAAAGCACATCCTATAGTATTAGCGAAGCCCGCTTCCACCGCGCCACATTCCAATATGGCCTGCGTCTTCCACTCGGTTCACAGAAACACACGGCCAATTCGCTCGCAAATCGCGTGAAACTTCTCGGCTCCTATTTTCAAATATTGGGGTCCATAGGCGATGGGTCATTAATCACACTTCGCTATAATGCTGTCAGTAATTATTACAACGAGAACAACGTTGGCATGTTTCTTACACAATATATTGAGAAGGGCAGCGACTTATACGCGGCAGAAACCGTGGAAACACTTATGGACATGTTTAAGCTGTCTGAAGAACAAGCCGGCGAAGAAGTGAGGGCATACCAGGAACGCATTACAGAATATGGTATTGCGGACCACGACGACAAGAACTTCGTTGCTCTCAAAAATCCTGGCATAGACATTACAATATATGCCAAACATCCAACATACACGGCGCACATCTATCGTGTTGACTCGCTCGCACATTTGAAACGCATTTGCTTCTTGGTGAACTTGCTTCTCACATCTAGGGCTGAATCCTGGTATGGCGAAGCAATTGGCGAGGCCGAGGCTAGTGTACCTGTTGTGGAAGCTGAGGCGGAGATGGAGGAAGAACAGGTTGGCGAAGCCGCATATAACTTGGGAGACCTGGATTTCCTTAACGAAGTCATAGACGAATCCAAAGAATCTCTTGAAGAAGCAGACCAGGCTCAGAATCCAGCTACAACCAATACACAAGCACCTGCGCAAGCGCAACCAACACCAATAAAAGACCGAGACTGCGCCGATACCGCATCTTTCACCCTAAAAGAAGCCGACACCAAACAATTCTATATTAAAACCCTCAAATCACTGGACAAAGATCTCTTTGATTTCCAGGACCAGAGCCTCTATTCCTCACGTTGTCAAGCAACAGACTACAAACAACCTATGGGCCTCACGAAAGAACAGTTTGAACTCATGACGGACGTATACAAAGAAGACCTCCAGAAAGACATGGCGTTTATTATATACGGGTCTCCAGGTTGGGAAGCACAAGTCCGCGACGCAGTCGGCAAAGAAACATACACTATATTGCGCTACGGAACTGACGCCGAAAGACCAAATTACTATTTCTGTAGTGAATACTTGTGTCTCAAAGACAGCATTATAGTGCGACCAAAAGACTACGCTAGCCCTGTCAAACGCGACGGCAAAACCCCTAAACCACCAAATAGTTGCCCATTCTGTTGCGGAACATTGATTGAAGATGTGGCCAGTCCACAGAAAGGTCAGACTGTCCTCAAGCGTTATGTAAAAAAACAAGGTAAAGAACTCCAGACCGACATTGGATTCCACAGCACCAAAAATCCAGCAGGATTCTCACTCCCATGTTGCTTCATTCCTAAAACGGAAAAGTCCAAGAAGAAACAAGAACTCGCCTGGGAAAACCCAATCTTCGCACACATGAAAGCCGTGGAAAGTAGCACCGCTGCGCAAACGCAAGCCCAACAACAAACCCAGCAAACGAAACCCTCTATAGTGGACCAGGGTCGTCTCATCCCCAACTACAGCATCCTACAAACCGAAATAGGCCGCGCATATGTCGTGGACGAAGTCAAATATCCAGCAAAACCAGGCGTCGTGGCAAAATGTGGCAAAGCACTTGACATATACTTCGGCCAAGACTCCAATGAACTCGCCACAAGAGATAAATTAAAACAAATCGTCAACCCACAAGCCTACGGCTTCTTCCGTATTGGTGTCTACAACAACATGAATGAACGCCACAACAGCTTCTTTAACGCACTCGCCCCCCTTCTCAATGTCAATTCCGCCGAAGAAGTCATTGGTCTCTTCGGCATTAGCAAGGACGGCATCAGCGCCACAATAACCCCACGCATTTTCCTCAATCTCAACTTCGGCAATCTTCTCCTGGAATTCTTTGAACCAGGCGACCCAGAACCGACCGACCAGGCACTTGAATCATTCTCCAATCTCCACTTACAACTCTCTATAGCACAATACAAGGTAGAACTCAGTCGTCTCTATCGGTCATATCGCCGTTTCATCCACTTCGTTCGTGGAACAGACCCAAGCTCCAAATTCAGCGAACTCATTCCTGACGCCAATCCTAAACCAAAACAATACCGCCAATTCTTCCACATACTCGCCGAAAAAGGCCTGCTCGTCCGTAAAAACATGGAGGACCTCACCAATGGCCTCAATATCGTCGTCCTGGAATACGACGCCGACCCAACGGACCCTGGAACCCGTGTCCAAGTCAAATGCCCACCCTATGGTTATGACCTCGGCCGTTATCGTAATAATGACGTCGCATTCATGACAGTGGACAAGGATGGTTTCTGGGAACCGCTCATATATGCCGACGCACAATCCGCCGGCTCCGCCCACTTACTCAGTGGCCTACGTCGCTCGTATTTCCGTATACCAGTCAGCCGCTTTTCCGCGCAAACTCACTATGTCCTTCCACAACCACTCGTTAAACGATACACCGAATACACCGAACAATGTTCCAAAGGCACTGTCTATCGTGGTCTCTATACGGCCCAGTCAGGCGTGGATGCGGCGGCCCTCATACCGCTCAGTAAGGTCGTCGCGGAACTCGCCAAGACAAAGACGCCGGTCCGTGGTATCGTTCGCGACACATATAATCACTTAGTCGGCGTGACCGTGCGCGAAGTCGGTTCTAAACAGGACATTATTATACCGGCCGCCGATGAAGGTTACATTTCCTATAGTGCCGCACTCCCAGAAATACATCTCAACTACGATGTGGATTCTCCAAAAGAGCACTATAGAGGATATGCATCAGCAGAACAAGTCTACAACTTCTACAACGGCATACAAATCAAACCGCTTCAAGTGGTCAACCCAGGCTATGTCTTGCGCGCTTTCAAATGTACAAGTGCTAGCACTGGCACTGGTGTCAACCAATGTTCCACCCTCGTCGGTTTCACATTGGCCAATAATGTCGTCGTCCCATGTCGCCCCACATCCTATAGTGAATTCAAAGAAAAACACCCAGCCGTCCCAGTTGAAATGGACACGCTCCCCTATAAGAAAGACATTGAGTTTGAATACGAAATCAACGACGAAATCGCTAGTAAGACCACAGACCAGACCGAACATGAATACGACGAAGACCTATTGAAGCGCGAGGAACTGGAGGAAATATACGAACATTATCGTCTCAGTTTTTCACGCTGGCTCCGCTCAAACGACGCCGGCCCAGAACTCCGCGAGAAACTCCGCCACCTAATCATGGAAAGTCCATCAGTTAGTCCTCCAGAAAAGCGCCGTCAACTGGCCTACATACTCGGTCCAATGTTGGCCTCCTGGCTAGTTCCACGAACCGGCGACATAGAACAAGTCCAGACACTCGTCCGCAAAGACTGTATTAAGTTGGAGAAGGGCCAATGTAATGGACATTGTGTATGGCTACAATCATCTCCAGGCGCCGATACAGGTGAATGTCGCTTACATGTCCCAGCCTCCGCCGACATAGGCTCAGGAACACCAATCGCCGATGTCGTGGACTATTTCGTCTATAGGCTGATTTATGAACTCGTCAAACTCCCACTTCGCTATAGGGAAATTGAGGAGGGGTCCGTATCGCGTATTACGCCACTTCGCACGGACATTCACATGAAGGACCAATGGGTTATTCCTGAAAATGTTCCAGCGTGGTATGAACTGCTTTACAAAACTCCCACGACCGACCACAGTGAAAAGCCGCGCTTCTACGAGGAATTTGCGGAACATGAGCAGTTCAAGGCCCAGGAAAATCTGGATGAAATCTTGGAGTCCTATTTTGGGGAGGAGGTCGCCGGCAACTTAATAGTGAAGTCCATCGGCGAGTCAAAGACAGAGGGGTCATATTACGGACCGGCACATGATGTGGTTATTGCCTATAATGTAGCTGAAAAGGCCGACCGTAGTATATGGACAGAGACCGTCTATAGAGAAAATGAGCCACTCACGGACGAATTACTGGCAAGTCTCAGTGCCATGGTCGGCAATCACCCAGTCGTCTTCATAGAAGAGGGGACGGACGAAATCCGTTATGGTCTCAAGGTCCAAACACAGACGAAGAAGGAAAATGTGTATATTATTCTCTATAGAATAAACGACGCCGGTTTCTACGAAGCATCGCTAATCAAACCATATGGTCTTCTCTTGGACTATGTGCCACTCAGCATGTTGGAAGGGTCGGCGGTCTATGAGCACATTAAGAACGCCCCACTATTAGGACTTCGTAAAATCAAGGTAGCAGCACCAGCGCAACTAGCGTTAGCGCAAGTATAAACCGCCACCACATCACATCCTATAGTGCTAAATGGACCTCTCTGGTTTTCTAGAGACACATCCTGACTTTATTCCCCAAGAACGGCGAGCATGGATATATCTTCTCCAAGAAAGACATCAAGCAATTCTCAAAACAAATATCTATAAAGTCGGCAAGACGACCTCCGCCCTATATGAACCATTTACTCGTATGGCGCACTATAGAGGTGGCGTGGACCTCCATTTGATGATACAAGTTCCGCTGGAAAAAGTGGACGCTCTTGAAACGGACATTAAGATTTATTTGGAACGCGTATATGGACCACCGGTTTCTGGAACGGAGAGTTTCGCTGGAGACCTACAGGAAATGCGGCGAATTGTCGCGGAGCTCTGTATGGATTCCTTCACGTGGCCTGGCGGTATATTACAGGGAATTTTACGTGGGACCAGTGCTGGCGCTGGAACCGGTTCTAAAAAAACCCATGTTGTTGTTGAAAAGGAACAATAACCCCTGCTGGCTAAAGACCATCCTCTCTATGAGAG
>Ga0247723_1001281_pt1 | contig 15005 bp, 14 predicted proteins | sample MSEWelMarce5H_FC_FD_189079 | JGI IMG/M metagenome (GOLD analysis project Ga0247723, IMG submission 189079) | Subsurface sediment microbial communities from gas well in West Virginia, United States - MSEEL Well Study Marcellus 5H_FC | ecosystem: Environmental > Terrestrial > Deep subsurface >...
CTAGAAAATGCTTCAGTAGATACAGAAGCAATTCAAGATATCGTCGGCGCAATGGTGTCTTCTAATACCGAAACAGATATAACAGTTGAATACAATGATACTACAGGCAAGCTAAACTTTGCCGCAGGAGCAAATCTTGTAACAACAACATCTTTGTCTAATACTCTTACCGATCCAGTAAATGGATATGTTCCAATCGGAGACCTTGCTCAATCAGACGGAGTAGCAACTCTTGGCCCAGATGGATTTGTTCCAGCCTCTCAATTAAATTTAGATGAAAAAATTCAAGATACTACTGCGCTTATGTTTACAAGCGCCACACATTCAAACATAACGGTAGCATATGATGACAATACTGGAAAATTAAGCCTTACTGGAATTCCTCTTACACAAGAGCAGGTTCAAGATTTTATAGCACCTCTTTTTGCACACTCATTTCACACAAATGTTACAGCAACATATGATGACACAAATAATAGAGTAGTTCTTGAAGGCTCAGGCGGAGGAGGATCAGGAACAGGCGGCAGCCTAACAAACTCCTGGTTCTTAGGAGCATAATATGGCAGTCAGACGTTTAGGTATATCTAATCCAACAATTAATTCAGACACTTCTGTATTTACTGCAGTATCTGCTACATATTTATGTTCGGTAATTATTACAAATAAAGATTCTGTCGAAAAGACAGCTAGAGTTTGGGTGCAGCCATCTGGCGCTACCCTCGCATCTCAATATGGCTATATTGTTTACGATGTTGCAGTTCCTGCAGGAAACTCGATTGAAACTCATAGATTTGCAATTTCAGACGGGGATGCAGTATGGGTAAGAGGAAATAGTGCAAATTTATCTTTCTCTCTTAACGGTATATATGATTCGTCGGCTTCAATAGATGATCATATTATAGATACTACAAATGTCCATGGAATTGCAGATACAGCACAGTTAGCCACAATTACTACAACAAATTCCCTAAATACCCGCCTCATCTCAATTGAGCTAGGCCTAGGGATATTTGATTAAAACTTACAGAATGCTATAATACATTAGGAGAAAAAAATGCCAAATTATTCAAGTTTAACAACCCAGATTGAGGGTATCAAGAGCGAGATAACAGCTTCTCTTGCAGCTTCGGTCTATTCAGCTCAAGATCTAGTATATGTAGCCAAAGCGCTACAGGCACTAGGTTCAGTTGTTGCTCCAGACGGAGTAAATAACATCACAGTACTTGATAACATATACCTTGGCGCAACAGCGGAGTCTTTTGCAACTACTGCTGCTCTTACAAATCCTAATTTAATTATTTCTGTTAATGAAGACGATTATGCACAGCTAGCATTTACAAATAGGTCTTCTAATGCCAACGCATCAACAGATGTTATTCTTTATTCAAACAACGGTACTGATGCATCTGGTTATATTGACATGGGTATTACATCATCGAACTTTGCCGACCCAGACTTTACAATTACTGGTAAAGGTGACGGATATATATTCATGGTTGGATCAGATGCCGCAGCAACAGACCGAGGAAACCTAGTATTTGCTACTAGTGATACTGGAACACAGAATAAAATTATTTTTGCAGCAGGCGGACTATCTTCAGATAATACACAGATGAGTATTACCCCAGATCAAAATGTTCACATTGAAATTGACACGCCATCTACATCTCCTACAACAGGAGCACTTACTGTAGTTGGTGGAGTAGGTATTTCTGGAGACGTTAACATCGATGGAACAATTACATTTGGCGGAACTGGAACTACTGTTGAAACTGCGAACCTTGCAGTCACAGACCCACTAATTTTTACTGGAAATGATAACCAGGGTGACGCTCTTGATCTAGGATTTGTTGGAGAATATGCAAATGCAATTTCAACAATTACTAAGACTATATCAAATAAAGCACTTACATCTAACGTAGCTACACTTACTACATCAACAACTCATGGATTTGCTATTGGAGATATTGCTGTTATTACAGGAGTAGATTCTACATTTAATGGCACTTACTACGTAAAGGCAGTTCCAACAACTACAACATTTACTTATGACAAAACTAACGCTAACGTAACTTCAGCAGTTGCAACAGGCTCAGTTTCAGTATCAGCACAACGCAGATTTGCGGCGGTAGCAAGAGATGCTTCTGATGGAGTCATTAAATTCTTAACAAACATTACTACAAAGCCTACAACTACAATTAACTTTGCAGAGGCTGGAACAGTATACGCAGATATTGTAGTAGATGATATTACAGCAGATGCAATTACTGCAACATCAGCTACAATTGGAGATGTATCAAATACAGAGCTTCAGTATCTAAATGGCGTAACATCTGCAGTTCAAACACAGCTAGATGCTAAACTAGCATCAGCAACTGCGGCAACAACATATGCCCCACTTGCTTCTCCAACATTGACTGGAACACCATTATCAACAACAGCAGCAGTAGATACAAATACAACTCAAATTGCTACAACTGCATATGTAGTTGGACAAGGATATCTTAAATCATCTACAGCGGCATCAACTTATGCTAACTTAACTGGAGCAACATTAACAAGACCAGTTTTAACATCAGCGTTTGAAACAAATTCAATTTCTGCAACTGCAGCAACTGGAACAGTAGCTGTAGATATATCTACAGCAGCAGTTCATTATTACACTGCAAATGCTTCAGCAAACTGGACATTTAATTTTAGAGGAAACTCTTCAACAACACTAAATTCACTTCTTTCTGTAGGGCAATCCGCAACTGTAGCCTTCCTTGTTACTAATGGATCTACTCCTTATTATCCTACTGTATTCCAAGTTGATGGGAACTCAATTACTCCAAAGTGGCAAGGTGGCAACGCCCCAACATTTGGAAATGCAAACTCAATTGATTCTTATACATTCACAATTATTAAAACAGCATCAGCTACTTTTACCTTGCTAGCTTCACAAGTTAAATTCTCATAAGGAGGCAAAATGCCACTACTAGAAACTAGAGCATCTGGTTCAGCTATTGGGTATGGATTAAATTCTGGCGGCAGTAACCAGCCTATAATCTCAATGTCTGGCACATTTGGAAATTTAACTTATGCATACAATGGAACAGGATTAACAATTCCTAGAAATGGATGGGGATACTATCAAAACCTACCTTCTTATTTACAAGGAACTGTCACAAATACTTCTGTTAATGACGGAAATTTTAAGTTTACAACAGATAAAGTAGTAAAAGTTTATTTAACTCGGAATGAGGGTTGGTCAGCAGTAGATTTGACTGGATGGACAAATGTGGTTGCTGGCGGAGGAAGCTATATTGGCAGTAACGATGTTAATAATTATCAAAACATGGGCATATGGGAAAGAATATTCCAGCCAGGAACATACACATTAAGCAATAGCTCTGCAATGTATTTTTGGGAGAATGCAGTAATTGCACCAGAGCAAACATCATGTTCTCCTTCAAATCTATCTTATCACTATGATGTAAATTTACCAAGAAGCCAAAGAACTTTTTACTCTGGAACTACATTAAATGATCTATCTGGAAATGCAGTAAATGCTTCCTTTAATAATTTAACAACTGGATCTGACGGAAAGTCTATTATCTTTAATGGAGCAACATCTGCAACAAAAGGAACAATTGTTGATTCTGCAAATGCAACAACTTCAATGTCAGTAGATTTTTGGATTAAACCAACTGGAAATAATGCTGGTTGGGTTAGATTGTTTGGTAAAGATCCATATAGCGGAGGATGGTTAATATTTTTTGAAACTGGATCTACAGATGGCCCTCGTAAAATACGGATGCTAGGTATTACTAATACTGGAGAACAAAGAAATAATACAAATTATACAGTGCCATCAAATGAATGGACACATATTGTATGTACATGGGAAGTTGGAAATACTACAGGTGGATTAAAGCTTTATGCAAATGGAACTTTAGTTCAGCAGGCACCACTTATTGGAACTGCTTTTACTACAAGCGCAGCTCCAATTGCCATCTGCGGTGTAGAAAGTGGAGAACACTTTACTGGAGAAATTGGTTCGATAAGAATTTATAAGCAACTTGTTTTAAATCAAAGAGAAATTGCAGAATCTTATGCTAATGGTTTAATGCACAAATATGGATCAGTTTACACAGGACGCAAGGCTATAGTAAGTCCATCAGTTAGCGGAAATACTCTTTGGGACTTTGATTCAAACGGTGCCCTTAATTTTGGAACACAGTCTGACTCTCAATATATAATTCCTTTAGGTAATTATAATGTTTCTACAAAAATTTGGGGAGCAGGTGGCGGAGCAAGACTTGTTGCACCAACAAATCAGGGTGGTGGTGGAGGATATGCAACAGTCCCATCAGTGCCATTCACAAAAGGAAATGTTTATGCACTAACGGTAGGTGCTTTTGGAAAACGGCTACCTGACAATACAACACCACTTCCTAATTATCCAATGGGACCAGGTGGTGGAGGACAAGCAGCAGCAATTGCATTTACTGGGCAAGGCGGAGGATACTCAGCAATATTTGCTAAAGCACCTAATACTTCAACCCCATTAGTAATGGCAGGTGGAGGAGGTTCTGGCGGAGTTGATGGAGGTACTCCAGGAGGTGCAGGTGGAGGTGCAACTGCACAATCAGGAACTGGCACAAATTCAGGAACAGGTGCAACATCAACTGCAGCTGGAGTAAATGGTTTAAATAATCCAGCAGGATCAACAGCGCCAGGAAGACTTCAAGGAGGTTCTTCTGGTTCAGGTGGAGACTCTGGTGGAGGCGGAGGAGGCGGTGGAGGATACTGGGGTGGTGGAGCAGGATATAACGGAGACAATCCATCTGGTAACTCAGGCGGCGGTGGTGGATCAGGATTTATTGCACCATTACTTACGGGAACAATGACAACTGGATCTGGAGCTGCACCAGCAAATGATTCAGACTCAGTAAGAGGCGGTTCTGGAAACGGTGCAAATAGATCATCTAATACAGACGCTACAGATGGAAGAGTTTACATACTATAATGGCTATCTCAAGACTAGCAACATCTAATCCAGCATCTAATACAGATATACTTTTGTATACAGGATCAAGAACTATTTTAACTTCAGTCATTGCTACTAATAAATCTTCTAGCCCCGCTACAGTTAGAGTATGGGTTGTTCCGCTAGATCAGGATTCATCTCCTGCAAATCATGTATTCATTTCTTATGATGTTCCACTTGGCGGGAATAATAGCATTGAGACTTTTAGGTTTCCAGTTTTAACTGGAGATAAGGTTTATGTAAGAGCTTCAACAGCAGATATATCATTTAGCCTTTCGGGTATAGATGATACAACAGTTACAGGACTAGAATATGCCGCTTTAGAAGCGCTTATCCTTGGCTTGGCATAAGGGATATAGTATAATAACAATATGGCAAATTTCGGTAATGTAAAGTCAGCGTCAGTTGGAACCTCACCTGTAACGCTAAAAGCTATTACAACCCCAACATTAGTTACTGGATGCAATATAGTAAATAAGACTGGATCATCTGCTTCAATTTCTCTTTATGTAGTAAATGGCGGAAATACATATTATATATTTAAAGACAAAGCAATAGATGGTAACACAAATGCTGAGGCAATTACAGGAAACAAAATTGTCCTAGTTTCTGGAGATTCCCTTCGGGCGGTTTCAACAGTGGCCAGCTCATTTGATATTCTTGTTTCCACATTGGACGGATTCTAATGGCTAGCTTACTTAACCCATACGAAATAACAAATTTTGATGTTGAAAACAAAGCTTTCTACGGATTTAGAATTAATGCCACAACTGGCAGACTGACCGTAGATTTTATAAATGACGGCACTCAGATAGATTTGCCCGTAGATGATGTTCTCAAAGACAACCAGTACCGTACTTGGCTTTGGACCAAAAATACGCTACAATTTACTTGGGACAGTACACAAAAGACACACCTTTTAATGGAGATTAAATAATGACACTTATTGATTTAGGCAAGCTAAGATTTTACTGGGCAGATTCATGGAATTCGTCTACAGAGTACGAATTAAACGATGTAGTTAAGTACGGCGGTAACGCATACGTTTACACAAATGCATTGGCAACAACTGGTAACCTCCCAACAAACACCACATATTGGAAAACAATGGTGGAAGGAATCAATTTCTTAGGTGTATATTCAACTGGCACAGCATACAAGCCAGGAGATTCAGTAACACATGGTGCAAATCTTTATCTTTGCGAAAATCCATCAGTTGGCAACACTCCACCAAATGGAACATACTGGTCATTAATTGCAAGCGGAATTCAATATAGCGGTACATACGAAGCAAATACTAATTATCAAAAAGATGACGTTGTAACTTATGGTGGAAGCGCATATATTGCACTAAGAGATACTATTGCTGATACTCCAACAACATCTCCATCAGACTGGGCAAAATTAGTAGATGGAACATATCCAGATCAATCTGGAAAAAATAATTATATTTTAAAGACTGACGGAACGTCAGCCGTTTGGACCGATTCCCCATCACTAGATTCAGTAGCAATTGTTAACGATCTATCTGTTGATGGAATTGCATTTGTTGGTATGGATGCAGGTGCATTTAATACAACAGCAGATCTTACTGGTCCAGCAGCAGTATTTGATATGGATTCATCCCCATACGGACAAATTTCAATTCATAATCAAAACACTACTTCTTCAACAGATGTTATTGCTTATGCATCTAACGGTGTAGACGCATCTGGCTGGATTGATATGGGAATTACTGGATCAGACTTTTCTCAGGCCGAATTTGGAATTACTGGCCCAAATGACGGATACATTTTTATGGAAGCTCCTGCAACATTTACGGAGACAGTAACAAATAAAGTTTTACTAAACAATGTAGCAACTCTAACAGTTGGAACACATGATTTTAGAGTTGGAATGCCAGTAACCGTAACAGGAGTAGACTCTACGTTTAATGGAACTTATACAATTACAGCAATAACAGCAACAACATTTAGCTATGCCAAAACAAATGCAAATGTTACTTCTGCTTCTTCTTCAGGTACAGCAGTGGCTGGCAAAACTGGCGCTGGAAATCTAGTTCTAGCTACAGGTGCAAATGGTACCGAGAATAAGATCATATTTGCCGCAGGAGGATACGACTCTGGTAATACTCAAATGGAAATTACTCCAGATCAAAACGTACATATTGAAATTGACACTCCTTCTGTATCTCCATCAACTGGAGCATTAACAGTAGTTGGCGGAGTAGGAATTCAGGGAGATGTTAACGTACAAGGAGACATGTCTATTATTGGTAACTTCACATTTGGTGGAGGATCAACAAGTGCTGAAAACTTATCTGTAACAAACCCACTAGTCTTTGTAGGTAATGCAAATAATGCTGATACTCAAGACCTAGGCCTTGTTGGAGAATATTCAGTTCCAGTAACAATTTCAACAGCTACTGTAAATAATAAAGCTATCGTTGATAACGTAGCAACATTAACAACTGCAGCAGCCCACAATTTCCTTGTAGGAGATAGAGTTACTATAGCTGGTGTAGATGCAACATTCAACGGTACATATGCGCTAACTGCAGTGCCAACAGCAACAACATTTAGCTATGCTAAGACAAATGCTAACGTAACATCAGCAGCAGTAAGCCCTACAGGAACAGCAAATGCTGTAACACGTAGAGAATTTGCTGGAGCAGTAAGAGATGCATCTGATGGAGTCTTTAAGTTTTTCCAAGATGCAATTGTCAAGCCTTCATCCACAGTTGATTTTGCAGAAGCAGGACTGACATATGCTGATATTCGGGTAGATGACATTACTGCAGATCAAATTACAGGAACTGGAAACTTAACAATTGCAACAGACAAGCTTACTGTAAATGCTTCTACTGGAGCAGTATCAATTGCTAATGCATTGGGAGTATCTGGACTTGCAACATTAAACGGTGGAATTTCAACATCTGGAACATTAACCGCTACAGGCGGAGTTAATTTAAGCGGAACAGTAGATGTTCAAGAACTTCGTGAACAGGTTGTAGATGTTACATTGTCCTCAAACTCAGGAACACTAGATTGGTCTGCTGGCAATATTTATTATATTGGAACAGCGCCAACTGGTAACATGACTTTGAATGCAACAAATGTACCTACAGACAACTCAAAGATTATGACTATTAACGTCATGGTTGTTCAGGGATCTACTGGATACATTCCATCTACTTTCCAAATTGCAGGATCTTCTCAAACAATTAGATGGTCTGGTGGTTCAGCACCTACAGCAACATCTTCTGCTGGGAAAATTGATATCTTTTCATTCACTCTACAGAGAACTTCTGCTGGAGCATGGATAGTTTACGGAACATCAGCAACTAATTTCTAAGGAAACAAATGCCATTTATTAATAGCATGCGTTCATCCTTTAGTGCACAGGGAAGATTTAGGGCTATGGGGGTACCACCTCTCGTAGATCCTTCTCTAGTTACAAACGGTTTAATTTTTTCCCTAGATGCAAAGTATCCAGGAACTTCACCATCTACTCAATGGCAAGACGGCAGTGGCAATGGAAGAAGCTTTAATATTGATGCTGGAATGACTAGAACATCTAATAATCAAGGATCTTATACTTTATCAGATGAGTATGGAATATCTTATAATGCACCAGTAACTTCGTCAACAACGTGCACAATGCAATTTTGGTTGAAAACATCAGACAAGTACGCACTTTTTTGGTCAGGGGTGACAACACAATTTCCAGAGCTGTATCTAGGTGCATATCGGTCTGATAACAAAGAGTATCATTACCAGGTCGGAAACCCAAGATTTTTTGTAAATACCGTAGAGCAGCCAAACATATATGACTATATACCAAATACCCCTACATGGGCCATGTACGAATTTAAAGATGTAGATGCCTCTACTTGGATAACAAATACATTTAATAAGTACACTAATTTTAATTTTAGTTCTAGCGAGATTGGAGCGATTTTAATGTATAATAGAAATCTAAGCTCAGCAGAAAGCACACAAAATTTTAATGCTTTAAGAGGAAGGTACGGACTGTAATGCCATTCATAAACAGTGTTAGGTCATCTTTTGGACCCTCTTCAAGATTTAACAGACCAGCAAGCTCAGCAAGATTAGAATCTGGTATTGTTACTTCTGGATTAGTTTTATCGCTAGATGCAAAATATCCAGGATTTTCACCACTGACTCAGTGGCAGGACGGCAGCGGCAACGGAAGAAACTTTACTTGGCAAGCAACTCCAACATATAATCCAAACAGTAACAGCGGAACATACAACATGGAAGACGCTAAAGGATTTTATAGACTAGGTCCCATTACAAATAATACAAGCTGCACATTTGTATTTTGGATGAGAACAGATGATCCACAAGCGTTATTTTGGTCAGGGACAGACCTTTCTGATGGCTCAGGCGGATTTTATTTAGGCGCTTATAATGCTGGCAATAAGGAGTATTATGGAGAAATTGCTGGAAGCCCTCAATTTTTAATTAATACTTCGGATGTTTCAAATATTTTTGATAACACAAGATCTGCTGTTTGGCGTATGATTGAGTTTAAAGATGTAAATCTAAGCACATGGCAAAATGCAAAATTTAATATGTATAATACTTTTAATTTTGACTCAGGTCAAATTGGTGCAGTTTTTATATACAACAGAACATTATCAGGTGCAGAAAGTACACAAAACTTTAATGCTCTTCGAGGAAGGTACGGAATATAATGCCATTTGTAAATAGCACAAGATCAACTTTTGGAACATCTGGTAGATTTCAAAGACCAGCAAATGCAGCAAGAATTGAGTCTGGACTAGTTACTTCTGGATTAGTTTTATCGCTAGATGCAAAATATCCAGGACTTTCACCACTGACTGAGTGGCAGGACGGCAGTGGTAATAATAGAAACTTTACCTTTGAAGCAACTCCCACATATAATGCAAATAATGCAGGTACCTATTCCATGACTTCTAATACTGGATTTTATAGACTTGGTGTTATAACAAATTCTACTTCAGGAACGCTACAATTTTGGATGAAAACTAATGATGATCAAGCTCTTTTTTGGTCAGGAGAATCTATTGAAAATAATAGTGGAGGGTATTTTATTGGAGCATATAATCCTTCGGTTCAACAATATCATTCTCCAATGAGCCCTCCAGATGTATTTATTAATACTTCTCAAACAACTACTCTTCGGAGCACAATAATATCTAACAACGTATGGCGACTTATAGAGTTTAAAAATATTAATTTTTCAGATTGGCCAAATAACAAGTTTAACATGTACGGCTCATTTGATTTTGACTCAGGAGAAATTGGGGCAGTTTTCATGTATAATAGAACTCTAAGCTCGGCAGAGAGCCTGCAGAACTTTAATTTGCTTAGAGGGAGATACGGAATATAATGCCAGGATACCTGACTAATAGATTTATAACCCTCAATCCCGCTGCTGATGTAGCGGAGGCAGAGGCCAACATAACTGCCCTCGAAACTAGAGTAACTGAGGCGGAAGCAAACATAGATGATCTTAGCCTTAATATAGGCGTTTAAACCTACTTAATGCTATAATTTCAATAGGAGATACAAATGACATTTGCAACAGAAATTACTAATATAAAGGCAGAGATTAACTCTGGTCTTTCCGCTTCACAATATTCAGCCAAGGATTTGGTTTATGTATCAAAGGCCCTTGAAGCGTTAGCAGCTACAGAAGCATATAGCGGAACTTTTGAAACTGCAGATGTTAACTCTATTCTCTATGTTGGCCCAAATGCAGATACATTTAATACAGCGGCGGGACTAACAAATCCTGTAATCATCGCTCAGTCTAATTATAATGATTATTCACAGATAGCATTTAAGAATACCAGCTCAGGTACAAATGCCTCAACAGACTTTATTGCATACTCAAACAATGGAACAGACTCAGATGGTTACATTGATATGGGTATTACTTCACAAAACTTTTCAGATCCAGACTTTACTATTACAGGTAAGGGCGATGGATATATATTTATGGTTGGTGCAGAAGGCGGACTAGATCAGGGTAACCTAGTATTTGCTACAAGCGATACAGGTTCACAAAACAAAATTATTTTCGCAGCAGGTGGATTATCTTCAGATAATACTCAAATGAGTATCACTCCAGATCAAAATGTTCACATTGAAATTGATACCCCGTCTACATCTCCTACAACAGGAGCGCTTACAGTAGTCGGTGGTGTTGGAATTACTGGAGATGTTAATATTAACGGATCTATTACATTTGGCGGAGAAAGCTCATCACTTGAGACAACAACTCTAGCAGTAGCAGACCCACTAATATTTGTCGGAAGCAACAACAGAACAGATGCAGTTGATCTAGGACTTGTTGCAGAATATGCAACCACAACAACTACTATCACAAAAGCTGTTTCTAATAAAGCTCTTACTTCTAATGTCGCTACACTTACAACTTCTACAACACATGGATTTGCAGTTGGAGATATTGTTGTAGTTGCTTCAGTAGACGCTACATTTAATGGAACACATGTTGTAAAGGAAGTGCCAACAACAACCACATTTACTTACGATAAGACAAACGCTAACGTAACATCAGCGGCAGTCTCTCCAGCAGGAAGCGCAGAAGTTACAACCAAGCGTAGATTTGCTGGAGTTATTCGTGACGCATCTGACGGAGTTGTTAAATTCTTTAAAGATGCTACAACTAAGCCTACAACTGTAATTAACTTATCAGAGGCTGGCGCTTTATATTCAGACATTAGAGTAGCTGGACTAACAGCATCTTCTGCCTCATTAACATCTGCAGTAATTGGAAACGTAGACAATACAGAAATTCAGTATTTGAACGGAGTTACAAGCGCAATTCAAACACAGATTGATGCAAAGGCTCCTTCTTTAGCTCCAACATTTACTGGAACAGTAGTTCTTCCATCAACAACATCAATTGGTGATGTAGACGGAACTGAAATAGGATACCTAAATGGAGTATCTTCAAATATTCAAACACAATTAGATGCAAAGCTATCTCCATCAACAGCAGCTTCTACATATGCACCACTTCTTCAAACAAGCGATGCAACAAAAACTTTTACATCAAATAACTACACATTAGTTTCAGGAGATAAAGATAAAATTCTTCTTCTTTCAAATAGCTCTACCGCTGGAACAGTTACAATTCCATCTGGAGTATTTGCGGCAGGATCAGTTTTAACAGTAGTTCAAACTGGATCAGGACAATTAACTTTTACAGCTTCAGGAACAACTTTAAATTCTCAGGGTGGAAAATTAAAACTTAATGGTCAGTATGCTTCTGCACAAATAATTTGCACAGCTTCTAACACATTCCTACTTGTCGGCAACCTGGTGGCATAAAAATGGGATACCCATTACTAACAGGTATCTTCGCTTCAACATCCGAAACAGGAACTTTTGACCTACTCCAAACACTTACTATTGGTTCAGATTCCCCATCAGTTAGCTTTAACAATATATCTCAAGAATACAGACATTTACAAATAAGACTAAGAGCGTCATCTTCTGGAACTTTAAACACAACATTCTATATGCAAATAAATGGTATAAACACTAATAACGACTGGGCAACCTTACAAACTGTTAACAACACTGTATCAGGAACAAACAATCAGCAGAATGGTCCAGCTATTTATTTTGGCGGAACTCCTGGAGGAACAAATCTAAATTATCGTTTAAACTCAGTTATTGACATTCCTGACTATACGTTTTATAATAAATCTAAATCAATACAAATTCATAATGCAGCAATGCAGGGTGGTACAGGATCTTATGTAACATCTTATACGTCAGGGCTAGTATACTCACTTAACCCAGTAACAGATATTGCATTTGGACTAGGCAGCGGAGGAGGAAACATAAAAGCTAATTCAAAAATTAGCCTTTATGGAATTAAATAATGGAACTAATTGAAAAAAGAGTATTAGGTTCAGGTCTTTCCGAAGTTAACTTTACTGGTCCTTGGTCTACATATACTGATATTGAAATTTATTTAAATTTATTTTTTACAAGCAGCGGTAGTGCAGAAGGAGTTAAAATTCAATTTAATGGAGATACTGGCTCAAATTATAATATATACTTTTTTGAAACAATGAATGGTACTGGTGTAAATTCAAATGGAACCGTCAACGATACTTCTATGTGGGTAACATACAGACCTTCTGGATCAACTGATGTTCCTTTATCTGGAAGAGTTAGACTATTTGATGTTAACTCAACAGATATAATTAAAACTTCAGTTTCAAGATATGGCGGTATTGAAGGATATGGTGGAACATATAACGGAGCCTGGAAAAATACAAACGCTTTGTCATCTTTTAAATTTATAAAAGGTGCAGGAGCTTCAAATTTTTTGACAGGCTCAACATTTTTAGTATATGGAGTTAAAGCATAATGCCAGCACCATCAGATATATATAAAGAGTATTTAAGACTAGCCCTTCCATTTAATCAAGAGTGGAAATTTTTTGATGCTGCTTCTTATATTAAGCAAGATGGGTCAACTCAAAACCCTCACGTTAAAGATGGAAATGTTTCTATATCAAATTCAATAAATAAATTTTATAGTAGCTCTGCTTATTTTGATGGCGTTGGAGACTCTGTTATCTATAACTCACCAGGAAAACTAGAAGGAGACTTTTGTGTAGAATTTTGGTACTATGCAACAGATACTAGTGGAACAAGAAACTTTATTACATGGGGAGACGGATCATGGAAAAATTTAAGAAATACTGGCGGTAACTGGAATATAGAAACAGCTTCAAATAATGGAAGTATTTCTGTTTCTGGAAATATAGTTGCAAATGCTTGGACACACTTTGCCGTAACAAGATCAGGATCAAGTGTAAGATTTTTCTCTAATGGTATTCAAATAGGTTTTACTCAAACCACTACTGCTACATGGGGAACAAATGAAGCATTTCGGATTGGTAGAAGAACAGCTCAAACGTCAGAAGATTTTAAGGGGTATATACAAGACTTTAGAATGTATGACGGAGTGCCAAAATATACAGCTAATTTTACTCCGCCTTCAGAGATAGTTGATCAAACAGGGGATACGACAGGTAACAACTTTCTTGTACTTGCAATGCCATTAAATAATGATCACCAAATGGCAGATGTTGCAAATAAAATTAAAGGATATGGAGCATCACGTCCAATTCTTTATGATGCATCTGCAGCAATATCAGCAACAGTTTCTAAATTTTATACACGGAGCCTATATATACCTGGTTCCAGTGGTTCTAACCCTGTTAATCCATCTAGATTAAGAGCTAGAACAAATGAAGACTTTAGATTTGGAACTGGAGATTTTACAATAGAGGCATGGATTTACGCAGATCCAGGCAACTATGGCGGCAAATTAATGGACATGAGAGGTAATACATCAACTCCATTAGTCGCATCTTTTGGAGGAACAACATTAAGCTGGTCATTAAACGGAACGGCATATGATTCAGTAATAACAAGAAACACCTGGCAACATGTTGCGCTTACAAGACAAAATGGAACTGTTAGAGCCTTTTTAAATGGAACACAGACAGCTACTGGAACAAATACATATGACATGGAAGCCCCTCCTGCAGGATTTATTGGGATAGGTAATAACTCAAATACTCCAGATAATGCTTACTCTCTAAATGGATATATTCAAGATTTTAGAGTTTATAAAGATTATGCAAAATATACAGGAGCATTTACGCCACATACAACTGGAATTTCTCCAAGTGTATCTATGCCAACAGCAACTAATATGAAATTTATCGATTCATTTAAAGTAAACTCATATGGATTTGACAGAGTGGTGCTAAGTGGAATTGCACAAGACTTTACAAATTTAATACTTAAGTATTCATTAAAAACTACTGCAACGGGACAAGTAGAAACACTAAATTTTAGAATTAATGGAGACCAAGGCAACAGATATTTTACAGATGTTAAATA
>Ga0247723_1001282_pt1 | contig 15001 bp, 26 predicted proteins | sample MSEWelMarce5H_FC_FD_189079 | JGI IMG/M metagenome (GOLD analysis project Ga0247723, IMG submission 189079) | Subsurface sediment microbial communities from gas well in West Virginia, United States - MSEEL Well Study Marcellus 5H_FC | ecosystem: Environmental > Terrestrial > Deep subsurface >...
TCGGTAATTACCCAGCCACTGGCAAGCCAGACCACATCTCTCAAGACCAATGGGAAGAGATGATGAGGTGGCGCCAAGAGACTGAATGCTTTGTCAATGATGTTTATCAAGTCAATATGAAAGACATTAAAGACGAAGATGGGCATACCTGGAAGTATCTATCCATTAAGCGTAGGGATAAAAAGGCAATCCATGACTGGCGTGCCCTACAGCGAATCAAGAATGAATTAGTAGGTGAAGAATACGAAGCAATCGAGATTTATCCTCGTGAATCAGAACTCATTGATGAGGCAAATCAATATCACCTTTGGGTAATGGAAAAAGGAAGAATCTGCCCTGTAGGCTTTCGCGGTACCAGAATGACTTGTACTCCAGAAGAAGCAGCACTTGTTGGTGCTAAACAAAGACCCTTTACAGACTGAGGAAATCAATGCCACTTAAAGACCCTGAAGCACGCAAAGCATATGAACGAGAGAGAAAGAATAAAAAGCGCGTAGAAAAGATTATGCAACTTCCTGAACCTGAACGCACCCGACGCCTTGAGTCCAACGCCGCACGCCGCGCCTATCAGATGCGCTGGACATCGGACAAAGTTCGGATGCGCGACCTGTGAGGAAAGCAAAAAAGATTTTTGGAATTTTACTCTCTCTTATAATCGTTCTATACGGTCCCATTCCTGTTCGTTCACAAAATTTGTCTTGGGATGAGAACGGCTTTTGTTGGGAAAATTGCCCCACTTTAGATGGTTCTGCATACATCCATTCATTCACCCAAATCAGAGGTCTTACTGGTTATCTACGACTACCTGAAGTAGTTACTGCTCCAGTTCAAATCAGAGGACTTCGTATTGGAATCAATAATCCAATGGGTAATTTCTGGACTGCTAACGGGACTCTTGTCCACACTCTTACTGGTCAGCGGTATCCGATTGGTCTTGCTGAATCATCTGATGGTAATCCGATGGGCTGGTATAACTTGAAGTGTTCTTACGATAACCCTTGTAGCCCATACTTTGCATTCGGGCCTGTGCAGATTCCGTCTTATATGTACGCTGGTTCATACCATCTCGAAATTGTGGTGAGATACGACTATGGCTTAAATCCTTCTTGGAGTAAGACGATTGTCCTACCTGGGGCGTTGGTGATTGCTTCATCGCCTGCTGGTCTTGGCGTGCTTGCCACTCCCACAACTTCCACAATTGTCTCATTACCATCCATTGTATCACCCGTTGTGTCCCCCGCTAGACCTGCCTTTGGCAGGGCTTGTCCTTATCGTTACGGGCAGACTCGGATTAACGGTAAGAGAGCAGTCTGTTCACTAGTCAACAATCAACTCATATGGAGAAAGAAATGAATACACCTATCGTCATTACATTGGAACCATGGGAATACGAATGGGCTTCCCATGTAGGCACTCGTAGATACATCGAGAACTGGGGTAAGAGTGACGCTGCTTATTACGACAAGAGTCGTATGGAAGATGACCGTACTGCTCAAGTTGCTGCTTGTGTAGCGGAACTATCAGTAGCAAAGTACACCAACAGATACTGGTCTGGTCATGTGTGGAATGCACAGGAACACGGCAAGTACAGGGGGCAACCTGATGTTGGAAGCAACATTGAAGTACGCAGACTTCGTACACGGGACACCGCCGCAGTGCGGCGCAAGGACTTGGGCAAGGGTTTAATCTTGTTTGTTGCTAAACCATTCATGCCTGAACTTCGCATCTGTGAAATCTTTGGCTGGATTGAGTATGACAAGGCGTGGGAACTTGGTACTCCTGCAAACTATTCACCAGATGATACGCGACTCATATCGCCAGAACATTTGAAGTTGTAGTCATGGACCTACTAGTTCTACTGTCAGCGCTGACTTTGATTGCAGCAGTGTGGCTACGAGACAAAGAATAAGAGGGTAAATTAAATGTCACAAAAAGGAACAATCGGGCAAATTACAAAGGCAGGCGAAACACAAGACTGCATTTATATAATTTGGCAGACACGAGACCCAGTTAAAACATGGTATGTGAATACTAAGGTTGATGAGAAACTTGCAAGATGCAGGCTTATCTCGTTGATTGACAGGCGGCCACATGCAATAAACAATGGGTTCACCCAGGATGCATGGTCATTTGAGATTATCGATGAGAAGACTTTCCTCAAAATTGCTGGTGGTGGGATGCCGATACCTGTGATGGAGTAGTCATCCATAGATGGGACAGGCAACCTATACAGGTGACGATAGGTAAAAAATGTGGGGAGGACTCCCCCCGCAGAAACCCTAAACCTTTAGTTGAGGGTTAGGGGGTGGGGGGTATCCCGTCACTCTGAGTGGTCGAGCCTGTGGATAACCTGTGGATAACAGCCCCAGACCAAACACCTGTTCGCCTTTCGCTAGGCGCGTCCTAAGCCTCTCTAGCGCGCGTGGCGCGGTGTTGTGTGTGTCTAAGCCTTATCGAGACTAGCGCGCGTCTAGGCGCATTGTGGCGCGTCTCACGGGTTCGCGGTGTATCTCGCGCAAGTATCACGGGCAACGGTTCGCAAGGGTTCGCGGTGTTGGCGCGGTGTGTCACGCCGTCACGGGTTCGCGCGTCACGGGTTCACGGGCAAAAAAAAATACCGCGCACACTCTCACGGCGAGAGTGTGCGCGGTATTGCGCGCGGTGCTACGGGTTACGCGAGGGGATACCGCGTCTCGCCGTTCACCTCATAGGCGCGGTCAAGTGTTCCAATGAGTAGCGCGGTACTTGCGCTATGTGTGTAGTCCGTTGGTGTCGGCGTTGTCGGCGCGTCGTCGTCGGCGTATATGTCAAGGACATAATCGCGGAACACTTGCGCGCTTGCGGTCTCGGTGAGGTTCTCGCCGTGAATGGCAAGTAACGCAAACTTCGCACTCTCAAATAGGTCGCCGTCCTCAATGAGTGCCCAACCGAAGTGATACACCGCATTGGTGAATGTGTGTAACTTGTCGGCGTACTTATCCGCTAGGTCGTGCTCAATGAGGTCGCTACCGTCACGCGCAATACGCTCACGCGCGTTGGCGAGGTCTGCCACTAGCGCGCGGTTGGTGTCGCGTAGTTCACCGATAATGCGCGCACTGTCGCGGTTCTCGGTATTGAGTGAGCGATAACCGCGCGTAATGCGGGCTATTTGTTCGTCCTTGACAACCGCAACGGCTACGCCTGAACTAATCGCGCCAATGAACAACAACGCGACAACAACAAACACCGCACTCATAAAGTCCATTGAGTAAGTGAGTAGCGCGACACTTGCCACCAATGCCACCAATGGCAACGGCGCGATTAGTGCGATTACTTTTTGCGGTTCGGTTAGGTTCTGTAACTTTTTCATTTTGAGTTTGTCCTTTTCTTGTTTGGTTTGGTTTGGTGAGTGTTGCCACTCTCACAACACTCACGCGCTAGGGGTTCGCGTGAGTGTTCTGAGAATGTCACCGCGCGAGGGGTACGCGGTGACACTCACCTACTGGATTAGTTCCAGTAGTTTGCGCTTTCGTATGCGCGTTCCGCTTGTGTAGCGCGTCCGTCACGGGTTGCGATAACGACACTGTCCACTGGTGCTAGGTAGTAATCACTTGGGCGCAACGGTTGGTTGTTGTCCTGATAAACAACACTCTCAACGCTTACGGCGTCCTCACGGATACCCCAAACGCCGTGACGGTTGCGGTATGCGTAAGCGTTGCGAGGTAGCAACGCCAATTCCTTAGTGGTGAATGGTGAGCGGTTTGGTGACATTGGATTTTGCCTTTCGTATGTTCGGCGGTTTTGCCGATACCCCATCATAGGCACAATGTCGGGGAATGTGTCAAGTTATGCGAGGGTATTTTCAGATTATTTTTTGCTATATATAGACACCGTGAGACGGCGCGCGAGACGGTGAGACGGGCAACGGCGCGAGACGGTGACGGCGTAGCCTTGTGGATAACTTGCGCGCCTGTGGATAACTCAACCACTCTGAGTGTGATATATCAGCGCCGTAATATTTCGGTGATATATCAGCGGGGTTTGGGGGGTCGGGCGACCCGCACCCGAAGGGTGCCCCCGCCGCGAGAAAATGGTGTTCCAGACTGAATGATTTTATTTTGTTACGCTCCGTTTCCTCGGGCCATGTGTGCCCGCGCGCCCGTTTGCGTTCACGCTCGACCCTGGCGCCCTCACGCCAACGCCAGCACCCCGCGCCGCCTTTTTAGCGGGGCTCTGTCGCGCTATCGCATAAGTATATTATAGCACGGGTTGGCAGTAATTGCAACCACCAACCCGCACTATTTTTCCACTTATTTAGCGGAGTAACGCGCGCAACCCGACTGGGTAGCGTGTCACTTCGCCGTTCGGCTCAATGCGGAATGAGCCCGCCTTGACGGCTTGGGTAACGCCAGTCTCGGCGTCCGTGTGAATTGCACGGTACACCGCGCCCACCACCGCGCAGTCGCGTTGTTGCTTACGCGAGAGTTGCAAGGTATAACGCGCCTCGCCTGCCATATAGACATTCTCGATATTGGTGGAGTTTATGCAGGTGTCGCGCCACTTGGTGTATTCTATCCAAGCGCCGTCTGCGTGTAAGTTGCCCATTGTATTTTTCCTCTCACTAGGTTGGAATACTATTATAGCATACTAAGTCGCGCACGGCAACCCCAAATTATTATTTATTTGAGTTGCATTGTGTGCTAGATAGTGCTATACTATTATTATGACAAACACACCTAACAAACTCGCCAAGTGCGAAGGCGTGGACTGCGCCAACCTAACCGACATCGTCCTTTGCGATGACTGCACTGAAGAATACCTGTACGACTACGAACTCGCACGGGACGATAGGGCTGAGGCGCGGTTGCGCTGACGCCAACGGCGGGCGGGGCGTGAGCCTCGCCAACCCTCGCGACCCTCCTCCCGTGATATATCAACGGCATATCACCCTTGCGCCACCCTTGCGCTTCGCGCACCCTCGGATAAGCCCTCAGTTAGACATTTTTTTCTGCGCGCAACACAAAGCCCTGGGAGCGCCCTGGTGCCAACCCTCGGCGTGTGCGCCAATGCAAGTGCCCGCCGCCCTTGCGCCCCTCGCGCGGGCAAACCCTCGGATAAGCCCTTAGTCAGGCGTTCCCGCGTGCGCTTGCCCTGGAGCCCTGGGACGCGCCTATGAGCCCGCTGGCAGATACGCCAAAGCCCGCCCCGCGGGGGTGCGGGGCGGGCTCTCGGCTTCTATCTAGTGAGGCACTCCGTTCCAGTATGGGCGAGGCTCTGAAGGCTCGTCGTATTCGGAGTAGCCCTCCGCTTCCAACTCGTCCTCGGCTTCCCACCCTGGCTCCCACCCGTAGTCCAAGTCACCGTAACTTGCCATTTTCTTTCCTTTCGTTTGGTTGATATATATAGTATAGCATACTCTGCTACACTTTGCAACTCATTTCTAAATAAATATTCCCGCCGCCCGTGCCCCCGCGATTTTTTGCGAACGCCAACGCCACCCCGCGCGCCCTCCTTCGGCGTGTTCACGCCAACGGCAACGCCCTGGCCCTCCTCCTTGCGGAAGCCCTGGAGCGCCCTGGGTGAGCCCTGGAGTGCGAAGCCCGCGCGCCTCTCCTCGGCTCAGTTCCCTTGGTTGCTAGAACCTGCCTGCCCGTAGTCCCGCTACGAGTTGGGCAATCATCATCATCAGTCGCATTTGATTTCCTTCCATTAGGTTATGTATATATTATAGCACGCCCCGCGAGCCTTTGCAACCCGCGGGGCGACTATTTTCTAATTTATTTTTTGAGTGACGCCCTCAGCAAGGCGTTTCGGATTTTGCCCATTCCAACCTTGTCGGAGTGTGAGCCCCAACCTTGCGAGACTTGGGTGAGTTCGCCCTTGTGCAATTCTGCCATTAGGGTTGAGTAGTGGTAAATATGACGGGTGTCGCCGTCAATATCCACCGCACGCCACGACGCCGCACGGAATGAACGCCCCGCCTTCACGGGCTTGGTTGCTAGGTCTGCTAGATTTGCCATTGAGTTTCCCTTCATTTGGGGCTTGCGGGTTGCTTGCCCTTATGTATCTAGTTTAGCATTTTCTAGCACACTATGCAAGTCAAACGGGCAGATTTTTCTAAATTATTTTTCCCTCAACGAGACGCGCCCTGGCGCCCCTCCTGCGGAGCGAGCCCTCGAACAAGCCCTCAGTTGGACAATCCCTCGCGCTCACGCCCTGGAGCCCGTGGTGAGCCCTGGGTATCCCGCGGGGGTTGGTCGCAAAACTGCAGGGCAAGCCCTCCTGCGATTTTGTCCCCTGTTCAGGTACGCCAAAGCCCGCCCAGCGGGTGAGGCTAGGCGGGCTTCGGTGTTGGTCTTGCTATTCCGCCAGCGAGCGAGCCAGCGTTCCCGTGAACTCTGGGCTAACCCAAGTGACACGGGTGTCGGTGTGCGGGAAACCGTTGGCTTGACGGTCACGAACTTGACCTGCCTTCTGTGTCCAAAGGAACTCGCACGCTTCCTCGTAGGTGTCAAACGACATTACCTTGACCGAGCCAGCGTCGCCTTCATTGTCCCACTGCCAGTGAACTAGATACCGATTTTCCATTTTGTTTCCTTTCATTAGGTGATAATATAAGTATAGCACACTCTGCCACACTTTGCAACTTTTTTCTAAATTATTTTCTGAAGTGGCTCCCGCCCGCCCTTCGGGCTATGACATAAAGTCCAGCGCCCTCTGCGCCCTCTGCTTCGCCCAAACCGTGCTGGCTTCCAGTGCGCCCGCGGCGTATGCGTGCCCGTAGTCCGCCACAAGTCCCTCGGGGTTCAGCCCGTCTAGGTATGAGACGATTTCCGAGAGTGCGTGCTCTAGGTCGGTGACCCTCGCCCTCAGTTGGTGTTCGGTGTATGTTTCCATTTTGTTCCCTTCGTTGAGTTGGTAATTACAGTATAGCACACTCTGTTACGCTTTGCAACTTCTTTCAGATTATTTTACGCCAACGCCCGCGCGCCCCTCCTGCGGAGACCGCCCCTCGGAGCAGGGTCGCCAGCCCTGCTCCCTTCGGGCTAGTAAAGTCCTCGGGCGATTTCTCGGTGCTGGTCTGCGATTTCGTCACAGAAGCAATCGCAAGCCCACACTTGGCAGTCCTCGCATACTTGGATATCGTCCTCGGTTGTTGTGTTTGTTGTGTTGTTCATAATACAAGTATACCAATTCGTGCGACAATATGCAAGTCAATTTGCAAAATAAATAAATTATTTTTGACCCGTCGCCCTTGCGCCCGCGGGGCTACTAGAGCCAGTCCCCGCAGTTGGCGCAGATAGGGACATACAACTTCTCAAAGTTGTCCTCGCGCCCTCCGCGACCGAGATAGTGGTGCTCAACGGTTGAGCCACAAACAACGAGTGCGCCCTCGTCGTTCACACAATAGGCGGACAGTGTAATTTCGTGGTTGTTCAGTGTAATTGTCATAAATACAGTATAGCACAATATGCTAGACAATGCAACTTATTTCTATATATTTTCGCCCGCCGCCCTTGCGCGCCCTGCGCCACCCTGGCGCCCTCGCTCCCTCGGACAAACCCTCAGTCTCGTTTTTTGTTTTGCTCTTGCCCTGGAGCCCTGGGAACGCCCTGGGGCTAACCCTCGCGTTGGTTGCCCGCGTGCCCAAACCCACCAGCCTCCGCCCGTGGGCGGGTACGCCAAAACCCAACCCGCGGGGGGTGCGGGCTGGGTTGGCTCGGACTGGCTACCGTCTAGCGGTAGTAAAGCCAATTCTTGCGGAACGCTACTGCCGTGCCCTCGTAGTCTGCGTTAGCGTCACGGCTAATGGCATCAACCATTACTGGGGCGATAACAAGCGTGTCGGGCGTGTCCTTCGCCGTGCGTAGCGCACGGTTGCTGGCGAGGGCATAGGTCAAGCCGTTGTCTCGGCTAACCGCCATCGTGGTCTTGGCTTGGCTTGAGTTGGTCAAGCCTGACCATTGGATATTGCTGTTGCGTGCTGGTCGCATATTTCCCTTTCGCATAGGTACTTCGTTTTCCCTATATATATACTATAGCATACTCTGTCACACAACACAACCTAAAATAGAATTATTTTCGATATTCTTTTGATATATCACCGCCCTCGGCGTAGGCGAACAAGTGTTCGGGGGTCGGTTGCCACGATATGCGCCCTCGTGCGATATTGTGCGAGTAAAAGTAAAATAAGCCCTCAGTCACGCAAAGTCCCGCGCGCCTCCCTCAGCACGCCCTGGAGCGTCTAGCAAGCCCTCACGGCTTGGTCAGAGAACGCCAACCCTCGCGGAGCCTCTGCCCGCGGGGGTTCGGTTTGTCGGGCTGGTGATTAGCCAGCCCGACTACCTAACCGACTAGGCGACTTGCGCCACCTTTGCCACTTTGGCTTCGGTCACTCGCACTTGGTTGTAGTGCGTGATAGTCACCACAGCGTCCTCGGTGGCTTCCGTGATTTCGCCAGCCTTGCGGGCAAGGTCAAAGGCTTTGTTATCCACCGCCACTTTGGTTACGGCTTGGTAGGTGCTTGCGCTGATATGCTTCGCCAATTCGGCGACATCAAAGTTTCGGCGTTCTGCCGACACAAGCGCAACGGTCACGCCGTCAATGGTCACGGACTTTTCGCCCGTCTCGGCTACTTCTGCCTCAAACTTCGCTTTTGCGCTTTCGTAGGCTTGCGTAGCAAGTTCCACCGCACGCTTGGCGTTTATTAGGGTTTGTACTGTATTCATTAGGTACTGCCTTTCATTAGGTTCTGTCGGGCTTGTTCCCGACATATACAAGTGTAGCATTTTCTAGCACGGCTCGCAACCTGTACGGGATAATTTCTTATTTTATTTTTCCACAGACTTATCCACAGGCTGTGGATAACTTGCCCGCGGGGCTGTGGATAACCCGCGCGCCCTTGCGCCCTCAGCCCCAGACCCTCAACCTCTACTTTAGGGTTAGGGTTAGCCCCAGACCGAACATATGTTCGCCCTTGTCCCCTCTCCGCCCTCGGAGAAAATGGTGTTCCACTTATCTTGATTTTATTTTGCGCATCGTTTCCCTTGGGCCCTGGGCCCGCGCGTCAGCAGTCCTCGTGCACCTCTCCGCCGTCTGTAATGCGCAGTACGCAGCCCTGGTGGCTTGTGAGGAATATCTGTTGCCCGATTTGCAGGTTGGTTCCGTAGGTCTCTACATTGTCATCTACGGCTACTTCCAGCGCGCCTGTGCAGTTTGCCATCACGAGGTCGTAGATAGTGTCGCCCTCTTGCACGATATGCGGTGACGGGTCGCAGGCGTACTGTGTCATTCGGTCATAGAAGTCATTCCAAATAAACAGGATAAGCCCTGTAAAGAATACCACTATGAGTGCTGTTACTAACCACTCTCTGCGTTCTAGTTGTGTTGTGTTCATTGTTTTCCTCCTGTATATATTATATCACATAATGTCCGACATTGCAACTGTTTCCCATTGCATTGTTTGTTTATTTACTATTTTTATTTTGTCCTGTTCGCCAGCACTATCCCAACTGAACTCACAGCACGGGGTGTCGCCCTCGCACGGGTGAAACCCAAAGCCTAGCGGGTTGCTTGCCACCTCTCCAAGCGAGATACCTAAACCCTTGAGCATTGACGGAAACTGACGGAATAGCGATACAGAGCAGTCGTGGCAGAACACTACACGCTCTCCTGACGGCTTGTCCTCGTCCAGCGGAAGGTTGTCAATGAACCCTCCGTAGTACCCGAAGGTGAGCGGGAATATCTCCAGCCCGTTGTCGGGGTATCCCTCGCCCTGAAGGCGCTGTGACGGAACCTGTTTGTTGCAGTTGTCGCATTTAGTTGTTGTTGTCATAAATAAAAATGTCCCCTCTCCGCCCTCGGCGGGTTAGTTGCCCGCGGGCGCTTCTCGTCCCGCGGGCTACTCCTTTACCGTTCCTCAATTACTCGTGGAACTTTTGCCCCACAAGCCCACTCGGCGATACGACCCCACGGACGGCAGTCGCAGTGAATGCAACGGGCTTCCTCGTAGTCGTACTGGTGGCTGTCACGGTTTGCTATGCGCTCGTCTTGCGAACCAGCGAACAGCATTGGCATATCTACTTGCATTGGGTTTCCCTTCGTTTGTTTGTAACTTACTATTATATTATAGCACCATCTTGGCGGAATTGCAACCTTGCTGGCTAATCATCTAGCCAGTCCTCAAGGTCGCCCCATTCCTCAAGTGTCGGGGCTGGCTTGCGCTTGCCCTGAATGGTTGAGGCACGGAGTTTGTTTCCGTCACGGAAGGCTTGGCGGTCTGCCTCGCCCCATGCTTTGTAATTGTTGTTTCTCATTGTTTTTCCCATAAGTATATTATAGCACCCTTTCCGCTATTTGACAACCTTTTCTATTTTTATTTCATTTGTCGGCAACCAGCCGAACCAGTCGGTACGCATTGAGTGAACAAGTATCCAGCCCTGCTTGTTCCCGTTCATCTCGTGCGTGAACTCAGTGCCGTTTTCCTTTACCCTGTTCCTCGTGCGCCGTGTGGCGTTGCTGTTTGCTGTAATTGTTATTGTTTCCATAAGTATATTATATCACACTCTCTGACACTTTGCAACACGCCAGCAGAAGCCCGCGCGTCCCCTGTCGCCCTCACTCCTCGTAGTCAAGCCACCACGGTTCGTCAAATGCGCCCTCGTCGTCCATTTGGGCGTACAGTTCGGCGTTGAGTGATTTTAGTGAACGCACCTTTACGATTTCGCTTAGAGGTACTACCCTCGCGCGGAATGCTTCGGTGATGTATCTAATTGCTTGTGCTTCGGTCATTTGTTTTCCTTTCATTGGGTTGTATATATTATAGCACAGCCCGCGGGGCTTTGCAACCCCGCGGGCTATTTTTTTAGATTATTTCCAGCAACTCATAGAGTAGGCAACTTCGCCGACTTCCTCGCAATAGACCTCGGTCTGTTCCGCCTCTACGACTTCGCTACCACGCTTTGCGCCGTTTGTAACTCGGCGCACTCGGCGCACTCGGTAGGTGTCATTCCAGTCAAGCGTAACCTCAACACTGCGACCCTGGGCGACTGGCAACGCTACGCCGATAGGGTAGGTATCACCGTCTAGGTCTGTGTAGAAAATAACCGACTTACGACCGCCACTAATAGCGAGCAGGTTCATACCGCCGATTTGCTTGAGTAGAATTAGCGGGTGTAGTTCCCGACCTTCTCTAATGACTGTGTTCATTGTTTTGCCTTTCATATTGGGTTTGTAACTTACTAATACAAGTTTATCACTTTGTAGCACACTTTGCAACTCGTAAAGATATTTTATTTTTTGCGCCCTCAGCCCCCGCCGAACACCTTCTCCCCTCTTTCCGTGCCCCCGTTGGCACTGCTCGTCTATTTCCTTATATATATTATAGCATAGCCTGCGAGGCTTTGCAACCTCGCAGGCTATATTTTTTAGACTAATTCCAGAGGAATAGTGAACTTGCTCTTTTCGTAGGCTTCGGCAAGCATACGAAGTAGCAATTCCTGCTCTGGGGTTTCCGAGAAAATCCGCATATTGCCGATAGTTCGGTATCCCTCTTTTACCGTCAGCATAAGAACTACGCTGTTGGAAAGGTCTTGCAGGGTTATTTCCATATTTTGTTCCTCTCGTAGGAACACTTCGCTATTTATTGACATTGGATTTGCCTTTCGTTTGTTGGGTTTGTAACTTACTATTATATTATATCATAGCGGGGCAAGTTTCACAACCTGCCCCGCAAGTTTTTTTTTAGTCTTCCGAGAGGTCGTGCTCGTCTTCCCACTCGTGTCCACACTCGTTGCAGAGGTTGGTCACTTCCACATAGCGACCCATTACGACATCTTCATACTGCTCTGTCGTTTCGTCACACTTCGGGCAAGTGGCTTCCCACTCGTACACCGTTGTATTGGGGAAGTCGCTTAGTCGTGTTCCCGCTGGATAGTTGTCCATATAACCCATTAGATTTCCTTTCGTTAGGTTCGTAACTTACTTATACAATTGTATCATTTTATATCACTCTTGACAACCTCTACGGGCAGATTTCTTTATTTATTTACGCCAACCCTCGCGACCCTCTGGCGCTGATATATCAAAGAAATATCACAAATTAGGTTGCAAAGTTCCCTAAAGTATGCTATAATAGATATGACAGCCTCCGCCCGCGCGGCTCTTTTTTGCCGTACCTATATTGTACCCAATGGGTGTAACAGGGTTTCGCCTGCCACACCCATTCAGGGCTACTCTAAGTTAGAGGCTATTCTGTCCCACGCCGCCTCTATGTGTTCCTGCCATTCTGAAGGCTTGACCTCGTTAGGTTCTCCGTGTCTAGCCCATTGAGACTTGACAGCGTCTGACCATTCCCCGAAAGTGAGGAAGTCGTAAGCCGACCAAAATCCGATGTAGTCCATAGTGTTTATTTCCATTGGGTTTTCCTTTCCGTTGTTCATAGATAAATTATATCCAATGGGTGTAACAGAGTTATTTTCCGTTACACCCATCAGGGCTACCAGTTGAGCCAAATTAGTTTTTCGTGGTTTTCCTCTAGGTAGGCGAGCCACCTGCTAGGTCTAATGTGCTTACGAGGCACCATTCGGTCGTACTGACCTTTGCCCATTGGCGAGAACTCTGCGTAGGCTTCGTGGTCTTCATCTGTCCACTCGCCTGCATACGGGGTTGGGTCTATGCTTATGTCTTTCACTGTGTCCCTTTCGTTGTGATTACCTTACTATATTATTATATCATACCCTAGTAGGCTTTGCAACCTACTAGGGCAGATTTTTTCAGAATATCGGGGTGACTTCCCGACACTCGTAGAATGGCTTGATGGAATTGTTCAGGTAGAACCCGAAACTTTCCGTACCGACCATTTTCTCAATGTCACCAAATGGGACATCTAGGTAGTCGTACTCTTTGCCCGAATGGAACTCTACGGTCAGTGTTCCCATTCCGTAGCGGTCGGCTTCGCCTTCCCACTTGACAACTCGTACTGCTTGACTTCCGATATCTGTAATTCGGATTTTCATTTAGTTACCTTTCTTGTTGGGTTACTTACATTGTATCCAATGGGTGTTACAGAGTTTCTAGGTGCGAGCCTTCCACTCGCTTGCGACTACCTGTGTCGTTATTGCTGTATCATTTTTACGATACTATAAGTTTACCACTTTATAGCACACTTCGCAACTCGTGGGTGATATTCCTCTGATATATCACGGGCGAGGTTACCGACGAGTAAGCGAACACTTGTTCGCCCTCACCCTGGCCCCTCTCCGCGAGAAAATGGTAAGAATAACTAAATGATTTTATTTAGGCGCTCCGTTTCCTCGGGCGGGTGGCAAGGGCGGGTAGAGACGAAAGGAATAAGTCTCTACCCGCACCAAACTTATGCGAACTCGGGTTCGTCCGCTTGCTCCACTGTCACTCGACATCCAGTCGGGCAATCGTGATGCGAGAGTCTCGCTTCGAGCGCATTGGTCTCGTCGTCGAATTCCCATCGCAGAATGAATTGACCATCTACAGACATTGCACGGACTAAGTCCTGGGCATTATCGCACTTAGCGATTCCGCCGACCGTGCTATCCCACAAGCGAATGCCGCTTACTTTAAAGTACTCGGTACTCTTTAGTAGTGGCTCCACTACTTGGGCAAAGTCTTCAAGGGCATACTCGTAGCAAGTGCCGTCGCAGTGTTCGTTGTAGAACTCATTGCCGTCTTCGTCCACGCATGCGCAGTTGGTTGTAATCTCTCCGCTTAGTTTCATTGCGCCTCGCAGTCGTGCCCGTAAGCGTATTCCTCTGCAGGGATTTGACTGTCGCATTCTACGCAGTGAATTGTTATGTCCATTAGTTTCTCCTTTGTTGGGTTGTTATAAATACTAGGTGGTACCGACGCTTACGGTACTCTTACTCGGGTATCATTGCGAACCTAGTAATACTATTATAGCACTTTATTTACTTACTTGCAACTCTATTTCTATATTTCTTTGCGAATGGTCGGTGGGGGCGCCTGCGAAAGGAAAGCAAGCGGCCCCCACCTCTACCGCGAGCCCAGAAAGGGGGTAAGGGGCTCAAGCAAGTAGTGATATAATTATATCATTTTGTTGCTGTCTTGTCAAGGTGGGATAGAGCACTTCTCGTCTCTACCCCACCAAGATTTGTTAGAGGTACTGTGATACCGATTTCATTGTTGAGGCGTTCACATACTCTTGGTCTGTCATACGCAACAGGCGCAAGGCGTTGTTGATTTCCTCAACTTCGCTTTGGTAAGTACGCTCGTGGTAGTAAGACTTGTTCTCAGGCTCTTTTGGCAAGAGTGAGCGAGGGATTTTGATGGTTACAGAAAGTTCTGCTTCCTTATCCTTGCCCTTATTGTGCCAACGCTCGTAGGTGTTCACTTCGGTTACTACTGCTTTTGCCGACTTCGCTAACTTGATTAGTTCACTGGCATACTTTTCTTTAGCCTTTTCGTATTCCACCTGTCCTTTTTCGCTATCAGCGAACTTCTTATCGCGGATTTTGAGGGCTTCCTCAAGAGCCTTGATGACCTTAGTGGTCTGTACTTTTACTGCCATTTGCTTACTCATTGTATTTTCTCCTTTGTTGGTTTGTTTGGTTTTTCCTTGCTATTACATTATACACTGTTGTAGCATATAAAGCAACTTCATTTACTTATTTTTTTTACTTAGTACCGCCACGGCATAGCCAGCGAGTAGCCCGTGGACTACCCCGATTGCGAACCCTAAAAAGTACATAGTTGTCCCCTCTCCGCCTTGCGGTTTGTTTATCTTACTCTTATATTATATCATAGTCGGGCAAGTCTTGCAACCTGCCCGACTAGATTTTTCAGACGAACAACGACTGAACTGCGTCAGCCAGACTGCCCGTTGCTTGACCTTCGTCAAAGATAGGGTTTGCCCAGTCATCTGTAAAGCGAAGCACGCTTGCTGTTTCGCCAGCCTTTGCCACTACGAGCAAGCGAACTCGCCTGCGTTGTGGGTGTTGGCTTGGTGCTACGCCTTCGTACTCGTCACCAT
>Ga0247723_1001283_pt1 | contig 14980 bp, 23 predicted proteins | sample MSEWelMarce5H_FC_FD_189079 | JGI IMG/M metagenome (GOLD analysis project Ga0247723, IMG submission 189079) | Subsurface sediment microbial communities from gas well in West Virginia, United States - MSEEL Well Study Marcellus 5H_FC | ecosystem: Environmental > Terrestrial > Deep subsurface >...
TGTCCAGATCGGCAACGTCCTGCATCTGAGCCAAGGACTCAGGTCCGAGGCAGAATGGATTGACCTAATCAAAGCAGTATCAGAACCCAAAAACAAAAAATGAAAGACCGAAATAAAAAGAGAAATCCCTTGAAACCGTTGTCATTCTCCGTCTGATATCCACCACACCAAAAATAAAATACAATGAAAGCACCGCAATACACCGCCTTGGAACTGATCGAACGCCTCCAAGAAGAACACGCCAAGCTTGGCAACCATCCCAATGTGACGGTTGAGTTCAGCACTGCCGTAGACGAAGTCAGTGCCCGAGTTCCAAACTTGCGTCCGCCCACTATCCTCGTCCCCATCCCCAACTTCTCTTATTAGCCCCCATGAGTAACCTCCCCCACCAAGACCGCACCATCCCCGAGCAAGTCGAGTTCGCCTATCTGACTCTCCTCGGTCATCTCGAGCACCTTGCATCTCGCATGCAGGAAATTAAGGACGGTGCCGCAGACATCGACCTGGAGTGCATCGAATCGCTCCACGATCACGTTAATAGGATGCTATCGAAGAATTTCCGACTGCGTCACAAGCTCAACAGTATCAACAATCCGCACCAACTGTCATGAGCAAAGACACACTGAAACTTATACCTCAAGAAGACTGGGCCAAATATTCAGACCATGACATAGCCAAAAACAACGGCCTGAAAGTGACAGCAGTGAGCTACTATCGGAAGGCAAAAGGTCTCCCCAAAGGCCCACGCAAGACCGGAAGTGGTCGCCCCTCGAAGTATGACCTGACCTTGTTCTCGCACCTGCGGGACGACAGGGGAAACGCTGATCGCATTGGCTGCGGAATTGCCTATGCGGGTATGCTCAGGCGCAGATTTCAAGCAGAGGATATAGCTTGACGCTTTGGCTTTCATGTTTCAGTTTATAGAAACCAATGCCCGACAAAACCAAAGCCACCAAATCCCGACAGAAGCGCATGAAAGATGCGAAAATACTCGGGGAAAAGTTACTCGCGGCAAGGACCGAAAAAGGTCTGACCTTGGAGCAGTTGGTGGCGCAGAGTGGAGTCGGTATTGGGACTATATCTGAGCTTGAAAGAGGACTGAGAATGCCAAACACAAGCACCCTTGTGGCCTTGGCAGAAGTATTGGACGTCTCATTAAAAGCACTCACAGGAGCATAATATGCCCAACAGATATTTTTTTGGTAATTCGGTAAAAACCAGCCGAGTAGGAGCCTCATCGGCCCGAAACTTTCGTGAGCTGGTTCAACGCCACCTCGAGCCTGCGTTCAAGTTGAACGTGACGCGGGAGCACTACCTTGGTCTGACGACAAAGGCGGACAAGTTAGACGCAAAAGACTCACCCTACTTGGTGGCTTGCACGTTCAAAGAGTTGCAAACAAGCAGGGCAATTGAGAATGCGAACGACTGCTGCAATGTCTTGTTCCTAGATCTCGATGAGGACAAGGACGGAACTTGCCCAGCAGCACCTTTCGTCAACAACCCCTCCAGCTTGGCTCAATTGCTGGCCCCCTTCTCCTTCGCTGCGTTTGAGACTGCCTCATCGACCAAGGCAAAGCCAAGGATGCGTATCGTCGTCGACGCTGAAGGCATCTCTTTGGCAGATTACCCTAGGGCTGTTCGGACCATCGCCAAAAACGTGGGGCTGATCAATGTGACGCGGGAATCGATGGTGCCAAACCAGCCGATGATCTGCCCGAGCTTGTTCCTCGACCAGGATCCGGACGTCGAACACCCGATGGTCTACAGCAACGTCAAAGGGGAGCCTTTCACAACGGCACACATCGAGGATACCGATTCACCGACCACGCAAAAGAAAGCTCCGAGCAAGGCATCTGACGACGACGATGGTCTCGAGTATTTGCGTGCCCAGCTTGAGGGGATGACCCTTGAGGCCACTCGTCCTGTCCTGTATTCCCTCAGCCCAGACATGCCCTACCCTGAGTGGTTTGAGGTCTGCGCTGCGCTCAAGCACCAGTTTAGCTTCACCCCTGAAGAAGAGGAAGCCTACACGATGTTTGACCAGTGGTCGGCAAAGGGCAGCAAGTATGTATCGCAGGAAGATACACGGGCAAAGTGGAATAGCGCAAAGCCCAGTCCCAAGGGACGCATCCCCGTCACGATCCGCACACTGATCAAGAGGGCATCAGACGCAGGGTACAGCGCCGGAGAGATCAAGGAAGCCTGCTTTAACTCGGTGATGACCTACATCACCGAAACAGCCCGCACGCTTTACGATTTCAGCAATGTGGCTCTGGGCAAGATCGCAGGTCTACCTCTGCTGACCTCTGTCGAAGAGGACATGCTGCTTACCGCCATTCGCGCCACGCTCCGTGAGAAGCGTGAGGAAACGGTCACGGTCATTGCCCTGCGTAAAGACCTCAAGAAGCTCAGAGACCACCGTGAGCGCAAGCAGGACACCGAGCAGAAAGAGGAGCCAGCATGGTCGAAAGGCTGGTGCTACGTCACGACAGAAGAGATGTTCTACAAGCCGTCGACGCACCAGAAGCTCTCGGCTGAAGCCCTCGACTCTGCCTTTGGACGTTACCTGTTGCCCACGGAGGAACAGATCATTGCCGCTGGGCGAGAAGTCACGCAGGCTGAACTCAACAAGCCTCTCTACCTGCCTCGAAACTACCTGCTCCACCATAAGCAGTGCCTGATCGTGGAGGATTACACCTACGATCCGACGAACCCAAAGGACGTTTACATAGAAACGCCAGAGGGAGTCAAGTACGTGAACACCTATCGTCGCTCCTTCCCAAAGGCGGACAAGACCCACGCAGACAAGGCAGGAGCACTCTGGAACAGGCACATGGAGAACTTGATTCAGGAGCCTGAGTATCGCCGGATCATCACCGATTACATTGCCCATATAGTTCAGTTTACTGGCAGGAAGATACGCTGGGCACCCCTCATCCAGGGGGCCGAAGGTTGCGGTAAAACCTTTTTCGCGAAGATGATGTCCTCCATCGTTGGGTCGGAGAATGTGAACTACGTCAACAACGACGCTATTCGGTCCACATGGAACGACTGGAGCTACGGCTCCCAGATCATCATCATTGGGGAAATCCGCGTAGCGGGTCACAACCGTCATGATGTCATGAACCGACTGAAAGACTTGGTGACCGATGACCGCATCGCTATTACCCAGAGAAACCGATCAGTCAGGACAGTGGACAACACGACGAACTACGTCATGTTTACCAACTTCCATGACGCACTAGCGCTCATGAGTGGTAGTCGTCGCTACTTCGTGGTAAAGTCCGCTTTGCAAACCGAGCAGCAGGTCAAAGCCCTCGGTGAGAACTACTTCAACGAGTTGTTCGACATGATCACCGAGAATGCTGCAGGGCTGCGGTATTTCTTTGAGAACCACGAAATCTCCGATGACTTCCCATGCGATGGTCGAGCACCAAAGACCAAGTATCTTGACGAAGTTGTCGAAGACAGCGCTGATGAACTCACCGCTACCCTTCGCCAATTGATTTACGATGGTGATCACCCATTGATTCAACGCGACCTCATTTCATCCAGCATCCTGAAAGCTGCTCTCGAGTTTGAGGGCATTCGCGAGACGGCACCACGGATTGCCAAGAGGCTTCGAGATGAGAACTATATCCGCGTTGAAGGTAAAGGAACCTACATCAACGGATCACGCGAGCACCTCTGGGTCAAGTGTGGCGAACTGGTCGGTCTTAGCCCTGATCAAGTCCGAGAAGTGGCGAAGCAACGCCATAACAAAGAACCAAACAACAAAGAAGACCTCTGTTAATCGCAGAAATATATTTTTGAGCTTGAACACATACTGTTAGCTCTCCACATACTTTCCTGTAGCCATAAGGCGAAAGAAACAAAAACACACCACCCCCATACACCCATGAAAGACATCCTAAACGCAATATTCGCAACACTCATCGCTCCACTCATTGAGGCGATTGACCGAAACACCTCGGCAGTCAGTGGCTTTTGCCAGCCTGCTTGCCAGCCCTCACCACAGCCCGCTGAACAGCCTACAGATACCACCCCGCAGGTGTCTGAGCAGCCGACAGACACGGGCAAAAAGGAGAAGGGTAAGAGGATCAAGGCGACCCCTGCTGCGGCCCCAGAGCCTGTAACTATCACTCCTACCCCCACTCCTAAAGCCGAAGCCGAAGCCGAAGCCGAAGGTGAATACGTACCGACAGGTGAAGAGCTTGTAGAGATCATGGAACCCCTTCGCCCAAGCAAGGATCTGATCGCCGAACTCATCGCCTTCAAGAAAGACGTGCTCGGTTACCAAGCACCCGCACGCACGATGGTTGACGCCAGCATGCGAGCCAAGTTCCACGAAAAAATTCTGGAACTCTTGGAGCGTCAGCAAGAGGCATAATCAAGCCAACTCCACAATCGGGCGATGATCTTCGGGTCATCGCCCTTTGGCGGTATCACCCTATGAAAATAAACCTGAATGCCTCCGCAGCAAAAACATGGACAGAATGCACCAAACAACCACACTACGTCGCCGAGAACGCCGACCGCATACCTCCACAGAATACCGAGTATTCTGTTGAAGGCACCATTGCTCACTCGGTAGTCGAAGCGTTCCTGAAACGCAAAGACCCTAACGACCTTCGAGGTCTTCCGGAAAAACACACTCCGGCAATGATTGAGCACGCGAAAGACTTCGTGCAGTTCTGCCGAGACCGTCAGGGTGATGCTATCTCTTGGTGGTCGGAATTGAAGGTGGACCTCTTCTACATGCCGGGTCGTAACGGCTACGTCGACTACTGCTCTGTCAGCGAGACAAACATTCATATCATTGACTACAAGTATGGCGTCGGAGTCGCAGTCAACGCCTTTGAGAATCTTCAGATGGCGATCTATGCACGCAGCATGATCAAGCAGCAAAAGCTCACCCCGCCAGACGATTTCAGGATCAATATGCACATCGTGCAACCGAGAGTTCGCCAGGGGGATAAGGTCTCCACATGGACGATTAGCTACTCTGAGCTTGTTCAGTTTACCGATGATCGTATCCTCGGTCCAGCGGAGGATATCAAGGCAAAAGCCCTGACGCTGCAATTCTCCCCGAGCAGTGAAACCTGTCAGTTCTGTCCCGCCTCTTCGTTTTGCACGGCACGTGTGGCCTGGATGCTTGACGATACCCCTCTCGAAAAAGTAGTGAAGGAGAAAGCAGAGCCAAAGACATTACCCAAAGCCGCAGACATCACCCCTGACGTATTGTCAAGAGTGCTACTCAAAGCCTCCGAGATCAAGAAGTGGTTGTCCAAGCTTGAAGAGTATGCCCTTGAGATGGCACTGGACGGCAAGACGTTGCCTAACATGAAACTTGTTCAAGGCAAAGGTGGTCACCGCAAGTGGATCGACACGAACAAGGCCAAAGAACTGCTGCTTGAGACCTGTAAGCGTGAAGATGTGATCACCGAAGAACTCATTTCTCCAACCAAGGTCAGTGAGTTTGAGTTTGATTTCTCGAAAGAAGCATGGGCCAAGATTCAAGCGCTGATCATCAAGCCAGAAGGTGGCCCGACTCTGGCCTCAGAGGATGATCCCCGCCCTGAATACATCCTCACTACTGACGCATTTGAAGATGAATCTTCAGATATTTGCTAAAACACTTTGACTTGTTTCTGGAAACAGAATAGAGTCTCATCAAGACCGAAGGACATTCCAACGGTCTCAAACCAAAAACCCACAAAACCACCGAAAAAATGGCTACCACACCTACCCAAACTAACCCTGCAAAGGTTCTCCTTCGCGACGTTCGTCTCAGCTTCTCGTCTCTGTTCACGCAGACCGCGTCCGTAAAAGATGGCCCACTAAAGTATCGCGCCAACCTGATCATCGACCCGAACACGGTCGAGGGCAAAAACAGCCTGAAGCTTTTGCTCAAGGCCCGCAAGGATGTCGAACTTGAGAAGTTCGGCAAAGAGATGGAATACAAAGACCCAAAGCGTCTTTGCATCAAAAAAGGAGACGACCAAATCTCCGACAAGACTGGTGAGCCGTATGATGGCTACGCGGGAATGACTATCGTCAGTGCGACCAACGGGAAGAAATTCCCTATCGTCGACAGCGATCTGACTCCCCTGAGCGCCGAAGATGGCAAGCCCTACAATGGCTGCTACGTCAATGCCCAGATCACGCTTTACGCGATCAAGGACAAAGACAAAGGCGGCAACGGTATCTTCGCCTCGCTCGATGCCGTTCAGTTCAAGAAGCACGGCACGCCCTTTGGTGGCGGCGGCGTGAAAGCCGAAGATGTCTTTGAGGTCGAAGAACTCGACGAGGAAGACGTGTAACAAATCTGAGACCGTGTGGAGGCGTATGTGATTCCACGAAGCACGGGGCAACAGGGGGCGGAGCGACCCTTTCTCTTTTTCTTTTTTATACTTACATGACAACCATCTCCAAAGACGAAGCCGTGTCTCGCGGCATGAAGCCCCTCACTTTTGCGGCTCCGGCTGACGATCCCTTTCTCCAGAGAGCTATCACTGACATGAAACGAGTCAAAGGGACTCAGTGGGCTTTGGTGCAATACTCCCCCGGAGGCGACATCGAGGTTTGGCGAGTCCCACTTGAAACGAGCAGGGAAGGCCCGCTGGAGCGACTTACTGAGAACTTCAAGTAACCAATTTGAGAACAAGCGCACCAGCTAAAGCCTTCTCTTTAGACGCCCAACCTCACAGCCTCGGCTCCGTCACTGTAACGACGGGCACTAACCTCCAAACACCTACCCAATATGACCAGAGAAAACGCCATTATCGCCGCCAAGACACTCCCACCAGACACAGACTTGGAAGAAAGATACCACAATGTTAGCAGAAAGGTTGAAGCTCTTGAGAGGAACCTAGTACGGTTATCGGAGTCGATCCACGAAGCCATCAACATGTGCCGTCCCTTCTTGGTCAACGACCCCCGCGATACAAACAGTGCACAGTCTGGGCCAGCCCCCATCCCTTCAATGTCACCACACGCACACACCATCGACAGCCTTAATGACAGGGTCTGGGATCTTGGCACTCTGGTCAAGGAGTTCGCGTCGAACATTGACATGTAACCACCATGCCAAAGAAAAAACCCAACCTATCAGTCGGACGAGGCGAGAAGCTTCCAGTATCCAAAGGTGCTGGACTCACCGCCAAAGGCCGAGCCAAGTATAACGCTGCTACAGGCTCCGATCTCAAGGCACCTGCGCCCAATCCAAAGACACCAGCAGAGAAGGGTCGCAAGGCCAGCTTCTGTGCTCGTAGCGAGGGCTGGACTGGCGAACGCGGCAAGGCAGCAAGAAAACGCTGGAAGTGCTAGACAACTTCAACCCCTAACCTATACGGTTATGCGGCAACTCGGAAACGGGTTGCCGCTTTAAGTTAACAAGAACACAGACATGAACATTCATCTCGACTACGAAACACGATCACGGGCAGACTTGACGGACGTTGGAGCATACCGATATGCCAACGACCCAAGCACGGAGATCCTGTGCGCGGCTATCGCTGAGGGCGATAATGAACCTGTCATCTGGAGGTGTGATCAAGCCATGACGCAAGAGGTTCTAGACTTGCTCCACCTTATGACGGGGCACCGAGATGCACTTGTCTATGCCCACAACGCACAGTTTGAGGTGGCGATCTCCGATGCACTTTTCCGAAAGACATTTGGTATAGCACCACCCGCACACAGTAAGTGGCGATGCACTGCTGCAATGGGCAGACGTGCGGCTTTGCCATCATCCCTCAAGAACCTCGCTGAGTTCCTGCAGCTGAAGAACCAGAAGGACAGCAAAGGGACGGAACTGATCCGCAAATTCTCCATCCCACAGAAGGGCACAGGGCAGTTTATTGATCCGAAAGATGACCCAGAAGCCTTTCAGCTGTTCTGCGACTATTGCCTTCAGGACGTTCGCGTCGAGCAGGAGATACACGAAAAGATCGGCTTCTTTTCCTCGAAGAGTGCGGAGCAAGTTTTCGCCCTTGATATGGCTATCAACGCACGCGGGTTCCCCGTAAACCTTGATGCCCTACGCAAGGCGGACGTCCTCGTCGACGCGGAGACCGAAAGACTCGGGAAGATATTCACCGACATCACAGGGCTAAAGCACACCCAACGTGAGAGGTTCATGGGGTGGCTGAAAGAACGCGGGTTTAAGCCTGATAATCTTCAGTCCGCCACCCTGGATGAAGTCTTAGCCGACGAGTCTTTTGAGGAGGACACCGAGCTTGGGAAAGCCCTCAAGATCAAGAAGCTCATCACCTTCGCCAGCCTTGCCAAGATCAAGTCAATGCTTGCCTGCGCTGGGCCACACGATAATCGAGTTCGTGGCACTCTGACCTATCACGGTGCAGGCACAGGAAGATGGTCTGCCTCGCTCGTCCAACCACAGAACTTCAAAAGGCCCGCAGCCTTCATGGAAAGCCTGTCTGAGCAGGCATATAAGGACATATGTGACGGATGCTCGTCCGAATGGCTAGATCTTGTTTATGGTCCACCTCTGGAGGTCATCTCCTCCTGCATCAGGCACTTTATTCAGAATGACTCACCGATGCTCGACGTGGACTATTCGTCCATCGAAGCCCGTATCATCGCTTGGCAAGCAGGAGAGCAGTGGCGACTGGATGTGTTCACCACACATGGTCGGATTTACGAAGCTTCTGCGTCCACGATGTTCGGCGTTCCGCTTTCTGAGTTTGACGCCTATCGGGCAGAGCATAAAAAGCACCATCCCCTGCGTCAAAAAGGGAAGGTGGCTGAACTTGCTTTGGCTTACCGAGGTGGTGTCGGCGCAATGGTAAAGATGGGCGCTATCAAACAGGGTCTCATCGAAGAGGAACTGCCTGAGATCGTAAAAGCATGGAGAGAGGCAAGCCCCAAGATTGTTGGTTTATGGAAGCAGTGTGAAATCGCGGCCAAGAATGCAATAAAGTTTCCTTCCCGTGAGTTCACCTTTGGCATCGGCTGCAGTTTTTACACCAAGAAAATAGCTAGTGAGCGGTTCTTGTTCATGTCCCTGCCTAGCAAAAGACTGATCGCTTATCCGAGGCCCGACATCAGGCAGCAACTGGTATGGCAAGAGGTAAAGAAGGTCAAAACGCCAGAAGGTATCAAGACTGAGAAAGGCGACTGGAAGAAGATCCTCACGCCAACCGAAGGGCAAGTGCAGAAGGTCATGGCGATCTACCCAGAGGCGAGGATCACCGATGTCATCACCTTCCACGGCAAGATACCCAACAGTGCCCACTGGGGCAACATATCGACACACGGTGGTGTGTTCGTTGAAAACTGTATTCAGGGGATTGCGGCTGACTTCATGGCGCATGGAGCGATCAACGCCGAGTCCAAGGGCTACGAGATCGTAGCTTTGATCCACGATGAGGCTCTGGCGCACTTTTACCCTGAAAAGGGTCAAAGCCTTGAAGAGTTTACAAGGCTGCTTGTAGAGCTACCAGAATGGGCCGAGGGCATGCCTTTGGCTGCGGACGGAGACATCGTAAAATTTTACAAAAAATGAGCACCCCCTACAAGCCCGATATCTACACCACATTTGCTATTGAGCATCTGGAAGCAAGCGACAAAGACTATATGCTTGTGGTCCTAAACTCCTCAGAAGAGGGACAAGACTACGCGGAGATTGCAGTCAGATCATCCGGCAAGGGAAACATGACGGTTATGCTCGAGGCTTTGCATGATAAAATTGCTGAATCCTTAACCAAAAAAGAGGACTAGACCATGCTTGAAAAAGACATCGAAAAGAAGATCGGCGACTTCGCCAAAAAGCAGGGATGCCTATACTACAAATTCACCTCTCCAGCCAGGCGCGCCGTGCCTGACCGAATGATCATCACGCCACAGGGAGGGATTGGTTTTTTGGAGATAAAAGCAAAAGGCAAAAAACCGACGCCTCTTCAGCAGATTGAGATCAAGAGATTGCAGAATCAAGGCTGCACCGCAGACTGGTGCGACAGCGTGGAAAGCGGTCGTTTGTTCGTCACTAAATTGCTTGGAAGCATGAACGAAATTTGTTAGATGAAATTCCCGTCATCAGAACCACAGAGATTGCTCACGCAGCACCTTCTTGCTCACCCCCAAGCTCTTGGGTTTGTCGGGATGGGTATCGGTAAGACAGCCGCTACCTTGAGCGCGATTAACCAACTATTTGCTCGCGGAGAAACAAAGGGAATCCTCATTCTCGCACCGATGCGTGTCGCCAACCTGACTTGGCCGATGGAGATTGAGCAGTGGGACGATTTCTCATGGCTGAAGGTAGCTAATCTACGCAATCAGGCAGGAAAGAGAGCCTTCCTTCAAGGGTCAGCACATATCTACCTGTGTAACTTTGAGGGCATACCTAACCTTTTATCGTTAGTCGAACAAAGGAAGACTCTGCCATACGACACGCTGGTAATCGACGAGAGCACAAAAATAAAAAATCATTCTGCCAAAAGGCCGAACGCCTATCGCCGCGTAGTCCCCCATGAGAAGCATAAGCGCATCTGGGCATTAACAGGAACGCCAGCACCCAACTCGCTGATGGACCTGTTTGCCCAGACTCGGTTCGTGGACGGTGGAGTCCGCCTCGGGCGATCCTTCAGCTTGTTTCGGGAGACATACTTTTCCCCAAGCGGGTATAACAGCTATGTGTGGGAAGAAAAACCTAACGCTCAAGAGGCTATCCAAAACAGAATATCAGATATCACGCTGACCTTGAGATCAAAGGACTGGTTGAATATCCCAGATACCGAGGTCATCGATATCGAGATTCCTTTAGACAAGAATAGTCTAACCAAATACAAGGAATTTGAAGAGGAGCTTATTTTAGAGGTCGCTTCGGGAGAAGAGATCACGGCATCTAATGCCGCAGTCCTAGTTGGGAAGCTGCTACAGTTTACTTCTGGGGCTGTCTATGACACCGAAAGCATCTGGCACGAGGTTCATTCACTAAAGATAAAAGCCCTTGATCTAGTGGTGCAAAAAGCAGGTGAGCCTGTGTTGGTGGCTTGTGCTTTTAAGCATGAGCAAGAGCGGATAAGAAAGGCGTTTCCGAAAGCACACTTCTTTGCTGATGCCAAGACTGAATTGGCCCAAAAAGAACTGCTTAGAAAGTGGAACGCAAAAGAGATACCGATGCTTGTGGCGCACCCTAAATCCGTTGGGCACGGGTTGAACTTGCAGCACGGTGGGCGAACCCTCGTCTGGTTTACCTTGACCTTTAGCCGAGAGGATTACGAGCAGATGATCGCACGGTTGTCACGCCGTGGACAGGAGGATATCGTGCGTGTCTACAGGCTCATGTGCCCCAACACAGTCGACTACGCGGTAGCAACGGTGATTGAAGAAAAAAAGGACACCGAAGACAGGCTATTAAAGGCTCTGAAACTCCTAGAAAGTTATCGAACGAGTAAGGGCAAGAAAGTGAGCAGGTTAGTTAGGGAAGAAGATTTTTGTTAAACAGCTTGATTTCCGAAAACAGAAAATCTATAGTGCTGTCTAAACCAAATGGACATACACAAAATCACACGAAAACTCAGGTCGGCTCGATATGAAGCCAAAAAACAGTCAGACATTGCGGATGGTTTCTCACGGGAGATCGTCCAGCTCATGCGGAAGCAACTCAAAGAAAGCCGCACAACCTTAGCCTTGGTAAGCCAGCGCTCTGGCATCCCCCGCACTCAGCTAGTCAACTGGCTCAGCGGCCATGCAGACCACTGTCTCCCCACCGATAAAGTCACTCTCCTTTGGAACGCAATCACCAACACAACACAGAAATGAAACCAGGACCCACAATCTCAGAACTCGCAGAACTCGGAGCCAAAGCCTCTCGAAAAGCTAACGGATGCCGTCTTTATGGCAACCTCACCGTTGACCCAGCCAAAACAGCTTATAAAGGAGACAGGGGCTTCCGCGAAGCTTTTGCCAAAGCCGTCAGGGACGCAGTGCTCAACCATATTGCTGAGTCCGGCAAACCCGACCCCTACGCTGAACTGAAAGCCGCACACGCTGCGGGTAAGGTGATTCAGATGATACACCCTGACGGCTGGAAGGATATTCACTTTCCAGTGTTTGATGCAGAGCCGGGTCAATACCGCATCAAGCCCGAACCCGGTATTGTTCCGCTGGACATGACCGACCTCCGCGCAACGGACGAGTTTAAAATGAAAAGAGGGGCAACAATCTACACTGTGCTTTTTTGGGATAAACATAACGTGCGAACAAGCAAAGACTTCGCAACCTACGACGACCTTGCCGCCAACTACCTCCGCCGCCAACACGGTTCAAACGAATGGAAACCCTGCACCAAGGAGATCACGAAATGAGCGACCCTGAAATGTACCTTAACCACGCCAAAAAAGAAGCCAACAACTGGAAGCAGGCTACCAAAGCCCACTTGAAGGACAAAGATCAACTCCGCGAGGGCATCGCTGAACTCAACGAGAGACTGATCGAACGTCAGGCTACGCTGATGGCAACGCTCGTCGATCTAAAGGCAGCAACCCAACTCCTCATCCGTTGCCGCAACTCGGCAGGCCGAATCGAGATGGGCCTATATGAAGACCTTCAAAATTTCCTTCACACACAACCCACCTACAGAGCATAAAATATGAGTACACCACAAATAAAAAACGGAAGTCCAACTCTTTCCTTGACGAAGCAATCAACGCTGACACATTCCCTATATGATTTGTTCAATATGCGCCAATGCCGCCAGCCACAAACAGGGACACCAAAAACTATGTCAAATGCACTACCGCTTTGGCCAAATGAGGGCCAGTTCAAAAAGGCGTGGCAAAGTTGTTCCAACAAGGGAGCAGTTAAATCAAATGGTGGACGCTTGCCGCATGAGGTGCGCTCATTGCAAGAAACAAATGAATTGGCTAGCCAGAGATGGGTCCGCTACCGTTGCTACCCTGCAACACAACAGAAACGGATCAATGTGTTTTCTTTGTTTATCGTGCAATACTCGCCACGCTCAGTTTAAGGATGACACTTTTTACTCACGGGACATTTCAACTCACCCTTGCCGAGATTGTGGAAAAGAGTTTTCAAAAGAAAACTTTTTCAAAGATCGAAGCCGACCACTAGGAATAAAACCATATTGCAAAGATTGCTCCAATGAAAGACATCGAAAATGGTCCAACAATAATAGGACAAGTATCAATAAAAAACAAAGAGATCGTCGGAATAGACGAGTTTAGTTTCCGCGACTGGTTTGCAGGCAAGGCCTTGGCTAACCTTTACACACACACACGCCGAAAGCAATCCTGATAAAGTTGCCGAGTGGGCTTATCAAATCGCAGACGCCATGCTCAAAGCGCGGGAGGTAAAACCATGATAAACACCCGCAAGAAATATGCCCTGCACTCTTCTTTGACCAAGGAGGACAAGCTTCGAGCCTTGAAACGGGCTAACGCCATTCTCCGCGCAGGCTACACTATTGAAATGGCCCAACGCCGAGTCGGCCACAACATCGACGACCTGCGAAAGTGGGCGATAGAGTTTGACTTCCCCCTGATCATAACCAAGAAATCCAAATACAAAGCACAATGAAAACACCTCATACAGACGAACAAATTCAAACAGCAATCAATGCTGCTTGCGAAGAAATTAACAAGCAACACAACAAAATTCTAACCGGCTGCTTTGCCATCGATGAAATTGTATTCCCAAAAGCTTGGGCAAAAGAAAAGCCTTGCCGCTTGGGCCTTGCCAAAGCCTTCCTCGAAAAGCTGGAGGCTGATCCGTTTGCAGATCTGAAAAAGGCACATGCGGAAGGAAGGGTTATTCAAGCGCTCATCTGTGGAACATGGGGGCAAGTATCAGCCCCAACTTGGGACTACCCAAGAAATACTTACCGCATCAAACCCGAACCCGAAACCTTCGAGGCCCACGGTAAGACGTGGACAAAACATATTACAGGAACCACACCAGACATTGACGGCAATGCGCTGGTGATTGTTCTCACTGTAAATGACTTCATGCCTGACCCTCTTCGTGCAGCAAATTGGAACTGGGAAGGCGGCAGTATTATCGGCTGGCGCTACGCCGACGCCTTACAAACAAACCCAGATCAAACCCAAGTCGCATGGACACCCGCAGTTGGTGACGTTGTGAGGCTCAAGAGCGGAGGGCCGATGATGACGATTCGTCAGTATGACAAAGAAGATCCTGCGGATGTTTGGTGCCACTGGTTTAATGACGCTAAATCTTGCGGAGAAGCTTTCCCAACCGCATGCCTTGTAAAGGAGGACGCACAATGAAAGACCAAATTGAAAAACTAAAGCAGGAACTCCGCGAGTTCTTGGAACTGTCGAAAGTAATCACGCCTGAAAAGTGGCATGTTATTGAGCCCTTTGGAGCATTTGACTGCGCAGGCATTGAAGCTGGCGACAAATCCGTTGTTGTTATTGGCATCAAAAACGAGGATGACGCAGGCGTTAGGACCGGAATTAAGGACGCTGCCTTCATCGCCCGTTCTCGCAACATCTCGCCAGCTTTGGCAGAGTGTTTGCTGGAAGTTATCGAATACATCGAAGGTGATGCTGAAACATTTGAAGAGACGTGTCCAAGGGGCCGAGCGGCTAGGTCACGATTCCAGCAAATACTCACCATCTGGGAGGCAACGAAATGACCCAAGAAGAAAAACGAATCAAGCTGGCTGAGGCTGCTGGATTCACGCAAGAAGAGCCGTGGTTAGATGGACGTAAATGCTGGGGGCATAAAAAACACCCAAAACATATTGGTTTTGAAGAAATTCCCGACTACTTCCACGATCTCAACGCAGTTCATGAGCTGGAGGGGGCAGGTTTAAACGGCGGTCAATACGACGCATTTGTTTTCCATTTGCTTGAAATAGCCAGGAGGGACGGTGCGCCAGATTGTGAGTCCGATCTCGTTTGCTGCGCCAGAGCCACCGCAACCCAACGCGCCGAAGCCCTCGGCCTAACCCTCAATCTATGGAAATGAA
>Ga0247723_1001285_pt1 | contig 14963 bp, 24 predicted proteins | sample MSEWelMarce5H_FC_FD_189079 | JGI IMG/M metagenome (GOLD analysis project Ga0247723, IMG submission 189079) | Subsurface sediment microbial communities from gas well in West Virginia, United States - MSEEL Well Study Marcellus 5H_FC | ecosystem: Environmental > Terrestrial > Deep subsurface >...
GGCGAGAACGCTCAAAATGGCTGAGATAGGCTCAAATGGGCTTGAACCGAACAGGGTAGGGGTAACAGAACCTCGAATTCGCTCGAAAACCTTAGATTTACCCTCCAGGGGTCAAGAAATGATTGAGTTCTGCGATGAGATTGGTTTCCCTTTGCTTCCCTGGCAGAAATTGCTTGCAATTGAAACGCTTAAATACAAACCTGACGGACGATGGGCGCATCCAATTGTTGGGGTCATGATTGCCCGACAAAATGGCAAGTCAACTTTTATGGCGCTTCGCATCCTGTTTGGAATCTATAAACTCGATGAAAAAATGCACTTGGCAACTGCTCACAAACTGACGACTTCGGCAGAAATCTTTTTCAAGGTGGGTCAAATGATTGAGGACTCGCCAATTCTCCAGGCTAACTTTGCTAAGAAGTACGAATCCAAAGGATCGCAGGAGATTCGGTTTCTCAATGGAGCGCGTTACCTAATCCGAGCAGGTAATTCTGCAGCTCGTGGTATTGCCGCTCCCGATGTCATTCACATTGACGAGTTGCGCGAGTTCACTGATGAGGAAATTTGGTCATCGATGCGTTTTACTCAAATGAGTAATAAAAATCCTCAAGCAATTGTTTATTCAAATGCGGGGCATGCTCAGTCAGTTCTATTGCTCAAGTTGAGGGAGCGAGGACTTGCAGCTTCTCAGGGCGCTGATGATTCAATCGGTTGGTTCGAGTGGTCAGCAGAACAATCAATGCCGATCAATGACCTTGACGGGTGGTATCACGCCAATCCTTCGTTGGGCTACACAATCCACGAGGACAACATTAGAGATTCCTTATCAGATCGCGAGGACATTTTCCGCACTGAGGTTTTGTGTCAATTCGTTGACATGATAAATCCAGTCATCATCCCAAGCGAGTGGGCAAAGTGTAAAGATGAGTCAGTCAAACTCGATGTTGAAAAAGACACTTGGTTTGCCATCGATCTCAGTCCTGATCGTCAGCATGCAGCTCTCGTTGCGGGGCAAAGGCTCGAGAAGGATAAATTTATGGTGTCCCTACTTCAAACTTGGTACAACCCAATTAACCTTGATGACAAATTGCTTGCAAATGATGTTGCAACATGGGTCAGAAAGTATCCAGTCAACACCGTGGCATTTAGCAAGTCCACTGCCGCTGCAGTAGCTGCTCGATTGATGCCCGCAGGAATTCCAGTGCATGAAATCTCAGGAATCGAGTATCAACAAAGTTGCGACGAATTTGTTTCGGCTATTTCTGCTCAACGCCTAGTTCACAAAGGTCAAGAGGAACTGGACAAGCAAGTTTTGTCTGCAGTCAAACTCCAACGAGGTGATGGCGGTTGGGTCATGGGCAGATTGAAATCAGGAATTGTTTGCGGTGGTGTTGCAGCTTCAATGGTTAGCCATTTTGCGACACGAGCCGAAACTGAGGTTGACATTCAGATAGGTTGACAAAGTGCTATAATTTGTCTAATGGGAATCCGCGATTTTTTCTTGCCTGCTACTCCTGATGAGCCAATCACAGTCGATGCAGCGGCTACTCCTGCTCCATTTAACAACACATCATTAGTTGGTGGCTTTTACAACTGGTCATCATCGGCAACACGCGCTCAAGCAATGGCAGTCCCAACAATTGCACGCGCTCGAGGAATTCTTTGCTCAACAGTTGCAAGTTTGCCAATGGAGCAATACTCAAAACTTAATGGCGCACATTTACCAACTCCAGGTGTAATCAATCAACCTGATCCACGAGTTCCTGGTTCTGCCGTTTATGCCTGGATTGCTGAGGATTTATTATTTTTTGGCGTTGCTTACGGTCAAGTAATGGAACAGTACGGCGATACAGGTCGCGTGCGTGCATGGACAAGAATTGCACCTGATCGAGTTGTTGCAAAGTTAAATGCTAACTCAACTGAAATCATTGGCTATCAAGTAGATGGCGCAATTGTTCCAAATCAAGGCGTTGGTTCACTTATTGTTTTTTATGGTTTGGATGAAGGAATTCTTAATCGCGCAGGTCGCACGATTCGTGCGGCACATGCTTTGGAACAAGCTGCAGAAACATTTGCAAAAGAGCCTGTTCCATTGCAGGTTTTGAAATCAAATGGCACAAACTTACCTGCAGAGCGCATTGCAAAATTGCTTGAGGCATGGCGTGCAGCTCGCTTAAACAAATCAACTGCGTTTCTTAATGCAGATGTTGAATTGCAAGCGTTGGGCATCGATCCAGCGAAACTCCAACTCAATGAGGCGCGCCAGTATGTCGCTTTGGAATTGGCTCGCGCTTGCAACCTTCCTGCGTACTTCGTAAGTGCCGAAACAACATCGATGACTTACTCAAACACAACTTCAGAGCGCCGTGGACTTATCGATTTCTCACTTCGTCCAATCTTGACCGCGATTGAACAACGCCTCAGCATGGCGGATTTCGTCAGCAGCACAACAGAAATCCGCTTCTCGTTAGATGACTTCCTTCGTGGAAATGCGTTGGAGCGTGCTCAGGTTTATCAGATTCTCAACACAATCGGTGCAATGTCAGTCGAGCAAATCAGAGAAGAAGAAGATTTAATCGACAATGGAGAAAGAGCATAAAATGAAAATAACAATGCCAGTCACACTCACTGCATCCGATGCCGAATCACGCATCATTGCAGGTCGCATAGTTCAATGGGATGCGGTAGGAAATACATCCGCAGGGCAAACAAAGTTTCTTGAAAACTCAATCAAACTTGGCAAGAACACAAAATTAGTGCTTGAGCACCAAATTACAAAGCCAATTGGAAAACTTGTCGAGTGGTCACAGGATGCAAGTGGAATAACCGCTTCATTCAAAATCGCTAAAACAACTGCAGGAAACGATGCACTTGAGGAAGCTGCTACAGGGCTTCGATCAGATTTTAGCGTTGGAGTGCAAGTTGATGCCTGGACAAATGACGAGGGAGTCATGGCAATTTCTGATTCCCAACTTGTAGAAGTCAGCCTTGTCACTTCAGGCGCTATTCCAGGAAGTGTTGTAGAAAAAGTAGCTGCAACAAATACACCCGAAATTTCTGAGGAAACTCAGGAAAATACAACCCAATCAATAGAAGGAGAACAAGTGTCAGACACTACCGTTCCAGAAGCATCTGCCGCAGAAACGGTAGAGGCTGCTAAGGTCGAAGTGAAGGCTGCAACTGCGCCATTCATTCAGACAACAGTTCGTCACCCAATTACATCACCAGCATCATTCCTTGAGCACTCAGTTCGCGCAACACTTGGCGATTCAACATCTGCTCTTTATGTTGCTGCTGCATCAGACGGAACACTTGCAACTGAACTTGCAGGTTTGAACCAAACACCACAACTAACAACAGTGTGGAATCCAAAGACAACAAATGTGCGTCCAGCAATTTCTGCAATTCGCACTGCAACAATCCCAACAGGCACTGGATTAAAATTCCAGATTCCTCGTGTAAAAACTGCACCATCAGTCGCAGTCGCTGCTGAAAAGGGTGCGTTCTCAGATACTCAAATTGAAATTGAGTATGTAGATGTTACTCAAAAGAAATTTGCAGGGATGCAAAAATTCGATGTAGAGGTCCTCGACCTTTCTACACCCGCCTTCTTTGAGGAAATGGTCCGCCTCATGGCAGATCAATACGCTGCAGCAACAGATTCAGAAGTTGCAACAGCAATCAAAGCAGGAACATTAGATTCAACTGCAATCACACTTCCTTGGGATGGAGATGAATTCTCAGGATTTATTTCACGCGGTGCAGCTTCAATCTATGCAGCTACAAAGCGTTTCCCAACAGGTGTTGTCATGTCACCTGATCAATGGGCAAACATTATTGCATTGAACGACTCAAACAAGCGTCCATTGTTCAATGTTGCAGGTTCACCACAAAACTCACTTGGCGACATCGAGCCAGGATCACCAGTTGGTTCAGTTCTCGGACTTCCAGTTTATGTTGATCCAAACATGTCAGGTGTTGCAGACGATTCAATCGTAATGGTTAACCGCGATTCATTTGTTTGGTACGAAGGTGCAGGACCACTTCAACTTCGAACAAACATTGTTTCAACAGGTCAAGTTGAAGTTGGATACTACGGCTACGGTGCAGTTGCAACATTAACTGCAGGTGGTGCGTTCACATTCAACAATAACGCTTAATCTAAACAACTAATCATGAGGGGGAGGTTGCTCCCGATCTCCCCCTCAGCCGTTTAATAGAGAGGAACACTAATGGCTTCAATCGTCACAGTTGCAGAACTGCGCAGTATTTTGGGCGTTAGTGTTGCTCTTTATTCGGATAGTTACTTAACCGATGTCATTGACACTAGTGAGGCAGTAATTTTGCCAATGCTTGTTAAGTACGCAACGGCAGTTGATAAAGTATCGCTGACAGATAATGTCGCTACTTATCACACAACAAACATTCATGAATTCACTGAGGGACAATCAGTTGTTGTCACTGGTTGCGGTTCACCATTTACGGCAACAGTTACAGTAAAGGCTGATCCTGATGCTTACACATTCAGCGCAGACATCACCAATGCAGATGTTCTTGAACGCAATGTCATCCCATCAGGACTTGCAACCCTCTCAGGTGCATCTACTTATGTTGGTGTCAGTGCAGTCGAATCTGCCGTTTTGGCAGTTGCAGTCGAAGTGTTTCAATCCCGAATTGCTCCAGGTGGACAAATCGAGGGCGTAGATTTCACATCAGTTTCACCTTATAGACTCGGGCGGTCACTATTCAACAGAGTTTCGGGGTTGCTCGGTCAATACCTCGATGTTGAAACAATGGCGCAATAATGCCAGCCTCAACGATTCTTTCGGATGTCCGTCAACCTTTAGCAACTGCCCTCTCAGGCGTTGCAGCTAATGTTTACGCTTATGTTCCCGAAGCGCCTCAAGTGCCGTTTTGCGTGACAGTGCCTGACTCTCCTTATCTAGAATTACAGACAATCAACAAATCAACCTTGCACACCAAAATCAATTTGGTCATTTCAGTTGCGGTTGCTTACAACTCCAATCCAGCATCACTGGACAATTTGGAGCAGCTAATCATGAGCGTTCTCGCCGTTATCCCTGTTGGGTACACGATCGAGTCGGTTGAAAAACCAACAGTTACTCAAGTCGGTCCATCAAATGTTTTGGTGTCCGATGTCCGAGTTTCCACTTACTACACACAAACAACCTAAGGAAAAAAAATGGCAACGACAGTAATTACAGGTCGCGACATTTCTTTGTCGTTCACAGGTGGAACAGACATCGAAGCGCAAGCGACATCAGCAATCCTCACAAAGACAAATGTTCGTGAAACCTATCAAACACTTGATGGTGAAGCCTACAAAACGGTAAATCTTGAGGGCACATTTGCACTTGAAATGCTTGCAGACTGGGGTAAGGCAAACTCAGTATGCGAAGCACTATGGGCAGCAGCAGAATCTGCACCTGACACAGACATCTCAGTCACATTGACTGCAGCTACAGGCGCTCAATTTGTTTTCCCAATCATGCCTGAATTTCCAACCGCAGGTGGAGCAGGAACAGATGCGCAGACTGTATCATTCACATTCAAGGTTTCTAAGGGCGCAGTCGTAGAAACATTCAGTTAAGAAATAGAAACGGGAGCACAAAATGAAACTGCCAATTCTGATCGAGTTCAACTCAGGTGAGAAAGCAACTTATGTTGCACAACCCCCTGAGTGGGCTAAGTGGGAAAAAGCAACAGGCAACACCATCGGCAAGGCTCAGGATTCCATCGGAATTTGGGACTTAATGTTTTTAGCGTATAACGCTGCAAAGCGTGAAGCGGGTGGCAAGCCAGTAAAGGCATTTGAGGTTTGGATGGAAACAGTTGCGGAAGTAACCGTTTTGGATGCAGACCCAAAAGTTTCGAGCCAGGAAGCATCAACCGAGTCCTGATTCAGTTAGCACTGGCAACAGGAATCCCGATGAGTGAATGGCAAACCGCAGAGGAAATTCTTACCGCGTTAGAAATACTTAAGGAGCAAGGAAATGGCAAAGGCTGAAATAGCATTTGACAAGACCGAACTTCGTGGCGTTTTTAAGGCGCTCAAGAACATGGATGAAGCTGCAACAGATGAAGCAAGAATCCAATCAGGAGCACTTGCAGAATATGCTCGCAGAGAGGTGATCGGCACTGCTAACGGTTTGCAATCTAAAGCCGTAGCAGGTCGCATCGCCGAAGGTGCAAGGGTTAAAAAATCATCAAAGATTGGTGAGATTACTTACGGTTTTGCATCTCAGAAATTTAGCGGTGGAGCAACGACCAAAGACATTTGGGGCGGTTCTGAATTTGGTTCAAATAAGTTTAAGCAGTTCCCTGTTTGGTCAGGGCGTGAGGGTCGCGGTTCAAAGGGTTGGTTTATCTATCCAACACTTCGCAGAATCCAACCTTACATAGTCAGCGAATGGACTGCGGCATTTAGTCGCATCCTGAAAGAGTGGGGATAATGGCAACAGGTACAAGAGCGTTAACCCTCAAACTCATTGCAGACATCGATGACTTTAATAAGAATTTAAATAAAGGCTCAACCGAGGTCGATGGCTTCGGGGGCAAGATTGAAAAGTTTGGCAAGGTCGCAGCAGCAGCCTTTGCAGCCGCAGCAGCCGCAGCAGCCGCTTATGCAGGCAAACTCGCAATCGATGGAGTCAAGGCAGCCATTGAAGATGAAGCAGCGCAGGTTCGCCTTGCAGCAGCTCTCGAAAATGCAACAGGTGCAACTCGCGACCAAATCGCAGCAGTTGAGGAACAGATTTCTAAAACCGCACTTGCAACGGGTGTTGCTGATGATCAACTTCGTCCAGCGCTCCAACGCTTAGCGGTTTCTACAGGTGACACAACAAAGGCGCAGGAACTTCTCAACCTTGCGTTGGATGTCGCTCAAGCAACTGGCAAGCCTCTTGAAACAGTGGCAAACGCATTGGGTCGCGCTTACGATGGAAACACAACATCTCTCGGAAGATTAGGCATCGGACTATCGGCAGCAGAACTTAAAACAATGAGTTTCACTGATGTTCAGGGCAGACTCTCAGACTTATTCGGTGGCGCTGCAGCTAAGAACGCAGAAACATTCCAGGGTCGCATTGCTCGCCTTCAAGTGGCATTTGATGAAGCAAAAGAAACTATCGGTTTCGCGTTACTGCCAATCATTGAAAGATTGGTTAACTTTGTTGTCAATCAGGTTGTCCCAAACCTTCAAAAGTTCGCCAGTGCATTTGACCCAATCGTCAAAGCAATAAACGAGAATAGAGATTCATTCCAAAGATTGTTTAACTTCATCGGAGATTATGTCATTCCAATTTTGACAAATCTTGCAGGTGGAGCGCTTCGAGTTGTCGGTGAAGTGTTTGGCAGAATCATCGGAATTATCGGATCAGCAATCGACAAGATTGCAGACTTTGTTGAATCAGTTAAGAACATGGTCAATGCAGTTATCAGTGCCTACAATCGCCTTCCAACGCCCGACATTGCTTTAATCGGTGGCAGTGGTGGTTTTGCAGGCGGTGGCGCTCCAGGAGCAATTAGCGGTGGAGGCAACGCAGGGATACTCGCTGCAGTTTCAGGATTGGCAACAGTAAGTTCAAGCATGGCAGGTTTGGCAGGCGGTGGAGGCGGTGGCGGTAAAGGTGCGACCGCAGCTAATAAAGCAGCTCTTGCAAGGCTTGAAGCCGATGCAGCAAAACTTGGTGACTTAGTAGATCAACTTATGGGAGTTCAAAAGGTTGACCCATTTGGCTATGGCACTTTCAGAATGGGCGAAGAAAGGTCAATGCAGCAATACAACATCACCGTTAATGGTGCAATCGACTCAGAATCTACTGCTCGCCAAATTGTAGAAATTCTTAATGACTCATCCGCTCGAGGAACGCTTGGCGCAGGAGCATTTGACCGATGACCGCCTGGAGTCCTGTTTGGCAGGTGTCAATTAATGGTGGGACTTTCACAACGGTCACACTCTCAAACCTGACCATTTCATCAGGTCGAACAGACATTTATCGTCAACCTGTTGCAGGCTATTGTTCGGTTGAAATACTTAACACAGATCAATCAAACTTGACCATTGAAATCAATGATCAAATAACAATTCAGGTCAAGGACTCGACTAACACCTTCAAGCCTATCTTTGGCGGTTTTGTGACCGACATCGATCAGAGCGTTAGACAATCAGGTGCGCTCGCCATCGTTCAGACTTTTAAAGTCATTGCATTGGGTGCATTATCTAAGTTGCCTAAAGTTTTAACCGAAGGCGTTTTATCAAAGGACTTTGACGGAAATCAAATTTATTCAATTCTTTCGGGTTTGCTTTATAACACCTGGAATGAAGTCCCTGCTGCCCTTCAATGGAACACTTATAACGCAACTGAAACATGGGCAAACGCTCAAAACTCAGGCTTAGGCGATATTGACCAACCTGGAGATTATGAGTTAACAGATCGTTCAGCAGACACAACCGATGTCTATTCACTTATTGCATCTCTTGCGACTTCGGGACTCGGATACATTTATGAGGATGCTCAAGGTCGAATCGGCTATGCAGACTCAACTCATCGAAGCCAATATCTAGCTGCTAACGGATACCTCGAAGTTACTGGACATCATGCCCTTTCTCAGGGGGTGGCAACCTCTCGCAAACTCGGTGACATTCGCAATTCAGTAACGATTACCTATAAGAACAATGATCAAGAGTCTGCATCGGATGCAGCTTCAATCGCGCTTTATGGTACTCAGGCTCAAAACATTCTCACCTCATTGCATAACGCCTCAGATGCACTTGCTCAAGCGAATTTTTATCTTGCACTTCGCGCCTATCCTCAGAGCCTGTTCAAGTCCATTACCTTTGAATTGACCAACCCTGAAATCGATAATGCTGATCGTGACCGACTCATCAATGTTTTTATGGGCGAAGCATTAGACATCACAGATTTGCCTGCCAATATGACTGGGGGCAGATTCCAGGGATTCGTCGAGGGTTGGACATTCAACACAGGATTTAACAAACTTTCGGTGACTCTTAATCTCTCGCCTTTGGCATTTAGCCTCCAGGCGATGAAATGGATTGATGTTCCAGTCACTGAGGCATGGAACACAATCTCAACAACTTTGGACTGGACTAACGCTACAATAGTAGCCTGACAATAGGAGAACAATGGCAACAACGACCAACTATTCATGGACAACGCCTGATGACACCGCGCTCGTCAAGGATGGTGCCAGTGCTATCAGAACACTTGGCTCGTCTATTGATACTTCAGTAAAATCTCTCAACCCTGGCACAACCGCAGGAGATATTGATTATTACACATCTGCAACGGCTAAAGCAAGAGTGGGCATTGGAACTAATGGACAGGTTTTAACTTCAAATGGTTCGACACCATCTTGGGCAACTCCTTCAGTAGGCGGAATGACTTTACTTAGCACAACAACTCTAAGCGGTGCAACAGTTACAATTTCTAGCATTTCTCAAGCCTATAAAAATCTAGTTATCGTAGTTTTAAGTCCAACCAACGCAACCGCCGATGGTGAATTTCGTTGCGCTCCAAATGGTACAACAAATCAAACTGACCAAGTAGGAACTCTGCTCAGTAACTCATCTAGAATTTACGATAACGATTATCTAAGATTTTGCGCAACCACAATAAATGTTGCTAGAGCAAACACAACTGCTTCATGGGCTTCCACGATTTACAATTACGCCAGCACAACTTCAAGTAAGCCGATTCAAACTTTCGGAAATTATGTATCTGGTGGCAATGCGTTTTGCGTAACTTTTGCTGGTTCATTTAGGTCAACTACTGCAATCAGTTCTCTGGTATTTTCAAATACAGGCGGCAATCTTTCGACTGGCACAGTTCTACTTTACGGAGCAAACTAATGGCAAAAATAACATCTCGACCAATGGTAAGAATTCACAACACAGAAACCGATGAAGTTATTGATCGCGAAATGAATGATGAAGAATTCGCCGCATACGAGGCAGAAAAAACGGCAGACAAAGCAATCGTGGAAGCAGCAGCCGAAGCAAAGGCAAAAGCCGAAGCGGATAAGGCTGCTCTTTTGGCTCGTCTAGGTTTAACCGAAGATGAACTAAAAACTATTCTCGGGTAATGAAGCCGCGTTTATCTAAGTCAATCATTCAGTTACGAGAACAAATTGACGATGCCTTCCCCGACCGTGGTCGTGATTCGGACTCAGGGGCTTACTCAGATGCAAGGCATGCTGCTCGTAAGTCTGACCACAATGCGGATGCTAATGGCTGGGTACGCGCCATCGACATTGACCGTGACTTATCCAAAGGGCGGGATGTCATGCCCGACTTGGTTGACCAGATTCGACTATATGCCAAAAAACATGGACGATTTAGTTACATTATCTTTGACGAAAAAATTGCTTCACCCATCCTTAACTGGAAATTCCGAAAGTATCGCGGAATTAATAAACACACAAAACATGCCCATTTCTCGTTTCGCAAGGATGCGGATTTGGATGACTCGTTTTTCAAAGAAATCCCACTCATAGGAGATAAGTAATGTCAGACAATACAAAGAACGCAATCAAATCATATTTGAAAGCAGTGGCAATTTCAGCAATAACTTTGGGACTTGCCCTAGTTGGTGACATTCGTCCTGAGTACGCAGTTCTTGCCGCAGCACTAGTTGCTCCAATCGTCAAATATCTTGACCCTACTGATGACCAAATCTCATGAACCCGACCGATTGGCTGGGTGTTGTAGTTGCTGCACTGACCGTTATTGGCTCATTTATTGGGTCGGTCAAATGGTTAGTAAAACATTATCTCGCAGAGTTAAAAACAAATGGCGGTAGTTCAATGCGTGACGAAATCAATGAATTAAGGGTGCGTGTCGATACAATACTTCGACTCCTAGAGAGGTAACACTTATCTCATGGCAAGGAAAGCAACTAAGCAACTCCAGGACCAGGGTTACTCAAAGCTTGATGCCTATTGCATTGGGCTTCATGAGTTTTATCAATCTCTTAAGCGAGCAGGTTTTGCTGATTCAATTTGCATGTCAATGATTATGGAAAAATCTGCTTACCCTGATTGGTTATTGCCTACTCCAATAAACCCGAACATCCCTGAACCTGACTGGTATGACGATGAGGATGAATGAAAAGAACCGTAGTAGTTCCCGACCTTCAAATTCCCCTACACGATGCACACACCGTTTCTAATGTTGCCCGTTTTATTAAGGCTTACCGCCCCGATGTTGTCCTTACTCTCGGAGATGAAGCAGATTTCACAGAAATCGGGCGTTGGAGTGAAGGCAAGCCAGGATGGTACGAGCAGACTTTAGCTGCTAACAGGGACATGACTGTTGATGTCCTTTGGAATTTAGGCGAGTATGCTAAAGAACAACACATGATTCGGTCGAATCACACGGATCGATTGTTCAATGTCATTATGAATAAAATTCCGAGTTTCCTATCATTGCCCGAACTCAAGTTTGAAAAATTCATGAAGTTAGACGAGTTAGGCATCACTTACCATAAGACCCCGTTTAAGGTGGCTGGGAGCGGTTCTAACGCCATTTTAGCCGTTCATGGGGATGAAGGCAGTGTCAAGCCTACTCCAGGCTTAACCGCCTTAGAAGCCTCGAGAAGGGCAGGTTTCGGAATCATCTGCGGTCACACCCATCGAGCGGGTTTTAGTCAATTTTCAGAGTCATCGGCAGGGCGCATAGGTCGAATCCTTCGAGGGTGGGAAGGTGGTCACCTCATGGATGTCAGAAAGGCTACTTACACTAAAGGCACGATGAACTGGCAACAGGCATTTATCACGGTTGAGGAAATCGGAACAAATATCCAGGTCAACATAGTTAACATTGAAAAGGATGGGACATTCGTTGTGTCAGGTAAGAGATACGGGCGCGCTCGGTAACGACATTATTCGCGACATTGATCATCAGATGGATGACTCAGAATTGTTACCGTTTCGTTATCAAAAATCTCGCCATTTGTCCTAAAAGTGTGCAACCCTAATCCAGTAGCGAAATCCAGTAGCTGCAAAGGGAGCAAAAAATGATTATCAATTCACTAACAATCCTCACAGTTGTTGGGGTTTGCATGGCACTTTATTTTTCATTCAAGTTGGGTGTAGAGGTCGGTTACGACCGAGGAGTTGTCGAAGGTCGCAAGGCACTCAGAAAACAATTTGAGCAGGTGGGTCGATGAAGGCAACAAAGGCGCTCATCGATGCAATCGACATCATGCAAGATCGTGGTCGAATCTACGGTCATCCGAAAATCAATCAAGGTCGGATTGCTTCACGGCTATCCAATTTATTTGATTTCCCAATCACAGACGCTCAAGCTGCGCTTTCAATGGTCGAAGTCAAACTCAGCAGAATCCAGGAAACACCGAGTCATGTCGACTCCTATGTCGATGCAATCGCGTATCTTGCAATCGCATTAGAACTAGCAACCGAGGAGGATGAACTTTATGTTTAATCTTGACAATTATGAGCCAGTTGAAAAACGACTAGGCAATCCAACAAAGGTCACTACATTTTGGGAGGACTATCCTGATGGGCGTGTTGAAACAGAACTTATTTCATTTCAAGGTGATCGATACATTGTTAAAGCATGGCTTTATCGTACTTACGCGGATAGCGTGCCGTTCTCCTCGGGACTCGCGGAGGAGAGCGTTAGCAGTCGAGGGGTTAATGCTACTAGCGCGCTGGAAAACTGTGAAACTAGCGCAATCGGTCGTGCGCTTGCAAACGCAGGTTATGCAACTAAAGGCAAACGACCTTCAAAAGAGGAAATGATTAAGGTTGCAAGAACTGAAATCTCAAAGCCAAAAACCGAATACATTCCAGTTGAAAAAGAGGATGATCCGTGGACAATCAAAACTGTTGAAGCGCCAAAATCTGCAGCTGAGGCAGTTGATTTAGTCAAGGAAATTATAGGCGGGACAACTGACAAGGATGTTCCTCGTTGCCCTCATGGTGAAATGCACTGGGCGCATGGAATGACAAAAGCAAACAAACCGTGGGGTCATTTTAAATGCATGGCAGCGGCTACAGGCGAGTTAAATCGTTGTCCTAAAGGCGAGGATGTCATTTGGTACGAAATCGCACCTGATGGCTCGTGGCGACCACAAAAGAAGCGTGCATGATGGAAAACTATGTCGTTGTTTCCAAAACTGCTCGAAACACTTCGCGTTGGTCAGCTGCTAAGGCTTACCCTAAATCAGGCACAACTCGATTAAAAGTCTATGAACTAATTATGAGCCGTGGCATGAATGGGATGACTGATCAAGAAATTCAGGACACATTGCATTTATCAGGTGACACGGTTCGACCATCTCGAATTAAACTGTTGAGGGATGGATTTATCATTGATACGGGAGAAACTCGCATCAACAGAAATGGCAATCCATGCGTTGTTTGGCGAGCCATAGAAACAGGAATGATGATCTAATGGGCGAAATGGTTATTTTTCGCGATGGTGAAGCAACTGTCATGGGTGGTGAATTTGATGAACCGCAAGAGATTGTTATTTATTGCGATTTATGCAATGAGCCATTGGCAATTAGTCCAGTTGCAGCTGATGAAGTTTTCCTTCAATGTTTAAGGTGTCACGCAGTCAATGGAAAGCCAACGCAATGAAACTTTACTGTAAATTGATTGGACATCGAATCATCAAATTTAATTATGCTGGTATGCCAATGTTTAAGAGTCGATGCGGCTATTGTTTAAAAAAAGCCTATGCCTAGTCAACACAGGAAACATCGAGGTTATGCGACTGAACGCTTGGTTGCCAACTACTTGCAGCAGTGGTGGAGTAACGCTAGCGTAGGTCGAGGTCAAGGCGCTGACATTCAAAATGTACCGTTCGACATTGAGATCAAAGCGCGTAACTCACTTGACATCAAAGGGACACTTCGCCAAATCAAGGCACGCACGGCTAAAACTGGGGAGTTAGGTTTTGCGTGTTTCAGACTCAATGGGCAAGGGGAAGCATCAGTCGAGGAGTTCGTCTGCATGTTGACATTGGGTGATTTGGTGAAGTTATTAAGACAAGCTGATTACGACAGAATCCCATCAAGTGACATAGATTGGGAAAAGACCATGATTCGCTGCGATAATTGCGGTAATTGGAAAGTCAAGCATTGGAGATGCAAAGCCTGTGAGCCAAAGGAAAATCATGCCGACCTATGAATATAGATGTCCATTATGTAATTTACAAATGGAGTTGGAGTTACCAATGGAGCATGATTTAGTCCGATGTCAAGATTGTGGCGCTCAAGCCAATCGTATTTATTCAGCTCCTGGATTAGTGTTTAAGGGAAAGGGTTTTTACAGAACTGATAACGCATAAATAAGAAACGCCGTCCTGACCAGCGCTTTTAAGATTGGATTTGACATGACCATTACACTCAGAGAGCTAGAGCACACCAGGTGCTCAGAGCGAACCGTGAAGCGGTTAGTTCGCTCGGTAGCAATCGTGTTGGGGGGCGCTCTATGCTTCTCCTTCGTATCAGCAGCTAGTGCGACAAACGACTCAACAAAAAGACTGACTTCAAAACAATATGCTCAAGGACAATTAACAGTTAAGAATTACAAATGTTTAGCCATCCTTTACGGAAAAGAAAGTGCATGGGATTGGAAAGCCGTTGGGAACTTAAACGGTACTCAAAGAGTTTATGGAATTCCTCAAGGTAAGTCAGAGTTCCTCAGAACTGCTAATCCACTTCAACAGATAGATTGGGGATTACGCTACATAGGGCATCGATACGGATACACTAAGACTATTGAAGGGATGCAGCCTGACACATGCGCTGCACTCAGACACTGGCAGCGTAAGGGATGGCATTGAGTAGCAGTCTTAAAGACAGTGGTTCATCTAGTCGATGGAGAAAGATAAGAGAACAAGTCATCAGGCGTGATGGTGTATGTCAGTTATGCGGTAGCGATGAGAG
>Ga0247723_1001286_pt1 | contig 14962 bp, 10 predicted proteins | sample MSEWelMarce5H_FC_FD_189079 | JGI IMG/M metagenome (GOLD analysis project Ga0247723, IMG submission 189079) | Subsurface sediment microbial communities from gas well in West Virginia, United States - MSEEL Well Study Marcellus 5H_FC | ecosystem: Environmental > Terrestrial > Deep subsurface >...
CCGTTCTCATTACGTTTATCATCTTTGAAGAAATAGACATTGGAGTCGCAGTCAATTGCGGGTAAGCATTTGGAGTGAAATATTGATATTCAACATCACGATATCCGAAACTACCTCCGGCTCTTATTCTGGAGAATATATAAGAAGATCCTGACACATCCTCAGATAAATCATACTTAGCCGAATTTTGGGTTAAAGAATAAAAATCATTATTATCTTTACTTACCATACCCTGAGCACCTCCGAAACTTTTTTTCGTTAGTCTGTTCGTATTAAAAGAAGAGTCGAGCGCCCCATAATATCCAACTGTAGACGTGGTGAATCCTGAAAATTGATTACCCGCTTCAAAAAAATGAGAAGGATAAAACATGGTGTTTTGACTAAATGATTGAACTGATAAATTTGTTTGAGTTAACCTTTGTATTGGAATATTTGTTCTTGTTTGAGCAGTAAACGTAAAATTAACATCGTCGATTCCTTTTCCAAACAATCGACCAATTTTATACTCATTAACAAATTTTGGTGAATAAGGGTCAACCCCTCTTTGAAGTATTAGTATGTACTGATTATCCAAATCATCCAACATACTTAATGGACTAATCAAACTCCCATTATCTCTTCTATACCCTATCGTTCTCTTTTCCGCCAAATATATTCTTGATGGTGCGGTTAATACATTCGGAAAAGTCTCTAAAGTTGTCGTATCCCAAATTTTAATTGCTTCCGTAAGGGTTATAGCTGTAACCACTTGAAAATATTCCCTATCTTGGGGATAAACCTGCCGACTTACAGTTGTTCCAGTTGGAAGTGAATATATTGTAGTTTGATTCGTTGTTTGAGTCACTGAGTAATCAACATTGAGGGTACTCGCTCCTTGAGTGGTTGTGCCAGTAATCCCATTCACCACTCCATTAATTGTTTGAGCGGTATACAAAAAATTTATATCCGAAGTGGTTGCCGGATTCACAGTCGTAAGCAATTGTCCTGATTGATAAGGTGTATTCGAAAGTACAGTTATTGTGTTATCGAAGTGAAACTTACCCTCATTAGAATCTTTGGCAAAACTTACTTTTATTCTATTTAATCCATCAAAGTAAGTTTGTCTAGTATTAAAAATGTTAATTCTTTCCCCCAATGTCAAACTTTCAGCAAAAGCAAAATGCCTTTTTTCGTCAGATTCTTCAGATAAGAACTTCACAACATTCGAAACGGGTGCCTTGAAGACATTCAAATCTGTTACCGAATCATTATCCCCGCCAATTGCTTGAGAGAATATCGTGGCCTTTAGTTGTACATCTTCGCTTGGAGTACCATCTGATCCAAACAATGATTCCAATTTAGCAATATAACTCGGAGGATAAGACACATATGTTAAATTACCGCTTGTACCACCAAGTAATGCTTGTGAGTCCACTTCCGCCTCATTACAAGAACATGATTGGCACTCAGGATAAGTAATCATTGGTAGACGTATTGTAAAATTCTTTGTTTCACATTTTAACCTCAAAGCATTACAAATAAATCCAAACGGCCGTACTTTAATTATAGGAATTTCTATTCCACACAAGAAACATAAAGCTTGTATAACAATTGTATAAATAAACAAAATGAAGTGGGCGTTTATCAATAATACTAATCCAACAAACTGAATCACCGTGAATATTATTGAAAACAAAAAGAACAATAAATCAAAATTTTTGAACCCATCATTCACAGGAAATTTGTTTATTGAACTATCACAGGTATCGTCATCAATTTCTTTAATCCCAATAAATCTTCCTCTACCTCCTTTTTTATATTGGTCAATTAACGATGATACAGTGTATACCCTATTGAATTGAAACTCGTAAAATGTATCTTCGCAATTTATGATTTCATCAAGTCTTTCAATTTGTTCTGACCCGACAAATCCATCGGTATAACCACTCCATGCCAATCCAAAATAGTACGAACTTTGTTGTTTTCTTTTATTGATTTGATTGGACAAATAAGTTGGATCTGTATTAGAATTCACCCACCCATATTCTTTGACATTAGGTAATAAATAATGTGGTCGTCTACTTTGTATTGTTAAGTCAGTTGGCTGTGTCCATTTTACCTTGAACCGATATTTTGATTTAGTGGGGATACCAATTGATTGGTCATTTGAAACAACTCTTTCTCCAAATTCATTGGTTATAACATAATCCAAATTCATCGGTAACTCTGTCAACCATGTTCCATCTCCATCAATAACATTACCTGCTTGCTCCAATTCAAATACTTCCAAAACAGGATTACCATCCACATCTTGGTCAGCGGTTTGTCTAATTGCCAATATTTGACCAGGCCCTGAAGTCAACCCACACAAATTACCCATGTTATCTTTGGGTTTACAATTTTTTCTCAACCTAAACTTATCAGGAGTAGAAAAAACAGAACCCATAAAAACCGCAGTCGGTTGTATATCAACGTTAGCGTCATCTCTTAAATCGAAATCTAATCTGTTAATTGATATATCACATATTTCAGGGTCACCCCACAAAGGAGAAATCTCAGCATTTTTAGTTAAATTAATAATCTGAGGTAAAGAATTCAAATCGTTTGATGTTCGAAATCTGTTACCCGCAACTTGTGCTTCTGTGGCTAAACCGATTCTAATTAAATCTTGAGGTGTTAAAGAAAATTCCCCAATGTCAGAAAGGTCAACATCCATGACTATCGTTCGTTCCCCCAACGGAACACCCATAATCATATAATCTCCACTATCATTAGTTTTTGTTGTAAACCTATAATATTTGTCATAAATTTCTACGGCAGTACTTCCTGTTAGAACATCCGATTTTGTTGGTAATGTTCCAGTCGCAGCGTGTTTTGAATAAGAAGGAGTATATGGTAATAGATTGTATCGATACCCATCACTATTTTTATCACTTGGTGATTTGTATGGATAGATACTTGTTATCAATGGATTTGATTCGTCAACCTGTTCAATAGGTATGAATATAGAAACTCTGGCATTAGGTACCCCAAATCCATTATTTGCGGTGACTCTACCAACTAAAACACCATAATCAGCACAACTTCTTGTGTAGATATCTGTTTGTTGTATTTTAAGAGATAAAATTTCTAAGAACTCAAATTCTTGGTCTAACTGTACATTAATTGATTTGTTAATACCAAGTTCGGTCCTAATTCTATATGAATCACCCATGTAATATCTTTAATTTATAAATAGTTTATGTGTAATTTTTAAGAATCAAATAGACACACATTGTAAATTATAAACCAAAGCTTAGGATAATAAACCTATTAAGAGAATGTTGTGGATTGGAAGTTTACTACTGAAACTTTAATATCCTTATTTGGATATCTTATTTGATAAACTTGTGAAGGCTGAGCAAAAATAGTATCGGCAACAGGAGCAATTTGTCTCGTTTCAGGATCAGAATACTGCATAGATGTTTCAGCCGAAGAATATTGTCCACCCACATTATTGAAAACTTTAATTCCTGCAACTGTAAGTACACCATTTTGGTTCTGTACAATACTTTGTATCTCAGACAAATAGACATTCTGTCCTAATTCCCTCACTTGTGGATTAAAGTAAGTCGAAATTCTATCCACAACATCAGCAATAACTTGCCCTGAATTCTGTGCCGAAGTTAATACAACTGACACCTCAACACTAAGATCAATTACTTCTGCAGTCAAAATGGAAATGTAGTCATTAATCATTCTATAGTTAGAAAGATAGGTGGCAACATTTTGTCTCAAGGTATTTGATACAATATTAGTTAATTTACCTGAGGTATCGTAAGACAACAATTGAATTAAAATTTTATTATCATTTTCTGTAACAGATACTTTCGCAGGTGCCCCAAATTCTGATGGCATATTTCTGATGATAGATTCGTAGTCTTGAACTGTCACCGCTCTCTTCTGTGCTGAAAAGTTGAATGATACATAATTTCTAATCTCTTCCAAAGATGGTAGCCCTGCCCCACCAATCGCAGCAGTAACGTTATTACATCTCAAAGAATTAACTACCGATGAGTTTGTAAGTTCTGACGGGCCATTAACGAAGAAAGATACCGTACCAATCTGAGTGATAACATTAGTTCCCAAGTTGGTACCTAAACCACCCCCAACTCTATATTGAACAAACAGAGTTGAATTCGGAGTTAAAGCCGAACCCAAAGATAAATTGTTTGAATATCTTTGTAGGTCTATCGTTGCCCCTAATGTTGTAAATTGATTTAACGCATCTTGTGCCGTATTGGTTCCTCCACCAAAAGTTAATTTCTTAAACCCTTCAGGAGTGTATTCACTAATGAATCTATTTTGTGTTTGAATATATCTACCAACTTTAATTCCTGGTTGGTCGGAAACTTTTGTAGGGTCTTCAATAAAAACTCTATCTTCGGCAAGGGCATCTACTTCATACCATTTGTTAGGAACTCCTAAGAATTCCGCCGCTGTAGGTATGTTTGTATATTCAGTACCACTTTTAAGTAATACACTTGTGATTCCTAATACATTTTTTTCAGGTAAGAATAATTCAAAAAATGGCTTAACATCGTTTGGAGTAATAACCCTTTTGAAAACTTTAGTAATACCATTAACAACTAATTCTCTCTTGGTAATAGTATAATTAACCAAAACATTATTGGCATTGAAGTTAGGTATTTTTAATCTGTTGGGAAACCCTTGGGCATTATATGGTGATGTAAAATCAACGTCATATATGTTTTCAAATATTATACCAGCACCTGACACTTGAGACCCTCTCGCTAAAGTTCCAAGATATCTCTCATCTTCTTTATCTCCAAAGGCAGGTACGGTAATTGAAAAATCTACTAAAGATACTGATGGTCTTTGTCCAGGAAGTTTTAATCCATAAGTTCTCGCAATATTATATATTGAAGATCTTTGTTGTGCGTATTGAAGTACTGTTTCTTGAATACTTCTATCTATGTGATAATGTAAGTTATCAGCAACCGCAGCATTCAAGTCCAAAAATACCGAGAATACAGATGCGTCATTAAAATCCTGAATCAATTCAGGATAGTATGTTCTTACATAGTTTAATAACTCAGTTCTTATCCCCTGATAATCTCTAGTTGTATATGAAATTTTACGATTTGCCATCTATATTAAATATTAATAATAACAAAATCACTTTGAGCAAAAGTCGATCTGTTGTTCGAGTAATCTATTCTAATTTTAGCGGTATATTCCGAAGTACCTTTTCCAGGCAATCTATAAATTGGAGACTCGCTTGTTCCAAGCGTATTTTCACCTAACATGGTATCAACTTCTTCCATTGGGTCAGCAGGTGTAATTGATATTTGATTTAATAACAGGTTTGGCATATAAACTTGGACAGCATCTCTAATATCTGATTGTATTGCATCAAAAGTTAAACCATCAAATGGCTCAAATAAAAATTCATACAGTCTTGTTCCAAAATCAGGTAAAAAATACCTACTACCCTTTCTAGTTAAAAGAAGGTGAATTAAGTCAGATTTAATTTGCTGAGATTCTAATTGGGTAAGTTCTAAAAAATCACCCCGTCTCGAATCTCTGAAAGGAAAGTTTATTCCATATGTTACTCCGTTCGCCATAAAGATAAATATAAGACCCTTGTTTTTCCTTATAAATAGCCACAAATAAAAAATCCCGATATATATCGGGATTAATTATTTAATTAGGAAGAACAACCGAAACATTCAATTTCAATTCCTTCTGGTTTTGGTGGTAAATTCATACTACTATAATCAACTTTAGGAACTTCAACATTTGGTTTTGGTTTTTGTGCTTTTGACATATCCAACGCTAAGTGTTTAGCTCCTGTTGAAATTGCCTTAGTCCTTACATAATAACACAATGTTTTCAAACCTTTTTCCCACGAGTGAAAGTGAGATGATGTAATTTTAGACAACGTAGGGTTCGACATATATATGTTCATAGACTGAGACTGATCAATGAATGGTGCTCTATCTGCCGCCATATTAATCAAATCTCTCTGAGAAATCTCCCAAATTGTTTTGTACTTAGGAATTAAATGCTCAATTCTCTTAACCTTTTTGTTATAGTTTTTGTCTTCAGGGTCAAGGTATTGATTGAAGTTAATGTTTTGAATTGAACCTTCATTCATAATAATTTCATTCTTCAAATCTTCGGACCAAATACCAATTTTTTCAAAGTCATTAATCAAGTACTTGTTCACAATCATAATCTCCCCACCAACAACTCTTCTATTAAACAATGCGGAATGTGCTGGTTCGGTCATCTCAAATGAACCAGTAATTTTTGCTGAAGACGCAACTGGCATCTGAGCAGTGAATAAGGAGTTACAAACACCAAATTCTTGTACGTCTTTTTTCAACGTTTCCCAATCCAAGAATAATTCAGAGTCATTCAACCCCCACATATCAAATTGGAAAATACCTTTTGACATTGGAGAACCTTTGAAGAATTCGTAAGGGTGTCTAATTCCTTTCTTACACAAATCATTACTTTCAGTGATTGCCGCGTAATAAATTGCTTCAAAAATATTCTTATTCAAAGTTTTAGCTTCATCTGAAGTGAATACATAGTCCAATAAACAGAATACGTCAGCTAAACCTTGTACCCCAATACCAATCGCTCTTTGTTCTAAACCTCCTTTAAGACCTTTTTCAGTTGAATAATTATTCTTGTCGATAACATTGTTCAACGCTCTAACCGCCTTTCTAACTTCTTCAATCAATAGTTTGTAATCAAACTTACCATCAACAATAAAGTTTTTAAGTACGATTGATGATAGTGTACAAATCGCAGTTGTATTCTCATCAGTATACTGATAGATTTCATTACATAGGTTAGATTGTTTAATCACACCAATGTTTTGATGATTTGTTTTTTTGTTCGCACTATCTTTAGCACATAAGTAAGGTACACCAGTTTCAACTTGAGATTCAATGACTTTACTCCAAATCTCTTGTGCTTTCACTTTTCGACCGATTCCTGCTTTTACCGCCAACTGATAGTTTCTTTCATATTCATCACCGAAACATTCCTGTAATGGTTTAATACCCGCTTTGATAATATCATTCGGACAGAACAAATACCAATCTTCATTGTTTTTAACTGCTCTCATGAAGTTATCAGGAATCCAAAGCGCAGTAAATAAGTCCCTCGCTCTCAATTCTTCAGCACCTGTATTTTTTTTGATATCCAATAAATCAAAGATATCTTTGTGCCATGGTTCCAAGTATATCGCAGCGCTACCAGGTCTTCTTCCTTGTTGGTTAAAGAATCTCAATGATTCGTTTACAATCTTAAGATATTTTAACAATCCACCAGCAAAACCACCAGATGATTTGATTCTACTTTCTTTACTTCTGATGTTTGACATAGACAATCCAATACCCGCAGCATCTGAAGAATATGTTGAGATATCATTCAAGGTTTTTAGTAATCCTTCTCTTGAATCTGAATTATTATAATGTAACACACAAGACGCTAACTGAGGAACTTTGGTTCCTGAGTTAATCATAATTGGTGTTGCCTTAGAAATTCTCTGACTTGATAATGAATGATAATATTCTACAGCCTCTTCAAATGAATTAGTTACCCATAGAGCAACTCTCATATACATATGTTGTGGTCTTTCGATTACTTTACCCTGAGGAGTTTTCAACAAGTACATTTCTTGTAGTGATCTCCATCCGAAGTAATCAAAATTGTAATCATTCTCATGATTGATTACCTCATCAATCTTAGACGGACCATACTTCTCAATCATCTCAATGAGTTCATCGTGAACAATACCGTCAACATGAAGGGTATGCATTACATTTGAAAAACTTGGATCGGTATCTTTATGATACGATGAAATCGCAACTGAAGCCGCAAGTCTAGAATAATCATAGTGACTACCAGTATATGCCGCAGCGATTTCATAAACAAGTTTATCTAACTCTTTTGTGGTTATATTACCTTCAGTTGGTACTGATGTAATAACTTTAATGAATATCTCATCAGAGTTAACGGTCAAACCCTTAGCAGCTCGTTTAATTCTATTATAAATTTTTTGTGGATTGAAGGCAACATCCTCCCCTCCTCTTTTTTTAATTTTTAATGACATCATAGATATAAAAGTATTAAATTAAAAATCAGAATCAAATGATAACTCTTCGTTTAGTTTAGCTTTTTGGTATTCCATTGTTCTTGACTCAAAGAAGTTACCCTTTGTTTCAACAGCAATTTGTTCCATAAACTTGAATGGTTGTTCAACATTAAATTCTTTTTTACATCCGAACTTAACTAACAATCCATCAGTAACGAATTCCAAATATTGTTTCATAAGATTGGAGTTCATACCAATAAGTGAAACAGGTAGCGATTCTGTGATGAATTCTTTTTCGATCTCCAAAGCGGATAATAGAATTTCTTTAATTCTTTTTTCTGATGGTTTGTTCTCCAAGTGGTTGTTTACCAAATGAATCGCAAAATCGCAATGAAGATTTTCGTCTTTGAAAATCAAACTGTTCGCGTTACACAAACCTTGCATGATACCTCTGGACTTCAACCAAAAGATTGAACAGAAAGATCCTGAGAAGAAGATACCTTCGACCGCAGCAAAGGCAATCAGCCTTTCTTGGAAGGTTGAATTTTGAATCCAATCCAATGCCCACTTTGCCTTCTTTTGAACTGCCGGCAAGTTATCCAAAGCAGTGAAACAAAGTTGTTTCTCTTTCTCATTTGAGATGTAGGTATCAATCAACAATGAATACATTAAACTGTGAATGTTTTCCATCATCAATTGAAATCCATAGAAAAATTTAGCTTCAGGATATTGTACTTCTTTCACGAAGTTTTCTGCAAGATTTTCATTAACGATACCATCAGAAGCTGCGAAGAATGATAAAATATTTTTAATAAAATATTGTTCATTTTCTGTTAGATTATTCCAATCTCTAATATCGTTAGTTAAATCTACTTCTTCAGCCGTCCAAAAAGCAGCTTGATGTTGCTTATAAAATTCCCAAATGTCATTGTGTTCAATGGGGAATATAACGAATCTATTGGGATTCTCTACTAAAATTTTTTCCATAATAATTGTGTGTTTTATAATTGTTGTCTTTGTTGTTCTTCTTTTTGTTTTCTTTTCTCCATCAACTCTTTGACTCTGTCTCTCTTCTTCTCTTCTTGTTGTTCTTCAAATCCTAAGAACGTAACTGAACTTTCAGTATCAATTTCAAGAAGTTCATTGTTGAACTTACAATTTTCGAATACAACTCCATCTTTTCCGAGACGTGATTTTGTAATCTCAATCGTTGCCAGATTCATTTCTTTTTGTTGGAGTGTTTTTGCGACCGTAATGATTACGTGCCCCACTTGAGCCTTTTTAATTGAACCACCCATTTGGTCTGTAGTTACAACCTCAGATGAAATAGAACTTCTATTTCCTTGAGTCGCAGTCCATCCAACCAAATTTAGTTCATGACACATAGCCTCAAACCCTCTCATTACAGAACCTTCTGCTTTCCACTCGTCCTTTGATGATGACTCAGGTAACACACAATCGATATAATCTAACATAATCATATCAATTTTGTTTCCGTCCGCAATCATTTTTCTAACCTGATTTTTAAGTTGGTTCATTGTCATAGTATCAGATGCCAACTTCTTCAATACAAGTTTGTTTTTCATTGTCTCTTGTATTTCAGTAATCTTGGACATAACATCATCTCTGTGTTGTGCCAACTCATCAGGTGGAATACCTGTCCATATTGTGAAGTGTTTTCTCTGAACAATCTTTGGATTGTCTTCGAAGAATACCTGAAGGACATTGTATCCCAAGTTAAAAGCTGTATTCGCAATCTTGGTTAAGATAGTTGTTTTACCAACACCTGTTGGTGCCAATATAACACCTATCTCTCCCTTAGCCAAACCACCCTTAAGTAGTTTATCAATCCCTGGTATACCCATAGGTATCGGATGTCTATAGTCTTCATCCAACACCGTTTCCAAGTCAGAGAAAATGTCCGTTTGACCTTTCTCAATTTCACCTACCTGTAACGCCTCTCTAACTAACCCCTCAACTTTATCATAAGATTCGAAATCTCCTTGAGTAATAATTTTCTGAGCCTTATCCATAGCCTTCTGAAGTTCCTGTTGTTTACAGAATTTCAGAGCCTTTTCTTGAACAAATTGTGTTCCTTCAAATGGAGCTTCTTTAACTTGTTTTAGTGTATCTAAAACAATCTTAGCAACCAACTCTTGAGAAACTTCAGACTTGATAATCTGTTCAAGGGTTTCGAAATTAGGGGTTGATTCATACTTTACATAGTACTCCTTAATCATTTGTAAAATGATTTTGAAATACTTGTTATCAAAGTATGTTGACTCGATGACATCAAGAATAGATGATGAAAAATCTTTATCTACCACAATCTGATTCAATAATTGAATCTGGAAAGTGTTCCCTAAGTAATCGAAATTTTTGTTCATATATTTGTATTGCTCCCCTGTGTATTATTAAATACTCACTTACTCAAATCAAAATCCAAATATTGATAAGATAATCTCTGTTCTGAAAAAATGTCAGTCAATTCTCTGAGAATGTCTTTCAAAAATGGTCGTACGTCAACGGTATAACGAACCTTCGGCGGAAAATATTTTCCATCAAAAATTCTATGACAAATTGTCGTGTCCCCATTTTTAACAAAAATGTTAAAGATTTCTGGTCCATCAGTATAAGAGGTGTCCATAACTGATGGGTCATGCATGATAGATTCACTATTGTCCGTCATGTAAATCACAGTCTTCATTTTCAAATGATACTGTAAGTCATCCTTGATTTCGTTAATCAAGTTATAGAATTCAATTGAGTTTTTTGCGTTAGGATTATAACCTCTAACATTGAAATACCTTTGAACTACAATGTTGTCGTTAAGGGTTAGAAGGAATTCCATTTTAGTGCTGTCTTGCTCTTTCATAAAGTTTTTAATTTTTGTTTGTGTTTCTTTTTTCTTTTCGTGTAAGTTTCATAAATGGTTTGAGGAAATTTACCCAAGCTTCATCATTCTTGGGTAGATACTTGAAGAGTCCGTCCTCCATCATCATTCTCATCAAGTTTTTGTATCCACGATCTGTGGGGTCTATTGTGTCTGTATGAATTTGTTCTACTAATTCTTTTCCTTCTTCAGTAATCAAAGGGTTATGTAGGTCAACGATTTTTTTGTTTGTATTATAGAAATCTTGGCCAAATGTACCGCTTTTAGTTTTACCAATCAAAATGTTTTCTAACGCCTTTGGTTTTTTCTTTTGCTCGATACTTCGTGCGTTATCCAAGATTTCTTCGATGGTACATGATTTCTCTAACAATTCGGGAAACAATTTGACCAAAGTCTTTTCTCCCAACATTTCTATACCATCTATGTTATCAGACTTATCCCCTGTCATAATCTTGGTTAATAAGACGTTTTGGTGGGGTATGTTGACCTTATTAATAGTAATCATGTCTCCATACCTATAATATTGTTTAGAGGTCGGAGAATAGATTGTTACCCGTTCTGATATGAGTTGAGTTAAGTCTTTGTCGGCAGAAAAAATTATGATTTCTTCATCAACAGACAATTTGGTATAGTAAGCAATAAGGTCATCCGCTTCGTTGTTAATCATTTCAACTTGACGCACGAATATCTCCTCAAGGTATTGTTTAACCCGAGACTTCTGTTGAAGATATGACTCGTACTTGAACTCATTCATATCTTGACGACGATTTGCTTTGTATTGAGGATATATGGATTTCCTTATAGATGAATTGGAGTTTCCATCCCAAAATACCACAACCTTATCATGATTGTGTTCTTCTAAAAATTTTCTCAAGATGTTTATAAAATGGTAGATACCACCTAAGTGATCTCCACCATTATATAAATCTTTAACTCCATGAAATCCAATTTTGAACAGATTGTCTCCGTCCACTAATAACGTTTTAATCACAATTCGTGATTTAAGTGTGAATAATAAACTAGTCTTCTTTTTCTTCTTTCAGAGTAAAATCACCATCAGTTCCGATAATATCTTTCCAATAGTCAGCATACTCTTTTTTGTATTTTTCCAATGAAACTTTCTCTTCAGCCGCCTCTTTACCTCCGATAAATCCGTGTGGAGTAACAATAATTTTTCCGTCATCATAACCCAATCCGTTGATGTGGTTTTTCATTACAGAAATTTTTGTCCTTGACGCAAACTTAATCGTCCTTTTGTCTTTAGTCGCAGTAATCTTAGTTGTCCCCGCCCCCTTTTGATTTCCAAATAGAAATACCAAAGATGAGTTCAACCAAATTGCTTCACCTCCTTTTGCCTTAATTTTTGGTTGACCAAAAGGATTATCAGGAAGTTCAACCCAAGGCTGATTAACAATTACTAAAGTATTTTCATACTTAGAATCTGCTTTACGAGACCCTGAAATACGTTGATTAATTCCCATACCAATTTTATCAGCCAAGGTAGACGCATTGTGTTGCTTTCCACCCTTTCCCTCGTAAGTCATCTTACAAGGAACTGAACCAACAGAATCCCAAAGGAATAATAAACTATAATCCAACTCACCCTTTTCTTGATCATCTAACAAACTATTAATGTAGTCAGTTATTTGTTCAATATAATCAAAGTTATTATTGAATATATAAAATCCATCCCAATCCAATTCACCTGTTTCTTCATCTACAACTTCTTCACATTGGAATCCCATCAACTTGGCGTGTTCGAAGGACCACTTCTGTTCCGTAATAATGAACACAGGAAGAATACCTTTTTTCTGAGCATCGACCGCAGCCTTTACCAAAGCCGTAGTCTTACCAGTATCGGAATGGCCCAAGAACATGTTAAGATGTCCAATGGCCGGACCAGGAAGTCCAACGGCATCCAAGAAATCAGATCCTAAGTCAAGGAATCTTTGGGGTTTATACTTTGCTGAAGTAGAAAATTTTTTCTTCAGACTTTCGAAATCGTTTTTCTTAATTGCCATAAGGTTAGGGAAATGAAACTCGGACACCATAATAGTATCCGAGTTATTTTATTTAATTAGAATGGGAGGTCTGAATCAGGTTCGTCGTTAGATTGTGGATCTACATATGTAGATTTTTTGGAACCTCCACCGAATGATTCGGTTTCAACTGAACTGTCACCATAAACGTAACCACCTTTTTCTGAATCCCACTTAGGAGTTTCTCCTCTTGCGATTGCCTCAAGGTAATCAACAGGTTTCTTAGAATAAACATCCAACCATGTCAACTCATCTTCCATCCAAGCCTTTGCTTGTTGTTTATCACTATGTACTGGTGCAGGGTCGTCATACATAATAGTTGAAACTGTAGTATACTCTTTACCCTTAGGAGTCTTTGCTTTAGCAAGTTCAATGACTAAGTCGCGTCCTTTTTCAGGGTCAGTAATGTCTCCTTTGTTTCTCCAAATAGGAATAATTTTGTCGAGAATACCATCATTCTTGAAGTTGTGTTTGAATCTCCAAAACTTTGGACCATCTTCTTCGTGGTCTCTATCAATTACCTTTACAATATAGAATTTTCGTGAACGATACTGAGATGCCAATAATTTGTCAGACTCTTTACCTGTAGACATCAACTCCTCATAAACCTCATTCAACGGAGAACGTTCGTTGTCGTTTTTTCCTGGATCGTAGAACTTTTGCCACTGACCCCCCACTTGAATTTCGTGGTACCATGCTTCTTTGAATGGTGATGAACCATCTGAAGTTGGAAGAATTCTCACTCTTCTCTGTCCTGATTTCTCTTTGTCTCCTAAGATTAAAGCGAAATACTTTTTCATTCTTTCGTCTTGCGACATTTTCGATTGGGCCCCGCCCCCTTGTTGTGATTTTTCGTACTGTGCCAATACGGCGTCTAATGAACTCATCATGTTTTTTATAGATTAAATTAATAAATTGTTTATACAAAAATAAGAAAAAAGGTGACAAAGTCAAACAAAAAAAAAGGTACCATGAGGTACCTTTTATGTAGTTTGTTCGATATTACCTGAACGATGTTTTGTAGACTTCTTGGTCTAAACCTCCACCAGGTTGGAACGAATTCTTTATATCATTTACATTTATATCTGTAACCTCGTCAGCAGTCAAAACATAATCATTTTTTCCTGTCTTTTCCATCTCCTCTTGTTTGTCGTCAAAAAATTGTGAAAGTTTTTGACTGAAAGGATATGAATCATAGGTTCTTAACTCTAACTTTTCTTGTGGAGTTTTTTCTCTATACTTCTCTATTTTAGTTTCAAGAGAGTTAAGTTTATTCATAATGTTATCCATCTCACTTAGCTTAGATTGTAAATCATTAAGTTGGTTGAATAAATTATTGAAATATTCTTCTTGTTTGGTTTCGATATTTTTTTGTGAATCAACTAATTCCGTAATATCTAATTCCTCAGATTCCGATTCTTCTCCACCTTCTTCCGATTCTCCTTTATCATCAATTTTTTCAACTTCAGGGTCAGACTCCACATCAATAGGTTGTGGCTCAGCAGGCGCTGGTGGAGGAACTGCTCCCGCAGGTTCTGGAGCTGGTGCCGGTGCTGCTCCTGGTGCGGGGGCTAATGCCCCTAACGCATCTTGTTCTGGAGTTGCCCCAACTTGCTCTAATATATACTGATTGATTTTTCTATGCCTTTCAATCTCCTTAATAATTTTTTTATCTAAACTCATGGTTTAACCGTTTAATAATGTTTTTATTCCGTTGGCGGTTTCTACTCTAACCTTTCGGTTTGCTGTAGTCTGATGACCAGCTCTTTCGATAAGTCCATCCCTTTCTCTTACTGTGTAGCAATCTCCTGTATCTAAATCACAAACTTGTTTAGTTCCATCTCCATTGTCCTCCTGAGAAAATCTTACAGATTTACCAAGATAATTATCTAATGCTGTTTTTATGTTCATAAAAATCTTTTTATATAAATATGT
>Ga0247723_1001287_pt1 | contig 14949 bp, 12 predicted proteins | sample MSEWelMarce5H_FC_FD_189079 | JGI IMG/M metagenome (GOLD analysis project Ga0247723, IMG submission 189079) | Subsurface sediment microbial communities from gas well in West Virginia, United States - MSEEL Well Study Marcellus 5H_FC | ecosystem: Environmental > Terrestrial > Deep subsurface >...
AAAGGGTTCGATACACTCGTTGTTCCCCATAATCTGAGAGGTCGAGGCTGTCGGCATTGGTGCCAGCAACAAGCTGTTGCGCATACCATTCACGACTACCTGCTTCTTCAGATCTGCCCAATCGAGATAGGTACTGATACGAGGAGCATCCTCCCAGAGGTCAAACTGGAGCTGTCCCTTGGATGCCGGTGATCCAATAAAGGTTGAGTACGCACCCGTCTTGCCTGCGACAGGAATACCTCGCCAAGCATCCGCATTCGAACCCAGAAACTCGATTGACCTCTCATACGATGCCTCAACCGCAGCAAAGTAGATGTTCTCAAAGATCTCGCGATTCAGGTTCGTAGCACCCTCAGATGACCAAGGTAGCTTCATCATCGCAAACACATCCGCAAGTCCCTGAACTCCCAGACCAACTGGGCGATGCTTGGTATTCGACAGCTGTGTCTCAGGAGTTGGGTAGAAGGTCTTATCAATCACAATGTCCAGATTGCGAATGAGAATCTTGGTGTAGCGACGAAGAGACGCAAAGTCAAACACGCCATTCTTCACGAACTTGGGCAGTGCGAGACTTCCCAGATTACAGACCGCAGTCTCAGTCGGTGATGTGTATTCCATAATCTCGGTACAAAGATTGGAAGACTTGATGGTTCCTAGATTCTGCTGATTGGACTTGGAGTTTGCCGCATCCTTGTAGCACAGATACGGTGTCCCAGTCTGAATCTGCGAATCCAGAATCATAGACCAGAGCTTCTTGGCGGGAATTTCTCGGACGGCAAGATTCTTACGCTCGTAGCTGCAGTAGAGCTCAACGAACTCATCGCCCCAGCAGTCTGCGAGTCCGGGACAGATGTCTGGATTAAAGAGCGACCACGATGCGTCCTGTTCAACCCTTTGCATGAACAGGTCTGGGATCCATAGACCGTAGAATAGATCACGGGCTCTCTCTTCCTCGGCACCCGTGTTGAGCTTGAGACGAAGGAAGTCCTCAATATCAGCGTGCCACGGCTCAAGATAGATGGCAAACGATCCATTGCGCTTTCCTCCTTGGTTCACATACTTGGCGGTATCATTAAATACCTTTAGCATCGGTACAATACCCGTCGACTTGCCGTTGGTTCCATTGATGTGCGCATCACGGGGACGGATGTCGTGAATCGACAGACCGATACCACCCGCCCACTTGGAAATCTGTGCACAATCACCCAGCGTCTTGTAGATGCCCTTGATGGAATCCTCCTGTGTCGTCAGCAGGAAGCAAGAGGACAACTGGGGAATCTGTGTGCCTGAATTGAATAGCGTAGGAGTTGCGTGGATAAACATACCCTGCGACAGAGCATCATACGTCTCCTTCACGTGGAACAGGTCGTCTCCGTGAAGCTGAAGGGCAACTCGCATCCACATGTGCTGGGGACGCTCACAAATCTTACCATTGCGAGTACGAAGCAGATATCCCTTCTCAAGCGTCTTGAATCCAAAGTAATCAAATGCGAAATCACGGCTGTAGTCAATCATCTTCTCAAGCTCTTCGTGGTTATCCGACAGAGACCAAATGTACTGGTGGGAGAGAAGCAAATCCTTGCCTAGACGGTCAACACACTCTCGCAGAGTTGAAGGAGTATTCTTCTGATGGTTATCAATCACAATACGAGCAGCAAGAAGCCCGTAATTGGGATGATGACGAGCCTGCATCATCGCACACGTCTCGCCCGCAAACTCATCCAACTCGGAGGTCTTGATTCCATCAGCAAGCTGACTACAAACCTTCTGAGCTACCATGTCGGGATTGACGTGGTCAAGCCCTGTGGCGAGACTCTGGATACGCTTCAATATCTTATCAAAGCTTACCGGCTCACGAGTTCCATTGCGAGTTGTGACATAAAGATGATCGGACATTCTGTTAATGTCTTCCATATTCTTTATGATTAAGTATTCCTTTTACGACCGAACGCAGTTATATACTTGATTTAGTATAATTATGTCAGTCAAGCTGTATACGGTTGAAACATTTGAGCCTGTATTAACGGACAATCTGTCCGATGGGAACTGTTTTTATAGTGCAATTTATCGAGCTGCAGCAGGTAGTGACATTCTAAAATTTATTGAAGAGCAAACTTCAATACCCACTACAAGTGAAACGGGGTTTATTCAAGGAACTAGAGACGTAGTAGCCGGTCTTATTCGTGAAGGGAATGCAATAGAATTATATACAGCTTTGAAGGAGGATTTTGATAGCACAGAGGAGGGGTCACTTGAGACACTTGAACTTAAGTTAGAAGGATTCCCAGTCTATCTTACTGAGATTATTAAACGAAAGATTGGTGAAAAAAGAAGAAACACGAATGCACAATTCTATAGTTATGACGACTTTGCAAATCTAGTAGCCGATAAGATATCAACAAGTGGAACATGGGCTAGTGAGTTAGATGTAAATATTGTACGGTCGAATTTTGCCGATGTTGGTATAGTTATACATGTATATACTCGGAACAATACTCCTACAATTAGGCTTCCAAAACTAGTAGGGGGTAAGATGTATTTATACCTGTATAACGCAGGCGAGATTCACTGGAAGCATTACCAACTCAAAGGACCTAGCAAAGTACAGAAAATTAAACAAAGAGTTGCGAACGATGATACAAATAGTTATTTCATTGCTGGAAGGCGTAGGAAGACTTTGAAGCGCAAGCTCGCTAAGAAGCATCGACGTATGACCAAGAAGAAGTAAATTACTCTGTCTGGATTTTAACGGTTAGGTGCATTGCCTCCAACTCATGCGTAAACAAAGCCATTGCATAAGGAAGGTCCATTGTGTCTCGTGATGTATCCATGCGACCCTGCTCCCTGTCAAACTGAACCGTTGTCTTGTCGGAACGCTCCATCATGGATTCCGTCAAGAACTTCGAAACACCATGAGAGACTAGCGCATCACGCTCCATTTCACCAATTCGCAGACCACCTCCATCTCCACGACCTTGGGTTGGCTGATGTGTCAACAACTTCTTCGGACCCGTATCGCGATAGTTAATCTTATCCTCTACCATGTGCTTCAATCTCTGATAGTAAATCGGACCCATAAAGATATCAGCCTCCATCTGCTCACCTGTCATTCCATTGTAAAGCACTTCGTGGGAATACGGATGGAACCCACGATTCAGCAAAGACATTCGCAACTCACCCAAACGGTTGGACTGCGTAAAGGGTGTCGCATCCACCAACGAACCCAGATTGATTCCAAGCTTGTTTGACCCAGCTTCCAAGAACTGCCCAACAGTCATGCGAGTCGGAATACCGTGGGGATTGAAGATAAGGTCTGGACGAAGCCCTGAAGCAGTAAACGGCATTTCCTCTTCGTCGTATATCATCCCTACAGTACCCTTCTGCGAGTGACGCGAGGCCATCTTATCACCCAACACAGGCACGCGATTCTCGACAATGCGAATCTTCACACCTCGTAGTCCATCCTTGGTTGAGTACCGATAGACAGCATCAATGCGGCCATGCTGTCCCTTCTTGGGTTTCACACTCACATCGCGATGACCCGTCACACTGCCCGTAGGACTCATAACGGGAGACAGGATTCCAACTAGCACCGTATTCTCGGTTACCAAGGTATTGACTCGAATAATACCATCGGGGTCCAACATACTGTAGTCCATACCCTCGAGTCTTCGTACACTCTCGTTCTTCAGAGGATTGGAAATCTCGGTGTGAATCTGTGCAGCCGGGTCCAACATCTCCTCGGCCATATCGTAGCTGTGATAGTACATCGTCTGGTACATACCACGCTTCAGAGCACCTCCATTCAGAATCACAGAATCCTCCTGATTATGACCACCATACATTGTGATTGCGACTAGGGCATTCTCACCATACGCCATGCACCCCATCATCTCCGAATACAACCAGGTCTGGGACATTGGCCGCTGGGGATTGGCAGCCATCATTGCGATTGTATCAAACCGTTTTTGGTAGTTGGTGTGATAGATAGAGGCTGCCTGCTTCTGCTGGGCAATGGAGAAGGCATTACGAGGACCAGGGTTGTGGTCTGAATACGGAACCAAATTCGCCATAGCCGACAAGTTGAAGGACATGTGAATCTCAGAAGGATTGGTCTTGTGAAAGGGAACCAACGACAACTTCAGAGAATCTGTCTCAGATGCATCGATGTAATCTAGATTCATTGCAATGTCCTTCCAAGTCTTGGTTGCTAGAACAACATCGGGTCTCGTACCCTCACGATAGACTGGACGAACTGGGCGGCCCGCATCACAGTAGACCTTGTACTCATTATTGACTCGAGACCATGAAAGAGATGTATCATAGGGAAGAGCACCCTTGCGTCGCTGGGTAAGGAGCCTCGAATGAAGTGCCTCGGCATCTCCAACACAAACACCAATCAGATCCGAGTTGATGAAGACCTTGGTCCATTCAGGCCTCCAGACAGATGGATGGATATCTTCAACGAACAAAACTAAATCCATGAGTAGATCCTTAATCACTTTTACAGGGGAGGCATTGGACACCCGAGCAAGAATAGTGAATGCCTTCTTGTATCCGATGTCCGATCCATCAGGGGAATCCACAGGACACATTATTCCAAACTGTGAGGCATACAACCGACGAGGAGGAGCAGTGCTTGTTGATTTATCAATCTGTAGATCTGTCTTTCGTAGGTGGTGAATCACAGCGGCATAACTGGGTCTTGCGAGTTCCTGTGCGATTCCAACACGACCACCCCACGAACCCTTGAAGTCTTTCAGGTACTCATTGAGCATTCGGTATCCACGCCAATAGCGACCAATGTTCTCAGGCTCAAGCAGATTTACAAGGTTCTTGTCTCGGAAGTTTGAAGCCTCGTACTGGACTCGCTTGTCCATCGATAGAAGCATCTCCTGACCTGTCTCACGGAAGATACGACGGAACTCCTCAAACATAAGAACGCCTGAGGTTACCATTCGCTTGAACTGCATATTGTCTCGGTCACTGGGTGCTCGTCGTCCGAGTTCAACATCGATCGCCATCTTCAGCATATGACCCAACAAATATGCCTTGTGTCGGAACAGAGCTCCAGCATCCTCTGTCTTGAAATCCACATGGGAGAACAGCGTCTCATGGAGATTCACAACCACTTCAAATTTTGATTTGCTTCGAGTCATAGTTGCTAGAATATCAATATCCGTCATCTCCGTCTTCTCAAGGAACTTGTCGTGGGAAAGCAGAATCTGATAGAACAAATCGTCATAGGCAAGGCGATCCTTGTCGGCAACACCAATGAGTGTCGTATCGTAAATATCGCGATCGCTTGCAACACCCAAGGCTCGGAAGACACTCATCAACGGAACCTGCTGTTGGTAACCAGGAAGCTGAATGACAGCAATGCGATTGTCTCGCCCTAGATTGCCTGGTGTATCACTGCTGTTCAAGCTATCCGCAGTCAGCGCTACTCGCTTCATACCCTCCTTTGTGAAGGCAAGGGTCTCACTAGGAAGAACCAAAAAATGAGAATAGGGACCACGAGACCCATCGTCGGACAGAGTACGAATCGCACTATAGACTTCTGTCACCTCTTCAAAAGCAGTTTTGTCGGATGCGTCGGGAGACGTATCAATCGGTGCTTCCTTCTCCATCAAGGTCTTCATCGAACCCTTGGGTCGCTGTCTCTTTCGCTTACCAACATAGAACATGTTGTTGCCTAGCATTTCCTGAGTAAGAAGAACCTTCTCAGCTCCATCAATGATAAAGTACCCGCCCAACTCAAATTTACATTCACCAATCGAATAACCATCCATACCCGACAGGTAGCACAAGTTGCTACGAAGCATCAATGGGATTTCTCCAATGAGGACATCCTTGAAGGTCTTGACTTGAGTTGTCGCATCCATGAAGGAATACTCAACGTCAATGTCGGCGCGAAGACTCATCGCATAGGTCTTGTTGTCGAGACGGCAAGAGTGAGGCACGATGGCGCTTCCATCTTCCTCGAGGGGTGATACAAACCGAATGTTCTTGCTCTCCTTTCCACCAACAAAGACACGGATAAACCGACCGTCCTTCAGCTCAAGTTCGAAGGGCTTGTCGGTGTTCAGAGCACGAAGGAACTCTGGAACTCCTACATCAATGAAATCATTAAAGGAGTCCAAGTGATGTTGGATGAGAGGGAACTTCGTATCTGTAAAGAGTGTCCTCAGAATATGCCTAGGGACATCCATTGTCTTGTTTGAAGTAATCATTTTCTGCTACCCTACGAAGACAAGGTATGTGGAGTGAGACCCGACGACCTGATTTTTTGGAGGGAGTCGTTGGACATGTAGAGGTGAAATCGCAAATCAGAAACTACTTGATGACGAAAGCCTTTTCAAATGTAATTCTTCTTCACGGACCCCCTGGGATTGGTAAGACGACGATGGCGCTGGCTGCGACACGTTCCTGTCTCTTTGACCCAATGGAAGTGAATGCGAGTCAGTCGCTTCGAAGCTTTTCAGATATAGATTCATTGATTCAGTCCTCACGGCATACAAGGAGTATTTCAGCCCTTTTGCAGGGGCATAAAAGACCGATGTGTCTAGTGCTTGATGAGGTAGATGGAAGCGACCCACACGCCCAACGGAAGTTAGCTGAATGGATGGTGTCGAAAGAGCGTAAGGTTCCCGTTATCATGACCTGTAATGAGATTCCGCGTATCTTTAAAAATGTACCTGAAATCCTGAAGCTTCGGTGCTATCCTCCAAAGCCAGCAGACCTTGTTGAACTCTTTCCGGATAAGGACGTGTCTGCCTTGGCGAAGCGATACAAACACGATGTCCGACGAATCCTTCAGTTTCTTCAGTATGGAGATTCAGACATTGTTCCGTCGATTGTATTGCCGAATGATTGTAGCCCTGAAGTGATGTCTATCTTGAAACAGAAAATGTCCTGCAAAACAGACCCCATTCTACAGGCCATCGCACTCGGAAAACCTGTTTCCCATTAATCGAATTCACAACAACTGCTGAATACTTCTTGGGGGTCTTTGCGACATCAGACTTATCAACTGTGTTTCTGCCATGACCCATAACAACAATCGTATCCTCCGCAGACACCTGAACAATGGTTGCCGACCAATCTCCCGTAAAGGATTTCTCTTCACCCTTTTCTTTCGATTCAAGGAATCGATGTGTTTCGGCATAGCGTCTTCGAACAACCATTGTTGCTGCTGTTGCGTGCTTGTCATGGAAAGGACCCGTAGTCATCAACACATTCTCTGGAATCACCAACATATACATTTTTGAACTGCCTGCGATATCGGCGGATGGATTTGCTTGAAGTGCCTTGATAGCAGTCTCAATTCTCTTGGGTGGATAATAGTCATCATCATCCCAAAAGACAATGTAATCGGCGCCCAACTCTAGAGCCTTCTCAAGACAACGATTCCGCATCCATCCAATTGGTTTCTGTTCTGCTACACTCTCGTAGAGGATACCAGGTGTGTCGCTCCAGTCTTGCTCTGGATTGTTTGAGTTATCAAGAACAAACCATACATCGGGTTTCATTGTTTGGGCATTCATGCAAGCCATTGAGAACTCTTTACACCATCCTCTATTCTTAGTCGGGCTGCATGCTACTATCATTGTTAGTTACAATATCCATCTCGCGTAAAAGACTTTCAAGCGCAGCAGGTCGAGTGGATCCTACTGGGCGGGTGGCGCGCTGCGCGGGTGCTGAACTATCACGAATGTCGTGGCGGCATACTGGGCATCGAGGATTCACTCCAAACCACTGGCTGATACATTCAGCGTGAAACTCGTGACCACACCGAGTTAGTCGAGTGGCTGAAGTGACCTCTTCCTGACAAATAGAACATATCGTGTCTGCGGTAGCCTCTACCCCAGTCTGTTGTGCAGCCTCAATCTGTGCTGGAGTTGGAATAACCGGAACAGGCTCCATAAAGGTAGCATTGTCCGCTCCCAAGGCAGCGGGAGAGATATTCATCGTGTATCGAATCGTCTGATTGGTGTTTGCAAAGTTCCTAATTATCGCAAGTGTCGTAGCATAGTTGCGCTCGTGTGCTGCTGCGATAAGATTCCGGGTGTCGGTATTCAAAAAGCGAATTGCGTGGTAAAATTCACGGTTGTTGTTGGATAAATCACGGATAGCGTGTAGAACATTGTAATCATCATCGTCAGACATTACCTTAATGGGTTGTTCTATTTGAAAATCCCTTCCATAAAAAGAGTATGGACGCAAACGGGTTGTATATTCCCAAGAGTGTGAAAAAGAGTGAGTATGCAAGACAGGAATGGGAGAAATGGGTAAGGAGTCTTTTGATTCGTAAGCCGAAGAAGCCTACGACCGCTTGATAAACATGTCCATCGGACCACGAGTGTTCTTTCGTATGATTTTTGATAAGACTGGACTGCCTAGAAACATCAGAGATTCTAGCTGTCGTTCCTTCTTGTCCAGCACCGCCAGTGTGGCTTTTTCTTCGTCTCCCTCGTGCTTCTCCATCATCATCTCTAGGAGTGTCTTGTACGAGGGTCTGGAAGGTGCTACATATCCATCCAGTTGGTCGATACACAGCGCAAACAGCTGTGCGACGGGATTCTGAATCTGATTGGTGATGTAGAAGGTAGGGTCGGGTGTTAGGTTGTTCTCGCGCACATACCCAATCTCCTCGATACGGTCCCCTTGCTTCTTTGCGTCCTTGTTCTCGGCGACATACACGAACGCCAATCGGTCGCCTACCTTGGGAGCCGTTCCAGCATCGCGCTTCTTCATTCGGTCAGCCAGAACACGATGAGCAATCTGTTCAGGCTTCTTGTAGTCATCTCGCAATGACTTGCTGACGATGTACTTGTCCAGTGGAATCTTGTTCTCCAACACCTTCTGGAGGAGGTCCATTGTGAATGCCTGTGCCTTCTTCACATCTCGCTCGGTCAGTAGAATGTCGAGCGCTCCACCAAACACATCCTTTACAATTGGAGCATTGTCCCTGCGTTTCAGCACGATACCCATGGACATACGCTTCGGCTTTGCTGTCGCATCTTCCTCGTACTTCATGCCGACGTAGCGCTTGCGGCAGAAGAGAATGAATGGATAGAGCGTCTTCTCGTAGGCGATCTTATAGGGTCGACGACATTGAGAAGTGATTGATTTTCCTGCGGCAATTCCAAGCTCAATTGACTTGGCGAGATCCTTTGTTGGGAACTTGATGAAGATGGAGTCGGTATCACCGTAGATGACTTCTGCACCAAACTCTGTTTCAACAACTCGCCTTGCAATACCCAAGGCTTTCCGACCGGCAGCGGTTGTACACGCTGCGACACAGAGCTTTCGGATGGGGCTGGTGCGACTGCCACATTGCCCGTAAACAGAGTTTGCAACGACCTTGTAAGCAAGCTGAAGACCGTTGTAGACTGATCGCTGGGCTTCATCGTATTGTGTATCTTCCATCTTTTCCTTGAATTCCTTTCGTTTCTTCAGCAGAATGTCCAGTGTCTTTGGAATAACACCTTCGGTCATCGGTTGCTTCTCGTCCTTCTGAACATAGTAGCACTTGGTCGTGCCGGTTACAACATCCTCCTCCTTGTTGTCATACTCGATACACTCAACGACGAATCCCTTCTCGGTCAGGGTATCCATCTCTGCCTTGGAGATTCCTTCGCATTCACCAGGAATCAGGTCGCCATCTGTGTCATAGACACGAACAGCAACCAGACTATCGGGGCTGATGTTGTAGGCAATCATATTCGTCGGATATAGAGAGTTGAAATCCAGAACAGAAATCGGCTGGTCAAGATACATCCCGATCTTGGGCGAAATCACAATCGCACCCTCGTATCCATCATCGTCCAACGACGCAGACTGGACTCGGAGGATTTGGTCACGCTGTGCGGCATAATACAATACTGCACTGAAGATCTTGATTCCCTGACCACGACGAAGCACAAACTCCATCGGAACCTTACACACATCTGCCATACCACGAGCATTGACGATGGTATCCAGCTTTGCCATCAGAGTCAGGACAAGGTCGCAATCCTGAATACAGTACTTGGCGATTCGCGCCCGTCCTGCTGAGCCACCATTTGCGTGAAGGTCGAACAGCTGGTGATGGTCTACATCATCCTTTGCGAATGTCCACTCGAGGGACTTTCTTTGGATGTCGGACAACTCTGTGAAGGGAGCTGTTGTTGTATCAATTGTAAATCCCTTCGCATCAACCGAAGTAACCTTAAACTTTCGTCCGTCCTCGTACGGGTCACTAGTATTTCCGACAATGTCAAACTTGACATAATTCCCAGTGACAAGCCCCCGAGTACTCTTCGTATTGACCCTGCCGTCTCCATAGTTGAGTACCTTGTCCTTCAAGAAAACTCCAGCAACACTGTCCAGCTTGAAGCTATCCAGATTGTGCTCACGTCTCATGTTCAACAGCAAATCCAGTCCCAGTCGACCACGCAGGCACAAGTACCGCAAATCATACTTGCCGGATGCTAGCTCGAACTTCTTGGTCTCACTAAACTTGGTTCTCCACACACCATCGCCCGATGTCGTCTTCATCTTGCAGCGCGATAGACTAATCTCCTCTTCAATGTCCAGTTCCCGACACCTGTCCTCAATGTAGGCATCATCGAAACCAAACGTATTGTAGCCACACATAATGTCTGGATTCTCAATTTCAATCTCCGTGTTGAACCTACGAAGCATATCCTCCTCATCTCGACAGGACACAAACACCACCTCTGGGTCGTCGCTCTTATCGACTGAACCCAGCACAAACACGCGCTTACGAATCGATGTCATCATATCCGTTGACCATCGATAACTAATACCGATCTGGATGATTGGGTCTCCCTTCTTGGCTTGTGGGAACATACCCGACTTGGAATACATCTCCAAATCATAGGAGGCTACCTTCATTGCGATGTTGGCTTCCGTCGACTCGACGCAGGAGAAATCGCACGTGTAGAACTCATCGACAACGAAACTTGGGTCTCCAGAAAGGTCCTTGGGAATTGGCTGGCTGTTGGCACGGAAACGAAAGGGAGACGCAGGACCTAGATGCCGAGCGTGAAAGAGTCGGAGGAGAGGAGGGATGTTGCTCTCGTACAGGATTCCATATGTGCTTCTGACTGCATCACTGAACTGCTTCTTGGACTTACACTCGACCTTCCAGACATCGGTCGTCTGGAGTTCCTTGAAACCCGCAAGGACATCGTACTTCTTCTCTAGGATACTGCCCTCAGGCTTCTTGTCAGACTTTACATAGAAGAATGGCTTGAATCCCGTAATACGAACACAAGCCACCTTGCCTTGACCTGTACGACCGAAAGCATCGACGACATATCCTTGGCCTCTGGTATCACGATCGTAGGCATCGTGCTCGTACCAGTCACACGGTTGAATAACTTTCCACATACCTTCCGTCTTGTCAGGACGGGAGCCTTTCGTTTTTAGATTAAATTCGAGGCTTGAAATAAGATGACAACCAACAGTGTCGATTGGTTTTATGCGCCAACCCGACTTGTTTCGGACAAGTATGAGGAGGCATCGAAGACGTTTGCCAACAACTCTGGGCTCACACGAGCCACTGCGTCTTTGACCGCAGGATGCTCGGACACGCTGAACCCTGCATCTGCAATGGCAGACCAGGTGGGTATGATTGCATCGGGTGGATTTGGGTCAGCTGGATGTAAGGTAGATGACAATACGGAACTGCGATGGGGTATGCCGGAGGCGTGGAGGCACAAGGGGAAGCACCAGTTGTGGTCTCGTCCCTTTGCCACGACTCCCAATCTGGGTGGTGGTGAGCCGGCTGCGGTTGAGGATGAGTCCAAGCTCATCTTCAGTGCGCCTCCTCGTAATCGCAAGGAGGCCTCTACCATCATGGACAAGGCAATTCCTAACTTCTTCGACCCGTTGATTCCCCAGAAGAAGGATGAGTATGCAAACCCCCAAAACTGGATTTATGATTGGACGCGGGGTGGGGATTCAACTCGTCTAGTCCAGACGAAACGAGTTGATGCCTGAATATAATGAAAATTTTGTTCTTTGCGAACCGAATGCCCGACATGTGCGGTGCATTCCTACATGATATTGACCTAGCAACAGAACTTCAAAAACGCGGTCATACGATTGCGTTTATGATTATCACCAAACCAAAGGAGGGTTACAATGGAGACAACTATCGTGGCTTCCGATTCATCCATTACACAGCTGCTACAAGCTTCCTCGACACAAGTGAAATCTGGATTTGTCCTCATTCTCCAATCCTTCCAACGGTTCGGAAGATTAACTCCCGCGGGTACTACCGCCCTATTATTGCAACCTGCCACTTTGATGGAAACTACACGGCCATTAGTGGAAACGCAGACAACCGATGGAGTGAGATGCTTATGTTTGTCAACAAAGTGATGCAGCAGAACTATTTCAATAACATCAAGCCTTGGCCATCGGCTATTGTTCGCACAGAAACAGTTCGTCCAATTCTTCATAGAAATCAGATTGTAATTTCAGAGCCTTTTCGGGGGGATTACATTACATTGGTAAACGCAAACCTGAACAAGGGTGTTGTTCAGTTTCTTGATATGGCTCGTGCGATGCCGAATCGCAAGTTTATGGGTGTGCTACCTTATTACGGAGAGCTACGAGTCCCCCCCGCCCCTTCCAATGTAAAATGGGTTCCATTTGATGATGACATTCGTGTCATTCTCAAACAAACTCGTATTCTGCTGATGCCTTCTTTTTATGAAAGCTTTGGTCGTATTGCAGTGGAATCTATGATCAACGGTATTCCAGTCATTTATTCAACACCTTCCGAGAATCCCCCCCACCCTCATTACAGTACAGAAGGAGTTCAGGAATGGATCGGAGATGCCGCGATTGCATGTGATCGTGAGAAGGTTGATGAATGGATTGCTGCAATTGAGTCCTTGGACGATCCGGACAGCTATGCTTCCTTGTCGAAGCTATCCCGAGATCATATTGATGGTATGAATCTGTTTACAGAGGCGTCTCGGATTGCGAGCGTGGTAGAAGACTTTTCTCGTCAGAACCCTGCGAAGATGATGAACTCTGGTGCGATTCAAGCTGCACAACCGGTAGGTCAATCACAGCCGACTCCTGTTGCCCAGCGTCTTGTAGCTCCAATTGGGAAGGTTGGATTTTCGAGTGGGCGACTGAGAATACAGCGTTAACCTGTTCCTGCATCCACCTACCCTTGATACATCGAGCCTCCTGTTCCTCCGTCAATCCATTGTCGATCTTTGTCGGTGCCGGAATATACTTATCACCTGAAACAACCGGCTTCACAAACAACGATTCAATCGCTGCGGCAACATCTCCATCGAACTCAACCGCCAGTCCGAATGGGTTCGCATAACCTAGATCACTAAGCATTTTGCGAGCCTTCATAATCCGGTCGGGTGTGTGCATTGAAATTGACCAGCTCTCTTCATCGTCCATTTATTGATTTCTCTCGCGGAATATGTAAATGCGCTTTGTAGAGGACCTTTGCCCTCCCGCACTCTTGTATCTTATTTTCCTAGTCATCCAGCTGGGGCTTGATGCTTCTCTGGGTCTTTGGGTCACATTTACCATCAAGGTAATCCTAGGTCTTGCCACTGTGCTTGTCCTTGATATCTTCTGCGGTGTTGGCTTGGGTGTCGTGAGCTGGTTCTTGGTTGCGACTCCATTTATCATCACGGCTCTTGCGACTGCGATTGCTATGGGATCGGAGTTTGATTCCTACATTCTGGGTCAATACCAGGAGAAGTTCGTGGATAAGGCTGCGGTTGAGGATGATGTGAATGTACCGGTACAATCGAACTCCATCGCGTAAAACGAATTCGCAACTTTGAACTCAGAATTAGTATCCTAAAATGCTGAACATTCTCTTCCAGTTCCTCCAATACGTGGTATCCGCATACCGCTACTGCTACTCCTTCTTCGCGCTTCCTACGAGCGGAACACACACGGCCTACTTCCTATCTGAGACGAATGAAACCTATGTCCTCAATGAAATCTTCACACGGGTCCCCGAGGACTATGTGTATATCGACGAGTGGATGAACAATGAGGGAAGCAAGCTCTGCTACATTCGATATGAAGGTGAGTCTATCGAGGACCTTCCGAATCCCTTTACGTTGCCCGCCGCCAAGTGCCCATGGGTATGGATTGGCGACAAGACGACTGAGATTGACCTGACGCGTGCCTTCAACAAGTTCCTGGTTCCGGGCAATCGAATTGAGATGGACCTGATTCTCAAGCTGATTCATGTGACGGAGGACTCTGACTTGGAATATCTGCGAGCCGATACCATGGCGTTCGAAAAATTCCCAGGTGATGGAATCTTGATTGAGAGTAATGAGTAATCCCTTTCAATTAGCAGAACGATTTATAATACTCCGAAGAAAATGGAATCCCTCTAGTTGGGGTGATTCAATGATGCGTATCAATGAACTCATTGTGAGTCCATGGATATGTATCTTCTTTTTGCTGTTGAACCAGTCGAATGTAATGATGGTAGTTACAACTGCTATCGCAACATACACTGCTTGGGCAGAGTGGCTTGAGTATCAGGAATTGAGATATATTATGCAGAGGATGCATCTTACTTGTTTGGTCACAGGAGGGCCATTCATCCGCACGAACGATGATGAATATCTACCCTATGTATTTGCCGACGCTGTTCTTAGGTGGCGTATGCGCCATCCGGATTCTGAGAAGGACCGCCCGCAGGAGGCACCTTTGACGCATAGCCGGTAGCATCCGCCAGACCACGAGACCCATTGCCCGTGAAGCCATAGCCTACCGCACCCGTAGACTGCCAGTTGGCACCACCGCGCATCGTCTTGCGACGAGACTTCTTTGCCTTCTTGGAAGCCTTCTTCGACTTACGGCGACGACCACCCGTCGCACGCTCTGCTGACTCAAGAACAGGGGTGCCATCCTTCGTGACCTCACCGC
>Ga0247723_1001289_pt1 | contig 14924 bp, 23 predicted proteins | sample MSEWelMarce5H_FC_FD_189079 | JGI IMG/M metagenome (GOLD analysis project Ga0247723, IMG submission 189079) | Subsurface sediment microbial communities from gas well in West Virginia, United States - MSEEL Well Study Marcellus 5H_FC | ecosystem: Environmental > Terrestrial > Deep subsurface >...
TTTCCAGTCAGATACAGTAAACTTAGAGCCTACATATTGCCGATGCGGTAATACGATCATGAAAGGCTCACCATGCCATATATGCGAGAAGCTCGATAATGCCAATCTATGAATTTGAGTTGCATGAACCGCATAATACTTGCAGGTTAGAAAGGTTATCATCCCCACCCAACACTCTTGGCACAATGTGATCTACTGTTAGCTTATCTTCAGAGCCACACATCTGGCAGCATCCATCTCGATTGATAATAGTCTGCCTAATCCTTCTCCATTGAGAGGTAGAGCCATTGTTCTTTAAGCTACTCAATGCCATCCCTTATCTATCCAATGCTTCCATGCCTTACATGGTAGACCATCGTAGCGGTGAGCAATGTATTTCATCCCATAGTTAATCTGTTCTATAGCTGATAAGTCTTTAATGATTGGGTTCTTTAATTGTGGAATCCCATAGACATAGCTTTTAGTAGGTGAATCTAAGTTACCGATTGCAGCTCTATTAAAAGCACTTTCTTTACCATACAGGCGTATCAGACATAATGCGCTTTTATCATCATAGTTAAATCGTATATAAGTCTTTGGATCAATGGTCTTGTGTGGCGCACTATCTGCGGGCGAAGCTCCGATAGATAGAGCTATCCCAATAGCGATGGCTACCAGGCAAGCTACGCCTTTCAGGCTTGCCCTGAGCCCTTGATGGGCTCTAGCCGTGAGAGTACCATACGTGTCAAGCTCATTTGTAAAAGCCCCGCTCAGAACGGCGTGTCGTTTCATGGCATCTCCATTTGCACAGCCTGTGGATAATTACTTTCCAAATGTGGATAACTTTCATTAGCACAGCAAGCAGCCAAGATGTATCTATCTCCCACTTGATTAGCCCCTATGGGCTTCATGCATGACCAACAGTAGAGCTTACCTGTTGTCGGTTGAATACCAGCCTGATCCTTTGAATACGACTCCGACATTGCTATACACCTTCTTCATCTCTGAGCCACATATAGGGCAATCGAATAAGTGAGCCTCGTTTATCTTGGCTTCCTTCTCATATCTAAGGTTGCTTTCGCACGCTTCATTAATGCACTCAAATTCATAGATTGGCATTATCGAGCTTCTCGCATATATGGCATGGTGAGCCTTTCATGATCGTATTACCGCATCGGCAATATGTAGGCTCTAAGTTTACTGTATCTGACTGGAAATCTGTGTAACCTGCCTTTATAAGTAGTTGCACCAAGTCACCAAACCGCATAAAAGCTAGGTAATCCTCCGCCGATTCACCTTGCCCATTCATGCGGCTCACCACGAACGGTAGCTCTTTGCCATCCGCCCGCTTGGTAGCTTGGCGCAACCACTCGAGAGGCTGGAAGGATGATCGTGCCTTTATCTCAACATCGAAAGGTACATTGAGAATATCCTTGCCAGCTCCCCGACCGACATTAGCGAATTGCCACCATTGGCGCAAGTAGTCGGCCACGACCCTTTCTGTCCTGAGCCCCCTATCCTTGCGATGGCGAGTCATTAGGCTTTACCTAAGCTAGTTATAGCGTGGCACTTTGGACATGACCAGGTATAGCCATTAAGGATATCCCCACCAGTCACCACGATATCTTCCATTGGAAATGGTTCATTGCATAAATGGCAAATAGTCGTAATCTCAGGATGAATTGGCGGTACTGAACCGACTGTGTTCATCATGGTTCTCATAATTGCTATCTCTTCATCGCTTGGAAACTTCTCCCAATCGCCATCTTGATTCATAAACTCTAAGCTACCCATATCACCACTTCTTCTCTTGAGGTTTCCATGTGCCATCGCTGGCAATCTCGTACCAAATAGGATCCATGCACTTACGGGCTGGAACGTTGGTGCAGGTAAAGTGACCCCACGCCTTGTTATTTTTGCCATTACCTGTACGCCATGCCATTGGCTTGCCGCACTTGCAATTAGGGATATCTCGCTCTGTCTGACCACCGATAATATCCTTGACCATCGCTACCGCTTCATCAACCGTACTGGCTGGCTTGGCTTCTCGAATAGTCCAGGGATCGTCTTCTTTTGCGATTGGTACATACTCCTTAGCCGTTTCAGCTAGGCGAGCTTTGGTTTCAGCAATGACCGCTTCTGTGTTGGCCTTTACCGCAACCTTAGTCATTTCTTCCCGACTAGCTCTCTTGCCCTTTGTCGCATATCCCGCGTTAGCCAAAGCGCGACCAATAGCAGATGTTTCACAATTCTCAAGCGCGCTCGTACTATTAACGCCTCGACCTTGTACCGTTTCTTCGGCAAGGCCAGTAGCCCATATAAGCTCGCTTCCGTCCTTATACAGTTCAGCCCTAACGATAAATTGCGAGCTTGTTCCAGAGATGAGTGTAGTGATAATGCGACCAGACTCATGGTCTTTCCAGAATTTGACCAGTCTTTCTTCGACCGTTTCATAATCATCTAGGTTAAATCCCATTCTTGTCGTTCATTTCTTTTAGTTTCCAACCCATAGATTTAAGCTCTCTCAAAATCTGCTCATTCTGATATACGATCACTTCTTGGTAAGCATCTCGGGCTAGTGCCGCTTCTTTCAATGCTTCTAATTCATCCCACTTAAACATAAAGCTCATCCTCCTGTGTATGTAGTGTTCCTGCAATGCTGGCATAACTGGCCATGTCTATATATGTATCAACTTTGCCTGATTCCATGCTTCTGGCAAGTTTGACCAATACCATACAGTTTGCAACCTGGTAGTCGTGGATTGGCATTTCAAGGTATGCAGACCAAAGTCGTGCGGTTCTTTGCATATTGTCTGATGGATGACCGTAGTCCATACCACGATCTTGAATGATTGCTTTTGCCTCTGTGAGGAAATCACCCGCGTTCACTTGCCCACCTGTAGGGTTTCGTAGTACTTGCGGACGGCTTTGCGGCCTTTAACGTATCCATCGTGATAGCCAGAGTAACGGCCTAGTGCAAATGCCAGGATACATACTCCCAGCGTAATCAATTGAGCTATTGTCATGTTGTTCTCCCTTAAGCCGTATCTCGGCTCTTGGGATAACTTTAACCTAGCTTACTGACTTGTCCACGATATTTTGATAACGGTTTGATAACGATTTGACTGGTGTCTTCATCCTCAAACTGTGGATTAGCGATTTCGGGCTCTGCCATATACCTTGCCCTCGACTACGAATGTGCCATCTTTCTCAATGTAGATTAGGTCAACCTGGACATTCTTGCCTTTGACGTGCATAATCGCAAAAGCCTGTTGCCAGTTAGCGGTGCCTTTGGTGTAGCTGGCTTGCCTAAAATCCATAAGATTGCCAACCTCTACGCCATGCAGGATACGCCCTAAACGCCCCCCAGAAGCCTCTGTGAAGCTTGAACGACCCGCTCTGTGAGTGTGACCCGAGATTATGTTCTTGCCATGCCTACGAGCCGCCTCAAGGGCTGATAAGCCGCCCTGTGGCTTTATCGGGGTATGGTCGCCATGAACGGCAACCCAATTAGGTGCCAGGGTGAGCGGGTTCTTGTGAAAGGTAATTCCTAGCTCGTCAAACTTCATAAACTTCTCAAAGCGAAGCTCTGGCAAAGATAGGAAGCTAGGCACCTTCTTCATGATTGTATTGTAAAGGCGGTCGGTATGATTGGATCGTATACAGTCCGTCACGCCAAGCTCCCAAAGCAGGTTTACGCATCTGTCGCGGTCTGCCGCTAGGGTCTGCTCATAGGCTAATGGAGTGCCTTCTGACCACTTGCTTATGGTCTGAAAGTCAATCTCGTCACCGATAGTTACTGTCTGGTCTGGCTTAAACTTGGTCAAGAATCGTGCAACATTCTGTACCACATGGACATCCTCGAAAGGAACCTGTAGGTCGGACAGAATTACGATTTTCTTCATTTAATCCTCATCGTCCTCATAGGGGATATTATCGATGCGATTGGGTAGGTTAGGGATAATCCAATCAGGAAAGGATTCACGATCTGATAGCAACCAAAAGGCATGAGTTTCGGTAAAGCCAGCTTTTCTTAGGCTTTTGTAATACTCATTTAACGCTATTGCATACGCATCTAGGGCGCTATAAGTGTCTAGGTCGATTACAGGTCGTTTCCTTGCCATAGCATTATTCTCCCTTATTAAGTAGCAATTCGTAGATTTTATCTACGCGTGTTTCCAATCTATTTACTTGGTCTTTTATTGAGCTACCGCTATTCGGCTTCAGCTCCGCTAAATAGTGAAGAATCACGAACCTCAGTAGTGCAGCAACACCACCCAGAACCGTCACAATCGCTACCGCAATAGCAGCGTAGTCCTGCAGACTCATTTTCTAGGGCTGGCATATCCGAATACACCTGCAACGATAGAGCCAAGTATCGAACGGTAGTCGAGAGCGAAATTAGATGTAGTTCCCCAGACGGCTAAAAATGCGCCAAAAGCTACAACGGCTGGATGTTTCATATTCATTCTGTGGCTCCTAGTAGTGGGATATTAAAGAACGAACCATCGATATCGCCCTTTGTAGTGAAACTGATGTGGCAATGCTTAGTGTGCGGATTGCTTCCAGAATACTTGCGCCAGCGCCAGCCCATGCGAGGGCTTGCAATCCTGTTGTCGAAGATGATATAGGCGATACGCTTTGATTTATCTCGCTTGGCGAAAAGACGAATCTGGTCAGCAATATCGGGCATGAGGTCGGGCTTTCCGCCCTTAATGACATCTCTATCCACATCGATTGCTCGAACATATGGGGGTGTAGATGACCAATCAGGATTGTGGTCGCTAGAACGCGTTGAATGGCGTGTATCGCCAATCCATCCATCTGAGCGCCTATCACGATCTGGGAAGGTGTCATCGAACTGTTCCCGCATTTGCTGGCCAGCTTTGCATAGTACTGGTTTCATGCCAATAGCAATGCTACTTCTTCAGGGGTCAAACCAAGTTTGGCAAATACCGCTTCTTTAGCCTTTTTATGCTCTTCAATTTCATTGGCCGCAATAGCGCGATTGGCTTTATCAATTTCAAACTGAGCTAATTCTTCCTCAGTCATATCTCTTACGATGTTTTCGTTTGTGAGAGCGTCTGCTTCTCCAATTTTATTAGCTGTTTGCGTAGCCATAGACTTTTACCTTTCCTGTAATGTTTCCTGATCCAGCAAGAATAGAGAAACCAGTATAGGCGCTGGAATCTGAGTGAGCACCGCGATATCCATCGAGCTCAATTGATGTGCCATTCTTGCGAGTACCTTGAGAATCAAAATATGTAGGCAAGGTCTTATTTGGATTAAAGACATACATATTGGTAGCACCACCACCAGATACGGCAGACATTCCGACCGCCATGCCACCAGTTTGGTTAGTAGATGTTGCCGCGAAAATGGTGCTTGAAAAAGCGGCTATACGAACATAATTATAGTTAGCGTTGGAATCAGCGCCAGATGCTCTCATTTTAACGAATAGGTTATCGTCTGCACTAGCTGAATCGATATTAATTTGTAGTAGATAATTATCGTATGTTGAGCTAAAACAGTTGTTTACAGATTGACCAGTAACCGCTGAAAAAGACTGAGTAGTGATAAGAGTTAAACCGCTAGAAGTTGTTGCGGGTGTAGCCCACTTTAATCCTGTTGCTGCTGATGAGTCAGCGGTAAGAACTGTGCCGTTAGCGCCTACAGCAAGGCGAGCTGGTGTATCTGCCGCTGTTGCAGAGATTAAATCACCTTTAGCGTCTACGATTGCGTTTTGAATAGCGTTTGAGTCATCCTGAGCTACCCATGAAAAATCAAGGTCTGTACCTGATGCCTTAGCCAATACCTGCCCTGTAGTACCACCTTTAAGATCTACTAGCGCGGTATCAATGTCTTGACCAAGTGCGGCAATAGCGGTTGCGCCATCCTTTACCAGGTCGGTGGATTGAGGAATATCCCATCCAAAGTTTGTGGTCGTGGTTGCCATTACGCTACTACTCCTATCGCTTCTAGCCAAGTTAGGCTGGTATTAATTGTGTTCCAAGTTTCCGCCGCATTTACTTGTTCCCATTTTACCGCAAGTTGGCTAAAGTTCACAGGAGATGCGTTGAAAGTTACGCTTAAATTATTCAGGCTTGCTCTGAATGTCCAACCCTCGATATAACCCTGGAATGAGCCACCTGTGATATTAGGCGGTAGGTTTTGAATCCAGACTGGCTGACCTAAGAATATATTAATGAGAGCATCTCGGTCGGCATCGTCTATCTCAGGGTTTCCAAGTACAAAAGTAATGCTTTGGAATTTAGGGTAAGGATTGGCTCGAAGCTCAATATACCGATCGGCTAAGGCTTCCGCATCTGCGGTATTTTTGATTCGAGAGGTGTATTGCTCAGCGTAAACGCCATAATTAGCCTGGCTTATTAGGTCGGTAGCGGTGTAAGTCTGGTTGCCGTTATTGTCGTAATTGATAGTAAAGCTATTACGTAAGTCGCCAGATCGGGTAGTAGCTGATAAGCCAATGCCGTTGGCATGGTTGGCATCTAAGGTCGTGTAGCCATTAGCGGCTAAATAATCTTGGCGGTGAGTCTGGTCTGCATAGCCGATATTGCCGTTTGCATCCTCATAGAGAACGCCAAAAGCTGAAGTAGCGATAGCGGTAGCCAATGAATAAAGATCGGTATTGCTAGCAGATCGTGAAATCATGTCGTAGTCACCAGGACGGTCAATATCGCCTAATCCAATGTTTACGGCGTTTTCCCATGTTTCAGTAGGGTTATATGTAGCCCAAGTCTGAGCCGCTGGTACATCGTTCCAAGTGCCTAGCAAGTAATTTGATAAAAGGGTGTAAATCTGATCTCCGTCAAAATCCTGGGAAAGTATGCCTTCATCAATAATCTTAGGAAGTTTAGCTAAAGCTCCAAGTGCTGTAATTGTGGCGACTGTGGTGTATCCCAAAGAACCAGCGCTATTGACCGTAATTGTAAAGTCTGATATTGACCCGCCAAATATAGGTATGTAAGCACCAACTGAGTTAGTAACCTCTACGGTAATACCAGAGCCGACATTAAAGTTATAAGTAGAATTATCAAAATTAAGCAGAGAAAGCTGGCAATAGCCCGCGACTGGTTGCTGATAAATATCTGTACGGCCTGATGTAATCGTTAGGTCGGCTATTGTGATATTAGATAGCTCGGTGCCATTGACGATAACCTTGTAATCGGGTGTGTAGGCGGTCATTAGAAGGCAAAACCTGCCGCGCCTAATGTGCCTCGAGCTTGAGATTTATTGAGCACATCTACAATTGTACGAGCGGTGCCTTCTGGATCTATAGCGCCATTGACAGTGATGTTAGTCTGGCTTGATGTCTGGCTGACCTTTGGCACGGTTGGTGAAGCCACTCTAGGAGCTGGTGTGGATACATTGTCGTTGCCACCAAAGAAACCAGACACGGCTGATGCGGCTGAACGGATGGCATTGATGATGCCAGTAATGCGCTCGTAGATATTGTTCAAGGTTGAAACGAATCCTGCAAAAGTGCTGATAACCCCAGAGATAATCTTGCCTAAAGCTGTAAAGGCCGCGCCTAGAACCTTGCCTAAGAACGGCGCTAGGAAATCTTTAGCAAAGTTATAAATAGCTACCATGAAATCATAGAATGGCTGAAGCTCTTCGTTATTCTCAGCGAGTGAATTCTTGACTGAATTAAAGGCATTGCGTAGACCATTAATGATTGGCTGGACTACCTTAATGACTGGCTGAAGCTTCTCGCCAAGATTGCTAGTAAAGTCAGATATGGCTGGTATAACCTGGTTTACAATGGTTTCAACCATAGGGGTAATGGCATCTAGAATAAATGCGCCTACGGTTTCCTTGCCTTCATCGAAAGCGATTTGTAGACGAGCCATCTTGCCAGCAAAGGTGTCTGCCTTGACTGAGGCTTGATTCTCAAAAGTATCTGCAAGTTTGGCGGTAATCTGATCCATGCTCATAGTCTTGAGCTGAGCCGATGTTAGCCCTATGCCTAACTTGGCAAGTGAAGCGGTGTTGCCTTCAGCTGCCTTTGCCATTGCATTGGTGACGGCCTCGAGCGACTTACCTGAACCCGCTGCAACATCGATTGCAACAGTCTGTAACTCCTGAGCCTTTTGTAAATCGCCAGTAGCTCTTGCAAGGCGTTCTAAGGATGGTCTGAGCTCGTCATCTGTAACCCCGAAGGCTAAAGATGTCTTGGTAATGTAATCCTCTGTAGCGGCTATCTGAGCCTCTGTAGCACCCGTTACATTGGTAAGGGTAAGTGCCAGCTTTTCTTGAGCGGCGGCATCTGCTATGGCTGACTTAACGCCATCGATTGCCAGCTTGCCAGCGTAGGCAACGGCGGCTGCTCCTGCGGCTGCAAAAGCTAAGCCAGCCTTCTTGCCAAAGTCAGAAACCTTATCGCCAAAGGTTGAAACGTCATTATCGGCCTTGTTAAGATTCTTAGTAAAGTTATCAACATCGGCAAGTAGCTTGAGCGTTAGCGCTCTGGTACCTGTAGCCATTATGTCCACTCCTTCAGAATCTTATCGAATGATGCTGTCCATCTAGCGACTATCTCAGGTTGAATCCTGCGAAGCGTTGGATAGATAAACCAGCCTCTAGATCCGCGACCTTCACGACCTGACCAGACTGGGAATTGCTTATATCTATTAGAACCGAATTCAGCACCGCCCCAAATGTCTTTGGTGGTTGCCCCACCTGAGAACTTCTGAGAAGCGAAGCCATAAGTAATCTCACCGATTCGGCTTGACTTCTTAACGCGAGCGCCTGAAGCAATACGATCATCTACCTTGTTACGGGTACGGCTTGCGCCCTTGATTACCTCAGCTTTTGCGTAATCCGCCAATGCTCCCGCTTGGCGTTTAGCTTCATCGTTGGCCTCAACGGACATTCCTTTAAGCGCCTTGAATACCTGGCGAAGCTCGCTCTGGTCTAGTGCTACTAGCTCACTTGCCACGATTTCTCTCTTCCAGTACCTCAATAGCGGTTAGGATGTCCTCACCTGTTCGCCAGTAATCCATAGGGATTTGAGTAGCGATTGCCAGCTCTACTAGGAGTCGGCTTACGCTTCCTCTTGCATGGCTTTTGGGCTTTCGTCACCAACCTCTACGTCAGCGACTGATTCCATCCACACATCTAGCGGCTTAACTGGCTTGCCACCTGCCTCACGCTTCATGGCGCTATGAGATACATAAAGAATATCCCACATGCCACCAAACTGAGAGATTACCTTTTTAGTGGTCATCTCCCATTTGGCGTAGTCTGGCGGGCGAACCTGATAAGTGGTTTCGGTTCCGTCTATATATTTAATTGTTATGTTCTGTTGCATTGTTTGCTCCCGTTTCTAGTTTTTAGCTAAAGGTTTCGACAACCTCGCCCTTTGCGATCTTAAATGTAAAGTCTACAGTCTGAGCATCTGTTCCAGCTCCACCTGCGGTTGGATATTCTGGAAGAATTGGGAAGACAAACTGAGCGCCTGTAACGGCGGTCATTGTGACTGAAATTGTGGTATCTGGTGTTTCAGCTGCAGCCCAGAGAGCCTCGCATACTGAGTTAGCCTTGCCCCAGTCAGCCAACATTGAAAGCGCAAATGTGCCTTCTACGTTAGTTGTCTTGTAAGCCTCTCCATCGAGAGTCTGGTATGTTTCACGAAGGTTTGTCTTGGTGAGGATTGCTGATGTAGCCTGAGCATCGATATCTGTTCCACCTGTGAAAGATAGAGAAATATCGCGACCTGTAATTACTGTGGTTGCCATGTTTATCCTTAGTTTGATTGGGTATAGTAGGTGGACACTCGGATATCGGCTACCAATACATTGGAAGGCCCGACTTGAGTTACCGTTGGTTTTTCAACCGCTCCGATCGTGTACCCCGAAGGGATTACTTTCAGAACACTTATTACGAGTTGCTCGAGATTGTCGAGCGATGCAGGGTTGGAGTTATAAGCAACCGCAACCGAGATGACGAGATTGACTTTAGTGTGAAGAGTGGTTTTGCCAAGTGTTTCAAGCTCAAGATAAGGTGAATCGGGTACTGTGACCACGAATGGCACCATTGGAGCTTCTGGCACATATGCGTAAACATTGCCAGCGACATTAGCAAAAGCATTGGCTAAAGGCTGGCGAACTGTGTCGAGAATTGTATTCGGCATTATTGCACCATTGAATCGGTGTCGATGTACGCCCCTAGTAATCCTGAAACGCGATTAAATAAACTACGGCCTAGACGATATGGGCTGACTTGAGTAAAGTCCACGCCCTCAATCTGACCACCAGGAGCGATGCGAGATTGGAATACCTCGACTGATACAGCAAGAACGGCTGACTCAACCGCGCTGACTCCAACATAAGTTGAAGCCCCAGATAGGGTCGCTAAACCTGACGGAATCACGTTGCGAGCCGTAATGTCGGCATTAGTGATGGCAGCGGTAAATAGGTTTTCGATTGAGTCTGAAATTGTAAAAGTACCATTGAAAGGGGAGCCGCAACCTGTGATCACTACGCTCTGACCCTCAGCAAAGTTATTATCGCCTAGCACGGTATATGTGGCGATATTGTCTTGCAATTCTACTTTAGAAATTGGTGATGCGTACTTGACCAGCATTGGCAAGATTACGGCCTCTGCGGTATCGATAACATCTGTTAAATAAGCATCGTTATAAAGGGATGTAGAAACGCCAAGAATCGACCTTAGCTCTGCGACTGTAACGATTGAAGCCATCTCTACATCCTCTCTATTAAACGACTGGGGGAGCGATCGGGAGCAACCGCCCCCCCATGATTAGTTGGTTACGCTACGTTGAGCTTACGGAAAGCAGCTGGGTAACGATTAACGACAGCTACGTATGCGTAGAGTCCAATCTCGACCTGGCCGTTTGCAACGACATTGGCGCGAAGCTCAATCTTGTTGCTCTCGTGGAAGCGCATTGCGTTTGATGGGTAAACGAGTGCATGCTTGGCGTTTGCATCGTCACCTGTGTAGTTAGCATCTACGACAAGTCCAAGACCTGCGACTGTGCCTGATGTTGAACCTTGTGATACGAGGCCGTTTGCGTTTGATGGTGAAGCGGCTGCGTAGAGTGGGCGACCTGTTGAATCAACCGCTGCAAGAAGACCTGCAAAGTCAATTCCGTCTTCTCCACCTGTGTTTGCAACGAGCAAACGGTTAGGTGTTGAGCGCATTACGCCGTATGAATCAGCAATACCCTTTGCGATAGAAGCATAGATTGTTGCTGCTGATGACTGTGTTGCGTTCTGTGCTGCAATCTGAGCTGCGTATGCATCTGTCTTGATTGCGTAGCTCTCAGCGAGCTCACGGAGATAGAGGTCAAGGAATCCTGGCTCTGAACGATCTAGGAGCTCGACATCGATGATTCCTGCACCTGCGAACTTAACAACTGTGTCTTCCTGGAAAGTAACAGTTGTGTCTGTTGATGAGAATTCTGCGCCTTCAGCTGTAAGAGCTACAGTTGCCTTTGTACCAAGCTTAGGTGTGAAAATCTTCATGCCTGATGCTGGTAGTGGAGCGCGCTCGATTGAATCGATGAATGGACGTGAATCGTTGATAACTCCGATTACATCGCGTAGGTAGTTAGGTGGAACCATACCTGTATTTTCAGCGACTGTTGCAACCTGAAGAGCTGCTACGAGATCGCGAGCATCTGCGTCACCGCGTGATGCCTGAATTTGTGCCATTGCGTACTGACCTGCTGTTACGTCAAGGTTTACGCGTGGAGCTGAGTAATGAACTGGAGCTGATGCGCTCACAGTTGTTGCTGGCTTTGAGGCTTCAACCGCTTCGGTTGTTGTTGCCTCTGAAACGGTTTCAGACACTAGGCCTTCTCCTTCGGGTAGTGGAACTTCCTCTGTTGGAACTTCCTCGGTATTTTCTGAAGCTGCTACGTCAGAAACGCGAGCAGAATCAATCGCTGGATCTGTGACCAGCGAAACTTCAATGAGCTTTGCAGCGGTAATGTGCATTACTCCTTCTTTGTTATCCCATGCATCGACTTTGACTCCTACTGAGAAGCCATCGCGCAAACCTGTTGATGCTTCAATTAATGCATCCTCACCAGCACTTGTGCGAGCTACATGGAATACGGCATCGATGCCTTCTGGTGTGATTTCATAGCTTTTGAGAGTACCAAGTGGCTTTGTGCGCTCATGCTCTAAGAGAAGCTTGGTCTTCTTGCCAAAGGCGATTGAGTTAGGCTCAAATACTGTTTCACCAGCTGATGTATAACCCTTTTCGCCCCAGGTTACGACACGGCCTGTAATCTCGCGCTTGTCGCTATCGGCTGCGACTACGTTCATTGAAAAATTAATTTCCATTGTCGATTAGATCCTCTTCTTCTTGAATTTGCTCTACGGACATTGCACCAATGCGATTAAGAATCTCGTAAACCTGAGCTCTTTGTAGGGCATCTGTGCGAAGGAACTCATCGAGTGAAAAGCGAACTTCTTCTCTTGATGATACAAAATCTGGCATTGATAGACGTTGCTCAATAGCGGTAAGGATTGGCTTCATTGAGAAATCGATAAGTGAACGGCGCTCTGATACTGAGTTGCTATAAGTCATGCTAGTCATCTCAGCGCTTACGAAATAGGCAGGAAGGTTGCAAGCGCGAGCCAATTCCAATGCTACATATTGGCGAGCCTCATTGAGTTGTAGTTTAGCTGGATCGATGCCCAACGCTTGCAATTCAACATCTGCATTTAGGAAAGCGGTTGATTTAGTAAGTCGAGCGGTACGCCATGACTCTAAGAGCTTTGAAATACGCTCTGCAGGAAGGTTAGTGCCGTTTGACTTGAGAACTTGTAGTGGTACTGGCTCTTTAGCAAAAGTTTCTGCAGCTTGCTCTAAAGCATGAGCCGCTCTGATTGTGCGACCTGCACGGTTAAGAATTCCTTCGTCCATTCCGTAGAATACGACAAGAGAGCCGACTCCCTGGTTTGGCACGTTAGCGCCATCTACCTGGTAGCCGATAATTTCTGTTTGGTTGCTATTGAGCTGACGGAATACGCGCTCTGGATCAACGCGAGTCCATGAACGGACTCTGCCTGTGTCGCCGTATTGCTCTAATACTTGTCCATAAGCTACGCCATGAAATAGTAAGTCTTCTGCAATCCATGCATAGATAGCTGAACCTGGAACGCGTGGGTCTGGGCGATTAATTACATCTGGTGTTGCAATATGTGAGCCATCCATCTTTGAGTAAATCTCAAGTGGTAGGCCAGCAAGTGTTGAGCAGATGATATTGCGAGCGCGGGCGATTGTTGGTACGGCCATCGCGGTTGCGCGGGAAGCTACTGATTGAGTAACTAGAAATTGATTGTAAGCGCCCATGTTGTTAAATGGCGCAGGAGCAGAAGCCGCATCTACAGTTAGCTCAGCTACTGGTTTGGCTTGCCCGAAGATATCCCGAATTCCCATTGGACATATTATACACTAACTGTCCAACATTTAGACATTATCCTATCTGAATGTCTACTTCTGATTCAGCGCGTGTCGCAAAGTGTGTAACCATTGCAGCGGCTACGGCGCCACACACAATACCTGAAGCTTTACGCCCCATGACCCAACCGCCATCGCCTCGAGTAAGTTTGACGGCACTTAGCACTTGCTTGGTCAGCTCTTCTTGATCTGAATGCTGAAGGCGCATAGATGAAACGGCAGATACGAACTCATCGCATGCCTGTTGATAATCCTGCCCGCCAATTTCGTACATTGGGATACCAGCTGGCGCAAGCCTTGATGCTACGGCGCTTGCCGTGCTCTTACTGTAGGCCACCTGATTGACTGGGAACTTGCGAACCCAAAAGGCTATGTCGTTTGCCATCTCTTTATCATCCAGGTTTACAGGGTTGAACCAAGTGTGAAGCAAAGTGACCATGAACTTATCGCCATCGAGTCTTTGACCAGCTACGAGCGAGCCATGCTTACGATCTGGTGAAAGGTCAATAGCCATCCAGGTATCTACCTCGTCATTAAGCGGTGGCACGTCAGCCTTGCACTTCTTCCACTCAGCTTCTGAAATGACTGGATTAATCATCGACACGAATTGGCAAAGGACTTCAGTTCTAAATATGTCCTCGCGATCTGATAGCGAATCTTTAATGTTGTCCTCATGGACTGTCCAGCCTAAAGATGGGTTGCTCTGGTACCAAGCATCTTTGTCGGTGATATCTGCTCCTGGCTCAGCACTCCACTCGAACCAGCCAATCGAATCGTCTGCCCCTTCTGATGCGGCAAGGCCACGCTCTCTAAACTTAAGCAGGAGCACGGAATTGGCATGACCAGCATTTGAGTAGACATAACTTTGAGGATTCGGATTACTCATCTGAGTAAAGCGCATGGATGACCAGACATCTTCGGTATCGAACTCTCGGAGCTCGTCAATATGGATTACGTCAGGCGCTGCAATACCTCGAGCGGCACTATTGCCAGCACGGATAAGGTATCGAGCCCCATTCTTGAATCGAATCTCCTGCGATCCTTTAGATTCGTACTTTTTGGCAAAGTTATCCATAAGTAGCTCAGAGTTATCTATCATCTGGCTTACCTTATAAAAGATTTCACTCGATGTGGTTAGCTTGTGAGCCGTAGCCAGGTGCATCTTCTCGTCTAGACGGTAGATACCAAACAGGATTCTAAGCGCCATGAAGGTTGATTTGCCCTGCTGGCGTGGGAGCATAATTCCAATCAAAGGGTGTAACCAGCGCCCGTCTGGCTTGTAGCGAAGGCAATCTCTAGCCAAGTCTTCCTGCCAGGGTAGCAATGGAAAGCCAATATCTTTGCAGAATTGAATCATCTCATCGCCTCTGGTGGGTAAATCACTAGGCTTGGAGCGGATTCTAGGGGTTTGGGAGCCTTTACGCGGTTCTACTACCCCTTCCTCAGCCCGTAGGAGCCCGTTTGAGCCTGTTTGAGCCGTCATGCTA
>Ga0247723_1001290_pt1 | contig 14909 bp, 24 predicted proteins | sample MSEWelMarce5H_FC_FD_189079 | JGI IMG/M metagenome (GOLD analysis project Ga0247723, IMG submission 189079) | Subsurface sediment microbial communities from gas well in West Virginia, United States - MSEEL Well Study Marcellus 5H_FC | ecosystem: Environmental > Terrestrial > Deep subsurface >...
TGAATACACAGTGGTTGAGGCGTTGACAGTGGCAGAAGCCAAGTACAAAGCACCCCGAAAAGTGTCGGCGGTAGAAGCAGCACGAATAGGCGCAGTGCCAAAGTTGTGTGTAGCGGTCAACAGTTCTCCCATGAAGGAGGTTGTCATGCTCTGTGTGTTTGCCAAAATAATTCCCCTTAAAAAGAAGCTGCTTCCGCGCCTACAAAACTGGGCACTTTCTTCAGCGTTACATGCACAGACCGGTGAACCAATTCACCATCCAGCCAGTACTCAGTCCACGTAGTGAACTCGTTTTCGTTGTCCACTTCACCGGAACGATGCTCCAGCAAGGAATCATCCATCTCGCCTTTGGTCGTAGTGACAATCAATTTGAACTCCTGATAAGTGCGGTGGTGGAGGTGTTAGCGGGCATAGTGATTGTAAAGGTAGTGGTCGATGTTTTGTCTGCCCCGAAGTCAATCACTGCAATGGACTTGTTGCCCTGCGTCACGTTGTAAATAAGAGCGCACCGGGCCGTGATTGCCGCCGTCCAAGACGTATTGGCAAAATTCACGTAGGCCGTGTAGTCAGCAGAACTGATGGTTACCCCAGTCAGCGTATTGCCGCCTGCTGTGTAGCCGGACGCTACAACCTCGTTGGACGTTGTATATACCGTCGTGTCCTCGTTCAAGTTGGCGTTGCCGGTGTAGAGCGCAATCTTGAGGGTGTCCGTGGACAGGTTGTGGACGGCCTGATACAACTCCGTCTTGAAGCTGGTGGTCTGCGTTTGGACGATGCTCATGTCACCGCCTGCCTAAATTGACCACTGCGGTACGCATCCTGACGTTCCAGACCATCGCCCAGACGTTTAGCCAGTGCAAGGGCTTCTTTGTACTTGCCGTCGTACAGCGCAACCATATCGGCCTCACCCTTCATAAAGGTGTATGCCTCCACCAACGACCCATAAAGCAGCACAGTGTCAAAGTTGTCACCTAGCCAGCTTGTAGTCGAAGTTACGATGGATTGAGGGTAATAGTAGTAGTGCAGTTCTGCGGAGTAGGTTGCGTCGGGTGTCGGGCCAAGAATGAACGACAACTCGTTACTGATGGTTGCGCCTGAAACAGTCGGGCCAAACAGGGCGTAGTACTTGGGTGTTCCGGTGTCGGTCGGCGTGGGGTACGCCTCGCGCATGAAGTTTACATCCTTGTTGAGCAGGAATGTGTACGGGCCCGCGCCAGAAAAGATAGCCAAGGAGTACGAAGACAGGAAGTCGTCAGGGCAGGACAAGTACTTATTGCCGGATGTGATTGTCCCCGTCACGTTCTTACGCAAAAAGGGGAACTGCACCGAGTTGTAGATGCGCTGCTCTGCCTGTTGGATGAAGCGGTTAATCTGAGCCGTAGACGAGACCGTAGACGAATCCGCAAGGGTAATCGTCGGAAAGTTGTTTTCCGTGTAGGTCTGTATCGCCGACGAAAGCTCAGAGTAGTTCATGCCATTGGCCCCCTTGCCATCAGACCTTTGGTAGCCGCGCCAGTGCCGCGTACCTTGATACCTGTTGTCTTGACTTGCTCATCGCCAGCAGACTTGCTGATGTTGCCTATGCTAACGTCCATCGTGTCCAACTTGCTGCTGCTAGGTTCTTTGCCGGGGGTCGAAGAAGCCTTCATTGGCTTACCGTCCATCGTGTGGGGAGGCGCGTAGACGCTGGCTTGACCAACTTCCTTGCCGCCTTTTTTCATACTGTATGCCATGATTTACCCCGTTTTCTGGTTGGCTGCACGGGACAGGTTGCGACCAACGCGCATCCGGTCTTCGGAGGTGGGCCCACCTTTTTTTAATTTAGTCATAGGCTTGCCGGGATGTAACTTTTTCTCGTGCTTATGCACAGCCTTAGCCATCATCTTCTTGTCCTGTTTCAAATCTGCTTTGTCCATCATAAACTCCTATGAAACCGTTACTGTTACTGTACCAACACTCGTGATTCCGACCAAGTAGTTGGGGGTCAAACCTACATCAACGCTACCACCCCCACCAATAGGGTTCCAGCCCCACTGAATGTCCCTACTACCTCCAGCGGGATAACCCAAGGTATCCAGCCCAGAAGTCACGTAGCTGCGGTCAGGGCGCGGGTTACGCAAAGCCTGTGGGTCATCCACCGGAAACATACCCAACTGCAACTGCGGCTGGTCAGGGTCCCAGCACTCAGGGCACACCAACAGATTGTAGTTCTTTGTCTTGATAATTTCCGTCTTCAGAACCTTCAACATGAACCGCTGACCACAACGGTCACACTCCGAAATCGCATTCTTACCGGAAGCGAATCTATTACCCATGACTATCGCCCGATATAGGTCTGTCGCGGCACTAACCGGATGGCAGCTTTCTCACGGTCTTCGTACGCCGCAAGTTCCCAAGTCTCATCGTATTGCTGCTTGAGCATGGGTAGGCGCTCCATACCGGTAGGAATCTTGCCCGCAATGTAGAACGCCAAGCCTGCCGCCATGCAGGGGATAAACCGGAACGGCACATCCATGATATTCACACCGCCGCCAGCATCTTGGGTGCGGCGCAGCCGCCAGTAGGCCAGTGTGTACGTTTGCGCGTTGTCAGGTGTAGGCCAGACGGTCACGGCGGGAAGCTGTTGCCAGTAGACAGTAGCCCCAGCGGTATGTGCCGCAGCAGTAGTGTTGTTCTGCCCACGGAAGCAGCTATAGAGGGTATTCCCCTCTATGTACCCGTAGTTGATAGTCTCTGAGTCAATCTTAACGAACCCAGAAGCGGGCAGTCCCACAGTAGAACTCAAGGTAACTTCTGTGGCTGTGCTTGTGATTGTGCTGGCTAGGGTTAACCCTACGACTGATGTTTGCCCGTTGTACCGTTGAATCCAAATCTGAATAGGCCGCGCTTGGGTCAGCTTGTTCGGGATAGTGGCGTAGGTAGAAACACTGATGCGGGTGATGGTCAGGTCAGCCTGATTGGCGGTGCTGTTGGCATTCGTGCGAATCAGATGCTCCAGCAAGTCAATTGTGTCGTCCGGTAGGGGGTAGGTGTTCTGACCCTGCACCAACTCAATCGTGCCCGGTTCAATCGTCCACAGGTTGATGCCACGGTTCGCCCAGTCAGCGAACATGATGTTAAGGCTGCGCCGCGCCGTGCGCATGTCATAGCCCGTGCGTAGTTCGCTTCCGGCCCGCTCAAAAGCCTCCTCGACCAACTCAGTGAGGTCAAGGTTGAAAGACGTAGCGCCGGAGGTGTTTGCCATTATCTAAATCCCGCTGTCTTCTTTGCAATGGTTTTGGGTTGAGCCACGAACTGTTTACCTGCTGCTTTACCGGCTCGTTTGGCTTTGGTGGTTGCAGCGTACTCAGATGGAGACAAGGACTTTATAGCAGCTTCTGGCAAGTAGCGTTCGCCTGTTTTCGACGACGGCTTCCCCGACTTAGTGCGCCATTTCTGGTCGCCCCAATTTTTCAGGGATTGCTGTGGTGCTTTCAATCTCTGTACCCTCCACCCGCAGCCTTGTACTTCTTGGCTACAAGCTGCGCTTTACGCGCTGACCACTGCCCTGCGCCTGTGCCCTGTGTAGCCGCAGCCTTCACTTGGGACACGATGCGTTTACGCAGACTTGGCTTGGTGTAGTTCCCCGCAGCATTGACTTTACCGCCTTCAGCATATTGCGTGAAGTCAGTGTTATCCCGTCGGGCAGTCTTCTTACCCTTGGGCATTTTAGATGGGGCGATATCCCCCATGCCGCGAGAAGCCATCATAGGTTTAGCAGGACATGCCGCCCTTGTTCATACCCACAACCGTACCCTTAGTTTTGCCACGCTGAGCGCAGCCATCCGCACGGCTGGAAGCGGAGCCACCAGAGGCCATACGCTTAGCTTTACCACCGGGCGTTTTGGTCATAAACAAAGGGGCCGGGTTGGGAGGCGTACTATCCGCAGCGTTGTATGCAGCTTGCTCTTTCTTGCGGGTTTTCTCGTCCATTACTTCATCGTAATTGGAAGGTTTTTTATCATCAGCCATTTTTAGTCCTTAGTACATTTTGCAACGGGTCTTACCTTTGGAGGCAATACCGTCACCACGTTTAGAAGCGGAAGACACAGTTGAAGTCATACCACCAGAAGCCATCTTCTTGGCTTTGATTTGCCCACCACCAGCTTTTTTGGAGGTGATGTAGTTTTTGAAGTCTTGAAAGGTAAAAGAACCTTGGCCTTGGCGGGCAAGGGCTTCTTCCATCTTTTTCCTGTCCGCTGGGGACATGGCCTCTATCATCTTTTTGCGCTCCGCAGACGAAAGAGGTTTATCAGAAAAACCAAAGTCAGAGCCTTCTCCAGCCATTCCGGGAGTTATTCCAAGTGGACTTATCAACCCTTCCACTACATCTCTACCAAGCCGTTCACGTTGCCCAGCGGTCATATCAGTGGCTGCGTTGGCAGCAGTTCCAAGGCCGAGAGCCGTTGCCGCAAGTCCGAGTTTGCCCGGTAGGTTGCTGACTTTAGGTGTTTTGGTGGTAGTGGTGGTAGTGGTGGTAGCGCGTCCAACTTTGCTTTCCCGCAGCATCCGGTTGAAGTCATCCATGTCCGTGGGTACTTCAGCTTTTACAGGTGCGCGTTTTTTGGTCGGGGTTTCCCTTGTGACCGTCGGCCCCGCCGCAAATGCTTCTTTGCTTACACCAGCACGGGCATCGGCCCCTTTGGTTTTGTTTTTGTACCGTTTGAGTTCTGCGTCAATCTCAGCTTGGATTGCCTTGCTTTTTGCTTCGGCGTCGGCTTGGGCTTGGGCTTTAGCAGCGCGGTCAGCTTCGTTTTGCGCACGGGCTCTGGCAGCGCGGTCTTCGTCAACCTCTGCTTGCGCGCGGTCTTTGAGGATGCCTCGTTTGGTTTCAGCTACCCGTTTTGCACGTTCATCCGCTAGTCGGGCTTCTCTTTTTACCTTTGCGTAGTAAGCAGCCGCACCAGCACCGCCAGCGCCAGCGGCGGCGAGGCCAGCACCGCCCATGCCGCCTGATTCTTCGGGGGCAACTTCAGGGGTAGAAAACCTAAAATTGCCTTGGCTACCAAGTTCAGAACCGGGAACTACATCGGTGTACCCAGAACCAACATCAACACCAGCACCAGAGCCAGAGCCAGAGCCAGAACCAGAGCCAGAACCAGAGCCAGAACCAGAGCCAGAACCATACCCAGTGCCCCGCCCAGCCCCACGAATTAACGATGGCCTAATACTGTTTGCCCGCTGTTCACCCGCTAAGGCTCGGTTGCTTTCCCGAATAGTAGTGCCAGCGTCACGAGCGGCATCCCCAAAACGAAAATTGCCTTGGCTACCAAGTTCAGAACCGGGAACAACACCTTCGTACCCAGCAGCAGAGCCAACAGCGTCCGCAGGGGCAGCCTCAGTACCTTGACCGTCTAAGTGCCTCTTGTACATGTACCCCATCGCACCTAGTGCGGCGAGGGCTGCTAAATCATTGTTGTTCATGGATTACTCCTTAGCAGGCCATGCCGCCCTTTTTGAGCATCTTGCCTTGGGTTTTACCTTTTTTAGCAACGCCATCGGCACGAGCAGAAGCGGAGCCACCAGAAGCCATCTTCTTCATGCCGTCTTTAGCCATGTCCATGCCTTTTTTCATGGTGGGCTTGCCCATTGCGGAAGGAGCAGCAGCTTTTTTCTTAGCCATCATTGCCATAAAACCGGGATTCATCTTAGTAGCCATAGTGTCACCACCTTTCTTGAACAATTCGTTCTTACCCTGCTTAGTGTCAGGTTTGTTGATACGTTGCAAATCGGCCCGTGATTTGGGCCCCTTACCGAACTTCATTCCTTTGCTTGCACTACTAAAGTCTTTTGCAACGGATTGAGGTATTCCTGCCTGCTGAGCGAACGACGGATTGTGCGCCGCAGCATCCATGAATTTCTTTTGCTTAGAGCTTGTCGCTGGCATCGTCAGCTTTCTTGCGGTTCATAAGTTTTTTCACGGTCTCTGTTTCGTAGATGCGGATTGCCACCCAAACGATACTGAGAACCGCAGATACGGCAGGTAAGAATTCCACAAGTGTTCCTATCACGGTAAGGATAGAAGCACCGTCAACTACGTGCTTCAGAGTTTCTTGGTTTTGCTCGTTCATACAATCCGTCCTTTGGTTTTACCGCGCTGGGCACAGCCGTCTGCACGACTGGAAACAGAACCACCTTTGGCATAGCTTTTATTGACTTCATCAGCCTTATTGTCCTTAGGTTCTTTATTTCTTTCAGTTGCTTGTTTGTATACAGACGCGCCTAAATCTGCATACCCTTTTCTAAGGGCATTTTTCCCCAAGTCTTCAAGCGTATCTGCTGCAATTTTTTGGTTTTTTAAATATTCTTTTTCTTTCCGTACCGCTGGCGGGATACGAGGAAAATAGTTATCCTCAAAAAGGTTGCGAACCCTCGATTCCCCATCATCAACTTGGGAGCCAATTTTAAAATCTGGCACTTTTCCTTTTGGACTACTCACCAATTTTTTTGCGAGTGATTTAGCTCCCGCAAGAGCAAGCCTGCCGGGGCCAAGCGCCAATTCTTCAATAGTTGTGTCTGGTTGGATAGCTTGTTTTCTAACTTGCTGGCGTTGGTATTCTTCCGACCCTTGGGGTGGAAATTTTTGTACAACAGGGGTGTACTCAGCCATGTCGTACTCCTAGCACTTCCATCTTGCCAAAGAAGCCGCCTTGCGGGTGGGCTTGCCTTTTTCGTCTTTCATGGGCCCCGGCATACCACTCATGCGGGCGCAGAACGAGTCTTTACGCTTGCCGCCTTGGGGCTGTGGGGCCTTGAGGTTGCTGCCTGTTGCAGCGTTGTACTTGGCACGGCCTTTGGCCGTCAAACCCGCCCCTTTGGAGACGGGCAGCTTCTCGCCACGACCAACTGCAAGGGAGGGGTTCTTCTTAGCCATAGAAAGCCGTGATTGCGTTCACGTTGGACAGGTCTGCGTAAATGCTTGTCTGAAAAAGAACGCCTTCGCCGGGAATCAAAACGTAGATGGTGAATACGTCATTTGTACCCACATCAAGTTCACAAAGGATTGCGCCGGAAGAGCCGCCGTCACGGAGTCTGACGTATCCGTCGGAAGCGTTGCCCCGATAGGATATGCCTTTTAGCCGCGCTCTACCCGCAGAAACAGCACCCGATGCGGTTAGGTGGGTACTCTTAACGTCTGTCTGCATCATAACTAATCTCCTGTAAAACGGGGGCCGAAGCCCCCGAGACTAATTACTGTTCAGTGGGCGATGGGAACTGAGCGCCGTTGGAGTTGGCGACCACGTACATGATGGTGTACTGCACAGTACCAGCGGTCACTGCTGCAACGGTAGGGGTCATGGTAGCCACAATCTTTACGTCGGTCGAACCGATACCAATACCGTTGGGGGAAGCAGTAGATGCTGCACCGCACCATGCGCCCAATTTAGCGGCTGCATTGCTGATGGCTGCACGACCAGCGGAGGTCACGTCGGTAGCGGCCCAATACAGGGCGGCGGTAGTGCCATCACCAATCGACACGTTGGCGGCGGTAGAGCCGGTAAACGCAACGGTGGTGTCAATCAGGATGTCAACGATTTGAGCGCCAGCAGGCAGAACGCAAATGGTGTCAGTGGTTGCAGAAGCGGCCTGACCTGTGTAGTCCTTCTTGAAGGTCTGAGAAACAACGGTTGCACCGAGGTTCTCAATAGTGCCTACAGTAGTGCCGGTGGTGTTTTTGACCGTGCCAAGCAGCCAAGGGCCGAGGTGAGTAGCGAATCCCATGATGAGTCCTTACATACAAGTGAAGCGCATCAATCGGTATGTCGTCTAGCCGGGACTAGTTTGATACGCCGGTAATCCCGGAGTGAGAGCAATATACACCAAAAAGAAAAGGGGCACAAGGCCCCTTCTCTCAGTCTTTTAGGACGAACCCGGAGAGCCAAAGACTCCCAGTGGGTCAGACCAGCCGAACGAATAACGCTCGCGGGCCTTGTAACGGACGTTGCCGGTATCGAAGTCACCATCCATGCTGTTAGCCAGAGGCGAACGCACGAAATGCTTCAGACCGTTAGGTACATCGGTGGTCAGATACCAGCCGTTGTTATCAGTCAAGAAGTGGTTGATGGTGTAGCCTTCAGGAATCGAACCGTTGTTCTTCAACGCATTGATATCGTTGTCGGTAGTGCCAACACGGAGGCTGGTTTCCAACAGACGGGTAGCAACGAATTGCAGAGCAGGAGGAACAATCAGCTTGCGGGGCTTAGCTGCAATCAGCAAACCACGCTCATCAGTCCAAGCAGCGATTTGGATAACGGCGGCTTCCAAGGAAGTCTCGTTCAAATCGGCAGCAGTGGCAGGACGATTGCTGTTAGTACCACCATTCACCAGCGGGTGAGCAGTGCTGAACAGAGCAACGCCGTCGCCACCAGCGTAAGCTGCGGAGAAACCGTTGTTGATGACAGCAGCAGCTTTAACCTGCTTGGTGTACGCCATAGCGCGAGCCAGACCTTTGGTGTAACGAGCGGACAAGCTGTCATACAGATTGTCTTCGATTGCCTCTTCAGTGATGGAGAAGCCCAAAGCAATGGTCTCGTGGTTGTAGCGAGTAGTCCAAGCCTCTTGCGCATTGTCATACGCAATTGCAGAGCCCTCGTTCTTCACCGGAGCGGCGGAGAATCCAGACAGCTTGGTCTCTTCTTCGAAGGAACGCTCGGAGGTCTCAGTTTCGTAGAGTTCCTTGTGTTCTTCGCCATAACGAGCGTATTCCATTCCGAACAAAGCGTTCAGTCCGGGAAGCAACTCTTTAAGTAGCTGGGCACGTGAAATAGCCATGATTTACTCCTTATGCGCCAGTGGCAGAGTAGTAGCCATGCAGACCTTGGTTCAACTTAACCAAGACTTCAGGATACTGAGTGAAAACGACGGTCGAGGTGTAAACACCCGAGTTCAATGTGAACGTAGCGGCCTGATTCAGCACAACCGAGGTTGCGCCAGCAGCGGCTGCGGTGTCAACAAAAGAGCCCGTCTGTGCAAGCTGACCACTGGTGGTCAACACAGAAACGTCCGTACCAACGGGCAGTGCAAAAGGCAGAGCACTCACGGTCAGGGTAGTAGTACCCGTGCTGTAAGTAGCAGTACCCAAGGAAACTGCGGTATCCGTAACCAGACCAATCACGCGCAGAGGCAGAGTGGTGGTAACAGGAGTATCCGAAGGAGCCAGAACTGCGTTAGCCGAGTTACCGGTGTTGGTGTTTCCGGTGTTGTTGATGGCGGACACGTTAGTGCCAATCATCGCCATAGCGCCAGAAGCAACGGTAGTACCGGAACTGCACACAACCGCCTTGAACACGGCATCAGGGTCATCCAAGATATAGACTTGGCAGTCACCGGCAGCGGTGCTTGCGGGCCAATATTGGGAGAACAACTTTTGCTTAGTCGTGGGGTTGGTGTAGGTGCAACCCAAGAAAATACCGACGGTCTGATTCAGACTAGTGCCGGTAGAGACTGAGGCGCGTGTGGCGAAGCCACGGGATAGAACAACGAAATCACCGTAGAAGATGTCAGTCGCGTAGCCGTACTGGATGTTGTACATGCGGGTAGAACCAGCAAATACTTGACCTCCAATTAGGTTTTGCGGCAACAAACCATACGGTGCTGATACGACAGGATATGCCATAAAAACTCCTAATGTTTAAAGACCAGAACCAAAAGTCACCTCAGATTTTTTCTGAGAGAACTTCTGCATACGATGGTCGTTATCCTGCATGTAAGTATTGTCAACGGAGTCCATCTGCTGCTTGTTTTTATTAGCATAGAAGGCGGCACGTTGAACCATAAATTCAGACGGAATACGACACAAAATCAATCCACCTACTTCAACACCGCCTTTGAAGCGGCCTTCGGTAGTAGCGTGCATCATCAGTTCAGGATAATCATCCGCTTTCACGGGTTCATAGCCCTCACGTAACTTGCCAGAGATGTTCGATGGGTCAGAAGTTCCTAAAGTGCTAACGCGAATCCACCGATGTGTCCACCCATCCCGAGGGTCGGGAGAAGGCAAAGACTCGGGCGGACGCCAAGCAGTTGGACGATAGGTAGTTTCACGGGTTTCCAATTCACGACCTAGACGGTTTTGTTTTGGAGTTGCGTTCTGAGTTTCCATGTTCAATAACCTCTTTTAAGTTGAGCAACCTGTTTGGCATAAAGTTCGATAGGAACCCCAAGACGACGCGCGATGGCGGCTTCGGATGCCTTTAACTTAATGCGGTTAGGCGGGGTGCTACGTGAAGCCGGAGCAACAACGGTAGCGGGTTTTGCACGGCGGGGAGATTCATCCTCGTCCGGTTCTGATGTCCTTTTTTGTGGAGGCGGGTCATCATCCTCATGGCTCTGGGTATCGTCAAAATACTCAGGAAATCGTTTGCGCATCGTTTTATCGATGGTGCGGAAGTACTCTTCAGTACCCACGTAGTCCGCACCATACAGTCTTTGCAGTTTCTTGTCAATACCTACCGCAGCCATAGACATCTCTTCGTCTCGGCCCCACCAGTCCTTGTTCTTATCCGCCCACTTTTCAGCGCGGGGTGAACCGGGTTTCGCGGGTTGCTGTACAGGAAACTCACGTTCTTCAACCTCAATAGGCCGCATTCCGTTGGCGCGTTCCAGCTTGAGACGGGCACTGGTCATTTTCTCCTGTGCGTCTACTAGCTTATCACCATCACCAGCGTCGTATGCTTCCTTATAAAACTTCTTGGCTGATTCCAACTCAACCTCAGCAGCGGTCTTGGAAGTTTCAATCAGTACCTTGCTGCCCGAAGAAAGCTGGTACTGGAGGCGCTTGTTCTCTTCAAACACCTGCTTGGCAAAGTTTTCAGCCGCCTCACGTTCACGGAAAGCCTCTTCCTTGGCACGGCGCTCATCGTGATAACCACGAGTGAACTTCTTAATACGTGCTTGAACTTTCTCATCGTAGGAGGACAGTTCATCGTCGCTAGGGTCATCGGGGGGGAGGTGCAGCCTTGCGCCCACGGTCTGCGGGCGGCGTGTCGTCCTCAATCTCAACCTCAAACTTCTCGTCCTCTTTCTCTGCTGCTTTAGCCGCAGCCTTAGCTTCCTTCTCATCAGGAAACTCAAAATTGTCGTCTTCAAATTCAGCCATACATTACTCCTTTAAGCAGCGCGTTGGATACCGCGCGGGTCTTCGACAACGGCTTCCACCGAGTCGTCATTGATGATGCGAAATTCGCGTCCGTGAATCTTCAAGCGTGTGCCTGAATTGGGGCGAACAATAATGAAGTCACCTTCTACGCAAGATGGGCCATTGGGAAAACGGGCTGCATCCTTGTAGCAATCAGGGCCAAGTTTCACCACAAACAGCACTGGGGTCAGTACTTCTTCGTAGTGCATAGTTTGCCCCGATTTGACAATCCCAATATCACTGTCCGCAAACTCCTCCATAGCTTCAGGTACAACGCACAGCATGTGGAAGGTTTTCGGGTCAGGCAACTGTTTGGCTTTCTCTTCGGGGGTCTTATTCAGAATCCCCGACAAGTCCACCGCAGCGACATCAAATTCACTCATCATCTTTCTCCAGTTTTTGCACGAGGTCTTTAACGATAGTTTCTGCATGCGTCAGACCCCGGATGACACCGCAGACATGCCGATACTCGGCAAAATCGTTTGCTCGACCACTTGCTAAAAAAACAACTTGGTCGGTACGTAATTGTTCAATCTCTTTCGCAAGGTAGTTAAGTACCCGGTTAGTGTCCATTACTGCTCCTTACGGGGTGTGCGGTTTTGGGATTGCATTTGGGCTTGGACTTGAGCTTTGTTCTTGGCGACCTCAACGCCTATACGAACGCCCTCCATTTCCATTTGCTTCTCTAGTTTGTCTTTAGCCTGAGCCGATTGCGCTGCTACCTGCATGGCTGCAATCTCTTTCTGCGATTCAATCCGTGACTCTTCAATCCGAAGCTGGTCAGCCTTAGCCGCTGCATCAAGCTGCTGTTTCTGAGCCTTGAGTTGGAGGTCTTGCTCTTGAATCTTGAGTTGCTGCATCTGCATCTGCACCACAGGGTCTTGCATCTGCTGCTGCGCTGCTTGCTGTTGGGCCTGCTGCTGGTCACGCTGAAGAATCTGCTGCGAGGCTTGTGCCGACATAACGGCAATCTGGTCGGCCTGTTCAGGCGTAACCTTCTTGTTCATGTCCTCGCCCGGTATCGACATGCCAATCGCGGACTCAACCTGCTTGCGGTACTCCAACGCCACATGCTCGTTGATGTGGGCCATAGCCGCTGCCATGATGGCCTGCGCTGCTGGGTTCTGCTGCATGATTTGCTGAATCTTCGGATTCTGGATAGCAGACGCATGCACAGCAATGTGCGCTTGGTGGTTCTGTTCGATGAACGCTTTGACCGGCTTGCCAGTCAGTATGTTCTGGTTCTCAGTCACCGGGTCTACGGGGATGGCATCCTCCTCCATCTTGACCAGCTTGTCTGCGTTCTTGACCCCCAGCACCTCAATCATCTGCCGGTGCAGGAACGCCATGTCATACAACTGGGGTGCGCCCTGTGCAAGCTGCATCACCGCTTGGTACTGCACAATCTTCTGCGCCATCGTCGCTGCGTTGGGGTCGCTGACAGGGATAACCTCAACCATGTCGTAGTCGGCTTTCTTAGCCCGACGGTCATCCTCCATGTCGTCATCCGAGTTGTCCTCGGGGGCGTAGTCGTACTCCTCCGGTGTGTAGTCGGCGATGATGGTCTTCAGCAGCTTGAACTCCTGCTTCATCGTGTAGTGCATGCGAGCCTGCACCGCGCCCATCACCTTCAACTGCCGCTCCAGCAGAGCCAGCGTTGTGCCCACCGGAGCCTGCGCCGACATGTCGCTGACGTTCATATCACCAGCGGAGGCGAACGAGCGGCCCTCCTCAACAATAGTCTGGAACAGCGCAAACAGAGTCTGGCTTGGCTCCTTGTAAGGCAGGGGGAGTATGTTGTCGCGGATTGAGCCACTCGGCACATCCACATCACGGAACTCACCCGGCTGGATGGGGGTGTCATCACCCTTGATACGCAGACCACGGGACTTCAAGCCACCGGGTAGGTTGCTCAACGTACCTGCGTCAATCAACTGCCGTTGCAGCATGGTGGCGCTCTTTACATACCCGCCAATCAAGTGGATGAGGCCATAGCCATAGAAGCCAAAGCCGGGGATGTACTGGTAGTGAACAAAGTGCTGGCGCTTGATGTGCAGCGGGTCGTCTTCGTACCAATTGCGGCGTATAGCCAGAATAGTGCGTGTGCCCTTCTCAACGGTCACCACATACGGCAGAGCAATCCCCGTCTCTTTTTTCTTCTTGTTCTTATGTTCGAAACCGGGCAAGTCCAAGTCAACGTGAAACTCAAGAATGCGGAACCGGTCATCTTGAATCGCAGACATGCCTTGCTCTTCGGCCTTCTGCTTCTCAATGTCGTCCAACTCAAAACTTGGCTCCCCCAACTCCACATCACGATAGAACCCAGCATCTTGCAGCTTCAATACCTCGTTCTCAGTCTTGCGCATCACATGCGCAACGCGGGGGGCATCTTCAATACTAGACGCGCCGTAGGGCACAACGATGTCTTCAGCGGGGATAAACACGGAGACCTGCCGCCCTTTATTCGGGTCGTAGTACACCTTCTTGAACGCAGAACCTGCCAACGGCAGTGACCACAGCAGCTTCTCATGCTCGGGGCGATACTCCTGCATCACCTCGGTAAGCTGGTAGTTCATGTCCTCTTGGACACGTTCTGCGGCTTCTTCCTTCTTCTTGGTGTCTTTACCAATGATTTTGGTCTTAACTGGCCCACTAGCGGGGAAAGTCTCGGTGATACCTTCGGACTGGAAGCGCACAACTGCCTCAGTCAGCATCGGGTGGAACACGCCACATGCGCCTTGCCACGGCTCCGTGCGGTCTTCGTACTGAAGGCCCAGCAGTTTCAAGCCATCGACGTAGGTCTTAATCCACTCTTTGCGGTCACCTAGGTCTTTGGTAAATGCCTCGACTAGCTCTCCTGCAATCTCAGAAAGTTCCCCGTCGTCCATGTACTCGGCAAGGTTGGCATCAAAGTCCTCGGCGGTTTCCTTCTGGGGCATGAGGTCAATCTCAATGTCCCCCATGTTGATGCTCATGGACTCCGGGTCTTCGACCTCAATCTCAATGTCTGGCTCCTCCATGTCTGCCAACCCCATCGGAGCTTGGTACAGCCCCTTGCCCATATCACCACTGCCCATGTACCCTGTTGCCATATCGTGTCCTTAAACTGTGTAGTACTTTGAGCCGCGATGGCTCTTGAAATACTGAATCGGGTCTTGCTCGTCTGACGGCAAGCGTAAGTAGCCACCTTGTCTAAACCGCATCAGTGCCAGCGTCATGGAGTCCACCAAGTCATCATGCTCCCCTGATGGAAACGCTGCCACTTCATCCACTAACTCCTCAGCCCAACGGGTACGAGGAGCCCATACTTTACCCGAGGCGAACAAATCCGAGACGGAGTTCAGCCTGCTTATCTTGTCTTGGCCCTTGCCGGGGCTGTATTCCTGCACGGGGATGCCCATTGCGCGGAACTCTTGAATGAGCGGAGCGCCAGAGGCTTTCTTCTCCACAAGGAACGAGTCCGGGTTCCATTCTTCCCACTCTTCAAATGCCCGCTTCTTCAAATCGGGGAACTCCAGCCGTTTCTTGAACGCATTGAGCAAGATGATGTTGGGCAAGTGCTTGTCCTCGTCGTTGTAGAAGACACCCCACGTGGAACAGGCCGAATAGTCGTTGGCTTTCTTGATTTCGTGCGCGGTATCCCACGCCTGAATCGTGAATTCACACACCGGAGGGTTATCCCCCTCCCACCACTTCCACCATTCGCGTTTGATGATGGCGTTTGTGTCCGAAG
>Ga0247723_1001292_pt1 | contig 14906 bp, 29 predicted proteins | sample MSEWelMarce5H_FC_FD_189079 | JGI IMG/M metagenome (GOLD analysis project Ga0247723, IMG submission 189079) | Subsurface sediment microbial communities from gas well in West Virginia, United States - MSEEL Well Study Marcellus 5H_FC | ecosystem: Environmental > Terrestrial > Deep subsurface >...
TTTCTTTTTTCTCCTAATGTAAATGGTGAGCAGTATATTATTAAAGGTTTGCCTTCCTCGCCCCACTCAGCTACCTCAATCTTTTTAATGCCTAAAGATTCAAATTGTGCCTTCACTCTATCTATTATGTTCATATCTTCCTTTTCTAATTAATAATTAATTATGCAGTTCCAAAAGTTAATGCACCTGTTCCAGTAAATGTTACTTCAGCTTCTACCATTCCATCAAAAGATGCAGATATATTGCTACCAGTAATAATTGCTTGACCATAGTAATATTTATCACCAGATGAAGCACCTTCTGGGTAAACTTTAAGTGCTATTTCAGTTCCTAAAACTAAAAGTAATTGACCAGCATCAGCTTCATCAAAAAATAATGACGCAGAACCAGACCAACCTTTTAAAGCAGATTTATAACTTCTAGTTGTATCTCCCATTGAAGTATCTTCAATAGTGTCAGCAGTTTGTTCTAAAGAGTAACTTCTAAGTTCGCCTACAGTTGTAGAACTAACTTTAATTGTTCCTTCTGAACCAGTATGAGTTGCCATGTTGTTTTCCTTGTTTAGTTAATGTTAAGGTGTGCCAGAAGTGTATTGGTACATTACTCGCACTACCATTCTGATACCACCTATTGGAAACAAAACACCTTCATCAGTAGAAACTTCTACTACTTGAGTTTGTTTTGCATATCCACCTCGTGTTCTATCAGAATTTAGTCTAGTTTCAATCGTAGTTATTAACTCATTACGTTTTGTATCAATATTTGTTGGAGTTCCTTTTACATATCCTACAATTACATAATCAGCAGTTGCTTGTCTTGTAATAGTGCTTGAAGTCATTGTTTCATCTGATCTTACTTCGTTTCCTGATTGCACAAAACAAGCTGGATATTGTTGTTCAGATAATTCATCAACATTAAAAGGTTCTCTAGTAACTTTTTTTAAAGTTATTGGAGATGTTCCAGTTGAAATTGTTGTTACTATATTAGATGCTATATCTTCTCGTTTGCTCATATCTTACTAAGTTTTTTATATGTTTGCATAAATACATTCATTACTGGTTGTATTTCTCTTGCACCAATAGCAAAGAATTTACGTTTCTTTTGATTACCTAAAGCTTTAACATTTTGGAATTTATTTGCAAAATAAATAATAGCTTGTGTTGGTTGTGATCTTTGAGTTATGTTTGATAACATTTGACCAGAAAAATTAAGATCAGGATATTGTGTTTGTCTACCAGCTTGTTGTCTAAATGTTTTATAAGCTTCTGTGTATGGTGGGAATGAATTACCATCTGCATTAACACCTCTTGCAGTTCTTTGTTTGATCAGACCCATTAAGAACTCAGCAGTTCTACCTAATGCAGTCTTAACTATTAGAGGTTGTTCTCTTACTTGTTTTTCAAAGTTTCTAGCAACTTGTAAAGAATTATCTTCAACAGTAATCTTCATCTAATTAGTTTAAGTCTATGATAAGGTGCTTTTTCTGCGTCTTGAATTGTATTAGAATCATCAGCATCATATTCAACACCATCTCTTAAAATAGACTCCATTTCATCAGCATACATTTGTTGATAGTGTTTCATCATAACTTGGAATCTATCTGGATTATCATTTGAGTTAAATTTAGTAAGTTGTGGACAGCAATAAAAACCTATCACTCTAAATACACTTGCTCTTTTAAATTGTGCATCAGTTAATAATGTTGCGTCCATTTCAGTTGTGTTTAGTATTGCTATATCTCTATAAGTTTCTTTTGAGTAAACTGGAAACCATTTAATTCTTAAATCTCTTTCAATATCTGCTCTTGCTTGTGCGTGGTAATCATTTGGAGAAGTAAAGTTTGCTATTCCAAAAGTTAAAATATCTGGTTGGTAAAATGTTAAATCTGAATCTGTAGAAAAATTAGCCATAGTTAATTCCGTTTAGTTGGTGGGGCTTTTACACCCCACCGATTTATTAATTAAAGAGCTGTATCAACTTTAACTGTTACTCCGTAAGTGTCTTTTAATACACCAGAACCAACAGTGATAGAAGCTACGATCTCAGTTGCTCTTAGAGACGCATCTCTTTGAGTTTCAACTTTGAAATCTTCTTTTAATGCCAATCCGATAGATTGTGGGTGAAATACTCCACCGAATGAATCGTCATAAGCATCAATAGAAATATTTGCGTTTTCAAAAATATCAATACCAGCAATTCTACCGATATATCCATTTCTTAAAGCTTCATTTCCAATATCAGAAATAGCATAACCTGAACTTGATGTTGTGTAAGCAGGTTGTGTTAAAGTTTTCTTTAAATTGAAAGTTGCTTTAGGGTGAAACACTGCGTAGTAAGGTGCAGGTACATTTGCACTTCTTAAAATCGCTTGTGCTTTGAAAAGCAAGTCAGCAGTTAGTTCAGTTCCAGCACCACCTTGATCGTTTGCAGATGCAAAGTCGTCTAGTAAACCAGCTAAATCTGTATCTACTTTTTTAGCGATTGCTTCACCGAATAATTTTCCGATATCAGCACCAACGTTACGACTAGCTGAATCTCTAGCTAAGTCAGTTAAAGTTGTCATAACACCAATTTCAGAAGCAGTGATAGTTGCTGAAGTTGGGTTTACTGCTGTATTAGATAAATCAGAAGCTTCGTTTACTGCAGAAGCACTGATTGTTGGGTACACAGGAACTTCAATAGTTTTACCAGAACCACTAATTGGGTAAGTAGTTACAAGTGGTCTCATAACTGAAGTTTCTTGGAATGTGAATATAGCTTCTTGAGTTATATTCGTGAAAAGTTCACTTAGTGTTGAACTTGTTGTTTCGTTTGCCATAGTTTTTTATAGTTTGTTGTTGTTGTTAGTTATTTTCATTTTAAATATACCTTGTTCTCGTTGTTTCCTCATGTCAGCATAAACTTTTCTGTCATTAGGATTACTTAAATCAAGATCACCAATATTTACTGTCTTTGGCGAAGAACCACCAATCTGTCCCTTGCTACCTGCACCTGATGGTGTAGATAAAACATGGTGTGGATTGTTCTTTAAGTATTCGCTTACCAATTCATTTACTGTCATTGGTTCGCCTTTATCTGAGTATCTAGGAGTCCCATCTTCGTTGATAACTTCAACAGAACCTTGTTCATTTAGTCTAACATTATTTCTAAGTAGTTGTTTCACTTCTGCTGGTTTAACAGCTTTCATGCCACTAGCTACATTTACTAATGTTTCGTCTATACGAATCCTTTTTAATTCAGATTCCAACGATTGAATTTTTGAATCCTTTTTTGATACTGTCTCCTTCAGAACTTTATCAAACTCGCCACGTTGTTTAGCGATTTCTAGTTCTTTAAGTTTCTTTTCTTCAAGTAACTTTTTGGCTTCTTCAATATCTATGCCATCAAGTTTATTAGAAACAGATTTTTTATATCTCTCTAATCTTCTTTGAACTATTTGTTCTAACTGCTCAGCAGTGAAAACTTTGTTCTCAGTTGAAGTTGTTTCAGAAACTTCGTTTATTCCAGCATTGTCTTGAGATGCTGTATTCTCAACCGACTCTTTTACTTTGTCGTTCATTGTTTGTTCTCCTTCTATATTGTTATAATTGTCAATTATCAAGGAAATTGTAAAAATGCAACAAAGTTGTTGCTAAAATGTTCTATTCTACTGTGTATTCAAATGTACCATCATCTTTTACAGTTCCCCACTCAGGGTCTACTGGTTGCCAATGATGTCTGCAATTATAACCACCTCTATCAATAAATGGGTCGCTACCTGATTTACCTTGCCAATCATTTTGCCATAATTGTCTAGCTTCTTCTTCTGTAAATATTTTGTTTGCGTGTTCTACACAGAAATCTCTACTATCTCTAATAATAGAACCAAAATAAACATAGCTAGTTAAACCTAATTCATCTGCTCTAAACTTTGCAAATTGACCATCAAATCCCATTAAAGCATCTTGTACTATTTGAGATGAATATACTGCAAGATTAGCACCTGTAACTGTAGAACCATAAGATTGTTTTAATTCATCTACTGCAGTTTTAAAATCTTCTGTATTTGTTTTACCAGCTATTCTTTGTGCTTGAACAAAGTCTACTAATTCTTTTTGTTTTCTAGTATCAGCTTGTTGATAGATACCATTAATCTTTGCTCTTACAGTTTCTACTACATCTGCAAATGGTTTACCTACTAATGTAGATTGATAAACTTCTTGTGCTAATGTGTTACTAAATTCTGTTGCTAGGTTTTGAAATTGTGTAAATGCTATTTTCTTTAACTGTTGAATAGTAGTTAAATCAGCTTCAGTTATTTGTTTAAACTCATTAGGAATTGGAAGCTTACCATAAGTTGCAACAATAGTTCCTGCAATCTTATCATAATCATTTATGAATGTTTGAACTTTAGTAAGGTACAAATCTTCAATAGCTTTTTGTAGTTTTGGTCTAATCTCTATTGCAAGTCTTGTGTTAAATAATGCACCTTCTTGAATAGGCAGTTCAGATACTAGTCTTACAACTTCTTTTTCTAAGTTTTGTAAAGTATCTATTAATAGTTTTTGATGTTGCGATTCTAAATTATTTACAGCTTTAAATCTTATTTGTTGTAGCTGTTGTAGTAGATCTTGTGCCACATTAAACTGTAGGTAAAGTTATTGGTTGTGGTTGAAACTCTCCTAGTGCCTGTGTTCCTTGTTCAATCTCAGCATCAATAATTACTAACTTCTCATCATCATCAATTACAGTTCTAGCTATTTGTTTATCTAGTTCTTTAGTAAATGTAGATGATTTAATATTAGAAGCTTTTGCTTGTTGTAATAATTCTAGATCAGTTGCCCAGTCTCTAATGTCAAAAGTTGTAGGGTACATAACTTCTCCATCAAATACTGTTTCTTGCCATAGAGCATATAGTCTCCAAATTTGTTCTTCAGCAAGTTCCATTAGTTTTGCTTTTTCAGCAAGTCTAGCATTTAGTAATTGGAACTCAGTTCTTAGTGCTATGCCAGATTGTATTCTCTCTCCTGTTGCTCTAATAGCACCTACATGAGATAATCTGTTTATAGATTCTATTTTGTGTGCGATTGATTTTAATACACCATCTAAATTACTTCCACTTGGTTGCAAGATATAAGGTTTTAAATTAGCATCAATGTTGTCAGGTATTTCAATTATAGAACCTGCACCACCAACAGCTTCAGTATCTCTTGTTTTAACTAAAGATGGGTGATTAGATATTCTAATGATTTGTTCAATCTCAGATAGTTCATTGTAAATAGATTTTTGTAAATCAGCTATGTCAGTTAAATCAGATACTCCTAAACCTCGCATAGGTGATCTTTGATTGTATAAAATAACTGCTGGAATCTTCCCTAGTGGATTAGGTACTGATTCAATTAGCTTAGGTTCATCTCTATTTGCAGTTGGTAAAAATACTGTATCAATTTTATCTAAATACCAAATCTTATAAAACTCTCCATCATCTTCTATTGATTCTCTAATCTTTAAATATTCTAAATAGTAATATCCATTAGATGATCTTGTGTATTTCCAGTCTAATACATTCTCAGGTGTGTAGATGTTTAGATATGGTCTAATTCCTTGTTCTAATTCTTCTCCTCGTGTCATTACATTTGAAGATGGTTTGTCCACGATAATCCAGCAGTGTCCATAAACAGAAGCATAAACTTGTACTTCTCTCATAAGAGCATCAAATGTTCTTCCTTCTAAATCTGCATCATCAAAGAAATAATCTAATGTAGCATCTTGTTCTAATGAACCTAATTCTCTAGTTGGTGGTACTCTAAATAAATAGCTTGAATAAATGTGAACTATATTTCTGCAGTGATTGTCTAATGGTGTGTAAGCAAGTCTTTTAAAGTATTCTGATTCTAGTTCTAATTGGTATTCTTGTAAGAACTTCCCGTCTTGAAACTCTTTGCCACCTAAATATGATCTGATGAAATATTCCCATCTAGGCATCATACCTTTGTATTGTGAATTTTGTTGTTCTATATCTTTTCTTGTGTAAGCCATTATGAGAATCTCTTAGGTTGTGATTTAGGAAGATTAGATGTGATTGGGAATAAATATTCTATTGCGTAACCTAGTGCATCAGTCATGTGATCGTAACCATTTCCTTTTTCTGGTTGATTTGTACCTTCTTTGTAAACTTGTTTCATTAAGCTATTAATTAGTGTTTTGCAAGAAGGATTAATAAAAATACTTCTCTTTCCATCAAATGCCTTCAGTTTGCTATTAACAGAATTAATCCTGTCTCTTACTAAAGCATGAGTATTCTTAGCTTTAACATTTAAACCAGCATTTTGCAATATGGTTAAGTCAGTTCTACCACCAGCAGAAGTTTTACGTTGTCTTGATGCTGGGTCTGGGTAAACCACCATTTTAGTTTTAGGGTATCTGCTTAATAGTTCATCAATAAATTCGTCTGTATTTGAACTGTAAATAACTATCTCATCAAAGACATAAGCTATATCGTTTTTAACATGAAATAGACAAGCTGACATTGGGTCTATGTTAAAGTCCAAGCCAATATGAATAATAGAATCTTTGTCATACTTACATTCTTGAACATTGTATTCTCTATCAAAGTTATAATAAACAACTCCTGAGTATGTTTCAAATGAAGCTAAATACTCTTGTCTAAAAGTACGTTCATCTAAATCTCTTTTGGCTTGTTCTATTTCTTCTGCATCAACTTGACCACCATCTAATGTTGTGTACTTAAATGACTTCCATTCAGGGTCATCTCCTAAACCCTTCTGGTAAATCTCATAAGACCAGTTACCAAATCCTCTAGGTGTTCCTATGAATAATACATTTCCTGTAACGTGTTTGTCTGAGATTGTTGGTCGCAGAACTTCTGTCCATGCTTCAACAGGTATATCTGCATACTCATCTAGTAGTAGGAAGTCCAATCCTACTCCTCGTAAATTGTCTGGTGATTTATCTGCACCTTTTAAACTTATCTGACTACCATTCCTAAGCACTAATGTTAGTTCTGTTTCATTAGCATATTTAATCCATCTCTTTTCAGTTGTAAGTCTTTTGATTTGTTTCCACATAATCTCTTTAGACATTCTGTAAGTAGGTGCTACATAGAATATCTTTGAGTTAGGTTTTCTACTTGCGAATCTTAATAGTTCATACATAGCTAAGTGTGTTTTGCCGAATCTTCTTCCTGTAATTAGAACTCTAAATCTTTTGGGACAAGTATATACGTCTAGTTGTGGTTTACTAAATGGCATTTATAATTCCTCTTTGAATTAACTTAGTAATAACTTCTTCTTCCAATTTAACATCATGGTTGTAACCTTTAGGAGTTCCAATATGACTTACATCTTCCATTGTATATCTGTTTTTAGTTTTAAAGAAATCAAATGCTGTAATAGTTACTTTGCACTGACAATGATTTAATAACCAATAGATTGCAACAAAGCCAGTAGTTGGTCTGTAGTAATTATATCTAATTGTCATTTGACTGTAATCGTATGTGTTCCATAGCCAAGCTTTTTTCTTAACCCAATCAGGCATACGTTCTGCTCTCTTACCATCTTTTTCAAAGTTTAATCTTACAATACATCTAATGTTGGGAATCTCTTTAAGCATATTATGACCCTCATGTACTAGGTTGTTAATCCATACATCACAAGGTTTGTCTTGAACTCCAAGATTCATTCTAACTACTGAATTAAATTTAGTATAATCAATATTTCCTATTTTCTCACCATTACCTATTAGTAAAACATTCTTGCCTTTAAAGTATTCGTATGGATTAAACATTTCTAATTACTGCTGTGTTAGGTGTTAAGTGTTTGTGAATTTCAATAGTGTATGGTTTATGTAGCAAGGCAAATGATTCAACTTTATCAGCATCATGTACTACTACTGTGTCAGTATGTTCTAGTATGTTGTTAAGATGTTTAATTCTATCTCTTACAAATTGTTCATGGTCTAAAAAGCACATTCCAAACCTTTGTGTTAATGGTATCTCTTGTTTAAAGTCTATTTGTATTTGCTGATAATGTGAACCGATTAAATAGTCAAATCTTCTAGCCCAGTTTATATCTTGAACAAATCCTATTAACTTAATTCCTTTAAACTTGGCTATCTCAACTAACAATGGTGTAGAATAATAACCACAACCAGTTTCCATTATATCTTGATTAGATTTTAAAGCTTCTTGGATTAATATTTGCTGATGTGTTGCGTAAATATCTATGAACTGCTGTTTATCTTCCACCATATATCTATCTATGTTTTTCATACCCTGATTATCATTTGCTAATAAATAATCAACTTTAGATAGACCATGTTGTTTAAATGTATTCCAAATAGATGTTCCTATTTCTACTGCCTTATCAAAGTCTCTATAAACTAAACAATCAATATGCGTATATCCTTTATCAATAGCTGTCTTTAATCTCTTGTTGCCAAAGATACAAATTAAGCTATCACTAGCCCAGACTATTAATGGGTTAAATAGGTTATCAATATCAGGTAATGTTTTTAATCGCCGATTTGCTAGATTGTCATTCAGGTATAAGTTATCTCGTTCTGATCTAACCTTTAAATGCAACCAATTATGAAACTGATTTGAATACTTAACGTATTTAATTGGTACTGAGATTATGCTTGGATTCCTGTTCTTGCTTACGAATCTTTTCTCTAATAATCTTTTTTCCATCTTCTCCTGTCCAATGAATTGTCTTGGCTATATCATTATTCTTGCCTAGTCTTAAACCATGATAATTATCTGGTATTCTGTTTATTTTAAACTCGTGTGCTATTACATTAAATGCTTCTTGATCTCCTCGTTCTTGTCTCATCTCGCATCTATCAAACCATTTTTTTAGAACTTGTTTATTGTTTATGCCGACTATTCCAGTTTGCCATCTATCAGTTCTAACTGCATGGTCTTTACTAATAAGATAATCGCAGTCATCTAGCATATCAAACATATCAGATATATCTTCTTTGATTTCTATATCGCAATCTAACCAAATGATTTTGTCTGCTGGTACTTTTTCTATTGCCTTCGGTTTATAAAACCAAGTCCTGCCATCTGAAGCAACTAAGAATGAATTAGGATATTCTTTTAACATTCCAAAGTTGGCTATGTATAATGGAATCTTAATGTGCTTATGATAACCTTTTAAGAACCAATCTAAAATGTCTATATAATCTTTGTCAGCACCAGTAACAAAAGCTTTATCCATTAACTTTGCGTTCAAGCAATTTTAACTGAATATCCTTAGCTTGTACTTCCTCGTTTAATCTGTCTATTTCTTTTTTAAGATTATAAATAATTACTTCAAGATCGTTTGTTCCTCGCAAACTTTTATCTAGCATCTTTGGTTTCTTTCGCCCACACATTTGATTCATTTCTTTTTGTTTTGATAAGTTCTTAAGTATCTTCTGCCTAAAGCCACTGCTTCAGATTTGCTTTTACCTCTATAACCCCAAGCTTCTAAGCTTAGTTTTAATCTTGTTTTACGACCCTTAGAATCAAACAATCTACCTTGACTACTTCCCATTCTAACTAGGAACGAACCTTTACGTCTATACTCAGTCAAAGTATCTGGTCTTGACTTAACTGGTGGTCTTAAATTACCACCTGTTGCTTTGTTATATCTTCTTCTACCAGATGCACTTAAACCACCTCTTGGGTTCTTATCTCGTTTTAATAAACTAAATTTACTCATACTTTTTTAAGTTTAATTTTATTGGTGCTTGTTTTTTAACTTTTAAGTTATGCTTTTTCATAAGCAAATCAACAATGCACTTATGACAAGCTTTGATGTGTTGTTCAAGCTTATTAACCATTTCTCTTTTACAAAATATACATTTACTCATAATTCATTACCCCAACTATCCCAACCTTTTGCTTTTTGTCTAGCAAATAATTCAATTCTTGGTAGATCGCCACATAATTTTACAATGTCATTTCTAATTCTGTCTGGCTTCCTACTATGTTCTCTACGTTTATCTATAACTAATTGTCTCACAGATTTAGATATTCTCTTTGGCTTTCCTTTGGTTGCTAGTAAACACATTTCAGGATTTGCTCTAGTCCAATAACCAAGACCTGTAAAATATCCTTGATGTTTATTTTCTTTAACCCAAGTAAAAGCTACTGTTTTGTATTTGAAACCCCATGACTGAATAACTTTAATAGCTTCTGGTAACATAGGGTCAATAACCCAAATAAGTAAAACACAATCATTATCAGATATACTGCCAACAGGTAGATTGCAAATATCATCAATAGACATACAATCGTAATGCTGTGTAGCATTTCGTCCCTCACCTTTAGAACTATAACTTTTGAAATACCAAGCAGGGTCAGCATAGATAATATTATATTTCTTATTTGGGAATGGTATCATTTTGCACTTCCTTAAATTCTATTTCTTTGGGTTCTTCGTGTTCAATAATATCATAGATTGGCAGTGGAACATTGTCATCAGCATTTTGTATTTTATCGGTTTGTCCAAGATAAACTTTTCCTAACCACATAGCCATTATGCTTGATTTTAGTTTAGTGGCTATATCAAATTGGGTTTTTCTAATCTCTTGTTTTGCTAGTGCAACCCCCTGTTCCCATGCTTCCTGTGCTGATTCGTTTCTATTAATCGTGGATTCTGAACAACCAATTATTTTGCCTATTTCTGCTTTGGTACACATATAACTAGCCATAGTTTTAACTTGTTCTAATATTTTAGGTGTAAATTCAAAATTGGGTCTCCCTACCTTCTTAGGTATATCTATTACTGGTGTATTCTTATCCATATTAACCGACTATGTTCGTTAAATGTTCTATTAAGCTTTTTTTAACGATTTGTAAAGGAACTCTAGTAGATTCTGGTTTTGGTATAGTACATGGCAGATTCCATTAGCTAATGAATTACAGCTTATTTCTTCTGCTTTAGCTGGTAAATCTATTTTATATTCGTCATGGATTAAATGGAATATCTCGTGCAATAGTGTGTTACTCATTTCAATGTTATCTAGTGATTTGTCTATGGTCATAGTGTTTTTGTCTGAGTCAAATTCACCGAAAATCTTTTTCTTAGATGCTACTTCTTTGTCAATAAAGTCTAACTTAATCAGTCTGCTTCCAAAGACTATCTCGTTAGGTAAACTCATTTTCTTTTAAGCTTCTTTGCTATGTAAAGGTTTTTAACAAAGCTGTTTTTCTTGCCGAATTTTTGACCAGCAGAACGTCTAGCTTTTTTGTAAGCTTTTGTTTTAGTGTTAAATGGTTTTGGTCTGCCAAGTTTAGATGGTCTTTGTCTTTCCCAAATAGGTTTTTTCATTTCTTTTTTCTCGGCATCTTTAATGGTTTTGGTCTATAAACTCTGTAAGTACCTTTGGTCTTAACTTTGTTTGTATAAAGTTTGTTTAGTGATGTTGATGTAGTCTCGTTAGCCATTATATTTTGCCTTTATATTTAATTAGTATCTGCTTAACATGATTTGTATATTCTTTGCTAGTGCTAAAATTGTCTAATGTATCAGCTAATTTAATAGGGTCTTTTGTTCTATTTCGCAGTTGTCTAAACTCCTGATAGTGATGATTATTGTTTAATGTACTTATGTAATGTCTAACTGATTGGCATTTAGATTTATAAGTTTTAACTCTCCAGTTAATTGATGGGTCTTGTAATAATGGCAACATACCTTCCTTAGACCATACCCTAACTCCAAATAGATTATTGCCTTCCTTAGCAAATCTTGAAGTGCCAAAGTTACTTTCAACTATGCTTTGTGCAATAATTAATGATGTTGGTATATGTTGGTCTTTGTGTAAGTCCAAATTTATGTAAGCAATACATTTCTGCATACTGGCTATAAACTTATCTGGTGAAGTATTATCCACTTTAGGTTCAAAGAAACCTATCTTCCTAATTTCATCAATAGTGCTTTGTCTTATTTTATCTTTGGTGTGATCGTTTGGAAAAAATGTTCCAATTAAAAACACTAACATTAAAAATAATAAAATGATTGTGTAATCCCAAAGCTTGATGCTTAGTATTTTAGTGTGCATTGATTTTTAAGGTTTTGATAACCTTCCAGCTTTTCAGCTTATCTAATTAGATTATTCTTCGTCAGAATCTAAATCTTCGTCATCTGAGAAATCTTCATCTGAATCGTAATCAGAATCAGAATCATCTGTCTCATAGTCGTCAATCGCTGACTCAAGTTGGTCTCTAAGCTTTGCAACTAAATCATCTATTTTGTCTAATTGCTTTAAAGCTTTTTCTATTGTTTTTTCCATAACTACATTCTCCTGTTGTTATAAGGCGAATCAGTAATGTTATTTTAGGATTATGTAAATATATAATTTTTGTAGGGTGGAATTTCACCACCCCTGATACCTAGCTAGTTATTTATGGTTATAAAGATATTATTGTTTTATTTCAAGAGTTTAATGTGTGCAGAACCCATTTCTCGTAATCTTCTGCGTCAAGTTTTTCACGCATAATTTCCCACTCGTTCTTTTCTTTTGGTTTCTCAATGATCTTGGTTTTTAAGTCTTGCAAGGTAGGAATAGTAATTTTCTTTGGTGTATTAGTCATACTGCTAAGACTTAACATATTTTTATCTATACTAGTAGTATTAGTATATATGGTTGTTGTTCTGTCTGTCAAAGTTTGATCCGTTTTGACTGGCACATCTTGATATTTGCTATATTTTACAATGGTATAGATGCTTAAATTTTTGTGCAAAGTTTGATTCAGATTGCCTGAATGAATCAAGTTAGCAATTATAGTTCTTATTTTACGTTCAGATAAATCAAATTTTTTAGCTAAATCTTTATAAGCTATTGAAACTTCTCCTCTTTTTAAAGTTAATTTCTTTTTTCTGTAAATAACATTAACTGGTTTATGTGAAGCCATAGAAACCAAATATAGAAATACAGCTACTTCTAACTGATTATTAAAATCTTTAGAATTATAAATCTTCCTATGTAAAGCTATCCAACCTTCGTTCATTTAACTTCTGCCTTTACTAAATCTATAACTCTATTTGTAAAAGCTTTTAATCCATTCTTCTGTGTGTCTTTTACAGAAGCATAAATTGTAAACCATGATTTATTATAAGCTTTGCCAATTTCATTATAAGATAATTCTGTAATCTCTCTAATGACTGCTAGACAAATTTTGTTATGTGGAACGTCAAAGAAGTTTATATCTTTGTATAGTTTATGATTGCAAAGAACTTTTTTTGTTATTTCGGATATGTTCTTGATAGTTAAGTTTTCCATTGTATGCACCTTCCTGTTTAGCTTGGTTAATTTTATTGCAAGGAGATATACTAGCTATCTTCATAGAAATCAATATAGGATTTATATTATATTTTTCAAAGAACTCTAATTCACCTATAAGGTGCTGTTGAGTATGGCAAGTAAAGCACATTGGAATACAGAATTTATCATCTCTTATGCCTTTACCTACATTACCTACTTTAGGAATAGAACGAATATGACAGCATTGAACTTGTGTATCGTTGCCACAAACTACACATGGAAAAGAAGCTACGAACTTCTGATGCTTAACAGAATAAATTATGTTTGCCTTCGCTATTTGCACTATTTATATTTCTTTGCTTTTTTCTTTGCAGTTCTAGCAACTGATAAAGCTATTGCTACAGATTGTGCTTGTGATTTACCACGTTTCATTTCTCGGCTTATATTCTTGCTTATTGATTTCTTAGAATAACCTTTAATTATTGGCATTATTTCTCCTAGTTATATAACGTGGGTAAGGGAAGGCACTTACCCACAATCCCTAGTATCAAATATAGAACAAAATGGCAACGAATAAGTCATTGTTTTTAAATCATATTAAATTTATATTATCCACAGTTTTTATTAACTTTTAGATTGATATTACCATTTTAATAATTATATTGATTTTATATTAACAAAAAACAAAAGGGAAAATATGAACAAAATAAAAAACTACAAAGACACAGCAAATGTTGGAGATATAATTAAATCTTATGACTTTGCATTTGCAAACATAGATGACTGTTATGTTGTAGGAAAAGTTTTAGAAAAATCTGAAGTTTGTGATTTAGGAAACTTTGGTGCTTTTAAAATTGAACTTATAAAAAGAGTTGTTAATAACCAAGATGTAACTGAAAAACAAAAAACTATAGAAAATATTTTTTATGTACCATTTGAATTTGATTCTTATGTTCATAGAGATAATTCTTTAGAGAGAGTTGTAAAAGTAAATAATTAAATTAACTGGGTGGTGTAAAAGCCACCCAAAACAAAAGAAGGAAATATGGCAATAAAACAAACAACACCAGAAAAACAAGGTTTAATTTATCATTATGTTGATTTACTTCATCAATGCGAAGAAAAATATAGTGAAATCCAATATGCTTTAGAGTGGGCTTTAAAATTTGTTCCAAACAAAGATATAAAAAGATGGATTGATTTAACTGAAAAACAAATAAGAAATCAACAAGCTAATATTGTATGAAAAAACAACTGGCAAAATTACTCAAATCATATCATAAGAAATGGGATTGCTTTGGTAAGAAAAGGAAACGTAAATGAGAAACACAGGTGTAATTTGTTCAATGAGTTATTATGAAATGAAACTGATGACTGCAGTTCTATCAAGAATCTTATTGGATAATGAAATTAGAGGAGAGCATACTAAAAAACGTATTACTACTCTAATAAGTAAACTTAACAACATGATGACAAAACAATGCTAGAAGTTATAAATGATTTAGGGTTTTGGTACTTCTGTTTCGCAGTGTTTTTGGCAATCTTAATATGGGAGAACAATAAATGACTAGAGAAACTAAAGACGGAATAGGATTGGTTATCACAGCTATATTGCTTGGTGCAAGTATAATATTAATACACTTAGCAATTAA
>Ga0247723_1001293_pt1 | contig 14900 bp, 15 predicted proteins | sample MSEWelMarce5H_FC_FD_189079 | JGI IMG/M metagenome (GOLD analysis project Ga0247723, IMG submission 189079) | Subsurface sediment microbial communities from gas well in West Virginia, United States - MSEEL Well Study Marcellus 5H_FC | ecosystem: Environmental > Terrestrial > Deep subsurface >...
AAAGGTGTAAAACGCCGACCCAAAGGGTCGGCATTTGAAATATGAATCCTCAAAGGTATTCGGATTGCATTTTAACTATCGGTAAATAAAAATAGATTTGTTTTTATTTACTGTTTGATGATTCATAAAGGAACCAATGTTCATTTATACAGTGACCAGCTTGATAAGGAGAGGAGCAGTCGCAACACGGGTGATAAGCTCAGTGGTGGCCTCAGTGGTAAGAGTGAAGTTGGGTCCAGTGCTGAAAGTTGTGGTCTGGGATAAAGCAGTGCTAGATCCAGATCCACTGCCAATGTTGTTAAGAGGAGCAAGGGCCTCAGGGTCAATGGCGAGCTTCAAGGTGACAGTGGTTCCAGCGGGGACCCAGATAAGGTCACCAGCAACAAAGCCGTCCTCAACACCCCAGTTCTTAACCTCTGGGTCTCTGTTTCCGAAGACGTTACCATCAACGGAGTACTTAAGGAGCTTAGCAATGTTGGCAATGTTGATAGAGCCAGTCAAACTGTTGATGTAGCTTCCAGTGGGGGCAGCAGCAACCTCATTCAAGAGAGCAATGAATGAAGCACCATCGAAATGGTTGTCGGTGTCAATGGCAAACTCGGAAGCAGCAGTGAACAAAGACGAGAAACCTCCAGGAATGTTGAAATAGCTGGCAACGTAGGATTGGAAATCGGAATACAGAGTGGAGTATTTTCCGACGGAGATGACCTGAGCAGGGTCAGCAACTCCATCAATCAAATCAGCAGCAGTGATAGTGATGTCATCAGCTGCAAAAGAATCAGTAACTGAATCAAAACTAGCGAGGTCAAGTTTGGCGTTGAATGTGGCAACATCCATCTTGATTTGGATAGCATCTGTAACATCGATGTGAACAGGGGCAGTCTGCTCAGCGAGCTTGATGGTATCAAATCCTCGCTCCATAGTGAAACCACCGGTGGCTTCGAAGGCATAAACCTCACCTTCGTAAGTGGTGGCGTGGGAAGCGTCGTTTCTCTCAAATTCGGGATCGGGTAGGGACATTTTTATATATTCTTAAATTATATTTTATTTTGCAAATAATATTATTCTCTACAGGTCATACAACATTTTCAATAGTATACAACAAGAGAAATTCGAGTTGTTCATATCTAAAATACGTCCGTGGTCGTCATAGACTTGGATGTGCATCTTCTGAATATCCACGGGACCAAAATATTTCCGCGGTTCTGTGGTGATGTTCAAGTCAGTTTCCATCATCAAACTGAAATACGACCCTTTCACCGAAATTCTTGCTAAAATGTTAGGACTGAGGATGGAATTATTGAACGCAGAGATAAAATGATTGTTGACATTATTGTTAAAATCGTCTATTGCTAAATAAAGGTAACGCACAGTTGCCGGTTCTACAAGTGTTTCGGATTCATAATAGGTTCCCCCTTGATACTTCCGTTTTAAAAACCCGAGATTCATTCCGATTTTGGATGTTACCGGCGCTTTGTCGGGATTTCCGTTGATGTCTCTGGAAAAATCGATGTTGATTGATTTAATTGTATAATCCAAGTTTCCGGTGGTCTCTACATACACCTTGGCAGTTCCCGAACCAGTTTGGGAGACGTCTAGTCGGAATGAAATGTAATTGAATAAACTGTTCACGTCTAATGGCGAACCATCTGGATTTTTCTCAGAAATCAGCGTATTAATGGTGTCTATGAAATCGCTTGCATTGTAATTTCCATCAGGCACTATGACAATTTTGGATTCTTCAAAAATCTCTCCTCCATCGACAAGCTGTTGGGTTGCTTCAATGTAGAAATAGTTGTTGCCGTATTTGGAAGATATACCGTAGAAGGAAACGGGAAACTCAATGGCCGTGATTTGCATGGAAACCACTTTATGCAACCGGATTGGCAAATTAACCAAGAAATCCGAACTGCTTGTGAGCGTCATATTGTCTCTAAAACGCGTATCAATATTCAGGCACTTGGATATGATGCGCGTCTTGAGCGGGTTCATGATTCCAGGGAAATACTCGCTTGAAAAAGTATTCACGTAGGGTGTCTCGGGTCTCTCCGTAAGTTCCTCCATTCTTGGCATCGCTTCTCTTGATGCCGGCACATTGGGATACTTCTCCATTTTAGGAACATTGTGGAAACTGGTCGGATTTTTCGTCTCATTCTTGCACTTCACCGTAATTAACCAGTCCTTGGCCGTATCCAGAAACGCCATCAAATCGCGCTTGAACTTCTTGTCAATATGGCCGGTTGACAAAAGCACTTCTTTTAGCTGTGCCTCCTTCATTTCAATATCAGCGGCCGAATACTTCTTGTTGGGTGCAATCTGGAAAAATCGTTCCAAATCCTTGATTGTGTAATTATTAATATCTAAATCCAGTCCATCCATATTATATTGTTTGTTGATTTTTATTTATTACACTTTTCAACTACTATATTAAGACATGAGCAGCAGGTCCAAGAGTAAATCTTTAATGACTGGTTCCCAAACAACCAGCAAATCATTGATTAATCCAGTCAGCACCAGTTCGCAACAAGAACTGCAATTTGGCACCGAACTTACGAATACTTTGAAACGTATTGAATCCAGTTATGTAGAGAAAATGTCATCCCGTAAATATTTGGAGATACCAACATCGGTTCCTGCATTTTTGTCGTTGAATGACATCATGTTAAATGCGATTGCTGAACAGAAGAACACAAATTTGCGTTTATTGTTCAAAATTGCGAGAGATGGTATGGATGGTGCTCTCAATTCCAATAAGCTATTTACAGACAATTCTGACCTCGAGGTTCGAGTATTAATGTTGAACAAGAAGAACGACGACATTCTCTCCGGTAAGAACGAATTTAAGGCAATTGGTAGCACAACGGGTCAAATTGCAATTACTAAGACGTTTAAACTGGCTCCTCTTTACAGTTACTACATTTATTTGTATGGTATGCCGGCATACGGTGTTGGTTTTGATGCAACTAAACTTTCTCTCCTGGCCACCATTATGACCAAGTATGGAGTCAATCCCTACAAGTAGGTAGAGAAACCTACGGTTTCTCTACGCAGTCGATTCGCTTATTTTAGGACGTTTGTGAGGAGGGAACCTTAGGTTCCCTTAATATATATGGATTTATACGACACAATTATTATCGGCGGTGGCATTGCCGGGCTTTATACTGCCCATCTCTTGCAAAAACGTGAACCAAAACACCGTTTTATCATTTTAGAAAAACAAAAATATTTGGGTGGCCGACTTCTCACCTATTCCGACAAATACATGACCGTAGAGAAGGGCGGAGCCCGATTTTCCGAAAACCATCTCCGATTAATTGAATTATTGAGAGAAATGGGGTTGCACAAAAAAGTGGTAGAGGCGTCTCCGGACGCTTTTTTTTCGCCCGCCGATGGCACAGCCACCATGTATGATTCCGTTTTTGATTTTGACAATCGTTCTCTCAATCCCTTCTCTAAACTCTTCGATGTTTTCACCGAGGCTTATGTGAATAGTCCCACACCCATTGCACCCCTGCTTGCGCGTGTCATTATCGCCAGTAAATTGGAGACAAAAGAGCATCTGATTTCGCGTAATTTTACCGATTTTGCCAAAGAGGTTCTCTGCGACGATGATATTCAACACATTCACGATGCATTTGGTTACTCCACAGAATTGGTTGAAATGAACGCTTACGATTGCATTGCTTTGTTGGAAGGCGGTCTGAATCCGCGCCAGAAATTCTACGTCTTGGCGGGCGGTTTGACCCAGCTCATTAACAAATTGGTTTCCACAATTAATTCGGGAGAGAGACGCATATTCACTAGTTCCGAGGTTTTCTCTGCATCCTACGACCAAAATCATTTCGTAATTAAAACGAAGACGCGCGAATATCGTTCGTTAAAATGTGTTTTCGCGGTTCCTAAACAAGGATTGGAAAAACTGGCTCTGTTCAAACCCATTTATAATGAGTTGAAATATATTGGGTGTTTCCCTTTGTGCCGCATTTACTGCAAATTTGATATGAACAATCGAGAGAACGCATGGCTCCACAATTTGCCGAAAATCACCACGAACAACAATTTGCGCATTATTATTCCTATTGATTTACGGGCCGGTGTCATTATGGCTTCTTATACTGACCACAAATACGCGGACTTCTGGTTGGGCATTTATGAGTCGGAAGGTGTCAAAGGCGTGAACAAGGAATTGGTGAAGTTGTATAAGGAAACGTTGGGGATAGATATCCCCCTGCCGATTTCAACCAAAGTGTTTCATTGGGGATGTGGAGTGGGTTACTGGGGGAAAGGTGCAGATAGCACATCTTTAGAGAAATTGTTCTTGCAACCTTTTTCAGCAACGCCTCTCTATATTTGTGGCGAACACTATTCGGCGAAGTTGCAACAATGGATTGAAGGTGCACTGGAAACCGCAGAGAAAGTGGTTGAGAGAATCCTGTAAAATAACTATTATATAAAAAATGTTATTATTTATATAATGCCATTCAGTATCATAAATTCAATTGGAACATATGCAAAAAACAAAATGGGTGGTCTGCCAGGTTTATGGATTATCAGTGGTTCTAGTGGAAACGTTATCGCATACAGCACGAATGGAACTAGTTACACAAATGCTACATCACCATATGGTGGTGTTTCTAATTTTGCAGCCTGTGTTGCATATGGCAAAAATGCATCCGGTGCCGGATTGTGGATTGTTGTTGGTAATTCAACAAACAAAATCGCAACAAGTTCAAATGGAAACACATGGACAGGTATTAGCACTAATGTTTTTACTAGTACTGGCCGTGGCGTTGCATTCGGTAAAGACGGTTTAGGAGCTGATTTATGGGTTGCTGTTGGCCAAGGTGGAAATAGCATTGCAAAAAGCACAGATGGCGGAAACACGTGGTCAGGTGTTTCTACAAACGGTGGTATGATTACTGGACGTTATGTAACATATGCAAATGGTATATGGGTTGCTGTTGGTGAGGGCGCAGGAAATACACTTGTGACAAGTTCAGATGGAACTAATTGGACTGGTTTTCCCCCAGCAAATAATGGTAATATAAATATTGGGAGTAGTGTTGCATATGGAAACGGGAGATGGATTGCGGTTGGTAGTGCTGGCACATCTCCCAGAATATCATATAGTGATGATAATGGAATTTCTTGGACAGCTGGAACATCATATGGTGGTTTAAATCAAGATATACGTGACGTGAAGTATGCAAATGGTATATGGGTTGCTGTTGGTTATGGTACTGGTGGTGGTGTTACAGGTGGAATTGCAACAAGTACAGATGGAATTACTTGGACAGCTGTTATAAGTAATGGTTTTGGAAGTGGTGGTTTTGGAATTGGTGTTGCATATGGCCGGGACGGTTTGGGTGCCGGATTGTGGGTTGCTGTCGGTGTAAATGGGTCATTCCCCCTTGCAACAAGCAGGAACGGAACAAATTGGACAGGTGTGAATAATTATGTTATTGCTGCTGCAAATCAAAAGGTTGTATTTGCACAAACAAATTAATCCCGTCTTTCGAAAGACTTCATCAAGAAAATATTTATTTAACTATATCCGGTCATAAATGCGACAACGGTTGGCGTGGACGATGCAAATATCAGTGTAAATTGGTAAATAATCAGGGTTCTTGATGCAGATGGTGCGGCAAATGCAGTTCCGTCTTGTTTTATATAATTGATTGATGTGCCATTTACAGTAATTGCGGTTCCGGTAAAATAAAATGTTCCAGATTGTGGTGTAATTAATGTCACTGTTACACTGCGATTTAATGTTGTTGGAACATTTGTAATTAACAGTGCTGCAAAGTTTGAAGTTGCAGTTGTGTAAAATATACTGCCTAGTCTGTAATCAAGTGTCATTGAAGTTGAATTGAAAGTAAGTGTGGTGAATTTTTCAACTGTATTGAAAAGATTGATATTTACACTTGATAAATCAAAATACGAATAACTTGCGTCGCTTGAATTTTTAATAACTGACAAGTTTCCAGTAATTGTTGCTGCGCCACTTACATCTAAAGAAGAATCAACAGCCGCGGTTTTGTTTATGCCAACTCTTCTGTTTCCAGAACCAAGTTGCAAGTTTCCATTCAATGATAAGTCTAGTGTGGTGTTATTTGCAATTACTGAACTGAAACTGGCATCAATATAACTCCTTGTATAAACATTGTTGATGCTGATGTCTTGCGCTGTATTCTTTGTTATAACTAAATTGATGCTGATGTCTTGCGCTGTATTCTTTGTTATAACTAAATTGATGCTGATGTCTTGCGCTGTATTCGAAGTTGTTAATAAATTGATGCTGGTGTCTTGCGCTGTATTCGAAGTTGTTAATAAATTAATGCTGGTGTCTTGCGCTGTATTCTTTGTTATAACTAAATTGATGCTGATGTCTTGCGCTGTATTCGAAGTTGTTAATAAATTGATGCTGATGTCTTGTGCTGTATTCTTTGCTATAACTAAATTGATGCTGGTGTCTTGACTTCCACCACTTATCATTGACCTAAGATTATTAATGCTTAAGTCAGAAGAAGAAATTTTTTGATAAACCATAATACCAAAACTTGGTTCATTTTGAATTGCAGATGCAATTTCTGCTAATGTATCTAATGATTCAGATGCACCGTTTGTTAATGTGTATAATCTTGTATTAACTGTGTTGAAACTTGCATCAATGTAAGACTTCGTATAAACATCGGCAAAACTTGCATCTACGCGAGACTTCGTGTAAACGCCGTTGAAACTTGCATCAATATAAGACCTTGTGTAAACGCCGTTGAAACTTGCATCAATATAAGACCTTGTGTAAACGCCGTTGAAACTTGCATCAATGTAAGACTTCGTATAAACATCGGCAAAACTTGCATCTACGCGAGACTTCGTATAAACGCCGTTGAAACTTGCATCTACGCGAGACTTCGTATAAACATCGGCAAAACTTGCATCTACGCGAGACTTCGTGTAAACATCGGCAAAACTTGCATCTACCCGAGACTTCGTGTAAACGCCGTTGAAACTTGCATCAATATAAGACCTTGTGTAAACATCGGCAAAACTTGCATCTACCCGAGACTTCGTGTAAACGCCGTTGAAACTTGCATCAATATAAGACCTTGTGTAAACGCCGTTGAAACTTGCATCAATATAAGACCTTGTGTAAACGCCACTTATTAACGCATAATTGGTATATATATTATTTAAACTGCCATCGACATATGTTTTCAAAGCATAACTTGATAAATCAACATTTCCACTACCACCACCACCACCGCCAGAAGGTGCTGATACCGTATTTCCTAAATAATTTGTTTGAAAAGTATTAGTTAATATATTTGATTTTTTGACCAAAACATTTAATGTTCTATGCTTTAATGAATTGTATGAACGCATATATATAATATTGGTGAAATTATGCTACTGGTTTTTACATAAATTATACACCTAATAAAACTCAACATTGTCAATTGCCACTGTCTCTACACCTCGCGTCCAATCGCCCAGTATTTCTACGATAAACAAATTTTGAAAAAGTTTCTTGAATGATACATCATCATTTGACGTCCACAGTTCTTCAAAAAACGGCACCGTAATTGTCTGCATATTCCCATCAAAAACAGCTTTGTAAAAGGCCGCTACGCGGCCTTCGGAATCAATGATTCTTACGACTGGTGCACCCTGGTTCAACCTAGCAAAATCCCCCGAGAAACTCGTAATTGTGAAAACCATGATTGCCGGTTGCTTCGTTAATTTTATCGGCGGGGACCGAAAATACCACAAATTCCGGTCGTCTTTATTTACAGAATCCACATTGACCAAATTATCCGTTCCTAAAATGTAGTTGGACATGGGTACCAAGCTGTATGGTTTATGGATTGCAGCAGCAGTGTCTTTGTTTCCGACAATGGACCATCCCTCATTGTCTAGCAAAAATGATGCACCATTTATCATCGATAATAATCCAAATATAATTATATACACCAGCATATAATTATACCTACAGAGTTGCGTCTAAGCAAAATGTCAAGAATATTTTTTTATAATTCTTAATTATAAACAAATGGAAAAGTGTAAAACTAAACTTGTACCAAAGCTTGTTGCTAATCAAAATAATTTTACCAAAAAATTTATTGACAAAATTTACAAAAGACGGATTAAAGAAGAACTTAGTCAAGAAAAAAAAACAAATTTAAAAAAAGAAATAAAAAAAAACACAAAGAAGGACAATGCACGTCTGGCGAAACAATTTACAAACGCATATTGTAATCCCGGTTGCAAAGGGACTATCTTCCAAGAAGATGACTTTGATGTGGAGACCTTCGTTAAGGAAAATATTTGCAAAAAAGACCCAACATGTGATGCAAAAAATTTTGTAAAATTATTTAAAAAACAGCGCAAAATTTTTACTAAAAACAGAAAACGCATTTTGACTGATGACGGTTTCTTTTATGCTTTTGTAAATAAGACCAAAAAGGCAAAACTCATTAAAGACGGTGCGTTGTCCGGCTGTGCTTTGACAAGTTTGGCTTAACCGTGTTTATTTTACAGAGTTGCGTGTAAAAAACATAAAAAACGAAAATAAAATTGCCCCCGCACAAATTAATCCGCGATTGATTGTCTGCATATCAGTCAACGCAATGCGAACCGTATGCACATCTAAATATAGCGATTTTCCATGGTTAGACCCATTATTTTTCATCCGCACCACATAGTTTCCCATGTAACTCACAAAAATGCAATCCACAGCAGGTAACGTCAGGTCATTGATTAGTTCCACAATGGGAACAACATCGTAAATGGTCCCGGTAAAATCCTTCATATTGTGTTTGGCAAAATCGTTGATAATCGAAAGTGTATTGGGGACCAACCCTTGATACTCATATAAAATGTCTTTTTCTTTAAAATTATTTGTATCAACGGTTATAAACAAAGACGGCAATAAATCAATCACTCTGGATTTCCCGGTTTTCTCTATCAATTGGTTCATTTGGTATGGTTGCGCCTTATTTTTTAAATTGTTTTCATTATGCAATGATGTTGTAGACGCAATTGGTTAAACTGAATGTCTGACGCCTGGCTGCCGCATTATGGATTTTGGCACGACGCGCAAAAGTGCTCGTTGCACCCACGCCGGAACCGGCGACGAATTTATTAAAGATGCTCCCTTGGCTATTTTTAATACTGTCAATTGCTAATACACGCCCGTTTCCGGTGCCGCGTTTCTTGGATGTGAAAATCATAGTCATTATATAACCTAAATATATTTTTTTTATAACGGTGAAGATTTACTCCATTCGGGTAAACGCCCACTTTTTAGCGCAGCAAAGGGCAGTTATGAGTGGTGATTATGTCGCATATTCGATGCGAAATGGTGTAAATCTTCAAGGGTGTAATTGTTTGCAGGAACAAAAGGCATTTCGGTGGTCGGTTTTAACGAGTAGCGTTTCAAAAATGCATAGTGTTCGTCGCTTTCAATCAGTTCTATCTCTTCTTCCGTGAACGAAATGTCGGAATCATCCGAGTCATAATCGTCGTCGTCTTCGTCTTCAATTAGTTCCATAATTTTGCAAATGCCATTCTGAAATTGTTCGGAGTCGGGTGTGTGTTCTTGTAGAACCGCATTTATTTGGTTAATTTCGTTAATTACGGAATCTAATTTATTAATTTGGGTTTCGATAGTTTGCATATACTATACTAGTTTGCAAAATATTTTTAAATTGTTTACAAATATTTTGCTTATTTGCGCAAGGTCTTCTTTTTACCCAAGGTCTTCTTTTTACCCAAGGTCTTCTTTTTACCCAAGGTCTTCTTTTTACCTTCTCCCAAATATTCGTGTAAATCTCGAATAGATGCTGCATCCATTAAATTATAAACACTCATTTCTTCGCGTGGATTAAATGGTTCAGTTGGGTCTTCACGATTAACAGCTGGCGTATGTTGCAATACATGAATTGCTTCCGCCGTTTTATTTTGTTGCTTATATTTTTTTAACATTTTTATAACAATATCGCGATTTTCTCTAGTCGCTGCTGCTATGGGAGTAAACCCATATTTATTCCCAATATTTGGGTCAGCACCCTTGGATAAGAGTAACTTGACAATATCCTCATATCCATATTTTGATGCTTCGAGTAAAGGAGTATTGCCAGTAATATTTTCTTGAATATTTGGGTCTGCGCCACGATTCAATAGTAACTTAACAACGTCTGTCTTTTTATTGATAGCTGCACGTAATAAAGCAGTATCACCATTCTTTTGAATATTCGGGTCAGCACCACGATTCAATAGTAACTCAACAACTTTTTTCTTTTCAAATGCTTCTATTAAAGCACAATCACCTTTTGCATTTTTATAATTTGGGTCGGCACCACTATCTAACAATTTGGTGATTTTTTTCATATTTCCAGTTCTGGATGCTTTTATTAAATCATCACTCATTATATAATTGTATTATATTTTTTCTAAACATTTGAGTTCTTTATAATACAGACAATTTTTTTATTCGTAAAACCAATATTCGCCTTTTGCACAATTTTGGTAATGCTTGTATCAATAGTATATCCATTGGCACTTATGTATCCCAAGAGAGAAGGGACATCTTCCGCAGTCAAAAAATAGTTCTCTCTGTTTCCGCCCATCCGCAGAAACGCGTATTTGCAGTCATTGGATGAAACCTGGAATTGCGACAGTTTTGGTGGACTATATCTGGAAACCATTTGCGAAAGCGGTCCTGTTGGCATTCTATCAATTGTAATAATGCTCTGGTATTGTTTGGAATATGTGTTTAAATATGGCTCTACAGAGAGAACATAGGAGAAGGATTGTAAATCGCACATTTATATATACAATAAGATAATGATAATGGGGGGTTTTCTTTAAGTGTTTATAAAACTGCTTTTTTCTCTCTCGATTGTGTTTTCAAAACTGTTTTACCGGATGTAAAAATAATTTTGGAAAATTATTTTTCATTCTATTCATTATGTCCTTGAATAAAGAACTTCTTGCATGTAACCGGCGGTTTCTTTAAGTGTTTATAAAACTACTATTTTCTCTCTCGATTGCATTTTTAAAACTGTTTTACTTAAAATAATTTTGGAAACATTTCATTCTATCAACGACATATTGGCGATTTCCTTTAAATACCGCTTGCTGCAGGTCTCCACCAATAATCCATTTGCATACACCCCATAATTCATGTAATAGTCCTCATTCTCCAACGCAAAATGGTAAATGGTATACGTGCCGGCTGGTTCATACACGGATGCGCGGTCATCTAAGAATGCAGGCAATCGGTAATGGTTGTCTGTGATAAATACACGCCCCTTGTTGTATTCCATCGTCTTCTCTCTCTGTTCCTCAGAGAAAAAATCTTCTACCAAGATGGAATGACACCCGGTAATTACCAATTCGTCGAACACGTCCTCGTGATTGCAACGATACAATTGGTCCTTGATTCGATTATCCAATGCTTCGTGCACAATTTCTCTCTTGCCAATCATATCAATCGGCAAGAATCCGTGAGCGACTGTTTTGATTAAATCGCCCTTCCTTAACTTCTCTACGGGTCGATATCCTTCGTTTGTTAAAATCTGTGCACCCTCCTTGAAACAAACCACGTTTGTCGAAGGCGCCAAAGGCGCCGAAAAAGGTAGTAGTGCAAAGGTCCCCACATTGTTGTTAACAACCGTGTTTCCGCTTGTTCCCGTGAATCCAGACGCCATAAGCAACAGAGTCGTGTTTGCAGTGGCGGTTGGGAATGTATTGGGAACCTGGAAGGTGGAAGTGTATTTGGCGAAACCCTTCATCATGTGGAAATAGGCCATGTAGCCGCCGAAGGCGGCACCTGACGAAACCGTTGATTCGTTGCTTACAACCAAGTTGCTTGCGGAATTATAATTGTAGGCGTCGCCAAATCCGGTAATTAAAACGGCACCATTTCTGTAAACGGTGGTTACATTCGAACTGCGGACAATTGCGAAATGGACCCACGTGTTTTTATAAGTTCCCGCCGATGCACTGCGGGCTGAGCCGTTTGACCAATAATAAAAAGTACCGCCTTCAATACTTACACCAATGGAGGTTGATGGATAATTGCCAATTCCAAAAATGCGCGGGAATGAATTGTTGTCAGTTTGATACTGATGCCATTCGATGGTGAAATCGCCGGTTCCCATGTTTGTTCCGCTAGACGATGGAATTAATAAATATGATGTTGCATTGCCTAAAAATGATAAACTTGACATTATATAATACTGCAAAACAAGAAAATGGGTTAGTAAACATATCGTTCATTCTTATACAACATTCTCGTCAGTAGGTGTCTCCGCAGCCTGTGTATCAGCAGCCTGTGTATCAGCAGCCTGTGTATCAGCAGCCTGTGTATCAGCAGACGGTGTCTCCGCTGCCTGTGTCTCCGCTGCCTGTGTCTCCGCTGCCTGTGTCTCCGCTGCCTGTGTATCAGCAGCCTGTGTCTCTGCAGACGGTGTCTCCGCAGCCTGTGTATCAGCAGCCTGTGTATCAGCAGCCTGTGTATCAGCAGCCTGTGTATCAGCAGCCTGTGTATCAGCAGCCTGTGTATCAGCAGCCTGTGTCTCTGCTGCCTGTGTGTCAGCAGCCTGTGTATCAGCAGCCTGTGTATCAGCAGCCTGTGTATCAGCAGCCTGTGTCTCTGCTGCCTGTGTGTCAGCAGCCTGTGTCTCCGCTGCCTGTGTGTCAGCAGCCTGTGTCTCCGCTGCCTGTGTCTCTGCAGACGGTGTCTCCGCTGCCTGTGTCTCTGCAGACGGTGTCTCCGCTGCCGGAGCACTACTAAATCCCAGACTTTGCTTGATAAACTCAATAACATAGGTGTCATCTGCATCCCATTTGGAATAGTCTTCGCCAATCATATTTAAAAATTTGATATCAAGAATAGAACCGGCATTGTCAACAAGAATAACAGTTATTATGGCAGATTTAAACAGAGAAATCTCAATGCGGTCAATCCTAAACCCGACGATTGTTTTGGTAGTAACTACAGGAAAAGGTGAAATCGAATACATTTATATTATAGTTCTCTACAAAAAAAAAGACTTTTTACCCCACAATACTGGTTTTTATCAATACCTCAAATTCGCCGTCAAAGACGGCAATAGACCCGGCGCTTCTTACACCTTTGCGCATTTGAAATCTGCAAAGATGTAAATGCCTAATTACATTCAAAGCCGACCCCCTGGTTAGAGAACGGCGCATGGCCACAGATGCAAAGCCATTGATGAAAGCAAAAGACGTTTCTAAGGGTGAACCTTTGCATCTTTTGCAGAAAAACATTTACAAGAATAAATTACGATTACACAAACAATAACCACAATAATTGCAATAACATCTCCGCCCATTTTTTTATAATATTTTAAATAATATTTGAACATTATCGATAATAATATTCAATTTTAGTGGTAGTAAATATCTATGTAATATATAAATGGCTGAAAAGATGAGAGTAATTAAAAATTATAAAGAAGCATATGATTTGGCACTCCCATACATTGATGCAATGGCTAACAATAATAAAAATGAATATGTAAAAGATTTGTTTAAAACACACAAGGAATCTGTCCCCAAACACGCGACTTCGTCGCGATGGCTAATAACCGAAGAAACCTTGCGCAATACATTGGAATACATTTTTGAAGGCCTTGCTCACAATTGTTATATGTTGTGTATCGGACCCGAAGAAAAAGTGATGTGTAAAATAGAATGTTTAGTAACTCCCGAAAGGTTTCAAGCTGCTGTTGATAAAAATTTAAAAAAATTGCCGTCTAATAAATTGATAACCGGTGAACAACGCGACACAATTAATAGAATGGCGAAAAAACCAGTGCGCATTATGCAGTGCATATTGAAAAATATTAAAAACGAAGAACCTGAAACAGAGATGAATGAATACTACGAATTGATAAAAGATTTAACACTGCCCCAGGGTGTTTTCATTTTGAATTTGACGGATGCAGTTATATTGCGCCGCAATAATCACGAACCCTTCCCAATGGTGACTGGCGACAAAAAGATGCCGCTCAAACATTGTCATATCCATCATCTCCCAATTATGAGTCTGTCTGGAGAGAAAAAATACAGCGACATTCCGTTCCCCAACTACGATGATATGTTCATTGTTATGGGCAAAGACATGAAGTTCGAAGACAATATTGTGAACTGGGACGACAAAAAAATCAACAAAGCGGTGTTCCGCGGTGGGCCGTCCGGGTGCGGATACACCACAAAAACCAATCAACGTCTCAAATTGGTCAGCATAAAGTCACCCCTATTGGATGCGAAGGTGGTGGGCAAAGGTGAAACCATTGATTCGAACTCGATTAAATTTGACCCGGTGCACGGTCTGGGAATGCTCAATACGGGGATGAAACCCGGCAATTTTATGAAAATGTCCGAGCAAAGTAATTACAAATACATTGTGCATGTTGACGGCAATGTGAATGCGTATCGGTTGCTAACCACAATGATGACGGGTTCTCTCATACTCCGCGTGGACAGTGCATATGTTTCGTGGGTGGACCATTTGATAACACCCGGGAAACATTATATCATGGTGAAATCGGACTTGTCGGACCTGTTGAAAATAATAAAATGGTGTGAGAAACATCCGGAGAGGGCGAGAGAAATTGCGGAAGCGGGATACGAGTTTGCAAAAAAGGCATTGACACGCGAATTTGTTGAAAAATCAATAGAGAAAATCTTTTGGTCTTTGCCATTTATGTCGAATAAGTCGAGGATAAAGACGGAAACACAATTGGCAAAAGCCGTTCGTCATAAAACGCGGCATATAATACCGGATTCGCCTTCGGATTCACCGCCATCGGATTCCTCACTTGTGCATTCGCCTCCGCCCTCACCCTTAGAGACACCTCCTCCTA
>Ga0247723_1001294_pt1 | contig 14884 bp, 11 predicted proteins | sample MSEWelMarce5H_FC_FD_189079 | JGI IMG/M metagenome (GOLD analysis project Ga0247723, IMG submission 189079) | Subsurface sediment microbial communities from gas well in West Virginia, United States - MSEEL Well Study Marcellus 5H_FC | ecosystem: Environmental > Terrestrial > Deep subsurface >...
TTAATAACCCAACTATATTAATTAAATTATACGAACCATTACCTGATACAATTGAATTAAATAGTACATTATGGGTTGTTACTACTATTGAAGATCCTATTAGTTATCAAATAGCATTTCCAATTGAACCTATAATATTTAATGATACTGTTAAAATAGGAGGTCCTAATTTTAATCTTGATTTAAAAGATCAAGTAAACAATTCAACATTAGCATTATCGTATAGTGATTTAGTTTTAACAACTCTTACTAGTTCAAGAAACCAATTAAATAGTTTACTTGAAGAAAAAGAAATTGATATAAATGTAGATTATACTTCTTTTTCTAATTTTATACATTTTAGTTCTGCAAAGACAAGACTAGAAAATTTTTACTATAAAGTAGAATTATTAGAAGATTACTCTGCTTCCATTGCTGTTTTAAATTCTACTATAAATTCACCTAACAATGTTAGTAGTAGTAAGGCTATATATGAAGCTAAAATAACAGATATTATAACTAATTTTGATGGTTATGATTATTACTTATATTACTCAAGCGGTTCATTTGCTTATCCTAAATCAACTACAGAACCTCCCTACCAACTTTATTCAACAACAAACCCAACAGTATTAACTTGGTTAGGATCCTCAGATGAAAATTCTATATATTATGGAGGCCTTTTACTTTCAGCCTCACAATATGATTTATCTAACCCAGATAATTTATTTTTTGCAATTCCAGAATATTTAAGAAATGATCCAAGCAATGACAATTATCAATTGTTTATTGATATGGTGGGTCAACATTATGATAATATTTGGATCTATTATAAAGATGTAACAAATAAATATGATGCTGATAATCGTTTAGAATATGGTATTTCAAAAGATATAGTAGCAGATGCAATTAGAGATTTTGGAGTTAAATTATATCAAAATAATTTTTCCAATGAGGATTTATACACAGCATTTCTAGGTTTAACCCCAGATGGTGGCTTATTCCCATTCCCAAATATTACAAGTTCACTCCCTACACCTTCAGGATATGAATATATTAATGTATTTACTTCGGCATCTAATGATTATTTACCGTTAGATGATGTAAATAAATCGCTATATAAACGCATTTACCATAACATCCCATACCTACTCAAGTCAAAAGGTACATTGCCTGGTCTGCGCGCTCTTATCACTTCATATGGTATCCCTGATACTGTATTAAGAATTAATGAATTTGGAGGAAAAGATAAAATTAATTCAAACGATTGGGATAATTGGCAAGATGAATTTAATTATGCTTTTTATACTACTGGAAGCACTTACATTACAATCCCCTGGGAGCTAAACTCAGATTGGGTATCCCCAGATAATGTTCCTTCATCTGTAACTTTTAGATTTAAAACTAATGGATTACCTCAAACAAATATTCCATACTCTCAAAGTTTATGGTATCTTAATGATGTTAGCAGTTCCCCTACAAATCTGTTATTAACATATACTGGATCAGGATATACTAGTGGTTCATATAGTGGTTCTATAATAAATCCATATTACCAATATGCTACTTTAACCTTTACCCCTGATTATATTAATTATCCTAACTCATCTGCTAGTATTTATCTTCCATTCTTTGATGAAGGATGGTGGTCCGTTATGGTAACTAGAGATGGAGATAATTTTAAATTAGCGGCAGGTAATAAAATATATGAAGGAGGAGATAATGGAACCTTATTAGGATTTTTTGCTTCTGCTTCCATAACAGAAGATTCAACTTTATCTTGGACTTTACCAACTAATGAATCTGTTTTTGGTAGAGGTAACAATACCCTCCCCCAATATAAACCCTTCTCAGGTTCATACCAAGAAATAAGATATTATGCTACAGAATTAACTGAAAATACTTTTAAGGATTATATAATGAATCCTTACTCAATTGAAGGAAATTCAATAAATAGTTCTCCAAATGAACTTGTATTTAGAGCAGCTTTAGGAGGTGAATTATATACTGGATCAACTTCAATACACCCTAAAGTAACTGGGTCTTGGATTTCTACTAGTTCCTTTACCTCAGATAGTAACTTTAATTTTTCAATAACTCCAACATTTATCCCTAATACAGAATATTTTTTTTCAGATCAACCAGTAGCAGGAGTTAGAAATATAATTAATGATAAAATTCGTTTAGAAAATAATGTAATACCTGAAGGAGATACATTATCTCCATTTATGTCATTATCTCAAATGGCAAATGTATCTCAAAGTTATACTCAAAATATTAATTATTTAGAAGTAGCTTTTTCACCTCAAAATGAAATTAATGAAGATATAGTAAACCAAATTGGATATTTTAACATAGGAGACTATATTGGAGATCCAAGACTAAGATCATCCTCAGCAGAGTCATATCCTGCTTTAGATACTTTACGAAATGAATATTTTGAAAAATATACTAAAAATTACAATTTAACAGATTTTATTCGTTTAATTAAATTTTTTGATAATTCATTATTTAAAATGATTAAAGATTTTGTACCTGCACGTACAAGTCTTGCTTCTGGAGTTGTTATTAAACAACATTTACTTGAAAGAAATAAATATCCTCAACCACAAGTTGAATGGGAAGATTTAGACATCTCAGGTACTTTAAAACCTCAATGGAATGATTACCAACCAGGAACCGTAGAACATTTTGATGGTGGTGCCGGAGGTGTAGTTAATCAATTTAATTATCTTAACAATACTTCTCAAAGTTGGTACGAATCTTACCCAACAGTTTCCGGATCGGTACTTATATTACATGATAATCAAGATGAGTTTTACAACGGTGAATATAGCGGTTCTAACTTAGTAGTTACTACTCAAGTATTAAATCAAGCATATCCATTAGATATTCAAGATTCATATTATAAACAAGTTCATTACTATGGAACTTCAAGTAATGCGGCATACGCTATAGCTTCAATTGAAAATTTAATATTTGAAAATAATTTTTTAAATAGTGTTACTTCACCTCAAAATGGAGAAATTTTATTTTTTAATGAAATGGTATTTGAAAATATTTCTTTTTTTGGAATTACTGCTTTAGTATGGACTGGAAATTGGAAAACTAAATATTTAAAAATTGCAAAAACAGATTGTAGTGGAAGTAATAATACAACTGTATTAGGAGATATTACCCAAGTTGTAATCTCTAATTCAGTATTAGGAACATATATTTCATATAATGTAACAGTTTTAAATGAAAAACCTAATTATTATTTATATCAAGTAACTCCTACTAAACGATACATCCCATCTCAATATCCAAATCAAGTATTTAATTATAATGTATCATCTTCTGTAACAGCATCATATAATGTTGGTAATGGTTCTCCAAAAACAGTTATAAATTGGAATTCTACATTAGCAGGAACTAATTTACCCCACTACGGAACTTCATATTTTAATACATCTTCAGGAATATTAACATTTGAAAACACTCCAAACACAATATTAACTCTCTCAGCATCTATTGATACTTCAGGAAATGATCCTACATCTAGATTTATAAGACTAATCCAAAATAGAAATGGAGTTGAAACTACTTTATTTCAAGATATATATAACGCTGGAGGTGTGGATTCAACATTAGTGACCTCATCATTTTACCCCATTCAAGGAGACCAATATTACATACAATTAACTAAAACAAGTACAGGAGTTAATGTAAATGTTACCTCAGCACAATTATTACTTACTCAAAGTAGAGTAGTTAGTGCTTCAAATTGTGAACCTGTTATTTTTGAACCTTATATCACAACACCTAATTTTTATAATAGTGATGAAAATGCTTTATTAAATAATGTTGAACTTACTCGTTTAAGTACAACTTACCAAGATGTAGACTACTCAGCAGGTATAACAGACCCGGTTAATTTTGATCTTTTAATTAGTGGAAGTGCAAAAAAAGCAGCAGTTCAAGATTCAAATTATACCTTAAATCGTCATATAATCCCAAGATATTTAGGTAGTAAATCAACGTCTCAATTTTTAAATGTTTGGACTCCTGGTGATGTAGGAACATTTGGTAAAACCCCAACTGCAGAAAGTTTAAAAACTATGGTTGCATATTGTGATTGGATTGGAGGATGGCCACCTGAAAGAATGAATGCATCTGCACTTCATGTTAAATATCTAATTAACCAAAATGGAGATGTTTTTATCCCCAACACATCAGAAAATTCACTTGCAAATATTCAAGGCACATTCCAATCTGGAGAAAGATTTAGAATAAATTCAAATACTGTAGGTAGTGGAAACGCTATAGAATATAGAAATGTAATTAGAGGAGGATCTCGTATTGAACCTATTTTATATACCCAATCAGGAAGTGCTCCTAATGCTCAATGGAGTAATGATATAAATTTTGAAGATATTGTTCCTTCAAATGTTGGTACTGTTCAAAATTATACAGCTTTATATGGAAAAGCAGGAGCAGCTCAAACATTAGGTTATGATATACCTACTCAAGTTATTTTAAACCAAACAACTTATGGTACCCCTGTAACTTCAAATTCATATACCATCCCAGTAGGAGCTGTTCAAGATGGAGTTGATTTAACAGTAAATACTAATGTTAGAATTAGATTACAGAATCCAAGTTTTAGTGGGAATCCTTATTCATATATAATAACATTATATATTTACAAAAACTTAACACCAATTTATCAAGTAACTTATTCTGCTGTAAATGTTTATCCTAATAGTGAAGAATATATAGAATTTCAAAATATAGATCCTGTTATACTTAATGTTGGAAATTTTGAAGCTGGAGATACTATCTCTACTTATATTAAAGTAAATAATGATGAAGGACCACCAGGAGGAGCCCAAATTTTTAATCAAAATACTTCTCTTAAAATAACTCAATATCCATCATATACCCAACCAGTAACATCCTCTGGAGTCAATTCAATATGGCAATTCCCAAACTCAGGAAGTTATCCATACATTATAACATCATCAAACTCTACATTAGTTGAACTTTATAAATCTAATGTTAAACAAACTAGTATAACAGGTTCTGGATTTAATCCAATAGTGTTACCATGGTCTATAGAATATGGAGATGAATTTAGATTTGAAGGTAGAGAAGATTTTTCATATCAAGTAGGTACAATTTATGGACCTGGAGAAGGAACAGGATCAAGAATATTTCCTGAAGCCATATCGGGTTCAATTGAAGTTCATTTAAATCGAAATTTACCTATCTCAGCTTCATCTGCTGTTTTTAACCTAGATCATTTCTTAATTAGAAGATATGTTGATGATGCTTCACAAATTTTATTTGAAGGATTTGCACCTATAAATTCAACAGGTCCATATATTATAACTCCTGAATATGTAGTTCCTGAATTAAATAAAAATGTTGACACATATATCACCGATCTTACACAGAAAGGTTTGCTTTAATAATATTTATTAGTATAATACACTCACAATAAAATAAAAATGGGATATTTAAACAATCAAGTCGTTACAATTGACGCGATATTAACAACTAAAGGTAGAGAACTTTTAGCTAAAAATGATGGTTCTTTTAGAATTACACAATTTGCTCTAGCAGATGATGAAATAGATTATACTTTATATAATCCAAACCACCCTTCAGGTTCTTCATTTTACGGAGAAGCAATTGAAAACATGCCTTTACTAGAGGCTTTTCCAATTGAAACTCAAATAATGAAATATAAATTAGCTACGTTACCTCGTGGAACAGCTAAATTACCTGTACTTGATTTAGGATACAGCGCTGTTACATTGCAACAAGGAGCTTCACTTTCTATAACACCACAAACATTAAACTTCTTAGGTAATACCCAATTATACGAAACCAGTGGATATTCAGCTACTATTTCGGATATTAGATTAATGAGTACATTTACAGGAGTTGGAATTAATACTACAGCAGCAACAAATTCAAACATTCCTACAACAACAACTTTAGGAACAAATGTTTCTCAAACTATTATTGGTTCTCAAATTAATTTAAGAGCAACAACAGTAAATACATTATTTGGTTCTAATACTCAATTAGCAGCTACATTAACAGTAGTAGGTTTAGACAGTGGTGCTCGTTTAACCATCCCAGTAACAATTAACAAAACAAACGTTTAAAAATATAAATAATGGCATTTAAAAGATTCGACCCAGAAGATTTTGTAGTTAGTAGTGATTCAATCACATCCACATTGTGGTCAACTGGAAATCCAACCTTAACTTCATTTTTTACATCTTCAGTCCAATTAGCAGGCTCTTCAGGTAACTATTACTTAAGTATTTATAATACCTCATCAATAGACCAAGAAACCCAATTTGACGTAGTATATTGTGATTCTTTAGGAAGTGGAAGTGATTGGTTTAATAGTATTGTACCTGGAAATTCACCAACAAAAACCATGTTTGGTCAATATCGTGCTTTAATTTTAGAAGACGAAAATGCTAATTTTGTTTTTGGAAAAGGAACAAATGTAGTAACAGGATCAAATTTTTGGGTACTTTCAATAGAACGAGCTAGATATAAAGAATCTTTATTCCCTGGCTCATTAAATTTACGCATCTCAGGATCTGGAGGAGTTATTAATCTTACAGATGATTCCCAAGATAATTTAGTAAATACATTTATAGGAACTACTAGAGTATTCCAATTAATTTCAGGATCTAATGGTACTGCAGGTTCACTCCCAAATAGTGGATATGTAGCTAATTCTGGTTCATACGGATTAGTATTCCCTGATTTAGGAACAATTTTATTAAACCCTTCAGCATTAAGTCAATCAATAAATGTATCCCCAAGTAGATCAAGCAATTCAGATGGGTTAAATACAACAACATTATATAATGCTATTTCAAAAGGTGCTTCATTTGCTTTAAATTCTGAAGAAACAATCACATCAGATTATATATTTGTTAGAGCTCGTAATAGTGAATTTAACTACTCAGAAAATCCAAGTTTTATTTCTGGATCTAATGGAGAAGTAATTTATGCTAATTTTATAAATCAACCACAAGTATATGTTACTACTATAGGAATGTATAACGATAGTAATGATCTATTAGCAGTTGCTAAAATGTCAAGACCACTGTTAAAAGATTTTACAAAAGAAGCTTTAGTTAGAGTTAAATTAGATTTTTAAAATGAATGAGCGTATTCAAACCATTCATAACATCTGACGTTTTAGTCTCACCTTTTGAAGTAAATAAATCATTTACTTTTAAGGGTAATTCTGAATTAACGGCTTCTAATGTAGAGATTGATAGATATATTGGACAAAATATTACATCTTCACTTTGGATATCTGGATCAAACCCAACAGGACAAATCAATATCCAAGATAAAATTTTAGTTTATAATTCTATTAAAGAACTTTACTATTCAAATTATTTAACTGACCCATCCGGATCTCCAGCAGGAACAGCTTCATTTAATCCTGATGGAACTATAACAGGACCAGCTTATACTCCAAATTATTATAATTATCTATCTACTACTTTACCTTCTTATAGATACATCCCAACAGGATCAGGAGATATAATAGGTGTAATTTCTATCCCTTCAAATTTATTTGGTGAATATTTAAAACCAACCACAATATATTTAAAATCAGGTAGCAGAGTATTACAAGATGATGGTTTAGGAAATATAACAACCCCAGGCCCAACCCAAAATAGTATAAGAAGAGTAGGAAATGTAATATATGAACATGGTATAATCATATTAACAAAAGGTAATTTATCCTCTAATTCTAGTTCATTTATTAATGGTTTTGTTACAACCCCATTTTTAACTTGTTCATTTGAAAGTACAGTTACTATATATGAATCACAATATAAATGTACTTTAAGACAAAATGAATTTAATTTTTCACAAAACCCAACATTGATCTCGGGTAGTTTAAATAGTGGAATAATATATGATTTTGCAACTGGTTCTTATTTTACTCCCTATATAACAACAGTAGGGATGTATAATAACAATTATGAATTAATAGCAGTAGCTAAATTAGCTCAACCCTTACCAACCTCAGCAGTAACAGATACAACTATATTAGTTAACTTAGATTTATAAATTTTATGGAAAAATGGTTTTACAATGGGGGATGGATAAATTCTCTTGAAGATTTTACAGAAGGAACATACGGCTTTATTTACATCACAATACATGAACCATCAGGTAAATCATATTTGGGTAAAAAAGTATTATATCATAATGTTAAAAAGAAATTAACTAAAAAAGAACTTGCTGAACAAACAGGTAGAGGACGTAAACCAACAACTGTTACTACCCAAAAAGAATCTGATTGGAAAACCTATTACGGTTCAGCTAAACCTATACTTGAATTAATAAAACAAGGTAAACAAAAAGAATTTACTCGTAAAATTCTATGTACTGTTAATAATAAAAAACTTTTAACGTACTATGAATGTAAATATTTATTTCAATTAGGTGTTTTAGAAAATTCAGATGAATGGATAAACGATAATATTTTAGGTAAATTTTTTAGAAGAGACTTTGTTACCCAAGAATAAGATTGTATCTTTTAATCATGGTAAATGAACTATTAGTTAATTTGGTAAATTCTGTTTTAGGAACAGGAAAACGTACAGCAAGAGGAAACCAAGCATATTCTTGTCCTTTTTGCCAACATCATAAACCAAAATTAGAGGTTAACTTTACAGAAAATAAAGAAGGAAATAATCCTTGGGCATGTTGGACTTGTGGTAAAAAAGGTAAAACCATAAAAAGTTTATTTAAACAAGTCCAAGTAACTACAGACCATTTTTATGAACTAAGTAAATTAGTTAAAAATATATACTCCGATGATATAGGAGATTCTCCAAAACATATATTAGAATTACCAAAAGAATTTAAAACATTTACTGACAATAAAGATATTATTACTAGACATGCTTGGGCTTACCTTAAAAAACGAGATGTTACTAAACAAGATATTTTAAGATATAATATAGGTTATTGTGATTCAGGTCAATATAATAATATGATAGTTATACCATCATACGATGGTAATGGTAAATTAAATTATTTTACCGCAAGATCATTTGAAAAAGATCCATACACCAAATACCGCAATCCGGAAACGTCTCGCGATATAATACCGTTTGAGTTATTTGTTAATTGGGATTTACCTATTATATTATGTGAAGGACCGTTTGATGCTTTAGCTATCCAACGAAATGCTGTACCTTTATTTGGGAAAAATATTCAACCTAATTTAATGAAACGATTAGTTGAATCAAAAGTACAAAAAATATATATTGCTTTAGATAACGATGCTATAGAGCAAGCACTTAGATTTTGTGAGCAACTATTAGACTCTGGAAAAGAAGTTTATTTAGTTGAATTAAACGGGAAAGACCCAAGCGAGTTAGGTTTTGAAAACTTTACTAAGCTAATACAAACAACTCTTCCATTAAATCAATATAAATTGATGGAGAGAAAATTATCCTTGATATGAAAAAAAGGAACATTAAACACGTTAACAATCGCATTCTTGAAATTTCAGAAGATGCAAAACAAATTACCTTACCTGATTCTAGATACTACAGACGAAATGGAGAATATTACCCTTCAATTACCCATGTTTTAAGTTCATATCCAAAAGGAAAACACTTTGAAGAATGGCTAAAAAATATGGGCCGCTCAGCAGATTATATTGTTAGAAAAGCTGGTGAAGATGGAACAAAAGTACATGAAATGATTGAAGAATATTTAGAAGGTAAAGAAATGAACTTTTTAAATGAATGGGGAAATCCCCAATATGACCCAAGTATTTGGCAAATGTTTTTACGTTTTGTTGATTTTTGGGAAACCTACCAACCTGAACTAATTGATCAAGAAATCCATTTATATTCAGACACACTTAAAGTAGCTGGTACTACAGATTTAGTTTGTAAAATTGGAAATGAACTTTGGATAATTGATCACAAAACATCAAATCATATTCAAACAACATATGAATTACAAGCAGCAGTTTATGCTCATTGTTATGCAGAATGTTTTGGTGTAGTACCTGACAAAACTGGTATTTTATGGTTAAAATCTTCTAAACGTAAAGGTTCAAAAGATAAAATGCAAGGTAAAGGGTGGGAAATGATTTTACCATCTCGCACACAAGAAGAAAATATTGAGATATTTAAAACAGTAAAACGTTTATTTGATTTAGAAAACCCAAATGAAGCGCCTGTATTTACTGAGTTTAAAACGAGTGTTAAGAAAAAGATGTAATATGTATAATTATGATAAGTTTAGTTCAACTTTTAAAAGAGATGCAAGATGGTCCTAAAGCTATATTTTTAGCAGGCCCTGCAGGAAGTGGAAAATCATATATATCTTCTAAACTTATCCCAAACACATTTACCTCTATCAATTCAGATGATACTTATGAAGCATTGTTAAAAGCTAGTGGAATTGGTTTAAAACAAAAAGATTTTACTCCGGATGAATTATCTCAATCTGCTAAATTACAAGCTCAAGCTAGAAAAGTAACTCAAGATAAATTAGCTCAATCAATAGAAAATAAAAATAATATCGTTATTGATGGAACTGGTGCTGCATCTGGACCTGTATTAAAGAAAAAACAACAATTAGAAGGTTTAGGGTACGAAACATTAATGTTAATGATTTATGTTTCACCCTTAACTTCACTTGAACGCAATCAACAACGTGATAGAAGTTTAATGCCTGGGATTGTGTTACGAACTTGGAGAGATGTAAATAAAAACATTGAAACATATAAAGAAGCATTTGGAAATAATTTTATATTATTAAATAATAATCCAAAAGATGCTAATAGAGGATTTAATACTGATTTACTTGAACCATTTATCCAAGCATCTACAGCTATAGGTAAACCTAAATCCCCAGAAGAACAAGCAAAATCAGATGCTGAAAAATTACAATTAAATAAAGATATTGAATCTATGGTTAATCAATTACCTGAATTTGATACTATAGATACTGCTAAAAATAAAATAAATGAATTCGTTAGTTAAATCACTCATTCAACCTTTATTAGAGGAAACAAAACAAGGTATTGCTTTAGTTCCTGGTGGGTTTAAACCCCCAACAGCAGGACATTTTTATTTGGCAAGTGAGATTGCAAAAAGACCTGAAGTAAATAAAGTAATAGTTTTAATAGGTCATAAAGATAGAGACGGTGTAACTAAAGATGAAAGTTTAGCTATATGGAACATATATAAAAAATATTTACCTAATAATGTTGAAATTCAAATAGCAGATAGCAACTCCCCAGTTCAAGATGTAAATTCAATTATTAAAAATAACCCTGAAAATTTTTATTTACCTGTAGTAGGAGTTAGAGGAGAGTTTGATTTAAAAGATATCAAACGATTTGATAGCATGAAGGGTAAATATAATAATTTTGAACCAATTGTTATCCACGGTGATCAAGGTGTTAGTGGTACTAAAGCACGAGCCGCGTTAATAGATAATAATTTTGAAAATTTTCAACGTTATTTACCCGTTGAGTTAAATGATGAAGAACGAAATAAAGTTTGGAGTATTTTAACCAAAACACCAATTGAAGAAATAATGTATGCTGAACCTAGCAAATTCAGTTTTCCTCCAATAGTTAAATCTCTTACAGAATATATGTTAGAAAAAGGAATGAATATTCGTCCTTTACCTAAAGTTAAATTTGTAGACGATGACAGTGAAAATGCAAAAGATTTTTTCGGTAAAACAGCATATTATGACCCGAATAATCGCGTTATAGTACTTTACACTATGGATCGTCATCCAAAAGATGTTATGCGTTCATTTGCGCATGAAATGATCCACCACGAACAAAATTGTAATGATAAATTAACAAATATCAATACTACAAATACAAACGAAGACGGAGATCTACCTGAAATTGAAAGAGAAGCATATGAAAAAGGTAATATGATGTTTCGAAATTGGACAGATACATTAACTGAAGGTGTACTTGGAGATAGAATAGTATGTGATAATTGTGGATGGAGTTGGAAAATAAAAGATGGTGGAGATGATTTATACATTTGTCATAAATGTGGACATGATAATACACCATCATTAAATGAAGGTCGTTACGATAAAATTACAAATCTAATTTCTTCTACTATATTCAATAAATGGAAAAGTGATTACGATAATGCTGCTGAAGCATCTAGAATTGATCAAACATTTAATGATAGTGATTTAGAAATAGATATAGACGCAAATATTTCATTTATTCCTAATTCTAAAGTACTTAAAGTTGACGGTGGAGCCGATTCTGAAACAGGATATTTACAAATCCGTTTTGAAATTGACCCCGAATTACTCCCAGAATATTGGGAAGAAATATCAATGAATTTAAAAGATGTAGTTCGTCATGAAATAGAACATTTAACTCATGGTGAAGGTCCTAATTTAAATACGGGTAAATTTATGGAAGATGATGAGCTAATTCGAAAATTAATAGATGCTGATTTACTCCCCCCAGCTCAATATTTTAAATTAGAAAAAGAAGTAGATGCTAATTTACAAGGAATGTATTTACGTGCTAAAAAAGAAAAACGTCCGTTTAGAGATGTTATAGACACTTATTTAAATGCTCAAGATATAACTCCGGAACAAAAAGAAGAAATACTTAATCTTTGGAGAAGCAGATTAGGGGCATTAAATTTATCTAAATTTTAAATATGCCCAATTTACTTGATTTATATGAAGCTATAAAACCAAAATATATCATTTTTTGTGATATGGATGGTGTATTAGTTGACTTCGACAAAGGATATGAAGACTTAACCGGAATGTCTACTTCGCATGCTAATGAGCAAGGTAAAAACCAATTTTGGAAATTATTAACTAACAGTTTAAAAGAAAAAGATTTAACCGAATATGATTATTGGGTTAATTTACCTTGGATGTCTGATGGGCAAAACTTATGGGATTATATTAAACAATACAAACCATATGTATTAACAGCCCCCTCACTAGATCCAGGATCTAAACAAGGAAAACGTGAATGGGCTCAACGTTTAGATGGAATGAAAAATATTTATTTTAAACCTGCTCGATTCAAACAAGAACTTTCAGGAAAAAACCGTATACTTATAGACGATAGAGCAGATACAATTGATAGTTGGAATGCAGCCGGTGGAATAGGAATTTTACACACCTCAGCAGCTAACACTATTGAACAACTCAAACAATTAGGATTATAATGTCAGATTCAGTATTAAAAAAAGAGTTTCAAAAACGAGATGTTGAACGCCTTCGCAATCTTGTTAAAGGTAAACATGGTAGTCGAACTACACTAGGTGTTGGATATCAAGGTGAACAAGAAGAAGACCATAAAGAAGGTGATGTTTGGGAATATAAAGGAAAAACTTGGACTATCCGAGATGGAGTTAGAGAAAATGTTACTAAATTAGATAAATTTAAATCAATAGCAGTTCCTTTATTTTGTCCTAAATGTAAACAAGTTATGGATAAACAATTAGATCCATTTTACTATAAATCTTATGGTGAATGTTTAGATTGTAGAACAGTATTTGAAACTACATTAAAACTTAAAGGTGAATGGGAGTCATATACTAAAGATATGTTTAATCAAGAAATTGATAACCAAATTGAAGAATATAAGAGTTTTATAGAAGATAAGTTATTAGAGAGCAATAATAGTTTTGTTACAGAAGCAGGTGATGTTGAAAAATGGGTTGGAGGGATTAATAAAGAACGTGCAGTAGAATCCCTGGATGAAGTAATAAACTATTTAAATTCTCTTAAAAAATGATTGACTTATTAGCCTTAATATCCACTATATCAGTGGCATTAATTACAGCTGTATTTGGACCTATTATAGTAACTTGGGTTAAACTCAAAATGGAAAAAAAAGATGTATCAACCCCAATGCATGATGCTCTTGAAACTTCTACATTAATAGATAATCAACTAGAGTTAATGATGGGTGAACTTGAATGTGATAGAATATGGATTGCCCAATTTCATAACGGAGGATATTTTTACCCTACAGGCAGATCAATTCAAAAATTCTCTATATTCTATGAAAAATGCACTCCAGAAACTCCAAATATTCAAGCTACATTTCAAAATATTCCTGTATCTTTGTTTCCCAAAGCATTATCTAAAATATATAAAGACAATGAAATTGAATTGTTCAATGTTGAATATGAAGAAAATACATTTGGTGTAGAAGCACTAACAACTAACTTCCAAACAAAATCATTATGCATGGTTGGTTTGCATAGTTTAGATGGTCATTTAATAGGTGTTATGGGGATTTCATTTAAAGAAGAACATAACGTCATAACAAATGAATGGATTTACATAAGACAAAAAGTAGGAGTGATAGGAACATTACTTTCCGAATATTTATACACGATAACTAAAAAATAAAAAAATGTCAGATAATTTTGATTTAAAAAAATTCTTAAAAGAAAGCAAAGCTCTTGAGAATCTAAATGATATAATAGGTAAAAACACTAGCATTCATGAAGGTAACATGCGCGATAAAATTCGTGAAATGGTATTAGCTGAATTAAATGTTGATGAAGACCTAGATGAAGCTAAAAAGAAAAAAGACGAAGAAGTAACAGATGTTGAAACAACTGATACTGAAACAACAGATACAACTGAAGAAATACCAGCTGAAGATGCTCCTGCTGAAGAAGCACCTGCTAATGGTGGTTTAGAAGATGTAGTTGCTGATATGGAAGGAACTGAAGGTGAATTGATGGACCATTTAATGAGTGCATTTAAAATTGCTAAAGGTATGAATAATGAAAAACTTGAAACACAAGTAGGAAACACACTTAAATTTTTCGTAAGCGAATATATTGGTGGAGGAGAACAG
>Ga0247723_1001295_pt1 | contig 14874 bp, 18 predicted proteins | sample MSEWelMarce5H_FC_FD_189079 | JGI IMG/M metagenome (GOLD analysis project Ga0247723, IMG submission 189079) | Subsurface sediment microbial communities from gas well in West Virginia, United States - MSEEL Well Study Marcellus 5H_FC | ecosystem: Environmental > Terrestrial > Deep subsurface >...
GCCACGAACTTATTCACGACGCGAACTACAACGTGTGCGCCAGTGATGAAGAGGGTCGGCTGATCCGAGAGATGTGCCAGCAATTGCGCTGGAGCAGTCCCCTTTATGGCGACCTCTTGGCTGGGTGGCTGGCGACTGCGATTGTCTGCGGCGGTATGGATTGGCGGCCTCACATTTGGGTGACCGGCAGTTACGCTACGGGTAAGTCAACGATCATAGAAAGGATCGTGAAGTCTGTCCTTGGCGACATTTCCCTGTATCCCAAGGGCGCGACGACTGAGGCTGGTATCCGTGCTGCATTGCAGAGTGATGCTATCCCTGTGGCGTTTGACGAGAGTGAGACGGAAGAGAACGCAAAGGATCGGCTGCTCCAGATCTTGTCACTGATGCGTCAAGCTAGCTCTGAGGGCAACGGTGCTATCTACAAGGGCAGTGCGAACCATGTGGCGCACGCTTTCAACATCCGCTCGGCTTTCATGCTGGTGTCGATTGGTGTGAACATAAAGCAAGGCGCAGACCTTAGCCGCATCGCAGTGCTGACCCTTCGTCCGCAGACTAGCTTTGCTGCTTCAGAAAGGAAAGCATTAGAAGAAAGATGGAACCGGATGCTGGATATCAATGCCATGCTGCCGCTCGACCTACCGCAGAAGCTCCTCGCGAGGCAGACACACAATCTGTTCACTCTGCGCCACAACATTCTAGTCTTTAAGCAAACGATCAGCAACATGATGAACAGCCCGCGCCTTGGCGACCAGCTTGGTACGCTGTTGGCTGGATCGCACAGCCTGTATTCAACACAGCGGCTGGATGAGAAGCAATGCGAGAAGTATCTGGCGAGGCACAACCTGAATGATTTCACAGAGATTAAGGAAGAGCAGGAAGATTTATCACTGCTGCGTCACCTGTGCGTGCAGATCATTCGCGTCGAGACAAACCACGGGGTGCAGGATCGTGCTGTCGGTGAGCTGCTGCGGATCGCGATCAAACGGACGGAGCTCGAGGACGTTAGCTATACGCACGCAGTCAATACACTGGCGCGTTATGGAATGAGGACTGAGACTGAGGGCAGCAGGGTAATAGGGATCTGGCTGGCCAACAAATGGCCAACACTGGATCGATTGGTGCAGACTGCACAGTTCTCGCAAGGCTGGGTGAATATCATCAAGCGTCACCATCGTGCGAGGCAGAGCGATTCTGCACTGCGCTTTGCTGGCTCGACGAGCAGGGCGACCATGATCCCTGTCGAAGAATGGCCATTGGAGGGATCATGAGTAAGAAGAAGGCAGCATTGAGTACGTCAAATGAGATGGCCGCTAAGATGGCCTACGGATGGAGCGATGAATATCTTTTGGGGAAGACGCCGCAGGATCTCATGCGTGCTTACGGATGTAGTATTGATGCCGCTAACCATGTGCTAAATAATGAATTGACACGAAGGAAATTGTGCCGATAAAGGTGCAACAAGGAGTTTAAATAATGTCGTTTAAGATTGAAAAGAATCATGTAGTGCCCGCTTCAGTTGACGGACTTGGTCGCCGGGAGAAATACCCTTGGTCGCAGATGGAAATTGGCGATAGCTTCTTCGTTGAGAAGGGTGAAGTTAGAAAGATTGCAGGCGCTGCTTGCCATGCGGGACGTCGAGCCAACAAGAAGTTTGTGGTTCGGGTTGCCGAGGGTGGTGTGCGTGCGTGGCGCTATGAATGATATAGTCGAGGCCCAAGACATTGACGGGAAACTGTATGTGTCGGCCCACAATCTGCCGCAATTTCTTGAGCGTGCCAGTGAGCGCGGCGCAGAGATGGAGCGCGCCCGCATTGTGGCGTGGCTGCGGGATAATGTCAGCACATTAATAAGCGACTTGATCAGCATTCAGATCGAAGAGTGTGAGCATCTGAAGGAGAAGGGTGGGTGACACAAGCCGGGCCCTTAGACAAGCACGATAGAAACTGGGAGATTTGGCGGCTTCGCATTAACGGCAGGACGTTTGTCAGTATCGGTTCTGACTTTGGTATAAGCACAAGTCGGGCGGCACAGATCACCGCGAACCGCGAACGAAAGGTGAGGAAGGCGCTTAGGCGTACTATACTTTCAGGGCCAAACATGCACTTGCGGGATGAGATATTAGGTGTGGAGTTTGTGTTTAGCTACGAACAGGACGTTCCTGAGGGCGCTAAATCACAACGCCTTAAATTGCCTAGTGAAGATGCCGACGAAGGAATTCATTGGTGGGTTAAACAGGAGTAAGAGCAATGAAGAAGTTAGCGATTGGATTTATCATTGGGTTGGCTGCAGGCGCAGCGGTTCCGGCGGCAGCGGCCAAACTTGTTGGCGATACTGGTTACTTGTTCGGCTGGAGCGTGACTAAGGACGGCGAGGACATTTGCTACATGCCCTTCGTCTGGACGGCTACCCGCGAGATCGAGTGTGACTGAGGCAGAAGAAGAGCGCGCCCGTATTGTGGGCATCATCCAAGGGCGTATCGATATTCATAGCGCCTTTATTGACTCCTGCATGGATAATGATGTGCATGTAACGCCTAGTATCTTTGCTGCTGTAACGGAACTGCGCTCGCTCCTGCGGAAAATTAAATGCCAAGATTAGTATGGACACCTGAGAAAGATGCACAGCTTCTGGAGTATTACCAGCAAGGGCTAAGGCCAGCCTACATGGCGCAGCAAATGGGCCTAACGATTGCTTCAGTAGAATGTCGTTATAGGAAATTGAAGAAAGGGAAAGGTAATGGATAACATCTTTACATATCAAAGAGAATATAAGCTGACCAAAGGATACAGCGTTGAATTTTCGTTAGACGCAAGCGCTGGGCCGATGACTGCATTACAGGCTGAGTGGTCGCCCAGAGTGCCACCACAGAAGATCGTCAAGGGTAATTTTTTGGAGGCGTATCGAAACGCCCGTAATGATTTCATTGAGTCCATAGGTTTAAAGACATTGGTTATTGAACAGTAGAATAGGAGAAATTGTAATGACCTATTGTGAAGCTTTCATCGCCATAATGTTTGGCGTGCAAATGTTTACCCTGTTTCTGTTATGGGAAGCGGTCAATGACGCCAACCACTGGAAGCGCAATGCTATCATGCGCGATCCTAAGACTGGCCGCTTTCTTAAGCGCAGGAGGTAAGGCACATGAGCAATGACACGCCACTATTCTTTGTGGTCATGGGGCTATTGGCCCTCACTGCCTACCTGATGGCAACTGCGCCAAAGACAACCGCGCAGGAGCGTAAAGAGATGGAAGAGGATTGGTGGGGATGAGCGACATTGAACAAAAAGCCTTGGCATTGGCCATTGAAGTGCGGGAGGATGACAAGATGCGCTTATGCCCCGACCCAACACTGCTTTTCGGTAACTGGGAAGCACTATGCCGCGCCATCGAACAGCACGAAGCCTTCCGGCAAGAGGTGAGCGATGCGTTGGTGGACTCATGGTATCACAACGCAAGCGGTAAGTTATTGGAACGCTTCATCATCACCAAGCCTGACCCGCTGGTGGAGGTGATTTCAGAAGTCGATAGAGGCAACGGCTGGGACGACGAAACGGATTACGCCAGACAAATCCACAAAGCACTGGAGGCCCGTGGCTTTGAGATACGGGAGAAGGGGCAAGTAAAGAAAACACATGGTTCAGCTTAGAGATTACCAAGAGATGTCCGTCGAGGCGGTGCGCGATAGCTTTCGTGCAGGCAAGCGGCGGACTCTCCTTGTTCTACCAACTGGTGGCGGCAAGACTATATGCTTCAGCTACATAGCCGCTGGGGTAGCCCAGAATAAAAAGCGCGTGCTGATTATCGCTCATCGTCGTGAGCTGCTGCGCCAGATTAGTAAGGCGCTGACCGATGTCGGTGTGCCGCATGGCATGATGATGGGCGGCAGCACTGGTATCCCAAAGGCGAATGTGGTCGTGGCCTCTGTGTTCACGCTAGCCAATCGCCTGAAGCATTTCCCTGAACCTGACATGATCATTGGAGATGAGGCTCATCACTTCACGCCTGAATCGTCGTGGGGCAAGGTAATCAAAGCATTCCCCAAGGCCCGTGTGCTGGGCGTAACAGCCACACCCGAGCGCCTTGATGGCAAGGGATTAGGTGTTCTGTTCGATGACATGGTCGTTGGCCCCACAGTGGCGGAGCTGACCGAGCAAGAGTATCTATCACCGGCCGATGTCTATGCGCCAAGCAAGCCTGACATGGAGGGGATCCATAGTCGCATGGGTGACTTCGTGAAGTCTGAGCTTGAGAAGCTGATGGACAGGCCGTCGATCACCGGCAGCGCAGTCGCCCACTACACTAAGCTGGCTCCGGGCAAGAAGGCTATCGCGTTCTGCGTCAGTGTGAAGCACGCCCAGATGGTGGCCGAGGACTTCCGCAACGCTGGCTATGCGTCCTATCATATCGATGGTGGTATGAAAGAGAAAGAACGAGACACGGTTCTGAAGGACTTCGAGGCGGGGAAGATACAGATTCTGACGAGCTGCGATCTGGTAAGCGAAGGCTTTGATCTGCCGGCAGTGGAGGTGGCTATCCTGCTGCGACCGACGCAGTCTCTGTCATTATACCTGCAGCAGTGCGGTCGTGCGATCAGACCGGCGCCGGGCAAGGATAAGACGATCATCCTTGATCATGCTGGCAACACCGCCCGTCATGGTTTCATTGATGAGCCAAGGGACTGGACGCTTGATCCAGATATCATCAAGCAGCGCCGGGCTGCAGCCAAAGAGAAACCGCCAGAGGTGCGCACCTGCCCTGATTGCTTTGCCGTCCATGCCACGCTGCCCGTGTGCCCCAAGTGCGGGCATGTTTATGAGATTAAAGGTCGCGAGATCCTTGAGTTGGCCGGTGAACTGGTGCAGGTTTCCAGCGCCACTGAAGCGCGGTCTTCTGCTGAGGAGACAGACTGGAAGCGCCGCTTTGATGTACTGTCGATGGTCGGCCGCAAGCGAGGCTACAAGTCACCGCAGAAATGGGCATTCAATGTAATCTGCGGGCAGGAGGCAACACGACTTGCCAAACTACGCAATGCCAATCAAACAACAAATGGCCTGACATTGGAAGAGAGGCAACGAATATGGACAATGACAATGGGGAGGACGGCGAGGGCGTAATCGTCCCACTGTCCCTAATAAAAGCGTTGTCTGATAACATGGTCGAGACAATTGATCGGTGGCATGAAGATCGCGGCATCCATTCCTTGAATATGGGTCAGTGCATCGTTGCCATGATTGCTGCCATCGATGCTGTGACTGAGACGATAGGCGAATATCCAGACAGCGTTACCCTGCAATGAGTAGCGAGGCAGTCATCCAGCAGAAGATTAGGCTGGCACTTGGTATGCGTGACGACATCTTCATGTTCCGCATCAACGTCGGGGTGTTCCGCCCCATGCATGGCGACCAGCGACGCGCGATTCGGTCAGCACCAGACGGCACACCAGATCTGTTGGGAGTAAAAGCACCGGGCCTAGCCTTCGGCATTGAGGTCAAGGCGGCCAAGGGTACGCAGCGCGAGGCCCAAAAGAACTGGCAGAAAGCGTGGGAAAAGCGGGGCGGTATCTACATTCTCGCGCGTTCTGTTGAAGATGTTTATAAAGGGCTTGACATATCTGTTGACGGTGATGCATATAGTCCGCAGCAATAATGCTGCTAACAATATACCGGAGCAAGGATATGCAGAAGGAGTTAACATTCCACCTTGAGTACTGGCGCGATAGAGCCAAGTTTTTTGAGGGCCATATTGAACTAATCCATAAACAGAAGATCGAACTACGCGACTTTATTGTGGAGCGACTCGAAAGGGAAAACCAAGAACTCAAGAAAGTTCTGGTCAAGCTGACGGAAGCCCTCGCTACCCAGCTGAATCGCCCCGCAGACGTGCCATTGCAGACCAATGATTATACCATGTCATACCTGAAGACTCTCAAGGCTAGGCGCATTCGCGTCGATTCATTGGAGATGACGGTTCGCTGCGCCAATGCGTTGCGGAATGAGAACCTTGAGACACTGGATGACGTTTGCAAATACAGAGAGGCTGATCTGTATCGCATCCCAAACTTTGGCCGGAAGTCGATGGACGAACTCAAGGGAATCCTGAAGGATCACGGCCTTTCATTAAATTATATATCGGAGTAAGTAATATGGCTATTATCCCTGTGCGCGACGAAGCGCATTGGCACGAACTGCGTGCTGCAAACATTGGTGGCTCTGACGTAGCTGCCCTCCTCGGCATCTCGCCATACAAGTCCAAGTGGCAACTGTGGATGGAGAAGACTGGCAAGCTGGAAGTGGCAGACCTGTCTACCAACACAGCCGTGCAGGCTGGTACGTTCCTCGAAAGCGGCATCGCCAACTGGGCATCGCACCGCTGGAACATGGATCTCAGTAAGGTGACCGACTATTACACGGCTGAAGATGTCGCCGGTATGGGAGCATCGCTGGATTATATCACCCAGACTAACAAGCCTGCAGAGATCAAGTGGTCTGCGCGTGGTCACGGCTGGCAGTATGATGGCGACAAGATCACTGAGGCGCCTGAGTATTATCTCATTCAGGTGCAGCACCAGATCGCCTGCCTCAACGCCAATGGCATCGACGCTGACTCTGGCTGGCTGATTGCGCTGATCGACAATGAGCCGCGCCGTATGCTGGTGCCCCGCCACGATGGCGTGGTCGCTGCTATCCGTGAAGCTATCACTGGCTTCTGGGTCAGCGTCATTGCCAGCCAAGAGCCTGATCCGGACTTCTCTCTCGATGGCGAAGCTATCACCAAGATGTTCGGTACGCTGCCGATGGCTGAGGTAGAACTGGACAGCGACGCTGCGCCATTGTTCGCTAAGTACCTTGATGCTACTGCTACCGAGAAGCTGGCTAAGGAAAGCAAGGAAGCCCTCAAGGCCGAGCTGCTGTACCTTGGCGCGGAGAAGCTGAAGGGTAGCAACCAGAGCACTGACAAGGCCATCATCCGCTGCGGTGATCACAAGATCAGCATCAGCACCGTTGCCCCTAACTTTGGCACTGAGGTGACGCAGGAGATGGTGGGCACACACATCAATACCCGCAAGGGATATCAAACCGTAAGGATCAGCTGATGGAAACCGTCATGATCCGGATCGATAGAGGGTGTTACGACAGGCTCAAGGAAGTATGCGGTCGCCATCCCCTGAAACCAACCATGAAGGCATCGCTTGAGCGGGCCATTCAATTAATGATCGAAGACTTTGAAGTGGAGATTGAAAATGCAAGCCAATAACGCCGTAGCAACTGTCAGGCCGATTGATCGGTTCAAGCAGGAGCTAGTCCTTCGCAAGGACATGATGGTTTCACTGCTGCCGAAGAACATTAACTTCGACAAGTTCCAAGCCATCGTCATCGCTGCCGTTGGCAGCAACCCTGAACTGCTGGAATGTGACCGGGGCTCACTGCTCAAGTCCTGCATTCAAGCAGCCGAGCTGGGCCTGTCGTTGAACCCAACGCTGGGTGAAGGCGACATCCTCAAGGTGTGGAACAGCCGCACAAAGAAGAACGATGCGCAGTTCCGCCCCCGTTACATGGGCTTGATGAAGCTTGCTCGTCAGTCTGGTGATGTCATGAAGATTGAGGCAGAGATCGTGCGCGAGAACGATGAGTTCCTCATCCAGAAGGGTGATGAGCCTCGCCTTGAGCATCGCATCAAACTAGGTGGTCGCGGTGAGATGGTAGGAGCATACTGCATCTGGACTTTGAAGGATGGCACCAAGCAGTTCGAGGTAATGGATCGGGAACAGATCCTCGCTATCCGTGACCGCTCGTCAGCCAAGACTAGGGAAGGCGCTATTGTCGGCCCTTGGAAAACGGATCAGGAAGAGATGTGGCGTAAGACTGTAGTGCGTCGTGCATCCAAGTATATGCCGCGCGCGACCGATGCTTTCTCCAATGCCGTTGCTTTGGATAACCTGCTTGAGGTAGGGCATGAAGTAGATATCAAGGATGGTGAGGTGATCGATGTCACCGCTGATGTCATTACCCATGATGCCGAAACTGGTGAGATCTATGAAGAGGTGATTGCCGCTCCGGCCACCAGCCAGATGGATCGCATTGCTCAGAAGGTAGCTAAGCCTGAGCCTGAGCCAGACGTCGAGATCACCAAGCTTCAGGTTGGTGTGGACACAGATGGCGATGAAGACTGGGACGGATGGGTGGCCAATGCCATAAATCAGGTCAAGGATATGTCGCCCAACAACAAATCTACATGGAGGAAATTACACCTCTCCATGATTGATGAAGCCGAGCTTATGAACGCCCGCGATTTGGGCAAACTAATTTCAACCCTGAAAGGATAATGCATATGGCTAAGAAATATGATCTCGTTGTAAAGGTCGGAGAGTACACAGATGGTCAAGGCCAGACCAAAGGACGCTTCAAGAACGTCGGCGTCATGATGGAAGGGGACAATGGCCCCTACCTTCTGCTCGACCGCACGTTCAACCCAGCCGGTGTTGGCGGGAACGAAGGTCGCGAAAGCATCATCGTCTCGCTATATGAACCTCGGCAGGATGGCGGTGGCCAGCAGGCCCCAGCAGCTAAGTCTGGTGGCTACAAGTCGCGTGATCTAGACGGAGACGACGTCCCGTTTTAATGAGTGTGGTGGGGGTTTCGGCCCCCACTATTTCACGTATTCTTTTTCCTGCTCCTCATGGAGCCTCTTTGCATACGCAGTTGCCGCCGCAGGCGTTTTGAATATTCCAAGGTGCTTTCCCGTCTTGCGGTACTGATCAAACGCTTCGTCATCAGTCATGATCCTACCGTCATTAGACACCAGCGGTATTAGAACCTCGCCCTTATCTGTACCAAATGACCGCGACTTAACGGTACTGATCGATCCGTCAGAGTTCTTCACGACTGGCCGCTTGCGTAAGTCGATATTGCCCTGCGCGATAATGCCACCATCTTGATAGCGATGAACAACGCCGCCAGTACGGAACTGAGGAACGTAACCCTCATCGCCGCCTTCCTCATCCTCTTCATCATCCTCAAGATCAGAGAATTCATCTTCCCCATCGAGAAGGATGTCACCGCGAGCTTCAATGATCGCTGCGCGCTTGAGTTTGTTGTAACTCTGAATGCGGGTTTCGGGGAACAGATCGAACATGACAGCTTCACGCAGAGATTGACTGCTTGGTGGCTTCACACCACCCGCCAGATTTCCGCTCTCAATGTCCTTCTGGAACCGCTCTGTTATGTCGTTGATCTCAGACTGGAACTCTTCACGAAGCTTGTCGGCACCAGCTAGATCACCCTTCTGTTCTAAGCGAATCGCATCAGCCAGCATCTTTCCAAGGCGGCGAGTGTTGCTGCGCTCTGGGCCAGTGGTGCTGGTATTGATCTCCTCACCTGCGCGCTTGGCTCGAACTTCGCGGGCGATGTCGGCGCTCTGCATCCCAAGTGTCCGAGTGACTATATCCGTTGTAGTTATTTCATCAGGTGATTTGATATTGCTGCCAAACTGGGTGCGGTAACCTTCATTCGGGAAGACAAACAGACCCTTCATAACATCCGACACACCCTTGCCTACGACAGGCGAGAGCAGAGCGGTGAGCGCACCTATCGGTTGGTCGGGCTTGCGGTTCTTGTACTCTTCAATCTTACCGAGCGTACCAGACAAAGCTGGGATTGCAGTGATTGGGTTGTTCATCTCTGGCAGCATGGACGAGAAGCCGACGCGCTCACCGATGTTCAGGCCAAGCAGTCGGAACGGACCATAGAGCAAAGCCTCTGCGTTGCGCTGCGCCTCTGGGCCATCACCGAACAGATCAACCAGCATCTGCTGCGTCTCAAGACGGAAGTCCCTCTTCTTGCCCGTAATCTTTTCAGTCAACCACTCAAAGATGTTGATCGCGTCATCGCCGAATGGAATCGCGAACAGCAAACCAGACACCGAGAACATGGTCAGCAGCGTGAACAGGCCAGCCTGCTTGCCGCGTGGCCCCATCTTGGCAAAGTTCTGGTACATCAGGTGCGCGACCTGCAATGGGTACTGCGCGAACTGGAACGCCACGCCGCCAGCGCCACGAAGGATCGGTGCCTTTTCAATCTGACCGCCGATGAACGTGGTCGTTTCAGTCATGAATGCAGCTACGGCAAGCGGGTCAGACCCAGCTTCCATGATAGCCTTAGCGCGCTCGTTGTCTGCGAACGCCTTCTTCCAGTTGGCCAGCGCCTTCGGATTCTGAGCATACTTGTACGCAGTCATGAACGCAGCGATCTTGCCCATCTCTTCGGTCATAGAGATCACGCTGGCACCCATGCTGAAGTATTGCTTGAACGCAGCGCCAATCTTGCCACCCTTAGTCTTGAGTAGGCCAGCGTCTATGCCCATCAGCTCAGGGTTAATCTGTGCGCGCACGGTCCCGGTCTTGTACGCCCAGTTCAGAGCCGCGCGCTCATCAGGGCTGAGGCCACGGATCTTATCAGGATTAATATAAACGCCGATATTTTTATCCAGACGGATAGCGCCAATCAGTTTGACCGAGTTCTTGCAGACATCAGCAACAGCTCTATTATCCATCACCATCATCTGCGGGGCGACTACAGTCCATATGCCCATAGCGTTCACCATTGATGATGCGAAGCTACCCCACATGGCGTTGTAGAAGCCCACGGCCCGTGCGCCGCGCCATATCGCATGCTCAGGCGTGTCGGCACTCTGGTCCCATGCCTCAATATACTTACGAGTAGCCGAGCCGGCAGCATGGTTATTCCTCATTTCGTCGAACGCTTTGGAATAATCAGACTGGTAGCGGCGATGCGAGATCGTGGTGGCAACGATGCGGTTGTAATCAAACAGCTTGTCGATCAGGTTCGTATCGTAGCCCGGGATGTTCTGCGATTGCTTCATGAAGTTAGAAGCGATTTGCTTCATTAGGATTTCGCGAATCTGATCAGGCCATTCAGAGATATAGCCCTTGGCTAACTGGATTGCATACTGCTGTGAGTACTCATCCAACTCGCCGGTATCAACCAGCCCAGCCATCGTGTCGTCGAAGTACTGCTTGATTGACTTACCCGAATTAGCGCTCATCAATGCTACGAGCTTATCAAGCGTGCCTAGATCCTGAAGCTGTAGCTTGTCATTTATACGGCCAGCCAGATTAGTTGTCTGTATGGAGTAGCCATCCTTAGCGGGGTACTTCTTTATGATTTCCTCAAGGCGTTGCTTATAGTCATTGTCAGGAATGCTGCGCCCGACAATATTGTCAGGCCCGACAATCTCACGCAGCCACTGATTGCTGTTGAGCATATGGAAGGCGGCAAGTTCCGAACTCTCGTTGCCGTCAGCATCAGTGACCTTCTTCTTGACGATGACGCGCATATCGCCGTCACGCATGAAGGGAATGTATGATGTTACGCGCTGCGACTCGATGGCATTGTACAAGCGCAGCAAGCTGTCGCGACGGCTGATTTCCTTGGCGGTCTCAGCAGGCAGAGACTGAATGCCTTCAAGAGAGTAAACGCCATTGTAGCCCAAAGCCTGCATGATAGACTGGGCGTTCAGCGTATAGGTCTCATCAAGGTAATCACGAATCCGGTAAAGGATTTGGGTCTCTTCCTTGTTCAGCTTTAAAGTATCGCCCGGATTGGACAGGGCAGGGGCTAGATACTTGCCGTCGCGGAACGCCTTCTTGGTCGTAATCGAGAACTCTTCAGGCTTGTCTTTGATGGGAGTTGCCGACAGACGCAGGTATTCCATGACCTGATTGATCTTGTCCTTGCTCTCCTGCGACATGCGGGTGATTTCGCCGAACAGCTCCTCAGGCCGAGACATTAGTAAGCTACGATACGCCAGCTTGTCGTTCAAGTTATCGAACATGGCGCGGAAGTATTTGTTTATTCGAGCGAGGGCAGATGCCGGCGTCAGGAACGAACCAATCATCCCAATGTTACCTACCGCATCGACAGATGGCGAGATCGGCGGCATGACCTGACCCTGCTTAGCGAGAGCCTTGGCCGAGAACTTAGCAACAGGTTCGCCATCCATCTGTAGATCGAGGCGCGCCTCATTGATCTTCTTGTTTGGCTCGGCGGCGTCGGCGATGACCTTGTCACCATCTTCGCGGTTGCTGTTGACAATCTCAGCCACAGCTGCGTTGGTGGCAGCCTGTGTGTCATCAGGAGTAATCAGAGGTTCAGTCTCTTCACCAAAACCAGCAGCCCCAACGCCGGGCTCTTCACGCGGCGACACACCTGCCGCCATATCGTCCCTGCCCATAGCCAGATTTGCGTTCTCAGTCTGACGAGCAGCATCGCTAGGCAGAAGCTCTTCGCTCAACTCAAGGAAGCGGCGCAGGCCGTTGGTATCTTTCTCAGTCAGACCGAGCATCTTGCCAATGGCGCGCACAAACGCCGTGAAGCCGTTCACCTTCTTCACTTGGACTTGCTTGAGTAGATACTGCATGCGGTAATCGGTAAGTCCGTTTGCCATCAACTCATGCACGTTTTTAAAGGCATTGCTAGGCAGACCTCTAGCAGCATCAATTGCCTTTTCGCCGCCTTTTATCTTGCCGCTTTTAACATCCCTAACGTAATTATTCACTTGGCCGCGAAGGTCTTCTAGCTCTACAATCGCCTTGCCAACACGGCTGGTGCGGGACACCTTACCACGAGTAAATTGATGGATTAGTCCAGAAGTTGCGGCATGAATAAACTCATGAAGAACGGTGTTGTCGCTAGCTCCAGATGTTTTCCCCGGGACATTGCTATCGCGGATTAGGATATCGGAACGACGGAAACCTTTAAAGTTGGATTCATTAAGATATGGGTAAACGGCACCGAGGGCCGTACTTCTTTTAAAGGATCCAACAGTACTGACCTTCTCACCTAAGCGGCGATCCTTATCTATCGGCTGGGTGGTTTGGTTTACCATCCTAAAGCCAAATTTGTAGCCCTGATTTTCAAGCGCGCGCATCATGCCAGTCACTTGTGAAGCGACTCTACGATGAAATGGAGTGCGTCCATTTTGAGCAAGATAATTAATTGCCGGGATCGCTTCCTTGCCCCGCAAGTTATTAGCTAGATTGTTATCGGGAACATCCGACAGCTGATTCTCTTCTTCAGTGAAGGCGGCATCGACATCATCTTGTGCAATATCTTCGCCCACAATAGGCGTAGTGCCAGCAGGCGTAGTACCTGCAGGGATAGTGCCAGCAGGGGCAGTACCAACAGACGGCGTACCAACAGACGGGGCGCCGACAGACGTAGTGCCAGCAGGTGGCGTGCCAACAGACGTAGCGCCAACAGACGTAGCACCGACACCCGTATCGCCGACATCCGTAGCACCGACAGACGTAGTACCAACAGACGTAGTACCTGCAGACGTAGTGCCGGCAGTGGTAGCACCAGCCGGCGGAGATTCTTCAAATCGAATTTGGTCTTCAGGAACATACGTGATGTTGCCATCAGTCGTGCGTACCTTCACATACTTTTTGCCATCTTGGCCAGTCTCAGGGGGTTCGTCTAAAATCTCAACTGGATTGTCGTATTCCGGCCCAGCCCATATCCCACGGCGCGGCCCAGTCGTTTGGCCCGATGGCGGCACCTCAGTAGATGGTGGGACTTCAACAGGGGCAGCGCTGACAACGCCTTCAAGGGATGCGGGATCTATATGATATTGATCGCCTGTACCATTATCAATAAGAACGACGTGGCCCTGATCTGATATGCCACTGAATGTATAAGGAATCTGATCGCCGCCGCTATCATTAACGATTATATCTCTGCCCGGCTCGCCAAGCACACTGCTCAAACCTTCTGATGGAGGTGACGTGATGGGGATGTCAGCGCCGTAAATCTTAGGTGGCGTCTCTGGTGGCAGTGGAGAGGTAGGCTCAGCGCCGCCACCAAATGCCGCAGAAGCACCAGCACCAGACACACCACCAAGAACGGCAGCGATACCAGCCTGTGAGCCGACGCCTTCCAAGAGTGCCTGCTCAGGGTTAATCTGACGCATAGCGACGTTCGATGCCAGACGGCCGCCACCTTCTTCGCCAGCTTCCTGCAAAGCTTCACCCGCAAAGCCCTTGCCAGTGCGAGACAGAAGGCCAGAGCCAGACAGGGACTTGCCCAGCACAGCCTTTTCAAATGTGCCCGGAAGAACGCCAGCCGTAAGGGCAGACACACCACCAGCAGCAATGGCGCTCTGACGGGCCACGCTAAGGGCCATGTCTTCCTTGACCTGTGTGGGGTCTTCCCCAGCCTGCACGCGACCTGTGAACTCTGGGTTCTGCGACCACACCGTGTCAGGTGTTTCCATTGCACGGACATAGGCGTCGGTGCCAACGTCAGCGCCTTGCTGCACTGCACCAAAACCAACACCACCAGTCAGGGCCGCACGCTGCACAGCTCGTTCAGCAGCAGTCGCGCCAAGATTAATGGTCGTGCCAGCTGCGGTCGGCGTAGCCGCCAGAGTAGCGCGTTTTGCAGCCTGTTCAGCAAGCTCACGACCAAGTATTTTCTTGGCGCCAGTGGATACCAAAGCGCCAGCTCCAGCAGTACCGAACAGCGACGGAATAGTTTCAGCAACGCCAGATGCCAGTAAGCGTGGATCGGATAGGTATTCGCTGATGCCAGTGCCAAGCCCAGAGAAGAAGCCTTCCTTGTCAGCCTTGTCGATGCGCTGTTGTGCTTGTTCCGCACGCGCCTTCAGGCCGGGAGACTTCATGTCCTCGCCGTACTGTGTGACCGAGTGGGCCATATCCCCAATGGTCGTCTTGAAATCACCTGTTGCTAAGCCATAGACCTGCGCCGGTAGTTCGAGCAGCTGACCAACGCCGGAGATTACCGACGCAGCAGTGTCCTTCAGGAAGTTGGTGTCGTTGATATTGGCTTGTGGCT
>Ga0247723_1001296_pt1 | contig 14869 bp, 14 predicted proteins | sample MSEWelMarce5H_FC_FD_189079 | JGI IMG/M metagenome (GOLD analysis project Ga0247723, IMG submission 189079) | Subsurface sediment microbial communities from gas well in West Virginia, United States - MSEEL Well Study Marcellus 5H_FC | ecosystem: Environmental > Terrestrial > Deep subsurface >...
CCAGCAAGCTCGACGATGTTATGAATCTAGGGGGTCAGAAGCTTTCGCGCGCCATCCTGTACATGGGCAGCATGGAAAGCTACGAGTACGATCTGGTCATTAACGGCAACGTGCAGCCGGTATTGGATGGAAGCCGGAGCGCTCGTATTCATCTGTATATTGGGTTGGTTGTCCAAAACTTCGTTACTCTGCAAAACTACAAAAACCTAGCTGTGGTTCCCGCTGATCTCAAGCCTATCATTCAGGATTTGCCCAACGGAACATGGACCAAGATCGAAGGTCACGGAATGGTGGCTAAGCTGGTTCCCGAGGTGGGTAGCTATATGCATTGGTTAGGAAAGTTGAGAGCATCCGGCTTGGACCAGGCGGCCGTGGCCGAGCAGCAATACCAATACTTGATTAGCTTACTGCTAGGCATACTAAAAGTAGGTGGTATGGAATCATTTGCCAAGTACCTGATGACTCGTCTGATGGAAAACGACCGCACTACTTGCAAACTGCAAGCCGCCAAGGAGGCCAGCATCGGCGCCAAACAGCAGTTGATCGCGGCCAAGATCATCAATGAAGACAAGTTTTACAACATGGCCCACGAACCCAAGCCAGACCCGAAGGACGAGATGGCCAATCCGTTTAACTTCCGAGGCATGGACTACGACGGTCACAACGAAGAGCTAAACCGGTAGAGTATTGTTCGCTATAACTTTGGTTGTTGGACTCCCTACGGTCGTCCAACTTCCCTTCGTTAAGACTCACGTTGTTTTAAGGGCCATCGCATAATTTGTGATAACGATAATAATATTTTACAGGCCGCTATTCGGTTTATTTTTTGTAACATACTTCCGCGGCATGGACTACGACGGCCACAACGAAGAGCTAAACCGGTAGAGTTTACAGCTGTTAACCATATTTTTTTGAAACAGGATCGGCATGTCATTAAAAAAAGCATGCTCGCGCATAATCGTAAAACTCTCAGCATATAATCAAGTGTGCGGCGTGTTCAGAAACGTGTTAATTTTTGCTACCATTTGATCTTGCAATTGATACATGGCTGCTGAACTGGTGAGCGACGCGAAACATTGATCTATGGCCCAAAACGTGCTCAGGCTAACGACGCTTCTCGATTTGAATTGGACCGCGATCACGAAAGCTAATAACTGCAGCAGCTTCTGAGAAACTGCATTCCACCAGTCTAAGTGAAAACGTTGTGTAGGTGGCAACGCCGCGTTATGGACGTACGCGGTTCCCATGAGGGCTTGCACTTCTTGTGCAAAATCCGACCATCTGTTAGGGTTTGCCGTGTTCACAACCATTTTCCCTATGAGCGCGTGGAAATCAGCCTCGGTTTTGATTTCTGTTCTGTTAGTGCCAACGGTAGCTTGCAGCTGTTCATACAGCGTTTGTATGTCAGCGAACAAGTTTAGCTGAACGCTGGAGACCCCGGGATTAAGTTTCAGCATGAGTGTCGAGTGCGGACTTTGCTTAACTCTGCTGACGAAATCAATTTGTCAGGATGTCAATTTGTTAATATGTCGACAAAAATTGAATAGATGGTCCAAATATTCTGCCACCTCGTAGACAACCAAGATGTCAGTTGAGACGCCTGCTTTCACTTTCACTCGCAAGTACAACGAGCTCATGTCCGACGAGCTGGTTCGCAACTTTATGTCCAAGTGCGTGTACGACAGCGCTAAGAAGGATTTCGACCTGCGCAAGACCGTTGAGCAAGTGCTTCCTCTCTGGGACGCTACCAACCAGCAGAACAAGGGAGTTGCATTTGCCACACGCACCAAGATCATGCTTTACATCTCCGAGCTGTTCTACTACTGCATTAGCACTTATCAGCAAGATTTTGCATGCGGGACCCTCGATCCGGCCCTAGTCGCCATCCCCATCGACTGGTGGTGGGAGATGTCAGTGCGTCTGCGCAAGCTTGCGATCGTTTCTACCATTCTCGAGCAGCAAAATTTGCTCAGCTTCGGAGCCCAACCCGCGCCCAATGATGTTCCGCAGCCGTTGACTTGGCTCCACCGAACCATGCACCGCATCAAAGACTACTTTGTTGGGCTCGAGAAGGAGTACGTCGGGCAAGTTTTGGCCGAGCCGACCCTCGCCGCCATCTACGGCTTCCAACCCAAGTAGAAACACGTGGGCCGCTTTCGATTTTTTTTGCTCAGGCAGCATTTAATTGACTAGTCCCGGAGATAATTCCCGGCGTCAATAAATAATGTCGGCGCCCGGCCGGCGAGGCCATTGCTCTGGGTGCCCGTATACCCAGCTTAAAAAAGCTAAACCAGCGGGGTCGGCTTGGCAACTATTTCAGCCCGGACAACTTCGGCAAGGAGCACAAGGGATTGTTTGAAGGATACTAGGTCCTCAGCGGTCCCCCGGAAGTGCGCGTCGGGTCTGTCGTGAATCACCAGCTTTATGGGCTTACTCCAAGCGGCAGACCTCCTGGAGATAATTTCTGCGAAGGCCGAGTGTACTTGAGTTCTATAGTCGGCGGTTGTGTAAGACACACAAGTCTCGATGTGCGATTCAAACACATTAAGATGTAGAGCGCCGTTGGGACGACCCCCTCGAAGTCTGACCTCGTAGTATTCGCTGAAAAGCAGCTTTGGCCGAGGTACGTTAACAGTGCGCAGGAGGGAAAAGTCTCCGTACTCGATGGCCATGCGTGGGTTGAGAGGTAGGCGCCAGTATATAGGTAAAAATAATCAATTTGTAATGGGATGTTATGGAAAAAACAATCGCGGACGTACATTTTTTGCGGCGAACCTACAGTCTTTAAAAGAGTTAAAAAAGTCAGACTAAGCCCCAGAGCCCCAGAACCTTCAAGCCTGCACGGGAGTCCAGGGGAAGCCCTCCTCGTCGTACATTTTTTGCGGCGAACCTACAGTCTTTAAAAGAGTTAAAAAAATCAAGCTAAGCCCCAGAGCCTTCAGGCCTGCACGGGAGTCCAGGGGAAGCCCTCCTCGTCGTACATGCCCCAGGCGATTGTCATGTATTCCTTGACATAACGCTTCACGAGGCCGGGCTGACGGAGCAAACGCTCAATCTCTACCGCGCCCTTGCGGCGCAGCAGACCGCCGGCATCACTCGCCACTCGGTGCTGACGATCCAAGAAGTTTGGGAACAGGTGGAGAGTTATGCGAACAATAGGCATTCCGTCGGCGTTAACCAGGTTGCCTCCCACCAGCATGCCGTCTTTGCCGTAGCCGGGCGGGCTTCCTGTGTATCCGGAGTAGTATGCAGCTTCGGCCTGAGGGACATCGTTGCGGAGACGCGCGTTGGTAGCAATGGCGAACATAAACCACATGTCAAGGAACATCTTGATCTCCTCGATGTAGTTTTGTCCGTTGAGACCCGCATTGCCCAAGCCCAACTCCTCGCAGTATCCGGGGTCAATCGAACCGGCGATGTAAGTAGCCAGGTCGCCATATTGGCGCTGCTTTGGCATGTTTTCACCAGGGACTGACTTCAAAATGGCCACTTCGCTGAGGAAGGAGCTGGGAGGAATCAAACCAGTTTGCACATACCAGTGCTGCTGATTGGCTTGAATGCTGAAGAAGTATCCGTCCAGGCGACGACGACGCTCTGCCTCGCTCTGCTCCAAGTTGCAGTCGGGTGCGTATTGTGTGGGGAGGGAAGGCACCAGGACGTCAACCGGGGTGGGGCTGCGAGTTTCCTGCGAGGTCAGAACGTCGACGGACATGTTTGTTGGGATCCCGGACGGATGTAAACGGGTAAGAAAAATCAATTTGTCATCGCTCCCTATAACATTTGGTTTGCTCCCTATAACTTTGGTCCTTGTGGCCGCTTCGCGTCCACGACGTCCCGTCGTTAAGACTCGCTCCATTTAGCTGAAGTTTGATGTTGTTCATAGAGATGCGGGCTTCATAATTATTTTCTCTAATAGTAATACACCATTTACAGATAAAGTAGTTCTTACTACAAGTTTAAGCATCGCTAACAGAGGCGAGTCTTAACGACGGGACGTCGTGGACGCGAAGCGGCCACAAGGACCAAAGTTATAGGGAGCAAGAGCACAGTTATAGCGAGCAATGCCAAAAGCTAAGGCTGCAGCGCGTGCGCCTAATTCTCCGCAACTCAATCCAGAGTTGTATTACCGTGCGACTATTATGGCCGATGCTCGCGAGCGTGAAGGTGCTAATCCTTTCTTGGAAGCCGCCGTTTCTGTTGCCAACCGCACTTTGCTTGCACCATCAGCTGGCGGTGCACCTATTGCTTACATGATTGATACTATTACAGTTGGCGATTATGTCATCATGGCACAAGCACCCAACCAACGCAACTTTATCCCGGTACTCGTGATTGAGCGCAAAACATGGAAGGATTTGGCGGCCTCGATCAAGGACAGTCGTTCAAAAACGCAACACGCACGCATGGTTGAACTGCAGCAAAAAACCCACTGCCAATGCATGTATCTGATCGAGGGCACATTCAAACACAACGACGATCAGCAGGTACAAGGCCTGAATTTTAAGGCGCTGCACTCCAAAATTCGTCACAACACACTGCTGGGCGTGCCCTTTATCCAGAGCCGCGATCAGGCTCATTCAGCCAAAGTTATCGTTGACTTGGCACGCGACATCCTTAAGTTGCTTTGCGAGAAGCGTCTCTCAATCCCCGGGTTGCATCCCGTCGCTACCTTGGAGGCCGAATACGAAAAGTCGTTACGTGATTTGCGCACCAAGTATGTCAGCTTGGGAGTGGGCAGATTGTCGGCCATCGAATCGCGCGTAACCGCTGAAGAAATCGTGCCGCATCTGGGTTCGATTATGAATGTCGCTGAGGAGCCTGTCGATGACTCAGTTTTGGATGTTGAACTAACCGATACTATTCCTGAAGAATGGCATATTCCCGACATTGATTACGAAGCCGAAGCTGCCAAAACTGCGGCTTCCGAGGGATCTTCGCTAGAATCGGCAATCGACGCATCGGCGGCTGCCAACGCACTCAGCGTTCCGAACGTGCTGAAAACTCGCACGGTTCCCAAAGATGCCGATGTCATAGAGAAAATGTGGTGCAGTCTTCCGGGTATCGGTGACAAGTTGGCTCCGGAACTGCGAAAGCACTTTAAGATTCGTGAGATTGTCATTGCTCAACACGACGAGCGTGAGGTTTGGCTGAAAAAGCTTGCCGACGTGACATATCCAAACGGGACACGGCTGGGGCGACCGCGCGCTGAAAAAATAATGGAACTAGCAGGCGGTGACATCACTGTTACGGGCATGGCAAGGTTGCGCGACATTTCCCGCAAGGTCCTCGAAGCGATTCCGGGCGTGAGTGCAAGCACCGCTCAGCTTATCTTGAATAACTTCTCGCTGCGACAGATTTGTCAGAATGAAATCACCCAGGAGCAGATCGCCAACATACCGAGAGGCGGCGCGGGTGCGGCTAATCGTAGACTAGGTCCGGCGTTGGCAGCCAAAGTAATGAAGTATATGAGTTCGCTATAACTGACGGTCATAATGCTCCTACGTCGCATTATTTCCCTTCGTTAAGACTCATGCAGTTTAACATATTGCACTGGCTTTTAGAAGGATCAATATATACTTTCATCGGCATGGATAGGCAGACATTTCGCGTTGCTTGTATCAGCGACACCCACAATTGTCATGACGGTTTGGAGATACCACCTTGTGATATTCTGATTCACGCCGGGGACATTCTGCAGTTTACGCGGCTGCATAGCCGGGCCCTAGAAGAATTAAAAGACTTCCTTGATTGGTTTTCCAAACAACCGGCGACGCACAAAATTCTCATAGGCGGCAATCACGATTTGGTTATGGATGTGAAGATAACCAAGAGTACCCAAGGTGTAGACCTCATTGCAAAGTACCGTAACATCACCTACCTTAACAACAGTGGAACTACGCTGAGCCTGCATGGAAAAAAGTTAAAGGTTTGGGGCATTCCGGAGACCGACATTGGGATGGCTTTTAATGGGCTAACTCCTGATTTGGTCGCGGCTATACCAGATGATGTTGACATTCTTGTTACTCACAGTCCGCCCGCTGGGTTGTCGGGAGAGGGAGCAAAGCTCGATCAAGTTCCTAACGGTAACAGTGTTAGGTCTGTCGGTAACAGAGTTCTGTATGAGCGCGTACGTGACATAGTACCAACACTGCATGTTTTTGGGCATGTTCATGAAGGGTACGGTGTTTATCGCGCCACGTCGCCTAAATCCAAGACTCCTAGCAAAGTGTGTACGTTCGTTAATGCTTCCATAAAGCGTGGTCATAACGATAAGGGCTTAAACAAACCAGTGCTGCTCCAGCTTAGTTTCTAGGCGGCGGGTCTTATTTTTTTGGCTCGGTGTCATCGTTTAAAAAAATTCTCCATACAAAACTATAGAACTACAGAACTACAAAAACTACGGAGGTATGATAGGCATTATGAAAGCCAACAGCAGCCAGTCACTACCGCTCATTGTTGCCAGACTAATAGGCAGCACACTGAGTGTCGCTAGCAGCCATATTATCAGGACTACTAGCAAGACCAGAACGGGCCACATTATACAGCGTGAGAAAAAACGTTACAAACCCTGTAAACTTTCCGAAATTAAGCTGACCTTGACAGATGGTGCACTTTCATTAAGCTGAGTCTACTTCTTCCGAGCGATGCAGGCTCTCGTTTTGTATTTTTATGGCAGACCCTATCATTATCATCAAAGCGGCCAGGCCTGCGAATGCGTAACTGCCCACGCGATATAGTAACGCGCCGCTGTCCGAACAGCATGACACTTTGGTAGGGCACTCATCGGACATCGGCCATCGACACACCCAAGAACCTGAGTTATCGATAGGACATGATGTCAAGACGTTTTGAAAGATGATGTTGCCGTTGGTAGATTCGCGGCACTCGGCATAGATCTTGCAAGGCTCCGGCGCAATTAACGCGAGAACCAAGGCTGTGATCCCCGTTGACAATCCCCAAAGCAGCAACCACTCAGGACGCATTGAATTGTTCGTGCACAATAACGCTACTAGAAAATCATTTTGTCCATAACATAAAAAAGTAGGTTCCGGTGACCTAATCATCATCGTTATCACTTTCGTGATGGTCGCTTGTGTCTTCAGACGTTTTCACAGATGCGTAGGTTGGAGCTGGTGAGGTGCTTTACTTATTTTTTACACGATGTTAGCTAAAGTTTGGCGATGCACCAGCGCCCGACGTACAGCACAAGTTAATAGATTAAATGCTAGACCGCTATGAACATGCTATACTTTTGACCAAGGCTAAAAAATATACGTATCCGGCTTAGTCTCTGAAGAAGCGGGGGTCTTTTAGTGCTCGCGGATCGAATCCGTACTTGGGATCAATCGTAGTGGGCGTGCTTTTAAGACGTAGTGTTGCGCCAGAATCATAAAACTCTTCGGCTAGTGGGCGTGTTGAATCGCGCATGTCAAGCCATATAAGGACAATCAGCATAACGGCCAGCACGTAGATAGCTACCATAGAGCCCATGCTTTGGTTCGAGTTTGAGAGTTCGAAGGCTTGAGGACTTGGGTATGGGTTTGAGTTACGTTTAAGTGGAAACAAAAAGTCAACGGCTGCTATATTCCAACGGGTATATTTTCCCGGCCTGTAAAAGCTAGCCGTCGCAGCACGTATAAAATAAGCCACTAAAAATGGCATTGCGCCGCCACTCCATGAGCTATGATGACTGGGTGCGTCCCGAGTATGGTACCATGGTTGCTTTTAATCGCAGCCCTCGTAAACAAACAGCTATTGATGCCAGCAATCAGTTCCTGCGTAACTCATATCCCTATCGTAACAAATATCGTGTCGATGAACGGGACCCTGCATATCGGTACGTCGGCAAAATCCTAATCCCTTGGAATGGTGAAAGCACGTGGGACTATGCTGATCAACTCCGCAGCATCCGAGAAGCCGCCTGGCGCAACGGCAGTCAGATTGACGAGCGCTACATCTACGAATACGACATCGCGCGAGAGTCACGTGGGTCAATCTACAGGATTTTGTATGCCCGCCGCTTTCCCGACGGTAAGTTCTATTTGGTTAGCAAGGCGAGCCAAGAACGTCGTGCCGCGCGTATGAACTTGATCGTGAACGCCGAGGACAACACGGTGCTAGCCGTTAGCTACTATTAAACTTGAAAGGGTTGCATCGGGAGGGTTTATTTTTTTAGGGGTTTGATAGGTTTACTAGGTTTAAAAAACCAAGCTAACATAGCAAAAGATAAATTGAATACAGGGAGAGATACGATCTCTACTCCAGTCTGCTATGGCACTCCCATCTCAAGCCACTCCGAATGAGCCCGTTACCGTCACGGCGGAACCTGTTGACGCCAAGCAGTGGAGAGAAAAATGATCCGACGACAATGCCGAGTTCATCGAAAAGGCAGATCTTGTCACCGGACTTGTAAAGATGCTTAACGACGCGCGTGCTGCTGGAGTTCGACGTCTGAGTTTTCCGCCGCAGTGCAGCAAGGTTGTTGTCGCTGCGACTCAAGCGTGCCAACCATGGGCCAGATGGGAGTCCTGGGGCCCCTATCACCTCTTCGTCAACATTGAACCTTTGAGCCTTTGAGCCTTTGAACCTTTGAGCCTTTGAACCTTTGAGCCTTTGAACCTTTGAGCCTTGATACGGTTATTTTTTGACGATTTGGAGAAGATTTCTTATATTGAGGATAACAAACGTTATAAACATAAGCCGCCCGCATGCGGTGTCCTAAGTGCCATTCGAGTGATTCCGCCAAATGTTGGTGTACCCATTACGATTATCATTGTTTGACATGTGGTACAAAATATCATGTATGTAGTGCCCTGAGAGATGCTCTTATAGCGTTACCGTTGGGTGAAACTAAGTATTTTCGTTGCCCTGGCAACCATGAAGCCCATTTGAATGGTCCTACTCGCCGAGAAGAAGCTGTTATCACAGCCCGTGAAAACGCACGCAAAAAAGCAGAATACGATGCCCTTCCCTACCATACTCAAGGTACCATGATGCGTCGTCACGCGGCTGGACAGCTTCCTGGAACGTGAACATTGGGCTTTGAGCGCTGATAGATTATTTTTTACACCAAGGAAGTCGGAGTGCAGTTTTTTGTTTAGAGGGTTGAGCTACGTATGAGAATCACACTTGGACCATCAGCACTCAACTCATCACATCTCCAGATATGCAAGTAACCGGAACTATTCAGGATTTTTGCCTTAAGTGCTACAGCTGTTCATCGCTACGGGTGTATTCTACGCAGGCTCCGGGCGGACCGGTCGTTCAGCGCTGCGAAAATTGCCATAAGCTATGGCATGCATGTGCCGTGACGAAACGAATAGTAATCCCGTCGCCCCGTACGCCGACTTATATTACGTGCGAATGTGTCTCGCGAGTTGAAAAACTCTATGGAAAACACAACACAAAGCCCATCGACGCGGCTCAGATGCATGAAAAACAGCTCGCTCAGCTCTTGGCGGAAGGCGATAATCCCGACACTTACACTGAGGAAGATGACAGAATACGTAAACAGATGGCAGATCACATGGAAAAACGCTCTAATCCTAAACGAGATCCTAAACGAGATCCTAAACGAGATCCTAAACGAGATCCTAAACGAGATCCTAAACGAGATCCTAAACGAGATCCTAAACGAGATCCTAAAGAGGGAGACGTCGCGTTGGAAGACTACCGACTGAATGAAGCGGCCAATTATCGCAGAGCGGAGTTTGATGACCTGGCTCGCGCCAAGATTCGAAAACAATACGAGGAGGCTGGGAATGATCGTTTGGCTATACAGAGAGCAGAAGAAGACGCCGCAATCGACGCTGAGTATGACGCGAAAGTGCAAAGTTTGTTAGATGCGCAGCGTCGCCCCCTTCCCAGCGTTGAATCACTAATAATCAACGATGATGCCCGCACCGAAACCAAGAAATCAGCTACGAAGCCCGGCTTTGATGTGTTAAGTCAATTTATGGATAACGAAGCCAGGGAGCATCGCGCCAACGTAGAGTCAGGCATGTGGTGTATGGCAGCTCTATGCGATCCTGAAGTAGCAGTGCCGAGTAACACTGTCAAAACCAACCTAGGTCGACCTGGTCCGGGACCGTTCCCGATGGGCGCACGCTAGAGTCGTAAGATTTGTTATATTTTTTACAGCCTATACGGTAACATCAAACTTGGTCGCGTGCTGTAACATCGAACTCGTCGGGTGCTATAACATCGCCATCTATACAAAAATTAAATACATTAGACATTATCTCAGCATGTATAATTCGGAGGTTTCACCACTAGACCCCAAAACACTAAAGCAAGATGGCGTCGCGCAGCTCGGGTCATTTCATGAGTGAGACCTATCAGGGCAACCGCCGCGGGCGGGTCACTATGGGTGATATGTCCTTTGACATGTTCCCGGAAAAGTACGAAGCCACTCATATTATCGAGGACGATGACCAACTTGAGGATGATCAGCGTAATACCCTCAGAGATTTCGGCCCCGAACAAGGTACGCTCTTTGCTTATGAGGAACCGCGTCGCACCACTTATGCCAAGCACAATCTATTGCTACGTCAGACTGGTGAGTTTTCTACTACTACTCCTTGGATTTCGCATGGTGATTTTGACACTTCTTTCACCGATGCTGATCCGCGCGGCTATCTAACCGAGCAGCCCTGGCAGGAGTATAGGCGTCAGCAAGAAGCCAATTTCCGTCGTATTGACTTCAAAGATGACGGCGATTACTCGACTACTTCGGGTCATATCAGTCCGTTTTCGATGTATAAGAACATTCGCAGTGCCCAGGACTGGGTCAAGGCTCGTCTTAAGATCTTTGATACCTCATACGAAGGTCGCAGCAACGGCGGTGTCGGTGTCTACGCGCACACCAGTAACGTTTTTAAGAGCTCGCCCGAAGACAGCTCCGTGCAAACCGATGGCGACTCCGACATGGCGACCACTTTTGAGGATCCCGAGAACCGTCAACGGCTCACCATGAAGCTGAGCAACATCGTGCATCAGGGCTCGGCAGCGCTGCGTGCTAACACCACTACTGATCACAAAGTTCAAGTGGCTGCTTATGGCAAACTATACAGTAACGCCGGTCTCATCAACCACGAAACTCAGATGCGTTTGATCCAGGACGACACACCCTTGTCGCGTTTGGAAGGCATGAAATTAACCCCGCGCAACCTTGTTAAGATGATGAGTAGCTATGTGAACCAGGCTAACTATGACAACGGCAACTACGGGGATTATGGTAGATTGACCAAAGAAGTATCTGCCACCGCCGGCGCACGCCGCATGGGTCAGGATGCCGTCGGCGACAAGGAGAAGTTTGCAGGCATGCGCGGCGACTCGGAAGCTCAAGATCCACGTAGCATTATGATCACGCGTGACATTATGAGCTTGCTCGGCATTACCGAAAACGAGGTAAAGTTTGCCGACTCATACTCGCGCGCTAATAGCACTCAAGCCAAGCTGCTCCTAGCCAACATGTACAAGCTGGCCGAAGTCGTACACGCGCTCCCTGCTAATGTTAAGCTGGAGATGCGCAACGAGCTACTGCTGCGTTCGTCGGGCGGCGGCCTCAAGCCAGGAACGGCTAGTCAGCTACGTCAGGTTCAAGGAGATGTTGTCGTTAATCCCAAGATTGTTACGCACATGGCCCTCTCCACCAAGAAGGGTAAGGCCCCAGAAAACATTCGTATGGCAATGGACCACGTTGAGGGCGATCCGGTTGGACATCGACGCCAGATTGCGACCCCGATCATGAGCTATCGTAGCTTCACCAAGTCAGGCGAAGACATCACTACCAACCGGTCAGCTGGTGAGACTGAGGATCGTAAGTTTGGCCAATCAGGTCTCACCGGCCTGGCGGATAAGGCAGTCAAGAACTACTCGTCGATGGTTAACATCAGCGCGGAGATGAATCGTGTGCAGGGATTGAACGATCAAGTGTTGCAAGACACCGAGGCCGCGCGACGTGGCCGCAATCAGCGCAATAATGAGAACGACTTCCACACTAACTTGGTCAGCACGGTTTTGGACGTTAACTTTGGCGAGAACAAAGGGCTAAGTCGTGGAGCCAAGCGTGCGGGCACAAAAAGTATGCGTCGCCACGTACAGAGCGATTACCATTCCGTCGACAAAACTCTCGAGATGGGCAATACCGCAACCAAGAATCCGACAAATCGCATGTAAGGCTTGTATTTTCTCAAATCTGGCCCGTCGTCTCGAGATTATGTTCGTCTATATTTTTTGTGCGGAGCTGGCCCAATTTACAAGCTATACAAATTTGATTTTAGTTTATCTAACACGCAACCCGATGCAGCTGAGTCATCTTCCTGACGATGTGCTCAGACTTATTCTTGAGCAACTACGTGGCGGGCCGTGTAATCAAGTTTGTCGGCGATGGCGACGCCTTATCGGAAAATACCATTATGACATCAAACATTTCACGGGCAAACCTCTCGCAGTTATAGCTGCTATGTGTGGTTATGTCCCAAATACCCTTACTTGGGTCAGTGAAAATTTAGAAACGGGTCCGGCTAAACTCTTAGCAGATGTTCTGCAGGGAGAGACCGGAGTAGATTTTGCTTACGCGTTCTTGAAAAATTACAGTGATTACACTGGTATTAGTTACAAGTCCTGGGGACACGAGTGTGTAACTGCCAAGGAAATACTTATGGTATTGTTTTCACCTCATCGAGTCAGACAGGGTCCAACACTTAGTTTTAAAATTCTATACTGGTCGCTGCGAGACATTGGATTGCACGATTTGGCGATAGTATTGACTATTATAAAAATATGCACGGATCAAGGTATCCAGGCTTGAAGATGCGGATCTTTTTTGGTAATAGAACGAGCTGACAGATCTTGTTTCTTTTGTAATCGCAGCATAATTAAAATTTGAAGATAACTAAAGCTAGAAGCTACCCAACGACATGGATCCGCCTCCCAAACCTCCGAAAACCTACGTGCCAGGTCCAATCTCCGAGGATGATCTTCCCGACAGGCTATTCGAAGATGGCCTCGAGGAGTTGGCGGATACACAACCTCAAAAACCCAAAGCCCGCAAGGTTCGCGTTAAGTCTGTCGAGCGGCCCGAACCAGCAATACCTAAGCTCACTAACAAAGCCAAGAAGGAAGCTCGACTTAAAGCAGCACAAGAAAATCCGCTGGAAGCACCAGAGCCCAAACCGGCAAAACCCAAGTCTGTAAAGCCCCCTGGCGACAAGAAACCCCCAAAAACTAAAAAGTCAAAAGGCAGAGATGCCGAAGCAATCAAAGCACAGTGCGATGAGGTAGTCCACGTCCATCTAACGGATCCCATCGTATTCTGGCGCGAACAACACAGCTTATTTGCCCACACTGACATTAGCAATATGATAAGCGCACGTCTTGATTTCGCCGACTGGCTGGCACTTCGGCGAACGTGCCGGGCCGCTTACCTACGTACTTCTTACACCAAACTTCTCAAGCGCCGCACGACATATCTGGAGGACAAAAGGTTGAACCCGACTGTCATGGCGAAGCTGCTTAAACTTACACTATACAGTAACTATCTGGTAACTGTCTTAGAAAAGAAACCCCCGGCGCCGGGTAAAGCTGATCTGTCGTTCTTGGGGTGCCCCGTTGACAACAATCTACGCCGTGCTGTTTTCGAGAAGACTCATTCCATAAACGCATACAAAGCTACGATAGTGAGAATGACAAAAGAGATTGCATCTTTTGCTAATGTCGAAATGGTGGCAAAGATGTCGGCGGAGTTCTACAACGATCCAAAATTTATAAGGGGATGCTTTGGTATCGATGTACTTCAGAATGATGAACCGACGGAATTCAACAACTTCGGCCCCACTCAGGTAAACGCGGATGTCTTATTATGGATTGTCGGCAGGAATATAGAAAACTTCGACGGAAAGGCCCAATCCAACTTAATGTTCATTCTGGACATGGCGATATCACATCGGAAGTGGAATTTTCTGGAACGAATTGACTTTGAGAAACTGCCGCATGCGATCGTAGATAGCTGGTTTAATAATGTATTAAGCTATTCATCGGCAAAAGATGGCGATCAGCTTGTGGAAAGACTGACGCGGCTCACACTTCCTAAGCATTTAAAAGTACGTAAATACTTGAGCAGCATATCCGACTTTGTCATGCCAAGTCTGGGTTACAAACCATTCGAGGATGAATTTTGGGTCCGGGAAGAACATAGTCCGTAGCCGGGCTTATGCATTTTTTATTTAATGAGCGGGGTTCTAGGTAAACGAGATTATTTGTCCTGGGCACATCTTCGATTTTTTGGGTCCGGGAAGAACATAGTCCGTAGTCGGGCTTATGCATTTTTTTATTTATTATATTGCGTCGGTATATGATATGGACATACAAGTTTCTGTATACAGAGTATACCTCATATTGGAAGCTTTTGCGGCTTTTTACTCTTGACGCATTTGTCCCAGGAAACCTTTATCTTTAACGCTTTTTCTCCCAGAAGCCTTTGCTCCCTGAAGCCTTTGCTCCCTGAAGCTCGGCGTTCCTTGAAGCTCGGCTTCGATGGACACGCTGCCGCCTGAGGTGCTCGCGACCATTATTCAATACCTTGATCAGCCGAGTATTTGCGCTATGATGCGAACCTGCCGGAGATGGCGTGGCCTTTATACTCTGCATCGTTGGGAAATTACTGCACCCGATTTAGTAAATATTCCCAAGCATTTGTGCGAGTACGTTCACACGCTGCGGTTAGAAGGCCTGCTGCATTATACACACACAAAACACAATCCAACTCCCAAGCAGGTCTTAGGCTTTTTGCGCAAACATACTCATCTTTTCACTCACCTCCACACCCTCCATCTCAATCGTCGCTGGGCCAAGGATGAAGACTCGA